>Ga0335081_10012644_pt1 | contig 13679 bp, 10 predicted proteins | sample Lox_Sample_35_FD_206713 | JGI IMG/M metagenome (GOLD analysis project Ga0335081, IMG submission 206713) | Soil microbial communities from Loxahatchee National Wildlife Refuge, Florida, United States - Lox_Sample_3.5 | ecosystem: Environmental > Terrestrial > Soil > Wetlands | place: USA...
GGGCGCGCCACAGGCCGGGCACGCACCACGGGCCGGACGCAGGTCCCGGCCTGCGGGGGCTCCGCGGGATCACGGACGCCGGGCAACGCAGGCCCGCGGGCTGGGCAAAAGTTTGGCGGGAGCAGCCGCGAACCGCGCGTTACCGCCAGCCGTCCTTATGACAGGGGGGCTATTATTGAACTTACAATTGTCATGCGGCAACGTCCGCGGGGGGACTATGAGGGCCCAGCGCCCGATGGTCAGTGTGATCGGCGTCACAGTTCCGGTCGAGCACCTGTGTACGACCCACCACGGCCCGTCGTCGCGGGTAGCCTGAACGACTTGAAGCACATCCTGAATGACGATTTATGAGCCCCGGTCACCAGGGCAGGGGAAGCGCTCACGGACCCACGCCAACACCGGCGCCCGCCCGCGGCGCGTCGAGGAGGTCCTTTCACTGTGGCCAAGCAGGTCCAGCATCTTGACCGTGTCATTATTCGTTTCGCAGGCGACTCCGGCGACGGCATGCAGCTGGCGGGCGACCGCTTCACACAGGAGACGGCTGCGTTCGGCAACGACCTGTCCACACTGCCGAACTTCCCCGCCGAGATCCGCGCCCCGGCCGGCACCCTGCCTGGCGTCTCCAGCTTCCAGCTTCACTTCGCCGACCACGACATCCTGACCCCCGGTGACGCGCCGGACGTCCTGGTGGCGATGAACCCGGCTGCCCTGCGGGCCAACGTCGGCGACCTGCCCCGCGGGGCCGACATCATCGCCAACACCGACGAGTTCAGCAAGCGGAACCTTTCCCGGGTCGGCTATGACGAGAACCCGCTGGAGGACGGCTCGCTCGCGGCCTACAACATCCACGCCGTGCCGATCACCTCGATGACCGTCAAGGCCCTCGAGGAGTTCAAGATCAGCCGCAAGGAGGCCGAGCGGGCCAAGAACATGTTCGCCCTCGGCCTGCTCTCCTGGCTCTACAACCGGCCGGTGGAGGGGACCGCCAAGTTCCTGGAGTCCAAGTTCGCCCGCAAGCCCGAGATCATGAAGGCGAACATCGGGGCCTTCCAGGCCGGCTGGAACTACGGCGAGACCACCGAGGCGTTCTCGGTCCAGTACGAGATCAAGCCGGCCAGCGTCGAGCCGGGCATCTACCGCAACATCACCGGCAACGTCGCGCTCGCCTACGGCCTGGTGGCCGCGTCGCGGCGGTCCGGGCTGCCGCTGTTCCTCGGCTCCTACCCGATCACGCCGGCCTCGGACATCCTGCACGAGCTGTCCAAGCTCAAGCGGTTCGGGGTCCGCACCTTCCAGGCGGAGGACGAGATCGCGGGCGTGGGCGCCGCCCTCGGCGCCGCGTTCGGCGGCGCGCTCGGCGTCAGCACCACCTCCGGCCCTGGCATGACGCTCAAGATGGAGACGATCGGGCTGGCCGTCTCGGTCGAGCTGCCGCTGATCATCTGCGACATCCAGCGGGCGGGCCCGTCCACCGGGATGCCGACCAAGACCGAACAGGCCGACCTGCTCATGGCCCTGTACGGCCGGAACGGCGAGTCGCCCGTCCCGGTGCTGGCGCCCTCCACGCCGTCGGATTGCTTCGACACCGCGCTGGAGGCCGTCCGGATCGCCACCAAGTACCGGACCCCGGTGATCATCCTGTCCGACGGCTACCTGGCCAACGGGTCCGAGCCCTGGCGCATCCCCGAGGTCCCTGACCTGCCCAGGCTGCGGGATGAGTTCTCCTACTCCAAGCCCCAGGAGTGGCGCGGCGAGGACGGCAAGGTGGAGTTCCTGCCGTTCCAGCGGGACCCGGAGACGCTCGCCCGGCCGTGGGCCATCCCCGGCATGCCCGGCCTGGAGCACCGGATCGGCGGTATCGAGAAGGCCGACGGGCCCGGCACCATCTCCTACGACCCGGACAACCACGACCGGATGGTCCGGCTGCGCCAGGCCAAGGTCGACGGCATCGCGCGTGACATCAGCCCGCTCGAGGTGGACGACCCGGACGGCACGGCGCGGGTACTCGTGCTCGGCTGGGGCTCGACCTACGGCTCGATCGGGGCGGCGGTGCGCCGGATCCGGCTGGCCGGGGGGTCGGTCGCCCAGGCGCACCTGCGGTACCTGAACCCCTTCCCGGCCAACCTGGCCGAGGTGCTCGCCGCCTACGAGAAGGTGCTGGTTCCCGAGATCAACCTCGGGCAGCTCGCGCTGCTGCTGCGCGGCCGCTACCACGCGGACGTGATCTCCTACAACCGGGTCCGCGGCCTCCCCTTCCGCGCGGCGGAGCTGGCCGGCGTCATCCAGGATGTGATCACCGATGTCTGACAACATGGCCAACGACGGCGCGGACGCCGCCGCTCACCGCCCGGCCTCGCTCACCCTGGTGCCGGTCGCGGACGAGAAGCTCACCACCAAGGACTTCAAGTCCGACCAGGAGGTGCGCTGGTGCCCCGGCTGCGGCGACTACGCGATCCTGGCCGCCTTCCAGGCCTTCCTGCCCGAGCTGGGCATCCCGCGCGAGAACCTGGTCATCATCTCCGGGATCGGCTGCTCCTCCCGGCTGCCGTACTACGTGGACAGCTACGGCATGCACTCGATCCACGGCCGGGCACCGGCGATCGCCAGCGGGCTGGCCTGCACCCGTCCCGACCTGTCGGTGTGGGTGATCACCGGTGACGGCGACGCGCTCTCGATCGGCGGCAACCACCTGATCCACGCCCTGCGCCGGAACGTCAACGTCAAGATCCTGCTGTTCAACAACCGGATCTACGGGCTGACCAAGGGCCAGTACTCACCCACCTCCGAGCAGGGGAAGGTGACGAAGTCAACCCCGTTCGGCTCGCTGGACACACCGTTCAACCCGCTGTCCCTGGCGATCGGCGCCGAGGCCAGCTTCGTGGCCCGCACGATCGACTCCGACCGCAAGCACCTCACCAGCGTGCTGCGGGCCGCGGCGGACCACCGGGGAGCGGCGTTCGTCGAGATCTACCAGAACTGCCCGATCTTCAACGACGAGGCGTTCGGCCCGCTGAAGGACCCGGCGACCAGTGGCGACCTGCTGATCCGGCTGGAGCACGGCGAGCCGGTCCGGTTCGGCCCGGGCAAGGGCCAGGGGCTGCGCTTCGGCCGCTACGGCTCGCTGGAGGCGGCCGAGGTGGCCGGGGCCGGCGAGGACTCGCTGCTGGTGCACGACGCCCAGGCGGCCGACCCCGCCTACGCGTTCGCCCTCTCGCGGCTCGGCGGCGCCGACTTCACGCACACCCCGATCGGGGTGTTCCGCAACGCCGCCCGCCCCAGTTACGACGAGCTGATGGCCGCCCAGCTGGAGGAGGCCCGCGCCAGGCAGGGCCAGGGCGACCTGGCGGCGCTGCTGGCCGGCCCCGACACCTGGCAGGTCAACTGACCCAGCGGGCGCCATGACCGTTCGGGTGGAACGCGACGGGCAGGTCACCACCGTCATCCTGGACCGCCCGGAGGTGCGCAACGCGGTGGATGGGCCGGCCGCGGCCGCCCTGGCCAGCGCCTTCCGCGCCTTCGACGCCGACGACGGCGCCCACGTGGCGGTGCTGTGGGGTGCGGGCGGGACGTTCTGCGCCGGCGCCGACCTCAAGGCGGTCGGCGGCCCGGACGGCAACCGGGCCGCGCCGGACGGCGACGGGCCGATGGGGCCGACCCGGCTGCGGCTGGCCAAGCCGGTGATCGCCGCGATCGCCGGCCACGCCGTGGCGGGCGGCCTGGAGCTGGCGCTGTGGTGCGACCTGCGGGTGGTGGAACAGGACGCGGTGCTGGGCGTGTTCTGCCGCCGGTGGGGGGTGCCGCTGATCGACGGCGGCACGGTGCGGCTGCCCCGGGTGGTCGGCCAGGGCCGCGCGCTGGACATGATCCTGACCGGGCGGCCGGTCGCCGCGCCCGAGGCGCTGGCGATGGGCCTGGCCGACCGGGTGGTCCCGCCGGGCCAGGCGCGGGCGGCGGCCGAGGCCCTGGCCCGCGAGATCGCCGCGCTGCCTCAGCAGTGCCTGCGCAGCGACCGGGCGTCCGCGCTGGAGGGCGGCTGGCTCGGCGAGGACGAGGCGATGGCCAACGAGTTCCGTCACGGCATGGCGGTGCTGGCCGCGCCCGGCATGGCCGACGGCGTGAACCGGTTCCGCGGCGGCGCGGGGCGTAGCGGCGCTCCCGTCTAAACCAGATAGCTGCCGAACGGATCCTCCGGGCGACCGCCCTGCCCAGGCACTGGCACTTCCGGGTGAGGCTGCGCGCACCCCTCCCCCTTCGTCTTGCGTCTATGTACATTTGACGCATGGCGCTAGATCCGGACCTTCTGAACGAGGCGAAGATCGCCGAGGCGGACCTCGTCGAAGCCGAGCACGCCGCCGACGTCGCGCGGGCGGAATTCAACCGGGCGGTCCGCCGCCTGCACCTGGCCGGCGCATCGCTCCGCGAGGCCGCGAAGGCACTCGGCCTCAGCCATCAGCGCGTGCACCAGATAGTGGAGGCCGCCGGCGGCAGCCGGCGCTGGCGCAAGGCCGCCAAGACGCCCCGCCCCGGGCCCTGCTCGTTCTGCGGGCGCACCGCCGAGCAGGTGAAGGCGCTCATCGCGGGCCCCGGCGTTTACATCTGTGACCGCTGCATCCCCGTGGCCAGCCAGACGATCGCCACCGGTGAGCCGGGCGGCCCGCCCACGGCCGCCATCGAGCCGGTCGCCGTGGAGGACATGACCGAGAAGTGCAGCTTCTGCGGCAAGCGCCGCCATCAGGTGCCCGGCCTGGCCGCCGCCGGCAGCGCCCGGATCTGCGCCGAGTGCCTGCAGCTGTGTCATGAGATCCTCGCCGAGCGGCTGGCCTGACCACGCCACCAGAACGGCTGGGCCGCCGCTGACCCGGGACCGCTGGGAGCGCCCATGAAGCACGTTGGCATCCTCGCGCACAGCACCGAAGGGGCAGCGCTCTGCTTTCTCGCCTTCTGCCAGGAGGGATTCCGGCGGCTGGGGCGCAACGAGCACCCGGACGTGACCCTGGACTACATCGCCTTCGGCCACAGCATGCCCGCGTGGGACGCCGGGGACTACGGGCGGATCCGGGCCACGCTGTCGGTCAGCGCGCACCGGCTGGCCCGCGCGGGCGCGGACTTTTTCGCCTGCCCGGACAACACCGCGCACCTGGCGCTCGAAGAACCCGGCGAGGATCTCCCGCTGCCGGGCCTGCACATCGCCGAGGTGGTCGCCGCGCAGGCGGCCCGCGAGCACCGCCAGCGGGTCGGCGTGCTCGGCACCAGGTACCTGATGGACGGGCCGCTCTACCCCCGGGCACTCGCGGCCCGCGGCATCGCGGCCGAGGTTCCCGGCGCCGCCGACCGCCGCGTCGTCAACGAGATCATCTTCGGTGAGCTGGTCAACGGCGTGTTCACCGACAGCTCGCGGCAGGAGTACCTCCGGGTGATCGAGCGGCTGGCGGCCCGGGGCTGCGACGCGGTCGCGCTGGTGTGCACGGAGATCCCGCTGCTGGTCACGCCGGAGGCGTCCCCGCTGCCGGTACTGGACTCGACCCGCCTGCTGGCCCGCGCCGCCTACGACGCCGCCACCGGCGAGCAGCCCATGCCCACCTGGCGCGGCGGCCCGCCCGGCGGCTGACCCCCGGCGGGGTGGGGGTCAGCAAAGGCGGGGCGTGTCAGCAGACCGCGCGGACGGCGTCGGCGAGCAGCTCCAGCCCTTGGCCGAGCTCGGCATCGGTGATCGTCAGCGGTGGCAGCAGCTTGACCGCCTCGCCCTGCGGCCCGGCCGTCTCCACCAGCAGGCCCCGTTCGAAGGCGGCGGTGGAGATCTTCCCGGCCAGCTCGCCGCACTCGAACGCCAGGCAGTGGGCCAGCCCGCGGCCGCGTGTCTCGATCGGGGTGCCCGGGACCGATTCGGCCAGGCCGGCCAGGGCGGCGGCGACCCGCTCCCCCTTGGCCAGCGTGCCACGCTCGAGCGCGTCGTCCCGCCAGTAGGTCCGCAGGGCGGCGGTGCCGGTGACCAGCGCCGGGTTGACACCCCGGAACGTGCCGTTGTGCTCGCCCGGCTCCCAGATGTCCAGGTCGGGGCGGATCAGGGTGAGCGCGAGCGGCAGGCCGAAGCCGCCGATGGATTTGGACAGGCAGACGATATCCGGGGTGATGCCCGCCGTCTCGAAGCTGAAGAACGGGCCGGTGCGGCCGCAGCCCATCTGCACGTCGTCGACGATGAGCAGGATGCCGTGCCGCTGGCACAGATCGGCCAGGCCGCGTAGCCATTCCGGGCGGGCGACCCGGATGCCGCCCTCGCCCTGGACCGTCTCCACGATCGCCGCGGCCGGCTTGTCCGGCCCGCTGCCGCGGCTGTCCACCAGCCGCTCCAGCCAGCGGAAGTCCGGCACCTGCCCGCCCGGGTCGTCGAACGGCATCGGGATGGCGTGGCCCAGCGGCACCCCGGCGCCGCCCCGGTGGAACGGGCTGCCGGTGACCGAGAGCGCGCCCAGCGTCATGCCGTGGAAGGCGTCGGTGAAACTGATCACCTCGGTGCGGCCGGTCACCTTGCGGGCCAGCTTCAGCGCCGCCTCGACGGCGTTGGCGCCGCCTGGGCCGGGGAACTGCACCCGGTAGTCCAGCTGCCGGGGCTGCAGGATGAGCTCGCCGAAGGCGGCCAGGAACTCGCGCTTGGCGACCGTGTACATGTCCAGCGAGTGGATGACCCGGTCGCCGGCCAGGTAGTCCAGCAGGGCCTGCTTGAGCGCAGGGTTGTTGTGGCCGTAGTTGAGCGCGCCGGCCCCGGCGAAGAAATCCAGATAGGCACGGCCGTCCTCGTCGTAGAGCCAGCTGCCCGCCGCATGGTCGAACACCGTCGGCCAGGCGCGGCAGTAGCTGCGTACGGCGGACTCGCGTGCGGTGAAGGTTCCCAAGGTTTGTCACATCCTGTTCGTCAGGGCTGACTGCGGGCCCGCGCCGGTGGGCGGGGTGCTAGCTGGTGGACGGGGGACTGGGGCAGGGGAAGCGTGCGGGCCGACTCTGACCGGACGGCCGCGGGGCGGGAGCGGGCCGGCGGTCCGTTCACCGCCCTGGCCGGGGCCGGGACCGGGGCCCGCGCAGTGGCGGCCGGGTTGCCGCGCCACCACGTGCCGGGCGGGACGTGCTCGCCCTTCATGAGGAAGGAGTCGGCGTCGAGCACCGCGCCGTCGCCCAGTTCCACCCCGTAGTGGATGAAGGCACCGGTGCCGACGGTGCACCGGGCGCCGATCGTGATGTAGCCGGACTTGAACGTGCCGTCTTCCAGGGAGTGGCCCTGCAGGATGCTGCCCGCGTTGAGGGTGGCCTCGCTGCCGATCGTGACCAGGGTGCGCTCCACGATCGAGCAGCCGTCGTCGAGCAGGCGGCGGCCGGCCCGCACCCCGAGCATGCGCCACAGCACACGCTTGAACGGGGTGCCGCTGAACATCTGGATGTAGGCGATCGACGGCACCTTCCAGTAGCGCTCATGCCGCCAGAAAAGCGGCTGGTAGATCGAGCAGAACCGCGGCTTCAGGGCGCGGAACCCGGTGACGGCGCGCTCGACGAGCACGAAATAGCCGACGGTGAAGACGAGCATGAGCAGCAGCAGCCCGGTCGTGGCCAGCACGTCGGCCACGGTGACGCCGAGCACCTCCGTGCCGAGCATGCTTGCCACGGTGGTGCCATGCAGGTTTGCGTTCTGCACCTGTGAGACGGCCGTGTGCACCATGTCGGACACCAGGGTGCCCTGGGCGGTCGTGCGCAGGGCGTGTGACAGCGCGCCGCCGATGAAGGGCAGGAGCGCGATGAACGCGAGCCCGGTGACGTAGAGCCACCGCACCAGCAGATGCAGGCCGATGGTGACCGCGTTGTGCCGGTTCTTGGCCCGCAGCCGGCGCCGCCGCCGCCGCGCGGTGCTCAGGTGATCGAACTGGTGGTCGGAGTGGACCGATCGCGGGATCTCGAAGCAGGGCGAGCCGAGCAGGCCCACTCCCTCCCGGACCGGGCCGCTGACCGGGATCATCACCTTGGTGGCCAGCAGGCAGTTGCCGCCGGTCCGGCCGCCGGCCGGGTAGACGATCCCGTTGCCGAGGAAGTTGCGGGCCCCGATGGTGACCGGGGCGACCCGGAACGAGCTGCTGGAGAACTCGGCGTTGATGATCGACAGGCCGTCGGAGACCATGGTGCCGGTGCCCACGGTGGTGAGCGTGGGCATCTCGTGCTTGACCTCCATGCCGAAGTTGGAGCCGCTCTGCTCGACCGGCGCCAGCCGGTAGCCGATCAGGCTGAGGTAGCGCACGATGGCCGAGCTGTCCCCGAACAGGGCGGTGAAGAACCCGATATTCGTCATCCGGGAGACCGCGCGCTGGAGCGTGTAGTGGATCCCGTACAGCGGGTGCACCTTCCCCGGTTTCAGCGCCAGGCTGAGCAGGCGACCGGCGGTGCCGGCGATGACCAGCCCGGCGGCGATGGCGCCGAGGAACACCACCGCGGTGACCGCCAGCACGCCGGCGTAGAACTGCCAGGTCGCCATGTCCAGCCGGGCGAGCGGGCGGGCCAGCAGCGACAGTGAGGGCCGCGACACCAGCAGGGCGACGGCGGCGACCGCGGCGGGGCCGGCCACCGCCAGCACGAGCAGCAGCCGGACGGCGCTGTACCAGGCACGGCGCAGGGCGCCGCAGCGGGCGGGCGGGACCGTCCGGTAGTCGTCGGCCGGGCCGGCCGGCTGGGCGGGCGAGCCGTGCCAGCACTCGCCCGGCGGCACCGCCTGCCCGGTGAGCAGGGCGGAGGCATGCCCGAGCTGGGCGCCGTCGCCGAGGCTGGTGCCGATGTCGAGGACGCTGTGCTCGCCGACGAACACGTCCGCGCCCAGGGTGATGGCACCGGTCTCGATGGCGCCGGCCCGGGCCCGGTAGCCGCTGAGGTAGGTGTCCTTGCGGATCACGCTGCCCGCGCCGATGGCCAGCAGGTCGGTGCAGACCGGCACGTGCCGGGTGAAGACCGCCACCCGGCGGCCGATCCTGGCGCCCAGCGCCCGCAGGTACAGCACATACAGCGGGGTGCCCAGCAGCAGCCGGGCCAGCGGGTTGGCGACGATCGCCGTCTTGACGACCCAGAAGCGGAAGTAGCCCAGGCCCCACGCCCGGATCCGGCGCGGTTTCCAGCGGCCGATGAGCAGCCACTTGGCCACCACCGGCAGCAGGCCAAGGGCGAGCAGCCAGCCGCCGCCGACGGCCACCAGCCGCGCGTAGATCCCCAGCGGCCCGCTGCCCGCGGCGGCCCAGGCGGACCCCGCGTCCACCGCCAGGGAAAGGCCGGCCAGGTAGGCGATGAACGCCAGCAGCTGCGCCGTGCCGCACAGCAGGTACGCCAGCGTGCCCCGTGCCGCGTGGGCCGGCTCAGGCGCTGGCTCTCCCCATGCTGGCTCTCCCGGCGCTGGCTGCCCGGCCGGGCCGGGATCCGGGAGGGTGGCGGCCAGGGCACGCACCGTCGGGTGCAGGTAGATGTCCTTCATCGAGACCGGCGGCAGCCCGCCATGCTCACGGATGGCGGCGCTGAACAGCGCCATCAGCAGCGAGTTGGCGCCGAGGTCGTTGAAGAAATGGCTGTCGACCGAGACCCGGCTGACCGCCAGCACCTCGGCCAGCAGCTCGGCCAGCACCCGCTCCGCGCCGGTCGCCGGGGCCTGGTGGTCATCCCGGGCGGCCAGCTGGCGCGGGCCGCGCGGCGGCGGCAGGCTCTTGCGGTCGGCCTTGCCGCTGGGCAGCACCGGGATGACCGGCAGCCGCTCCAGGTATGCCGGGACCATGTACGCGGGCAGCCGCTCGCGCAGCTCCACGTACACCAGGCCGGGATCCACCGCGGGAACGCCGGCGCGGGTGCTGTAGTACGCCGCCAGCTCCACCACATCCGGCGCGGGCTGGCAGGTGCTGACCACCGCCTGGGCGATGCCGGGCACCCCCAGCAGGACCGACTCGATCTCGGTCAGCTCGATGCGGTAACCGCGGATCTTGACCTGGGTGTCGATGCGGCCGTGGTGCTCGATCTCGCCCTCGGCGTTGACCCGTCCCAGGTCGCCGGTGCGGTAGATCCTGCCCGCCGGGTTGCCCGGGATGCCCAGGAAGTCCGGCACGAAGGCGCGCTCGGTGAGATCCGGCCGGCCCACGTAGCCGCTGGCGAGCCCGATCCCGGCGATGCCGATCTCCCCCATCGCGCCCGGCGGCAGCGCCGCGCCGGAGTCCGGGTCGAGCACCACCACGGAGTAGGTGGGCAGCGGCACACCGATCGTCACCGGCCGGTCCGGGTGCACCACCGTCCAGGTCGCGGTCACGGTGGCCTCGGTCGGGCCGTAGACGTTGAGGAACCGGCGGCCGGGCCGGTGCCAGCGGGTCACGAGGTCCTGCGGGCACGGCTCGCCGGACACCAGCAGGAAGCGCAGCCCGGGCAGATCTTCGTCCAGCGTGGCCAGCAGGGTCGGCACACAGCACAGCGCGGTGACCTGGCGGTCCCGCAGGAACGCGTGCAGCTCCCGCCCGAGCACCCGGTCCCCATCCGGCTTGGGCACCAGCGTCGCCCCGGCTATCCAGGGCACCCAGATCTCCTCGACGGAGAAATCGAACGCGACCGTCATGCCCTGGTAGACCCGGTCGGCGTAGCCGATCCCGTACACCTCCGCCGCCACCCGGACGAAGTTGCAGATGCTGGCGTGCTCGACCGCCACCCCTTTCGGGCGCCCGGTCGAGCCCGAGGTGTAGATGATGTAGCAGAGGTCGTCGGCTGCCTCGCCGGCCTCACCGGGGCCGAGCCGGTCCCAGCGCTGCCCGGCGATCTGCTCGATCGCCTGGTCCAGGTACAGCAGCCTGGCCAGGCCCGCCAGCGGCTCCGCCCGCTCGGCCAGGTGCGAGCGCGACAGCACCGTCGTCACCCCGGCGTCGGAGACGATGTAGGACAGCCGGTCCCGCGGGAACCCGGTGTCGAGCGGCACGTACGCGGCGTGGGCCTTCAGCACCGCCAGCATGCCGAGGTAGCCGTCCACCGCCTGGTCGGACAGCAGCCCGACCCGGTCTCCCGGCCGCACGCCCTGGCGCACCAGGAACCGCGCCAGCTGGTTTGCCCGCGCGTCCAGGCCCGCGTAGCTCAGCGTCCCGGCCATCGCGTCCACCGCGAGGTGGCTGCCCCTGCCCCCCTGGCGCATCCAGTCGCAACGGCGCTCGAACAGCCGTTCCAGGCGGTCGCCTTCCCGCCACCTGATCGAGTTGTCGTAGCCGGTGCTGATCAGCACCCGGCCGTCCAGGCAGCCGCGCGACGCCGGGCGACCGCCCCCCCGGGCGCGTCTGGAGTCGATAGCGGCACTCGTTGCGCCCGCGGCCATCAGCCCTCACGTCCCGTCGGCCAAGCCGACAGCCGGTGCCTCAGCCGGTGGCGATACCTTTCCGCTGCCACACAGGTATCGCGGACCCTGAGACACTGCCAGGAAGATCGTGCTTCGTGGTGGCGGGCAAGCGGCCCCGTCCGAGCGAGGTGGCCAGCCACGCGCCTGATCCTGGGCCGGCTTCCTTAGGCCCCGCTGGATGCCTCCGGCGACCTAGCTGAAAACCGGGGCCACGCCGTCTCTGCCAGGTGTTTCCTGCCGGGACCGGTCCGAGGGCGGGGGCCGGGAACGCCGCCGGGCGGGCGCCGGCCCTCCAGGTGACCGCCGGGCCGGTCCCCGGAAAGCGCATACGCCCGCTGACCAGGCATGCCATGGTCTATGTAGCAGCACAGCCCGTGAGCGGGGCCGGCGTCGCGGCGGCGGACGGGCTGGCCGAGGCCTGCTGGCTCGGCCTGGCCGGGGGGTGGATGAGCCGATGCCCGGCACCGCGGCCCAGCCCGCGAGTACCCTGCGGAGGATGTTGTGAGTCCAGTGCGCTGGGCCCTCGTGGTCCTGGCGACGGTCGCGCTCTGCGTGGCGATCGTCGTCATCATCGCCGCCGGGCTGGATTTCGTCGGGATCGGGCTCATGGTGGTGGTCGCCCTGGCGGCGACGTACTACGCGGGGCGGCTGGACGATCGCAGGGAGGACAGCGGAACCAGCCCCGATTGAGCCGGCGCAGGTAGCCGCGCACTGACCGCCACACCACGGCTCACCTTGCCGCGAGAGGCTTCCGTAACGCCGTACACACTGCAATACTGCGTCGATGACGGCTCTTCGCGTTGCCCTGCTCAACCTCAAGCCGGGCACAGGCAAGACCACATCGGCGGTCTGGCTGGCACACATCTTCGTCCAGGCTGGCAAGCGCGTGCTGCTGGTGGATGCCGACCCATCCGGCAGTGCTCTGGAGTGGTCCGATCTGGCCGCCATGGCGCCCGGGCAGCCGCCCAGGGCGGCGTTCCCGTTCCGGATCGTGGCCCTGCCCTCCCGTGGCCTGCACCAGCGGGTGCCCGAGATCGCCCATCCAGACGACGTGGTGATCATCGACGCCCCGCAGCTGGAGGACCACGCTGGCATCGCCCGGTCCGCGATGCGGTACGCCGACGAGATCCTGATCCCGTGCGCGCCGAGCCCCATCGAGATCAACCGCACCACGCCCGTCCGGGACGAGATCATGGAGGTCGACGCGATCAGGGACACCCCCGCGCGTTCGGCCGTGCTGCTGAACCGCTGCATCATGCGTGCGCACTCCACAGCTAACGCCAGAGAGGCGCTGGAGGGCCTAGGCTATGACGTGCTGCGGACGGCCGTGCCACGGCTAGAGGTTTACGCCCAGAGCTTCGGCATGCCGATTCCCGAGACAGGCCGCGATGTGTGGCGCGGCGTGGCCCACGACCTCATCGAGCGATGCGTTCCTCTCGGGAAGGTGCCGTTATGACCACAGAGCGGGAGCGGCGCAAAGCGCAGATGACCGCCGCCGCGGCGCGGCGCACCGAGCCCGGCGCCCGCCCGGCCGGCAAGACGGCGATCCGGTCAAAGCCGGTGCGGATCACCCTCGACCTGAGCCCCGAGCTCTACCGGCAGCTCACCCGGTGGGCACACTCGGCAGCGATCGAGCTGGACGTGCCGCGCGTCGCCCTGGCGGACGCGGTCCGGGCGATGATCAGGGTCTCGACGGAGAGCCCGGATGAGGTGATCGAGCGGCTTCGCCGTGATCTGCAGCAGTAGCGCGGCTACTGCTGCCCGAGAACGCGCCGCTTGGCAGCCTCGTAGTGAGCGTCGGAAAGCACGCCCTGGTCGTGCAGCTGCGCGAGCTTCTGCAGCTGCGCTATCCACGACGTCTCGTCATCGGCGGCCACCGGCGGGGGCTGGGCAGGGGCGGCTGGGTGCGCGGGAACCGCTGGCTGGGCAGGGACCGCCCGCCGGGCGGGCGCGGAGGCACCGGGGGTGGCCGCCGAAAATCACCATGCGGCAATTGAAGCACCGGCGGGTCCGCTCTTAGCGCGCCCTGCGCCGTCAGGCCCGGGCAGTTACGGCTCTGGCACCTGCCCGCCAGGCGGCAGGAACTCCTGCGGGGTGGTGAACCGGAAGCCGAACATGTCAACGGCGACGCCTCCGGCCGGTCCGCGTATCGCGGCCAGAAAGCCCTCGCACCTTTACGGCGCCCGGGCCTCCTTCCCGCAGGACGGCGCGCGGTGGTGCCGCCACGACCCCGATGGGCAGGCTGTGACGATCAGCCGCCGGGCAGGTGGGAGGCGGCAGCCGCTAACTGATTGTGAGGGAAAAAAAGTAC
>Ga0335081_10012645_pt1 | contig 13679 bp, 11 predicted proteins | sample Lox_Sample_35_FD_206713 | JGI IMG/M metagenome (GOLD analysis project Ga0335081, IMG submission 206713) | Soil microbial communities from Loxahatchee National Wildlife Refuge, Florida, United States - Lox_Sample_3.5 | ecosystem: Environmental > Terrestrial > Soil > Wetlands | place: USA...
CGCCGTACCCGGAATCAGGCGCGCTTATCGCAAAATCAAAACATAACCCTTGCCGCCGGGCGGCGCGCTGCAGAATACTTGCTGATCGATGCGAAGGACATCCCTATGCCCGGCCTCGTCAGGCCTCACGGAGGAGGGTCGCTCAAGCCGCTGATGGTCGCGCCCGAGGCGCTCGCGCACGAGCGCGCGCGCGCCGCGACCCTGCCGCTCGTGCGCGTGAGCTCGCGCGAGAAGGGCGACCTGATCATGCTCGGCATCGGCGGCTTCACGCCGCTGGACGGGTTCATGTCGCGCGCCGACTGGGAAGGGGTGTGCGACGGCATGCGCACGGCGAGCGGCCTGTTCTGGCCGATCCCGATCACCCTGTCGGTGGACGTAGTCGTCGCCGAGGGCATCAAGACGGGCGCGGAGATCGCCCTGGCCGACCCGGACTCCGACGAGGTCCTCGCCACGATGCGGGTGAGCGAGAAGTACCGCATCGACAAGGCCCACGAGTGCATGTCGATATTCAAGACGACGGACCTCGAGCACCCCGGCGTGAAGATGGTCATGCAGCAGCCCGACGTGAACCTCGCCGGTGCGGTAATGGTTCTGTCCGATGGCGGCTTCAAGGCGCGCTACGGGGCGCTGTTCATGACGCCGGCCGAAACGCGCGCCGAGTTCGAGCGGCTGGGCTGGTCCAAGGTGGCGGCGTTCCAGACCCGCAACCCGATGCACCGCTCGCACGAGTACCTGGCCAAGGTCGCGATCGAGGTCTGCGACGGCGTGCTGGTGCACTCGCTGCTCGGCAACCTCAAGCCGGGCGACATTCCGGCCGACGTGCGCACGCAGGCGATCGCGCTGCTGGTGGAGAAGTACTTTCACCCGAACACGGTGGTGCAGGCGGGCTATCCGCTCGACATGCGCTACGCGGGTCCGCGCGAGGCGCTGCTGCACGCGCTGTTCAGGCAGAACTACGGCTGCTCGCACCAGATCGTCGGGCGCGACCACGCGGGGGTGGGCAGCTACTACGGCCCGTTCGACGCGCACCACATCTTCGACCGGATTCCGAAGGACGCGCTCGAGACCCAGCCGCTCAAGATCGACTGGACGTTCTGGTGCTACAAGTGCGGCGGCATGGCCTCGGCGCGCACCTGCCCGCACGGCGACGCCGACCGCCTGCTGGTGTCCGGCACCAAGCTGCGCAAGTGGCTCTCGGAGGGCGCCGAGGTGCCGCCCGAGTTCAGCCGCCCGGAGGTGCTCGAGGTGCTGCGCAGCTACTATGCCTCGCTCGACGCGAGCGAGAAGGTGGAAGTCAAGCTGGCGGGCCACTCCGCCCGTTAGAATCTCCGGGGGTCGTGGCGCTCCGGAGGGGCGGTGGAATCGAAGGCAGCGAGGCACAGCGAGGAATGGCAGCCGGGCCCGGCGGGCGCGGTACGCACGCTGGGGGGCTTCCTGCGCCTGCTCGAGCTCGACGCTTCGCAGGCGGGCGGCCACGCCGACGCCTTCGACCTGATGCGCGCGGGCGCGCTGCACGGGGTGATTCTGCACCGCGTCTACCCGCCCGAGCTGCTCGAGGCGACGGTCGGGAGGCTCGAGCGGCGCGAACCGCCGTTCCTGCGCTCGGGGTTTCCGGAGGCGTTCCGCTCCTGGTTCTACGGCCTCAATCTCAATCTTTCGCCGCTCGACCCGGACCGCTACTTCGAGCAGGCCGCGCTGTTCAACCGCCAGCTCGAGGCGCTGCTGCCGCCCGGTCAGGAGCTGGCCGCGCGCGTGGCGGGCCTGCTCGCGGCGCTCGATGGCGGCCGGCCGTTCGTCGCCGCACCCGGCCCTCGGCCCGGCGAGCGCTACATGTTCACCACGCTGCGCGCGCACGAAGAGGGCGGGTTCATCCCCCCGCACTTCGACAACGAGCAGAACTTCCGGCCCTCGTACCGGCATCTCAGGACGCTCGTGGAGCCGCACATCGTCTCGTTCGTGCTGGCGTTCACGCGCGCCGAAGGCGGCGGCGCGCTCGAGGTGTTCGACCTGCGCTGCGAGCCCGAGGACGCCCGCTTCCTGAACGTCGACGGCGCCGCGGACAGGCCCGACCCGAGGACGCTCGACGCGGTGAGCTTCCGTCTGCCGCCGGGTAGCATGATCGTGCTCGATTCCGGCCGTTACCTGCACCGGCTCACGCCGGTGCGCGGATCGCGCAGGCGCTGGACCTCGTGCAGCTTCATGGCGCTTAGCCGCGCGCGCAACGCGATGTACTGCTGGGGATGAGCGAAGCGCCCGCGCTGCCGAAGTACTTCGATTTCCTGATCGAGGGCTTCCGCCGCGGAGAACTCGGGCGCCAGGTGCACCTCGGGCACTGGGACGCCGCGCCGCAGCCGGATGCGCTCGGCGCGGCGGATTTCCGGCGCGCGCAGGCGCGGCTGGACGCGGCGCTGCTCGGCATGGCCGGGCTCGCCGACGGCCAGCGCGTGCTCGACGTCGGCTGCGGCTTCGGCGGCACCCTGCAGGCGATCAACGAGCGCCATGCCGGCATGCGGCTGCTGGGCGTGAACGTCGACGCACGCCAGCTCGAGATCTGCCGCCAGCTCGTGCCGCGCGGCGGCAACCGTCTCGAATGGGTGCTCGCCGATGCCTGCCGCCTGCCGCTCGCGGACGCGAGCGTCGAGCGCGTGCTGTGCGTCGAGGCGATGTTCCATTTCTCGTCGCGGCGCGCGTTCTTCCGCGAGGCCGCGCGCGCGCTGCGCCCGGGCGGCGCGCTGGTGTGCTCCGACATCGTGCTCGAGCGCTCGGCCCGCGCACTGCAGGCGCCGGGATACGCGCTGGAGGCCGCGCTGCGCGACGGCTACGGGCCTTGGCCGGACCTATGGGGCGACGATGCGGACCACGCCGCGCTCGCGGCGGCGGCGGGGCTGCGCGCGGTCGCCGCGCGCGATGCTACGCGCGAGACCCTGCCCAGCCACCGCTACACCGTGCCGCCGGGACTGGACGAGGGCCGGGATCCCGGCGACCCGGTCCTGCGCGCCGCGCTCGCGCTGCGGCGGCTGCACCGCGACGGCCACCTCAGGGTGCTGTATTTGAGCTTCGCAAAGGCCGCGTAGAATAGGGCGGACTCCCCCGCTATCCCCGGCGCTATCCGATGGCATCCGCGGCCCCAAGACGCATCGCATTCGTGTGCATGACCCCGGCGTCCGACGCGAACGAGCACGCGGTCGAGATGCCCAGCTACGGCGTGCGCCGCGTGCTCGCGGCGGTGGCGGCCGACCCGGAACAGCAGGGAACGAAGTTCGCGCTGATCGACATGCGCCGTCCCGAGGTCGAGGCCTACGTGGCGGGGATCCTGTCGTTCGAGCCGGACCTGATCGGCATCTCGATCTACGTCTGGTCGATGCCCTGCCTGGTCGAGGTGGCGCGCCGGGTGAAGCGCCTGCGCCCGGGCTGCATTATCGTGTTCGGCGGCCCGTCTGCGCGCACCGCCGCTTTCGAGCTGCCGCTGTTCCTGAACGCTCACACCTATGCCGACGCGGTGGTGGCGACCGAGGGCGAGACCGTGTTCCGCGACATCGCGCGCCTGCCGCAGCTGACGCGCGCCGCGCTGGAGACCATCCCGGGGCTCGACCTGCCGGTTGCCGGAGGCTGGCGCAAGACCGCGCCGCGGCCGGCGATCGCGCGCCTGGACGACATCCCGTCGCCGTACCAGCTCGGCCTGATGGGCAAGGGCGACGTGGCCTACCTGGAGACTTTCCGCGGCTGCCCGTTTTCCTGCGCGTTCTGCGAATGGGGCGCGAGCGACGCCGCCAAGACGGTGTTCTCGACCGCCTACATCGAGCGCGAGCTGCAGGCCTTCGCGCGCCACGGGGTGCCGGCGATCTTCCTCGTCGACGCCGGCCTCAACCTGAACAACCACGCATTCCGCAATCTCAAGGAGGCCGCCGACCGCACCGGGCTGCTCAGGCGCATGGAGTTCTGGAGCGAGATCTATCCCTCGCACGTGCGCGAGGAGCACCTGGAGTTCCTGTCGTCGGTGCAGGCCTCCTACCTCGGCATCGGCCTGCAGTCGATCGACCCGGAGGTGCTCAAGGGGCTCGACCGCCCGTTCGACGTGCGGCGCTTCGAGAACGTCGTGCGCCAGGTCTGCGGCCTGGCGCGCGCCGAGCTGCAGATCATCTACGGCCTGCCGGGCGACAGCCCAGAGGGCTTCCGCCGCACGCTCGCCTACGCGCGCTCGCTGCCCGCGAGCGTGCGCGCCTATCACTGCCTGGTGCTGCCGGACGCGCTGATGACGCGCTCCAAGCCGGAATGGGAGGTCTGCTACGACCCGGTCACGCTGCGCATGACCTCCTGCAAGGGCTGGAGCGCCGAGCAGCTGCGGGAGACGAACGCCTGGATCACGAACGAGGCGCGCGCCGCAGGTGGCAAGGCGGGCGACTTCTGGTGGCATTTTCCGGCCTCATCGAGGGCCTGAGCGGGCGTGGCGGGCCTCGCGAAAGCGCCGCGCACTGGCCGCAGGGTGGCGCTGCTCGCGCGCTACCCGGAGCGCGACCGCGCGATGCCGCAGTTTATTTCCAACCACGGGCTGCGCATGGTCGAGGCGACGCTGCGCGCCTCGCGCCTGCCCGGGCTCGAGCTCAGGGTGTGGGACCTGATCGGAGGTTCGATCGAGGCCGTGGTGGACGAAGTGCTAGCCTACGATCCCGACGTGGTCGGCTTCTCGGCCTACCTGTGGTCGTTCCCGTTCTTCGTCGAGGTCGCCGAGGCGCTGAAGCGGGACGATCCGCGCCGCGTGGTCGTCTTCGGCGGCCCCTCGGCGCGCCCGAGCATGCTCGCGCAGGCGCCGTTCCGCGGCGCCAGGCACTGGATCGACGCGCTCGTGATCAACGAGGGCGAGCACAGCTTCCTCGAGATCGTCGCGCTCGCGGATCGCGCCGGGCCCGCGCTGGCGGAAATCCCGGGGCTCGCGCTGCCCGCGGCGGTGCAGGGCTGGCGCGAGACCCCGGCGCGGCCGCTGGGCGACCTGAACGATCTGCCGTCGCCCTACGACATGGACCTCGTCCCGCGCGGCGGGCTCGGCGTGCTGCAGACCTACCGCGGCTGTCCGTTCACCTGCTCGTTCTGCGAGTGGGGCACGCTCGAGTCGCCCAGGCGCGTGCGCGAGGTGGATCATCTGTGCGCCGAGTTCGCGGGCATGGCGCGCCACGGCGTGGGCGGGGCGCTCGAGGTCGACGCGGGGCTCAACCTCAACCAGAACGCCTTCCGCAACCTGCGCGAGGCCGCGGAAAGGACAGGGTTCTTCCGCGAACGCCACCTGATCTGCGAGGTCTATCCGGCCAAGGTCAAGCAGGAGCACATCGACTTCCTTGCCTCCGTCGGCCGCGCCCTGGTCGGGATCGGGCTCCAATCCTTCGACAACGCGGTATTGGCGCACGTGGAGCGGTCATACGACGAGGCCCGCTTCGAGGACACGCTGCAGCAGCTGGTCGGCGTCGCGGACGTCGCGGTCGAGATCATCCTGGGCCTGCCGGGCGACTCACCGCAGAATTTCCGCGCAAGCTTCGAGCGCGCGCGCACGCTACCCTGCGCGCTGCGCGTTTATCACTGCGTGGTGCTGCCATCGGCGCTGATGGTGCGCGCGCCAGCCGAATACCGCCTGGACTACGACCCGGTGAGCCTGAAAATGCGCTCCTGCCTCGGCTGGTCGGAAGCGGACCTGCGCGGAGAAGCCGAGTACGTGAGCCGGCGCGCCGCGCTCGAGGGCGGCGAGGTCGGCGAGTTCTTCTGGGTTTTTCCGCCCCCGGGGGTCAGGCACCACCGATAAGCTTCGGCAGCCAGAGCGACAGCGCGGGGAAGGCGACGATGATCGCCACCCGGAACAGTTCGGCGACAAAGAATGGCATGACGCCCTTGAACGTCTGGCTCATCGGCACGTCCTTCGCCAGGGCGTTGATCACGAACACGTTCATCCCGACCGGCGGCGTGATCAGCCCGAGCTCGACCACGATCAATGCCAGGATGCCGAACCAGATCTTGAGGTGGTCCTGGCTCATGCCGAAGTCCAGCCCCGAGATCACCGGCCAGAAGAACGGGATCGTGAGCAGGATCATCGACAGGCTGTCCATCAGGCAACCGAGGAAGATGAGCGCGATCAGCAGCAGGATCAGGATCGTGTGCGGCGACAGGCCCGAGTGCAGCATCATGTCGGCCGCCGCCTGGGGCACGCCGCCGCGCGCCATGAAGATGTTCAGGATCTGGGCGCCGAGCAGGATCAGGTAGATCATGCCGGAGGTCTTGGCCGTGTCCAGCAGCGCCTCCTTCATTCCCTTCCAGCGGATCGTGCCGCGCAGGATGCCGAAAGCGGCCACCAGGAAAACCCCGATCGCTGCGGCCGGCGTGGGGTTGAACAGGCCGAAATAGATCCCGCCGATCACCAGGCCGAAGATCGCCACCACCGGGCCGACGCGCAACGTCGCCTGGACGAACTCCTTGCGCGGCACGCGGTCTCCGGGCGGCCCGGCTTCGGGGTTGACCCGGACGTAGATCGCGATCGTGATCAGGAAGAAGACCACGGCGATCAGGCCCGGAACGAACGCGGCGATGAACATCTGCACGATGCTCGCCTCGACCACGATCGCGTACACCACCAGCACCACCGAGGGCGGGATCAGGATGCCGAGCACCCCTCCCGCGGCGAGCGTCCCGGTTGCCAGCGTCGGGCTGTAGCGGTAGCGGCGCAGCTCCGGCAGCGCGACCTGGCCCATGGTCGAGGCGGTGGCGAGCGACGAGCCGCAGATCGCGCCGAATCCGGCGCAGGCGGCGATCGCGGACATCGCGACGCCGCCGCGCATCCAGCCCATCCAGGCGTTGGCGGCGCGGAACAGGTCGCGGCTGAGCCCCGCCCGGGTCGCGACGTTGCCCATCAGCACGAACATCGGCAGCACCGACAGGTCGTAGATCGAGAACTGCGAGTAGGCGAGGTTCTTGAGCTGGGCGAGGAACACCAGCGGGTCGCCCAGGATCATCATGCCGCCCGCGCCGACCAGGATCATCGAGTAGGCGATCGGGATCCGGATCGCGATCAACCCCACCAGGGCGACCAGCCCCAGCAGCCCTAGCAGCAGGCCTTGTTCCAATCGATCTCTCCCCCTAGCGCGCGGACTTCCAAGCGCGCAGCGTGTTCCGGACCGAGATGAGCGACGCGAGCGCGAGCAGCGCGAGCGACATCAGCGCCGGTACGTAGGCGTACCAGATCGGAACGTGCAGGATGGTGGTGGTCTCGACGTAGGTGCGGTAGTCGAGGAACCCGTAGTACATGCGCCACAGCAAAAGCACGCTGAACGCGAGCGCCACCAGCGCCGAGATCAGCTCGAACAGCGCCACGGCGCGCGGCCCGGCGCGCGCGGTGAAGATGTCGGCCGTGACGTTGGCCCCGGTGAGCTGGCAGTAGGGCAGGAACATGAAGGCCGCGACGGCGACCCACATCTCGGTCATCTCGACGTCGCCCTGCAAAGGGCGGTCGAACAGCCAGCCGCGCAGCACGCTCCAGGCGACCATCAGGACGATGCCGAGCAGGACGATGCCGCCGAGCAGGGCCCAGATCTCGATCACGCGGGCGACGAAGCCTGTCGGCCTCGTCGCCGCGTCCGTGGCGCCGAGCTCCATCGGCCTACTTCGAGTACTTCGCGATCTCGCTGCGCGCGACCTTGACGAGCGTCGCGCCGTCGATCCCCTTGGCCTTCACTTCGTCTTCCCAGCGCTTGACCACCGGCTCGAGCCTGACCTTGAAGGCCTCGAGCTCGGCCGGGGTCAGGACGATGTGGGTATCGCCCGCCTTCTCGATCACCTTCAAGGCGTTCTCGTCGTCCTCCTTCCAGATGTTGCCGACCTCGCGCACCCAGGCCGTGCCCGAATTCTCGTCGAACGCCTTCTTGACGTCGGAGGGCAGCGAGTTCCAGCGCGCCAGGTTCATCGACACCTGGAAAGTGGTGTTGCCGAAGCGGGTCATGTCTGGACCCTCGATGTAGTACTTCATCAGCTCCTGCAGCTTGAACGGGGGGACGATCTCCCACGGAATCAGCGTGCCGTCGACCACTTTCTTGGACAGCGCCTGCGGCAGGTCCGGAACCGGCATGCCGACCGGCGAGGCGCCGAGCGCCTCGATCACCCACGCCCCGGTGCGGCTAGGGATGCGCAGCTTGAGGCCCTTCAGGTCGTCGGGCGAGTGAACCGCCTTGTCCACCATCTGGATGGCCTGGCCCTGGTGCACGTGCAGGAACAGCACGTGCACGCCCCCGTACTCCTGCTTGAGGTACTTGTTGAACATCGCGCGCATCGCGAGGTTGGTCGCGGCCGCGTTGTTGACGTACACGAACGGCAGCTCGAACACCTCGGTGCGCGGGAAGAGGTTGGGGGTATAGCCATTGACGGTCCAGACGATGTCGACCACCCCGTCGCGCACCTGATTGATCAGCTGCGGCGGCTTGCCGCCGAGCGACATGGAGGGATAGATCTCGATCTTGACCTTGCCGCCGGACGCCTTCTCCACCCGCTCGGCCCAGGGCGCGAGCATCATCACCTGCGCCGGCGATTTCGGCGGCAGGAAATGGTGCAGCTTGAGCGTGATCTGCTGCGCCGCGGCGCCGCACGACAGCGCCGCCATGATGGCGCCCGCCGCGATGCCCAACAGGACGCGATGTTGCTTGTGCATGGTGAATCCCTCCTCAGGATGATTCCGTTGTGAACGTCTGGTTATAGTTTCGGCGACGGGGAATTGTATCCCAGCCCGCGCGCCGCCCGGCTCAGGCCTTCTGCATCTCGGCGCACTCCTTGTCGAATTCCTGAATCACGGCCTTGAGCAGGTCCTCGGTCGCGCCTTCCGCCTTGAGCAGGTCGTTGACGCGCTCGGCGAGCGCCTTCTTCTTCTTGAAGGTTTCCTCGAGCAGCAGCCAGATCTCGGACAGCCGTTCCAGGTTGTTGCGCGCGTGGTGCTCGATGTCCTTCAGCTGCGAGACGACGGTCTTGAGCTTCTCCAGCGGCGTCTTTTCCTGCTGCTCGTCGGCCATGGCGCGATCCTTTCGGCGAAGGTCGTGCGCGTAGTCTAGCCGAGCCGCGGGCGTTAGAATCAAGCCCTTTGCGGGCGGCGGGCGATCGATGGGGGAAGAGGGGGAATTCAGGCTCGAGCGCGAGCCGTACTACCGCCCGCTGCACGGCGAGGTCGAGCTGTTCGAGGCCGCCTGGCGCAACCGGGTGCCGGTGCTGCTCAAGGGGCCGACAGGCTGCGGCAAGACGCGCTTCGTCGAGTACATGGCGTGGCGCCTGGGCCGGCCGCTGGTGACCGTTTCCTGCCACGACGACCTGACCGCCGCCGACCTCGCGGGCCGCTACCTGGTGAGCGCGGGCGAGACGGTGTGGGTCGACGGCCCGATGACGCGCGCGGTGCGCCTGGGGGCGATCCTGTACCTGGACGAGATCGTCGAGGCGCGCAAGGACACCACGGTGGTGATCCACCCGCTGGCGGACGACCGGCGCGCGCTGTTGCTGGAAAAGCGCGGCGAGGTGCTGCACGCGCCGCCCGAGTTCATGCTCGCGATCTCCTACAACCCCGGCTACCAGAGCGTGCTGAAGGAGCTCAAGCAGTCCACCCGCCAGCGCTTCGTGGCGATCGACTTCGACTACCCCGCGCCCGAGGCCGAGGCGGCGATCGTCGCGCGCGAGAGCGGGACCGACGCCGCCACGGCGCAGGCGCTGGTGCGCCTGGCGCAGCTGACGCGCAACCTCAAGGGCAACGGGCTGGACGAAGGCGCCTCGACCCGGTTGCTGGTGCACGCCGGCAAGCTGATCGCGCAGGGCGTGGCGCCGCGCGCCGCCTGCGAGGGGGCGATCGCGCTCGCGCTAAGCGACGAGCGCGAGATGCTCGCCGCGCTCGATGAGCTCGTCAGCTCGGTATTCTGAGGCGGCTCCCGGCGCCGCTGAGCCGCCGCTCGGGGCGGCCGAGCTCGAGCGGCGGCTCGAGGAGCTGGTCGGCGCGGTGCTGTCGTCGCGCCGCACTGCGGCCGGAATTTCTCAGGCGCTATCTGCAAGCTCACGTGAGCTGCAGGACTTCGTCCTCCAGTGGGCCGCGGTGACCGCCAAATCGAGTCCCGAGCTCGCTTTCCAATTTTGCGGGCTCGCGCCGCGCGCGGTCGGCGAGCTGGGCTACGCCGGCGCCGAGCGCTGGCTGCTGGCGGCGATCGATCTCTACGACCGCGAGGGCCTGCACCGCGCCGCGGCCGAGCTCAAGGACCTCGCCGCCTTCGTCGAGCGCGCGCGCGAGGGCGCCTGGGGGGTGGAATTCGGCGCAGTCGCCGGGGTGCTCGAGACCTTCGTCGCCGGCCTCGCCGGCCGGCGCCTGAAGCTCGCGCCGGCCGAGCTCGCCTGGACCGACGGCGCAACCGTCTACCTGCCGCGGCGGGTAGCGCTGTTCGCCTCGCGGGCGCAGAATTTCCGCGTCTACAAGGCGAGCGCGGCGCTGCTGTGGGCGCAGACTCGCTTCGGCAGCTTCGCCCTCGCGCCGGCGGACTACCCGGACGCGCCGCGCGAGCTCGAGCTGCTCGCCCTGCTCGAGGCGTTGCGGCTCGCGGCGCGCCTCGAGCACGATCTGCCGGGCCTTTACCGCGACCTCGAGGCGCTGTCGCAGCCGGCGCCGGGCGCCGAGTTCGGCCCGGCGCGCGAGCGCCTGCGCGCGCCGGGCGCGACGGTGGCCGACAGCCTGGCCGCGCTGCGCGAGCTGCCCGCTTCGGCCCGGGCGCCGGACTGGCCGTTCCTCGGCGCGCTCGACCCGGCGCGCGCGCTTGCGGCGCGCGACGAGCGCATCGCGCGCGACAAGCAGGCGCTGCGTGCGGCGCTCGAGCGCTGGCGCGAGGAGCGCGGCGACGAGGGGCTGCCGCCGCTGGACGGCGCAAGCCTCGCAAGCGGGGCTGCGGCGGCCCCGGGGGAAGTGAAGCGCCTGGTCGAATCCTTGCTGCAGGACCTGGGCGAACTGCCCGAGGACTGCCTCGCGCCGGCGCGCGAGAGTGCCGAGCAGGCGGCGGCCGAGCCGCCCGAAACCGAGGATGACGCGCACGCGCTGCGCTACGACGAGTGGGACCACCGCCGCGGGCACTACCGCAAGGACTGGTGCCTGCTGCGCGAGCGCGACGTGAATCCGGGCGATCCGGCGTTCGTCGCCGCCGCGCTCGAGCGCTACCGGCCGCAGATCCGGCAGCTGAAGCGCTCGTTCGAGGCCCTGCGCGGCGAGGACAGGCGCCTGCGCGGCGAGCCCTGCGGCGAGGACGTCGACCTGGACGCGCTGGTGCGCGCGCGCGCCGAGCTGGCCGCCGGCGGCGAGCTCGACGAGCGCCTGTTCGTGCGCCGCGCGCGCCACGCGCGCGACATGGTGGCGCTGTTCGTGGTCGACATGTCGGGCTCGACCAAGGGCTGGATCAACGACTGCGAGCGCCACGCGCTGGTGCTGCTGTGCGAGGCGCTCGAGGCGCTCGGCGACCGCTACGCGATCTACGGCTTCTCGGGCCTGACGCGCAAGCGCTGCGAGGTGTACCGCGTCAAGCGCTTCGACGAGCCCTACGGCGCCGCGGTGCGCGAGCGCATCGCCGGCATCCAGGCGCTCGACTACACGCGCATGGGGGCCGCGATCCGGCACCTGTCCCGGATCCTGGCGCGCGAGCCGGCGCGCACGCGCCTGCTGCTGACGCTGTCGGACGGCAAGCCGGACGATTTTTCGGACGGCTACCGCGGCGAGTACGGCATCGAGGACACGCGCCGGGCGCTGATCGAGGCCAGGCGCGCCGGCATCCACCCCTTCTGCATCACCATCGACCGCGAGGCAAGCGACTATCTGCCGCACATGTACGGCGCGGCGAGCTACACCGTGGTCGCGGACGTCGCGCGCCTGCCGACCAGGCTGGCCGAGCTGTACCGCCGGCTCACCGCATGAGCGCCGCGCGCCGCATCGCGCACCTCGACATGGACGCCTACTACGCGTCGGTCGAGCTGCTGCGTCGCCCCGAGCTGCGCGGCCTGCCGCTGGTGATCGGTGGCCGCCATGGCCTCGCGCGCCTGGCCGACTACGCCGGGCGCGGGGTGATCACCACCGCGACCTACGAGGCGCGCGCCTTCGGCCTGCGCTCGGGCATGAGCCTCGCGCGCGCCGCCGCGCTGTGCCCGCAGGCGGTGCTGCTGCCGGCGGACTTCGACGAGTACCGCAGGGTCTCGCGCCTGTTCAAGGCCGCGGCGGCGCGCGTCGCGCCGCGCATCGAGGACCGCGGCATCGACGAGATCTACATCGACCTGGGCGCGCCCGAGGGCGACGCGCGCGAAGCCGCGCGCGCGATCAAGGCCGCGGTGCGCGAAGCGACCGGGCTGTCGTGCTCGATCGGCGTGGCGCCGAACAAGCTGCTGGCCAAGATCGCCTCCGAGCTCGACAAGCCCGACGGCCTGACCGTGCTCGAGCAGGGCGACCTCGCGGCGCGCATCTGGCCGCTGCCGGCGAACCGGATCAACGGCATCGGCCCCAAGGCGGCCGCAAAGCTCGCCGCCCTGGGCATCCGCAGCATCGGCGAGCTCGCCGCGGCCGATCCCGCGCTGCTGGTGCGCCGCTTCGGCCCCGCCACCGGCGCCTGGCTGCACGACGCCGCGCACGGCCGCGACGAGCGGCCGCTGGTCACCGAGCGCGAGCCGAAATCCATCAGCCGCGAGACCACCTTCGAGCGCGACCTGCACCCCGTGCGCGACCGCGAGGCCCTGTCGGCCGTCTTCACCCGCCTGTGCGAGAAGCTCGCCGACGACCTGCGGCGCAAGGGCTACCGCGGCCGCAGCGTCGGCATCAAGCTGCGCTACGACAACTTCCACACCCTCACCCGCGACCGCACGCTCGAGTCCCACACCGACGACGCGCGCGCCATCCGCCGCGCCGCCGGCGAGTGCCTCAAGCGCGCCCCGCTCGAGCGCCGGCTGCGCCTGCTCGGAGTGCGCGTGGGCTCGCTGGCGCAGGCGGGCGAGGCGGCCGACCTGTTCGGCTGATCTCTCGGCGACAATTGATGAAAGGGGGAGACCCGTGGCTTGCGAAGAGAGACATGACTACGTCACATAGCGGCTACATGCGGGTAAGCGATTTTTCGGACAAGAGGGCTCACATCAGGAACAATGCCGTTCGATTGTCAGAGGACCCGCTTGCGCGCCGGCACTACTGATTGCAAGTGCGGCGTTCGTAGAGCTTACCGGGATCAACGACTGGGACTTCTGAGGCGACAGGCGGCTCAGTGCCTGAGCAACTCCCACATTTGCTGGAAGAAGATCACCACGCCGGTGAGCGCTGCGAGTATCACCACCAGCTTGATGAACCAGTTGTGCTCCAGCCTACCGATCGCGGCATCCAGCCTCTGCCAAAACGTGGCGGTGCCGGGCAGAGCGCCGCGCGCCGGCTTGTCACCCAGAAAAGTCGCCACCGCGTTGTAGAACTGCCGAAACGCGGGTTCGGTTGGCATCAACATGTGATTGCGGCCCTCCAGGGGCACGAGTTTGGCGCCAGGGATCCCGGCGGCGATTTCCTGGCCGAGCGCGAAGGGCGCGCGCAGGTCGCCGCGCACATGCAACACCAGCGTCGGCGCTTTGATTTTCGGTAGCAGATCGAGGACATTGATGTCGGCAGTTACCCGGAGCATGCGCTCCGCCACTTC
>Ga0335081_10012647_pt1 | contig 13678 bp, 11 predicted proteins | sample Lox_Sample_35_FD_206713 | JGI IMG/M metagenome (GOLD analysis project Ga0335081, IMG submission 206713) | Soil microbial communities from Loxahatchee National Wildlife Refuge, Florida, United States - Lox_Sample_3.5 | ecosystem: Environmental > Terrestrial > Soil > Wetlands | place: USA...
GTGATGTGCCAGCATTGCGGCAACGAAACGCCCTGCGCGCACGTGTGCCCGCAGCAGGCGGTCGATGTAGACCCGGCCACCGGCATCGTCGGCGAGATGCCGCAGCGCTGCCTCGGTTGCCGGTATTGCATGGCGGCTTGCCCCTATCACGCCCGCTATTTCAACTGGTGGGACCCGGCCTGGCCCCCCGGAATGGAAAAGACCCTCAACCCCGATGTCACCCCGCGCATGCGCGGCGTGGTCGAAAAGTGCAACTTCTGTCATGGCCGCTGGCACGCCGCTAAACAGGCTGCCGTTGCGGCCGGGAAACCGGCTGGCGAGCCGGTCACCTACGTGCCCGCCTGCGCCGAAGCCTGTCCCACCCGCGCCATCCAGTTCGGCGATCTCAACGACCCAGCCAGCGCGCCCGCGCGCGCCGCCAACAACCGCGACAGCTTCCGCCTCCTCGAGAAGTTGCACACGGGAACCAAGATCTACTACCGCTCGAAGCGAGAGTGGGTGCGGGAAGCGGGCCAGGCGCCGGCGAAGCCCGAAAAAGAGAGCGCCCATGGATAAGGAGTTGGATAAGGAATTCATCGCGCGCGGTGTCCGGCGCTGCTCCACGCCCCGGTTCCTGCTCTGGATTGCGCCTTGGGCGGCGCTGCTCGCCTTCGGCCTCTATTCCGCCGGCTTGTGCCTCATCAAAGGCCTCAACCAGACCAACATGGACAACCGGTTCGCCTTCGGCCTCTGGATCTTCCTCGACCTCACCGTAATCGCGCTGGGCGCCGGCGCCTTCTTCACCGGCTTCCTCCTGTACATCTTGAAATTCGACGAGCTGCGCGCCGTCATCAATAGCGCCGTCGTTATCGGCCTCGTGTGCTACAGCGGCGCGGTCTGCGTGCTGGCTGTCGATGTGGGCCAGCCGCTGCGTGCCTGGTTCACCTTCTGGTATCCCAACGTGCACTCGATGCTCACCGAGGTGACGTTCTGCATCAGTTGCTACCTCGCTGTTCTGGCCATCGAGTACCTGCCCATCGTGCTCCGGAACCGCAAGCTCCGCCAGGTGCCCTCCTTCCTGGTGTTCGAATTTGAACTCCACAAGCTCATCTACGTGCTCGCGGGCGTGGGCACGTTCCTCTCGTTCTTCCACCAGGGCTCGCTCGGCGGTTTGTACGGCGTGCTCCGCGGGCGCCCGTTCGCTTTTCGCGGAGTGTTGGCGGTCTGGCCGTCCACGTTCTTTCTCTTCATTCTCTCGGCGGCGGCGGTGGGGCCGAGTTTCATCCTGCTCACCACCTGGCTCGTCGAAAAGATCAGCCGCAAACATCTCGTTCGGCCCCAAGTGTTCCAACTCCTGGCTCGCATCTCCGGGCTCCTCCTCGCCGTGTACGTGCTCGCCAAGACCGTCGATACGCTCGTCTGGATCAACCGCACCTCGCCCGGCGCCGGCTTCCAGGCATGGCAGTACTACAGTTGGAAGCCGTTCGGCACCTGGATTCTGTTCGCCGAAATCGTGTTGTTCGGCCTCGCGCCCGCGCTCATCCTCCTCGCGCCGAAGCTGCGCGCGCGCACCGGATGGCTGGTTTCTGCCGCGGCCATGGCCTGCGCCGGCGTGGCTCTCAACCGCTTCGTCATGACCGTGCAGACCCTGGCGCTGCCCACGCTCTCGTTCGATCCGTTCCTGTCCTACACCCCAAGCTGGCAGGAGACCGGCACGTTCCTGGCCGTGGTGGCGTATGGCGTCCTGGTGTATTCGTTCTCGTTCCGCTACTTCCAGCTTTTCCCCCAGGAGCGCGAGTTGAAGGTCGCCCCACCGGAAGTGGAAGAGCAGTTCGAGCTGGTAGGGAGGTATTGATCGTGTTGCCGTGGAACTATGGCTTTCAGTGGAACGCCGGACACATCGTCTTTCTCGGTGCGTTCTACACCGTCCTGGTGGTGGTGGCGGCCACGTTGATTTCGGCGGCGCTGCGGTCGCGCCGCGCGCTGCTCGGCCACAAGGTGGAGGAGATCGGCTGGCGCTCGGACTTTCACGACCTGCCCGCGAGCGATCGCGTCTGCCGTCATGTGCTCACCGGCGAGTTTCAAAGCCGCGAGTGCCCGCACGCCTTCGATTGCCGCCAATGCGAGACGCACGCGAAGTTGATCGAGCGCCATCCCGTGGCGGAAGCCGACGAGCCTGAAGAAGAGATCTTCGGCATGGCCTTCCCCCTGGACCGGTTCTATCATCGCGGCCACACCTGGGCGCACATCGAGCCCGATGGCGCGGTGACCGTCGGGTTGGACGAATTGGGTAAGCGGTTGCTCGGCGTTCCCGACGCGCTCGATCTGCCCAAGCCCGGAGCACACGTCCGCGTCAATGGCGCGGCCTTCCGCGCCCGCAAGCGCGATGCCGACGTGCGCGTGCTCTCCCCGGTGGATGGCGACGTGATCGAGACCGGCGGGCCCGATTGCGCCTGGTATCTGAAGGTGCGGCCTGCCACCCATGGCGAGTTGGACTTCCGCCACCTCCTGCGCGGCGCCGAAGTCAGACCATGGCTGTTACGGGAAATGGAGCGGCTGCAGCTCGCGCTCGCGGCCGAAGGCGCGGCCCCCACCCTGGCCGATGGCGGCGTGCCGGTCAGTGATATCGCGGGCTGCTATCCCAAGGCCGACTGGGACGCGGTCTGCGGCGAGATGTTCCTCGAGCCATAAGTACTCGGCGGGGCCGGCGGCTCTCGCACGGTATCATGGTAGTCAAAGAAAGCGCGCCCGCCCATGTCGTCAAAACCCGGCCCGGAAACGGGCATCAATAGCTGGCTCGAGGACGAACTGTATCGCCAATACCTCCGCGACCGCTCCACCGTCGACGAAACCTGGAAGCGCGTCTTCGAAGAAACCAACGGCGCCCCCGCACCGCCCGCACGGCCGTCCCCCGCCCCCGTCGCCGATCTCTCGCGCGACCTCCAGCCCTTGCGCGGCGCCGCCGGCCGCGTCGCCGAAAACATGTCCGCCAGCCTCGCTATCCCGCTGGCCACCTCGCAGCGCACCATCGCCGTCAAGGTAATGGATGAGAACCGGCGCATCATTAATCAGCACCGCGCCCTGCTCGCGCGCGGCAAAGTCTCCTACACGCACCTGATCGGCTGGGCGATCGTCAAAGCCCTCGAAGAGCTGCCGGGCCTGAATCACGCCTACGCCGAGAAAGACGGCCAGCCTTACCGCGTCCTGCAGCCGCAAGTGAATCTCGGCATCGCCATCGACGTCGCCGGGAAGGACGGCGCGCGCAGCCTCATGGTGCCCAACATCAAGAACGCCGGCGCGCTCAACTTTCAGGAATACGTCACCGCCTTCGACGACCTGGTCTCCCGCGCCCGCGCCAACAAGCTCATCCCCGCCGATTTCGAGCGAACCACCATCACCCTCACCAATCCCGGCACCGTCGGCACCATGTCGTCCAACCCGCGTCTCATGCTCGGCCAGGGCGCCATCATCGCCGCCGGCGCCATCGATTACCCCGCCGAATATCAGGGCGCCGCCGCCGAGACGCGCGCCGTCCTCGGCATCAGCAAGGTGATGACCCTCACCTGCACCTACGACCACCGCATCATCCAGGGCGCCGAATCGGGCGCGTTCCTCGGAAAAGTGCAGGCGCTCCTCGACGGCGCCGACAGCTTCTACGAAGAGGTCTTCGAACACCTGCGCATGCCCCATCAGCCGGTCCACTGGGAAATAGACCGGCAGCCACTGTTGCCGGGCATGACCGCCGCGCGCACTTCCGAAATCGCCAAGGAAGCGGGGATCATGCAGATGATCAACGCCTACCGCGTCCGCGGCCACCTCATTGCCGACCTCGACCCGCTCGGCGCAGAACCTCACCACCATCCCGAGCTCGACCCCGAAACCTACGGCCTCACCATCTGGGATCTCGATCGCGAATTCCTCACCGGCAGCCTCGGACAGGCCATCGGCGAAGGCGGTCCCAAGCCCGTCGCCACCCTGCGCGAAATCCTGGAGACCCTCCGCAAGACTTACTGCGGCAAGATCGGCTGCGAGTACATGAACATCCAGGTGCCGGAGCAGAAACGCTGGCTCCAGCAGCGCATGGAGCCCGAAGCCAATCAATGGAGGCTCGACCGCGCCACGCGCGTGCGCACTTTGCGCAACCTCATCGCCGCCGAAGAGTTCGAGCACTTCCTGCATTCCCGCTTCGTCGGCCAGAAGCGTTTCGCCCTCGAAGGCGGGGAGACCGCGCTCGCCATCCTGGAGGAGCTGCTGGAGCGCGCCGCGGCCGATAACGTCGCCGAAGTCGTCATCGGCATGGCCCACCGCGGCCGCCTCAACATCCTGGCCAACGTCGTCGGCAAAGACGTCAAGCAGATCTTCTCGGAGTTCGAAGGCGAGCTGGATCCCTCCAGCACCCAGGGCTCCGGCGACGTAAAGTACCATCTGGGCGCCACCGGCGTGCGGCAAACCGAAAACGGCCGCGAAATCGTCGTGTCGCTCTCGCCCAATCCCAGCCATCTTGAAGCCGTCGACCCGGTAGTCGAAGGCCTGGTGCGCCCCAAACAGGACCACCTTGGCGACACCGCGCGCGCCCGCGTCATCCCGGTCCTGGTGCACGGCGACGCGGCCTTCGCCGGCCAGGGCGTGGTGGCCGAAACCCTCAACCTCTCCCAACTCGAGGGTTACTCCACCGGCGGCACCATTCACCTCATCATCAATAATCAAATCGGCTTCACCACTCTGCCTGACGAATCGCGCTCCACGCCTTATTCCACCGATGTGGCGCGCGGCGTCCAGGCGCCCATCTTCCACGTGAACGGCGACAGCCCCCAGGCCGCCATCCGCGTCGTGCAGGTAGCCTTCGATTACCGCCAGCAGTTCAAAAAGGACGTGGTCATCGACATGATCTGCTACCGCCGCCACGGCCACAACGAAGGCGACGATCCCAGCTACACCCAGCCCATCCTCTACCGCAAGATCAAAGACCATCCCTCCGTCGCCAAACAATACTCCGATCGCCTCGTGCGCGAAGGCGTGCTGACCGCCGACGAAGCCGCCGCCATGCGCCGCACTGTGTCGCAGCGACTGTCCGAGGCCTACGATGCCGTCCAGCAAAAAGCCGAGCGCTTCGAACTGCAGGAGCTGAGCGCGGTCGCCGGCGAAGAGGTGGCCGGCTTCTGCCCGCGCACCGCCGTCAACCAGCACGTGCTGGAGCGCGTGATCCACGGCAGCACCAACTTCCCCGAGAACTTCCACCTGCATCCCAAGCTGCGCGGCTTCGTCGATCGACGGCGCCAGGCCATCGAAAAAGGCACGCCCATCGACTGGGCCTTTGCCGAAGCCCTGGCCTTCGGCACCCTCGCGCTCGAAGGCGCCGCCGTGCGGCTCAGCGGCCAGGATTCCAGCCGCGGCACGTTCAGCCAGCGCCACCTGGCTTTCTTCGATTCCGAAACCGGCAAGCGCTACATCCCTCTGCAGCACATCTCGCCCGATCAGGCCCGCTTCGACGCCGTGGACAGTTCCCTCAGCGAATACGCCGTCCTGGGCTTCGAGTTCGGCTACAGCGTGGCCGACCCGCTCACCCTGGTGATTTGGGAAGCGCAGTTCGGCGATTTCGCCAACGGCGCGCAAATCATGATCGACCAGTTCATCTCCTGCTGCGAACAGAAGTGGGGCCAGCCCAGTGGTCTGGTGATGCTGCTCCCGCACGGATTCGAAGGCCAGGGCCCCGAGCATTCGAGCGCCCGCATCGAGCGCTACCTCACGCTCTGCGCCGAAAACAACATGCAGGTGTGCAACTGCACCACCCCCGCGCAATACTTCCACCTGCTGCGCCGCCAGATGTACGGCGGCCGCGACCGCCGCGGCGTCCGCAAGCCCCTGATCGTCTTCACGCCTAAGAGCCTGCTGCGCCACGCTCGCGCCGTTTCCGCCGTCCACGATTTCACCACCGGCGGCTTCCAGGAATTCCTGTGGGATAAGCCTCCTGGCTTGTCCGAGCGGGACAAGCCTCCCGGCTGGTCCACCGTTTCCCGCTTAATCTTCTGCTCCGGCAAACTCTACTACGATCTTCTGGCTGCCCTTGAGCAACGCCAGGCCGGCCATGTCGCGCTGGTCCGCATCGAGCAACTCTACCCGTTCGCCTCCGATCAAGCCGCCGAGATCTTCGCTGCCTGTCCGCCCGCCGCCGAGGTGGTCTGGGCGCAGGAAGAGCCGCGCAACATGGGCGCCTGGCATTTCGTGCGCGAGCAATTCCGCCCGCTGCTCGAACCGACCGGCCGCGCCCTGCGCTACGTCGGCCGCCCCGAGAGCGCCGCCCCGGCCACCGGTTCCGGCAAGCGCCACCAGCAGGAACAAGCCGCCATCCTCGACGACGCGCTCACCCCCGGCCCCATCTCGCAGACCGACCGCGTGCGCGTGGTGCCCCGCCGCAAGACCCAATAACTGGCCCGTCGACCTGCGAGGTGCTCCAGCCTACTTCGCGTAAATCACTGGATAGCCCGGAAAGGCAGCGCCGATTCCGCCGCAGACGGCGATGGGAAGCGTCCAGATCAGAGGCCGTGCGCTCGATGGGTTCGATTCGTTGCGCAGATACCTTCCGAGCGTCTGGTCCGTGACCAGGCCGATCGCTGCGCCCACACCCACTCCGATGAGAATGGCGCGAACGCGGCGGGATTGTCCACGTGAAACGATGCGCACCACTTCCTGCCGAAGGAATCTCTGATCGCCGCGAAGCGTATGGATGATCAGGCTTTCGGTGGAACTCGATACGAATTCTCCTTTTTCCAGGCGGTCGCTCGTCACGACCTCGATCGGAGCGCCCGGATTGAGCTTGCCAAGACTCTCCCACGTCTTGGAGAGGGGCGCCGCAAAAACAAGCCCGGCCCCTGCCAGCGCGATTAGCATCGATCGTATCATCGACTCGAATATAGCCCATACCCAACGTGGAGCGGGCGATCGTCTTGTGTAGCCCGCCTGGTACCCGCAGATCCAGCCGCTCCCTAAGGCCTCCCATCCGCCCGACGGACCACGCCGCTATTTTTCGACTTTCAGATTTTTTTCGCGCTGATTCTAAACCACCTTCTGCCAACCTCAGCCTCGTGCCCCCCACCCGCCTGTTACCTTCGCCTCAGGAGTTGTGGGGCAGCCAATCTCTGGGCTGCCGCCGCCTTTCAGGCGGCGAGTGAGGGGACTGCCATGCCACCCGTTTTCCGCTTCTCCCCGAAAGGAACCCCATGTCCACCATTCGTCAAATCGAGGCCAACCGCCTCAACGCTCAAAAATCCACGGGCCCCCGCTCCCCCGAGGGCAAGGCCGCCGTCCGCATGAATGCCCTGAAATCCGGCATCGATGCGCAGTCCACCATCATCCGCGGCGAGAATCCCGCCGACCTCGAAGCACTCACCAACGAATATCTCGCGGCGCATTCCCCAGTCACTCCCCAGGAGCGCTTCTATGTCGACATCCTGATCCGCTGTGACTGGCAGATGCGCCGTCTCACTCGCGCCGACGCCCAGCTTTGGGAGTACCGCTTCCAGGATTACTCCCATATGCCCAAAGACTGCCCCCTCGGCAAAATCTACTTCTACACCGACCGCGTCTTCACGCGTCTCGAGCGCCACATCAAAGACCTCGAGCGTTCCTACAAAGACGCCTCCCGCGAGCTGGCCCTCCTCCAGTCCGCCAGTGGGGCAGACGATCGTTTTGAGTCGTCTGCCAATGCGAACCCCACAACTCCCGTCGCCCCGCCGTCGCCCGAACCCGCCCCTGGTCCAGAACTCAAACCCGATCCGGACCCACCCCCGCAACCCATAGCAACGGAACCCTCTTACACCGAAATTGGCTTTGTTCCTTCAGATCCCGGCGGCCCGGACAACCGCTCTGTTTCGTCTGCCGATCTGGGTTCCGTGGAAGATGCAACTTCGCAGTCAGTCGCCGGCGCAGATCCCGCGCCCCTACCCTGCCCCGCCCCTACTTCCCCTTCGCCTTCTTGTACGCTTCCCTCAGTTCCTGCAACTGCCGCGCATGCGATTCCGCGTGGCCCGCGTACCCTTCCAGCAACTGGCGCAGCGTCATGCTCCCGTTCTCCGAATGCATCCCCGTCCGCGCAAACGCAGCCTCCGGCAAATCCTTCAGCAACTCATGGTTTTCCGCGCGAATGCGCCTGAAGGTCTCCAGTGATTGCTTGGGCTTCCTCCGCTTGTAGTCCAGGTTGCGCGTCCACGCGTCCTGGTCGTAGGCGATCAAGGTTGGGTGGTCTTCCGCGATCACCTGCCGAAACCGGTGCGCTCCCACCAGCTCCGCGTCCGCCAGGTGCGCCACAATTTCCCGTACGCTCCACTTGCCCGGAGCCAGCCTGTAGTCCTCTTCCTCCCCGAATACGCCCGTCAGCACCACAGCCAGTAGCTCAGCGCCCCGCCGGTATCGTTCCAACAAAGCTGGCAGATCGGACATGGCAGCTCCCGTTCAGTAGTAATCGGCGCAGCTCAGGTAGTAGCCGCACTGTTCGCAGACCAGCTTGCATTTCCGTTCGGTCAGCCGCGTGGCGCACACCGGGCAATAAAGCATGGGCTCGTCATCCTGTTTCCGCGCCGCCGGCTGTTCGGATTCCCTCTGTTCCACGAATGACTGAAATTATAACAACCCCCGGCGCCTGCTCTGCCGCTATGGTCAGGGCTATGTCGCTTCAATCCGCGTTCATCCGCGTTCATCCGCGTCAAGTACTTCGCTCCCCTTCACCCCCGGCTTACAATGGAGGCAGCCTCATGACACTCAGACTGGCGTTCCCGCTGATCCTGATCGCCACGGCCGCCTGGTGCCAGGTCCAGCCTCAGCGCCCCATCCGCTTTCCCGCGCGCGGCACGCGTGGCGCCGTCGCCGGCGGTTCCGAGTACGCCACCGAGGCCGGCATGCGCATGTACTACAGCGGCGGCAACGCCGTAGACGCCGGCATCGCCTCCATGCTGGCCGCCTGCGTCGTCGAGTTCTCGCACATCGGGCTGGGCGGCGAAGCCCCCATCCTGGTGCGCACCAAGGAAGGCAGAGTCTGGGCCATCGCCGGCGTCGGGACCATGCCCAAGCTGGGCACGGCCGATTTCTACCGCAAGCACGCCCTGTCGCCGCTCGAAATCTACGATCCGCCCGGCCCCAATGGATTGAAGGATTGGGTGCCCGTGGTCGGCATTCTCTCCACGCTCGTGCCCGGAATGGTCGACGCCGCTTTGGTCACCCTCCGCGAGTTCGGCACCAAGTCTTTCGCCGATGCCGTGCAGCCCGCCACCGAGCTGGCCGACGGCTTCCCCCTCGATGAGTTCCGCGCCGAGTCGCTCGAAGCCAGCGTCCGCTATCTTTCCGCCTGGCCCACCTCGAAGCGCGTTTTCCTGCCCAACGGCAGAGTTCCCGCGTTGGGCGAGATCTTCCGCCAGCCGGATCTTGCCCGCACCCTCCGCTCCATGGCCGCCGTCGAGCAGCAGTCCCGCGCCTCCGGCGCCTCGCGCGCCAAAGCCATCGACGCCGTCCGCGACTATTTCTATCGCGGCGAAATCGCCCGCCGCATCGATGAGTTCTCGCGCCAGAACGGCGGGCTACTGCGTTACGAAGACATGGCCGCCTTCCACGTCGAGCCCGAAGAAGCCGTCTCCACCACCTTCCACGGCTACACCGTCTACAAGCCCGGCTTCTGGAGCCAGGGCCCTTCCATGATCGAGACCCTGAATATCCTGGATGGCTTCGACTTCGGCGAGATGCACCTCAATTCCACCGACTACATCCACACGCTCGTGGAAGCCGTGAAGTTGGCCTACGCCGATCGCGACACCTATTATGGCGATCCCAAGTTCAGCCGCATCCCCGCCGATACCCTGCTCTCGAAAGCCTACGGCGCCGAGCGCCGCAAGCTGATCACCGATGAAGCTTCCCTCGAATTCCGCCCCGGCAAGATCGGCGACCACCCGCCCGGGCACCCGTCCCGCTCCCAGCTTCCCCACAACCCCATCGACCCCGCCGTCAAGGCCAAGGACACCACCTGCGTCGACGCCATCGATAAGGACGGCGTGGCCATCTCGATCACGCCCTCCGGCGCCTGGATGCCGCCCGTCATCGCCGGCGACACCGGCATTCCGCTTACGCAGCGCGCCCAGAGTTTTCTGCTCGTCCCCGGCCATCCCAACGAACTCGGTCCCGGAAAGCGGCCGCGCGTCACCCTCAGCCCGACCATCGTCGTCGGCCCCGGCAAGAACCTCATCACGCTGTCCACGCCCGGCGGGGACCAGCAGGACCAGGCTCTGCTGCAAGTGCTATTCGACGCCGTCGAGTTCGGCCTGAACGCGCAGGCCGCCGTCGAGTGGCCGCGCTTCCAGTGCGAGCACCTGGTATCCAGCTTCGATAACCACGAAATGAAACCGGGCGTCCTCGGACTGGACGAGCGCATGTCCGCCTCTGTCGTGGCCGCGTTGCAGCGGCGCGGGCACCTGGTGGAAGTGAAATCGCGCTACGACAGCGGCGCCGCCCCGGTCATTATCCGGCTCTATCCCAGCGGAGCCATCGAAGCCGGCGCCGACCCGTTCTACTACCGCTCCGCCCACGCCTGGTAGACCCTCTGTGCCGCGAACGCCGCGCACGCATGGACCCTCTGTGCCGCGGACGGACCTCTGTGCCGCGAACGTGAGTGAGCGGAGGCGCAACCATATCACGTGTTGGAGGCCCAAGTCGGAATCGAGCCCAACAGGAACTACGGTAGTATGAGGTTGACCATGAACGGCCTCGAAGCGCGACTCTCGAAGCACGACCGTGAGATCAACGCGCTCCGCACTCTGGTGAAATCCGGCATGCGCCTGATCCTCCGGATCGAGCAAGCGCAACTCCGAATCGAGCAGTCCCAGCTGCAGAACGACCGGCAGATCACCCGGCTTCTCGCGTCCCAACAGGCTACGGAGAAGCAGATCCGCAGCCTCCTTAAGAACGGGTGACCGTCGGTTCCGGTTGGAGGCGCGGGTCGGAATCGAACCGACGAATAAAGGTTTTGCAGACCTTGGCCTTACCACTTGGCTACCGCGCCTTGGGGGTTGGCTCTAGTTGCAAAATACCGCGGATCAAGCCAGCAAGTCAAACTCGTGCCGTTCCAACTTCTCCAGGGGAAGGAAACCTGCGCCACACGACGAACCATTGTACGAAACGTGGGTGTAGTGAATAGGTGAATCAAGTTGGTACGGCACCAGCCGGCCGCAGTCTGCGAGGTTAAGCTTCCGCCAATCCGTGGTTCGTGCCGCAAACGTTGACCGCGATTCCCATGGCGGCGAACATGGCTGCCTTCGCCGCAAGAGCGCCGTTGGCCGCGGCAGCGTCCGGCGCGTACGCCACCTGAATGTGATTGGCCTTGTGCCTGGCCATCATCTGGTCGCGCGACACGCCGTAGGTGACGGCGTGCATCACCGGCCATTGCGGCGTGGTGATACGCCAGCGCCGCTCGGATTCCTCCCGCGGAAGTTCGATCACCTTGGCGCGCCCGACATCCGCGTGCAGCCCGCCGCCTTCCACATAGATGCGGCTCCATACGATCTCGCCGGGCTTGCTGACGCCCTTGATGGTGCCTCCGCCCAGACGAAAATACATGGGCGGCTGCCGTTCGCTAACCGCGCCGGGATAACCGCCGACCAGGTGATTGGGCGGCGCCGAGCCCGAGATCTCGAACACCCACACGAACTCGGACTCGAATGTCTCGCCGAACCGCACGTCGTGCAGCGTAGTCTCGGGATCGTAACCCAGCGCGGTCCACACGCGGTTGGTGACCAGCGCATCCAGGCCGGCGCATTCGTCCACTTCGTTGAAATGGGGGAGCGGACGGCCCTCGTACAACACCCTGCCGTTCCCGGCGGCCCGGACAGGCGGACGGTCTGCGTTGTTGAGCAGGCCTTCTGCCAGGTCGGATGCCGGCGCCAGATCCTTCAAGCCCTGCTGATACTGGATTCCGATCACGTCACAGCCGAATTCGTCGGCGATGCGCAACGCCGCGATGTACATCTTGCATTGTTCGTGAATCTGGCAGTCGGTGAGATCGGTTTCCGGATTCGGTCCGGTCAGGAACCGCATTCCCTTCGCATCGAGCCACTGCCGGACAGCTTGCGCGTCCTCGTCGTTGACGGTGCGCATCGCGGCATACAGGCTCGACTGGCTCAACCGCTCCTTAAACACGCCCATGGGCATCAGGTTTTCGTCGGGGATGATGGCGTTGTACATTCCCATGCAGCCTTCGTCGAATACTCCCATGATGGCCTTCTCGCGGCGCAGCCTTGCCGCCAGTTCTTCCCCGAGTGCTTCGGCCTGCGCGGGCAGCCTGAACTCCTCCAACCGGCGCACATGCGACGTATCGTGCTGAACCGTGCCGCCGCTCAGCCACTGTCGCAACCCGTTCAAGAAGAACTCGTCGGTGAAATCCTCGCTCCACAGTGTCGAATACGGCGTGCCGGCTTTGGTCAGGCAGCCGTTGAGGTTCAACATTCCGACCAACCCCGGCCACTGACCGCTCCAGTTCGCCACGGTCAGGATCGGGCCTTTGTGACCGACCAGTCCCGGCAACACGTGGTGACTGTACTGCCACACGGCTTCACAAACCACCAGCGGCGCATCCGCCGGAATATTCCGAAAAACCTGGTTGCCATGTTTCTGGCTGTCGATGAATCCGTGCCCGCGCTGTGGGTCGTACGGATGGCCGCGCTCGATCCGCCGGCCCTCCTTGCGGATGGCTGCCATGACGGCTTGCTCCGCCTTTTCCTGGGCGTCCCAGCAGTTGCGGTTTGCCGACAGACGTAAGTCGCCGTTGGCGATGAGATAAATGAGATCGGACATAGGACAACCTCCTCGATCTCTGCCATGCGACGTTCATCCTGGCCGGCCGAAAGGACCCGTGGCCCGGCATACTTCGCAACAAGATGCGGCGATCGTCAGCTCCATCCGGCTCGGAGAGCGTTTGCGTAGAGACCAAGTCGAGCCGAGTCTAACAGCCCGCGCTCCACGGTGTCAATCCCGTTAGCGCTAAAACCGGCCCAGTTTGGGCTGAAGTTACGCCGCGCGGCGCATCAGTTCGACTTCCAGGGAGATCGAGACTTGCTTCCCGACCAGCACGCCGCCGGCCTCCAGAGCCACGTTCCAGTGAAGGCCAAAATCCTCGCGGTCGATTTTGGTGGTCGCGCTGGCGCCGGCCTTGATGTTGCCCCAGGGATCCTTGACTTCAGGCGTGACGCTGTCCACATCGAGCGTCACTTCCCTGGTGACTCCGCGGATCGTCAGGTCTCCCTTGACGCGGTATTCGCCTTCGCCTTGCGACTCGATGCTCTTGCTGACGAACCGGATCTCGGGGTAATTGGCAACATCCAGGAAGTCGGCGCTCTTGAGGTGAGTGTCGCGCTGCTCCTCGCGCGTGCGAATCGACGTGGCATCGATGGTCGCCTCGATACGGGACGCCGCAAGGTTATTCGGGCTGAACGTTACGGTTCCGGAAACTTTGCTGAATTCACCCTTGACGTTGGTGATCATCATATGGCGGACCGAGAAATGCGCGGCGGTGTGCGCGGGATCGATATCATAGACCACTGGAGCAGCCGAAGGGGCTGACGATGACATGAAACTCTCCTATGATGTTTTGTCTACTCCGAAGTTGTCGTGCAGCTCGGTGCCGACCAACGGGAGGCCGGAGGGAGCCGCAAAAGGGCTTTGCTGTTGC
>Ga0335081_10012648_pt1 | contig 13677 bp, 14 predicted proteins | sample Lox_Sample_35_FD_206713 | JGI IMG/M metagenome (GOLD analysis project Ga0335081, IMG submission 206713) | Soil microbial communities from Loxahatchee National Wildlife Refuge, Florida, United States - Lox_Sample_3.5 | ecosystem: Environmental > Terrestrial > Soil > Wetlands | place: USA...
CGTCGATGACGCCCATCCACGGCCCCAGCTTGGGCCGTTTCGGTGGCTCGTTCCGCCGATAGCCCGGCGGAATCGAATGCCGCAGCATCTTGCGCACGGTCTCCCGTGCGCGGACATCATTATGCTTCGGGGGGGCCTGGGTGTTGCGAAGCGCGAAGCAAACCTTTTAATAATTCCGTGCCTGCCGTGCTTCCGCGGTGAAAACCGCGCATCTACTCTCAAATTCCACCAATTTCCCATTGCGCAACCCGGGATTTGAAATACAATTTCCCGTAGGGAGCAATACTTGCCGAAGTTTGAGGAGTGCCTTGACCGCCTGGAGAAGATCGTCGACGAACTGGAAAAAGGCGACGTCCCGCTGGATCGCGCATTGGAACTCTTCGACGAGGGTATGAAGCTCTCAGGTTCTTGCCGGAAGGAACTGGAAGAAGCCGAAGGCAAAGTTGAGATTCTGCTCAAGCGCGACGGTAAGCTTCAACCGGAACCCTTCCAACCTGCAACCCAGCCCGGCGGTCCAGCCAAGTAGCTGCCGGACCTTCTCTCAACGGAAGTTGCACCGCGAGGTGCGTAGTTCGTAAGGCCAAAGTACTACTGGATGGCAACGCCGTCCCTCATCCTTTTACTCGAGGAGTTTGCCATGCGGCCTATTAACGCAGTTCTCGCCCATCGCGATCCCGGTGCGGCACAGTACCTGGCGGGTTCGCTCAGCAAAGAGTTCCGCAATCTGCTGATTGCCAGATCCGCCTATGAGCTGCGCGCGAACGTCGCTCGTTATCGCGCTCCGTTCGCCATAATCGATCTGGAGCTCATCAGCCTGGCCGAATTGAAGGAGCTGTGCCGCGAGTTTCCCGCTACCGCCTTCATCGGCATTCATCGCCTCGCCGACGACCGTATGTGGGCCGATGCGCTCGCCGCCGGCGCCGTCGATTGTTGCCACTGCGACGATCTGCGCGGCATCCTGCTGGCGGCCGAGCGCTACGTCGTACTCAGCCGCGGCAAAAGCGCAGCCGCTTGAGAGAGAATCACGAGGGTGCCCCAGGTCTGGCGGTTTCCAGACCTGGGTGATGCACGGTTCCCCGGTTCCTGCCCGCTTTCCCTCCTTGGCAAGCGGTGTACAATCATCCCGCTCAAGGCAGCAATCTGAATGGTCTGATCCAGTCCTGAAGCATCCGTGCTGAGCGACATTTTCATCATCATCGGCTGTACTTGTGGCGCACTGCTCTTCCTCTACGCCGTCGGCTTCCTGTCTTCGTCCCATTCGCGTAAGGAGTCGAACGATTTTACCGGCGCGGTAGTGGCCGTCATCGGCACAACGTACGCGGTGATCATGGCGTTCACCCTCTCCGGCGTCTGGTACATGTTCCAGGGAGCCCAGGCCAACGAAGAACAGGAGGCCAACGCACTCACCAACGTTTACCGTATCGCCACGCAACTTCAGGATCCCAACGCGGTACCCATTCAGGCGCTCTGTTTACGCTATGCCGAGAACACCGTGCAGCGCGAATGGCCGGCGATGTTGAACGGCAATATCCCTCCCGAAGGCCGACAAATCATCAACCAGCTCTGGCAGCTTGCCGGACAGGCGCAGGCCCACGCGCAACCCGATGCCATCGCGGCCTATCAGCTTATGGAAGAGTTGCGCAACCTGACGCAATACCGCCGTCTGCGCGTCATGCAGGTCCGCGAAAGCCTGCCGGGAATTCTGTGGACGGTGCTGATCGCCGGCGGGATTATCACCGTGGCCGCCTGTTGCTTCTTCGGCGTGAACAACTTTCGCTTTCACATACTGCAGGTGCTGGTTTTGAGTTTCCTGATCTCTCTTGTTCTGGTGGCAATCGCCGACATCGACCGTCCCTATCAGGGATACGTAAGGGTGAGTCCGGCGGGCTTCGAGAACGCGCTCACCACCCTGCAGGAAAAATATGCGGCGGCCAATTAGCAACAGGTCTGCGGTCGCGTTGCCGGTGAGATCGGGATGCTGCGCCAGCTTGCCGTAGGGTCCGAATCGTCGCTCACGGCTGGCGTGTTGCGCACGTGCTAACCAACTTAGCGCGCTGGCAAATCCGTGGTCGTGGTCCGGCCGAGGATTGTGAAGGATTCCGAAGGAATCGTCCCTACAACGATCATTACCGGCTCGTACTTTTCACAGCACTGTACAGAACTAGAAGGCCCGAAGTTCTGGTCCCAGTAGATTGGCTCACCGTAGGACAGTCGTCGCATTTCTGAGACTCAACCAATAGGTACCCCTATTTAGCATAGGGCCGTCGAACCCTGTGCTCTCTTGGCAGACAGTGAATCCATATCCGTTCGAAATGCAGCCACCACTCTGGGTAAATGTCACCACCTGATCAAGATAGATTGTGCCGCCGCCAAACTCCGCGGATGTGATACGTAGTTCGCCCGAAAGCAAGACGTCGCCCTGGTATAGCCACATTGCGGAGTTGGCGCCGGAGGTCGTGCTGTTATCGTTAGCTAGGTTGAAGGTGTTGCTCACAATGGCGCCGTTGTTACCCCCCTGCCCAGACATTGCCGTTGACAGGGCCGTTACTGTAGAGGGTCTGTGCCGCCGGAATCGTCGCCATTGCCAGGCATAGTGCGAGAAGACCCATGGTATATGCAGGAATTCTCATGGCTCCCTCCGTTGCTCGGACGCACAACGCCAAGTGTTGCCAGAGATGTTTAGATGATCCTTCCTGGCCGAGCCGTTCGCACTCTACACCCGAATCGTTGGCGGAGTCCAGCCAAGGAGGCATTCTTGTTGTCCCGGTTAGAAGGATATTCGGGCGAGGTCGGGCGCGGCAGCAGCTCCGGCAAGTAGAAGCAGCAGCAAAAGAGCATTGCGGTCCGCCCACGCCATACCCGGGGCGGCCGCGGGGCATGGATTCGAGACATGTCGCTGCTTGTAGCCGACCTGGAAGGGATGCCTATACCGCCGAGTAGCTCTCAATGGAGGACATAGCACTGGCGCGAACTCCCGGAAGGCGAAAGCCGGACGCGCCGTCTGAATGATCTGAGACAACTACCAACCCTGCGAACAAGCCGCGCTTCCAAGGATCAGGTTGTAGTCTGCTCCGCAACCATGCCCCTGTGGACCTTGAGTAGACTAAGAGAGGACATTCCATGACCAGAAGAATCTTGGCGCTACTTTGTCTGCTGAGTCTAATGGCTGTAGCAGCCATGGCTGAAGATGTAACCCTGAACATGACCCCGCATACGATCACCCTCCCGCCCGGTTCCACTCAATTGATTACCGCGGAGTTTAGCGACGGCAGTCGCATACGGCAGTGCACGTGGAATGCGACGGGAGATCCGCCGAATACGCTGGCTCCCGTCGGTGCGAATGCCAGTTCGGCGGCATTGCCACCGGCACTACGCCAGGTCCCTATGTGGTGACGGCGGTGTGCAGTAATGTTGAGGGAGTCTCGGCAGTCGGCACGGTATCCGTAACCATCACACACCAACAATAGACAAAGGGTCTCGCTGGAACTGCCCTTCGAGGGAAGTAATCGTACGCGAGCAGATGGAGAACTGTAACCGGGTTGGCCGCCGGCCGGTTAGCCTCGACCAACCCATCTTGCATTTCCATTCGCCGAGTACGCCGGGTTTGCGCCAGGGCGAAAGCAACTACCACACTTATGAATTCACTTCCTTCACTCACCACACTGTCAGCTGCACTTCATCAAACCACTCGTGGTATCCCTCGCCGGTGGCATTCACGTCAAGCTGATACTGCACACCCAGGTTGTCGCCCCAGTTCAGATCTTTCGCCGAGTAGGTCTGATTGATAGGATGTGGCACACCGTCCACCACCAGCGTGACGTAATGGTAGGTCTGAGCCGAATGGTTCGTGGTGACGTACCACTGGATGTGGTGCCAGGTGTTTGGCGTGAATCCGCGGCAGGCGATGGTGGTATGGATCCAGTGTCCGTGGAGCTCGTCCCAGGTATCCCACGTGCCATTGGCAACGTTGCACTGGCTGCCGATCATATAGTTATAGCCGTTGATGAACTGGAAGGAATCGAACTCCAGTGCCTGCGCCGCCGACAAAGCGTTGTTGTCCACCTGGAAATAGAAATCCCACAGCAGATTGCTGATGTTGTCGTGCGCGCCCAGCTTCATATAGAACAGCGCATTCGCCCCCACCCCGGAGTTGTAGATTTCCGTGCTCGCGCCCGACAATGACGGCTGCGACTGGTTCTGCGCCATCCAGTAGGTGCCGAGGCCGCTGCCCCCGGCGCAACTGGGCGAATTGCACGAACCCCAGCCGGGCAATTGCTCGATCTGATTGAACACCAGCGCGAACGGCGGCGGGGTGGGAAGTCCGGTCCAAGTTTGCGCCGCTGCAAACGAGGCCGACAGGCACAAGGCCAACAACAGGGATTGCTTCATCGGAAGGTCCTTGGCAGGGATGAGGGCGGGCGGAACGGGTCGCAACCAGCCTTATCCACCATCAGGCTTCGCGGGCAAAGTCACAATAAGAGCAAACGCTTAGGTGAGAGAGCAAATCGCCATAGTTCTGGAACATCACCCTACGACTTTCGCCGTAGGACGTTGCGGGGGCGCCGTGAGGGAAGCTTCTCTGTGTAAACCTATTCAGGACGAGTCAGGGTGCTGGGTGCCCCAGGTTTGGTGGTGTTCGGGACATCGGTGCCACGGTGCCCCAGGTTAGCGGGTTTCCGGACCTGGGTGACAAATGCAGGGCTCGTCGCGTCCAATTGGGTGTAAGCTACGTAGGATGTGCTCACAACTGCGGTCACGTGTGGTTCTGGCGCTGGCGATTTGCGCCATACTGTGGTGCGATCCCGCGTTTGCCGCGTTAGTTTGCGCCCACGCGGCGGACTGTCCGAAACACGCAGCGCCGGCGACAAGCGTAGCGGGAAAGAGCGTCGCGTCGATTACCGATGCGAAGCCTTGCTGCCCGATGCAGCGGCACAACCCGGCGAGACCGGCCGAGCTACCCACCTGCTGTGCGTTGAGCAACACCGGAGCGATGGTGCCGACCGCTTCGGCGCAAAACTCCCGCGCGTCGCACCAGCTGGCCCAACTGGCTTCGGCGCTATTCGCCTCCGCCGCGCTGACCCGCTATCCGCTGCCAACCTGGCATACGACGGTTAGCTACGTCAAAGCTGTCAACCAGAAGAAGACCGACCTCAGGATTTAGAGCCCGCTCCCAATCGTTTTGTTGCGGCGGTATGCACCACTGCATGAATGGAGCTTCGCGGAAGCATGCTTTCCGCCCTAACCAAGAATTCTGAGGAAAAGAAGATGAAATCGAAGTTGCAACTCGTGATCTGCATGTTCGCCCTCGCGCTGCCCGCGATGGCGCAAACCACTACCATCACAAATCCAGCCCGCAACGCCGCTGCCTGCGCCTGCTGCAATCAGTGCCCAGGAAGCTGCTGCGACGACTGTGCCCCCGGCACCTGCGTAAGTTGCTGCGATATGTGCCAGTGCTGATGTGATCGGCTAAGCGCCCCACCCGAGCTTCGCAAGCTTGGATGGGGCGCGCCCAGAACCACTGAAGGCTGTGTAACCATCGCGCCCTATTTCAGCTTGAAGCAATCCAGGTCATTGGCGAACGTGACCGACCCGGCATAGTGTTTACGGATCTCCGCCAGCGTCTGCTCTTCTTTGCCCAGCGTCCGCAGCATGCGATGCGACAGCACCAGGCTCTTCACGTGCGCCTCGGCCGCGATCTGCCCGATCACTGACGGCGGCATGTGTAACCGCCGCTCGACTCCCGTCGCACCCTCGGGCACGGCATTGTGCGCGACAAAAACATCAGCATCCCTCGCCAGCCGCACCAGGCCTACGCCCTCGCCATTGGTGTCGCCGCTGAACACGACCGCCTTCCCGCCAATCTCGACGCGCCACGCCAGCGCCGGTACCGCGCCATGAATCACTCGCACGGCCGATGCCGCCAAATCGCCGCTGCGAAACGCCGTGACCGGCATCCCGTCGGCGACCACATCATGCGGCTGCATCTTGTAGCTGCCTTCCTCGCCGGGCACCAGCAGCTCGCTGAGATAGCGATACGCGCCCTTGTCGCCGAACAGGCCTGATACAAACTCGGTCGTCGAAGGCATGAAGTCGTTTCCCGGCGGCCCATAGATGGGCAGCGGCCGCTTGCGGTCCTCAAACCACGACGACTTGATCAGCGCCGCAAAGTCACCGCTGTGATCGACATGGAAGTGCGTGAACAGGACCACGTCGAGCTGCGACACGGTGGCCCCGCTCTCGCCAAAGCGCAGCGCGCTGCCGCCGCCGGCATCGACCAGCACTCGCGCTCGCCCGTCCTCCCAGACGAGATAGCTGCTGGACGCGCGCTTGTCCTGCAACTCCGGGCCGCCCGAGCCGAGCACCTGCACGGCAACGCCATGCGCGCGGCAGGACTGCCCCGCCGCCGGCAGCAAACCGCAGATGAGCAGCACGACGACAAGGCAAAGCCGGCCTAGTCGGCAGGCGTTCCGGCATGTTGAATGTCTCTGCAATGCTGCGGTTGAACCCAGTTGGCGCGGGCGCATCATACGCCAACTCCACGCTGGAGGCAAAATAGCCCTACTGGCCTCCGCTCGCCGGCCAAGAATTTCGCAGCAAAACTGAAACTATTTGGGGGGATCGCGAATCCTGTTTGGCATACGTCACCTAGCAGTGCTCGAAGATGGACTGAACAGTGGCAAAAACGCAGATCGGCAAGGAGGACAGTATGTTGAAACACACGGCGATATTCGCAGTAGCTGGAGTTCTCGCCCTCGGGCTTATCACTCTGGGTATTGCCGGGAAATCCACTCCCGCGACCAGCGGGTCCTATCAGGTAGACGCGCAACACTCCAGCGTACAACTCATCACCGACGGGACAACCGATTGGGGCAAGAAGAAAATCAACTTCACCCTCGGCTTCGCCCGCATCAACGGCGGATGGAATCTCGACGAGGCTAACCTCGACCAATCCAAGCTCGATTTACACATGTTTCCCGCCGACTCCACGGCGCCTGTCCTCGGCGAAGATGGAAAACTCAAAGCCAGCTGGGTAGCGGACCTGGCCAATCACACGCTGGTGTGCTTTCACTCCAAGAAGTTCGTCCGCACCCCTGACGGCAAGCTTCAGGTCACCGGCGATCTGGTAATCACCCGCATCGATCGCAACGTGGAACTGGATCCCAACGAAGCTTATTCCGGACCGGTATACGGTCCGCCGATGGTCCACCGCGTTGTTCGTGAGGCGACGTTGCTGTTCGACATCACCCCGGCGAGCGGACAAAAGGGCGCTCTCAACGCGTCCGGAACGACCAGCACCTCGCGCGAAGGATTTCCTGAGTTGGTTCGTGCGGTGCTGGCCACCAACTGGCCGCCTGTGGTCATGGACGAACAATGTACCAACGCCTCCGGCGGTACGGAGGATTACCGCGGCGCCCGCTGCACAGGAACGTTTATGGACGCCCCAGGTCTTCCCCCGCCGCCGATCCAGATCGGAGAGGACTATCCTGGCCCTTCGGATTTGGATTTCAACAAGCTCGTCGGCAACCAGCTCACTATGGTGGTGCACCTGCATTTGACGCCGAAGGCCTGAGGAACAATTCGGTCCGAGGGTCGATTCGACGCCGCGCGCTCACACGTCAGAAGATGAAAAGCCCCACCCGAGCAAAACAACTCGGATGGGGCCCCTCAGTGTACCTGACCGGCCACTCGCCGATACTCCGCAAAAGTCTGGGCTGTGGTCTTCAATCGCCTGTTGCAGCGCGGCTCAGCGCAGGCTTGGTGCCGCCCCACGCCCATGGCCGGAGCATCGCATACACGGCTGCCAGCCCGGCCACAAACAGCACCAGGAACAAGGCGATGACACTCCACTGCGAACTCACCGGAAGATCGCCCAAGCGTACAAAAGATCCAACATAAGCGGTGCGCACTAATTGCCGGATGCTCACCATCACCACCAGCGTCAGCAACGTGGCGGCTATGCCCAGGCGCGCGTGCAGCAGCGTCTTCTCGGTGCGGGCGGCGAGCACGATATGCATGATGGCAGCCAGCGGCAGCAACATGCCGAACCCGATCAGAATCGCCCCTAATGCGCTTCCGGTGAACAAGTCGATGAGCACGGGCCGGGGCAGCGATACCAGAAACCACATTCCCACCAGATAGTTCAGCACCGTCGGCGCGACGAACCACTGCGATCCACGCGTCAACAGCCACTGGCCGTATTCCGTCGAGCGCTGCCACACGCCGGCGGCAAACACGATCAGCCCGGCAATCGCGAACGCTCCCAGCATGAAATGCAGGTAGCGCGGGATGAGCGTCGGCTCGCTCCAATTCAGATGCAGGCCGGCGGCGCTTTCGCGATACATGGCCAGCCAGCGCTGCGGCGCCATCATAAGCGTCAGATTGTTGACGTAGACGAAGCCGATGCCGAGCAGCAAAGTGAGCGAGAGCCAAAGCGCGCCGCTGCCGCCCTGATGCGACTTGCTGTAATACGTCGCGTAATAGGCCACGACCAGCGCGGGTATGACCGCGATCCAGAAGGCGCCGATCAGGATGGAGCTGGCGTACAGCAGGTTTCCGTACAGCACTTGCACGAACAGCAGCGCGGCCACGCCCAGCGTAATGGTGAACGCCAGCGAGACCGGCAGCACCCGCAGCAGATCGGCCGCCAGCCGCCCGGCAAAGGTGTCACGCTTGCGCCGCAGGGTGCAGATGAGCGCAATGGCGGTGCCGCCGACGGTGAGGTTCATGGCCACGAGATGCAGCAGGAAGGTGACGAGCAATAGCGCCATCATCAGCCAAACGGGGCCGGGAAGAGCCATCGGATCGGGGGTCGGAACGGGAAGACTGTTCATTGTGTGTGTCTCAATTCGTTTGTGCGTGCGCTAATTTGCCGCACCGCTCTGCAGGAATGCAGCCAGTGCCTTGCGCTCCTGCTCGCTGCCGTGGAACGGCGGCATGTCGGAGTTCAGCGAATCCAATTGCTGCAACAGGCCATCGATGCTGTCGGCATCCGTCCCAGCCAGCGCCAACGGCCGGAACTGGCCACCGATGGTGTGGCACATCGAACAGCGCTGCTGGAAGACGCGATGCCCCAGTTCGGCGGCGTTCGCACCCTGCCCCGCCGAGACCGGCGACAACGATGCGAGATACGCGCCAACCGCGGCGCGATCATGTTCATTCCCCGCGAACGGCGGCATCGTACCGCGCAGTACCGGCAGATGCTGCAGGATGTCCGTAGCGAACTCGGGACTCCAGCCCTGCACTCGGGGCGTCATCGCGCGATACCCGCTTACGCTGTGGCAGGCGCCGCACTGGATGGCGAAGATCTGCCGGCCTTGCGCAAGCTGGCCGGAGGCATCCACCCACTTCGCAGTTGTGGCGAAACCTGTCGCATTCACTCCGGCAAAGCTGGCCAGGCGAAGGTCGTTCGCATAGATGTAGCTGCCGATAACGAATGGCTTGCGCGCCACCTCGCGCGTGTACTCGCCGGTGGCCATCACGGTGAAACCGCACAGCAGGATGAGAGCGACAATCGGCGCGCGCAGCCATGCGGGTTTCGCGACCGCGAACAGCGCCGCGAGCAGGAAGCTAAGCCCGGCCGCGTAAATCCCCAACCGGATCACGTGCGCCATGCCGGGTAGCAGGATGGTGAAATAGGTCTTCGACTCCGCCGGGAACGAGTCGAAGTACCAGCGCGCGGGCAGCACCAGACAGGCGGTGCCCACCAGAATCCAGAGACCCGCGTAACGCAGCACACGCTCGCGGACAGGGCTGGAGAGACGCAGCCCAGTCACCAATCCGAACATGCCTGCCAGCACCACCGACATTCCCGTGCGCAGCACCAGCGACGGCCAGTACGTCGGATTGAAGAAGCCGCTCCAGAAGGCGTGCGTCTGGAGCCAGCGGCCTGGCGTCAGCATGTAGGTGATAATGCCGTTGATGATGGCCAGGCTCGCCCACGCGGCGACGAAGTACACCCAGCCGACCGCCATATGCGCAGCGTGGTCGAGGCGGTCCCAACCGTAGGCGTAGATGAGGGCAGCCGTAATCTCGACGAAGAAGAAGACCCACTCGATGGCCCAGCCCCAAACGAAAGTATGAATCAGTGACGACGTGGCTTCCGGGCTGACCAGCCCGATGGTGAACCAGATGCCAACTCCCGTGACCGCGCCGAACACCAGCGTGAGCAGGGCGAAAAACTTGGAGTGCTTGCGCACATAGTCGAGCAGGCGGGCGTCATTCACGCGATTGGCCTTGCGCTCCAGCAGCACCAGATAAGCGCCGCCGCCCACGGCGAAATGCGAGACGAAGACGTGCACGACCGCGACCAAAGCAATCAGCAGGCCGCCGGGAATTCCAATTTGCCAAAGTGGATAATTCATGAGGTGGGGTCCGTTACGCTATAGCCTTACGCGACCGAGGAACAATGGTCTGTGATGTAGGTCACAGCGGGGTGCACGCGCGCTGGGGTCGGGGTTCGAGTGCGCGCGATGCGGGACTCCGTTTTCACCACGGGAGCACGGAAGACACGGAAAGGGAACAGGTGAATTCCGTGCGTTCCGTTTCCGTGGTGAACCAGAACTCTGCGATGGGTCATCATGGGAACTCGCTGGCTATCAGCGTGCAATAATGAGGACAGCCGCGGAGGGATGTGTGAGCGGTTGAAACAGGCGGTCTTGAAAACCGCTATACGGGAAACCGTATCGGGGGTTCGAATCCCTCTCCCTCCGCCAGCAAGCTTCGAATCCCAATCACCGTGGTTTGATTTCGGCGGCATTGGCAAAGAAGTCCGGTTAGAGTATGCGCCCAAATATCACGCAGGAGACCACGTCCTTCCCGGCGACATCGGGCTCCGCCCCGTCCCATCTTAAGTTTAATAGTTGATAATCTTTCGGCGGCATCGGGTTACCGACAGGACGGCCGAGCCCGTTAGGCGGACCCGGGTTCGGATAGTTGGTCACCGCGCGACCTGGGCCACCCACCGCAAGGGCGCTCAGGCGGGAAACAGTTCGTTGATGCGCCCGGCCATTTTGATGTCGCGCTGGGTGACGCCGCCCGAGTCGTGGGACAGCAATGTGAGTGTTACCTTGTTGTAGTTGATGAGGATGTCAGGATGGTGATTGACGGCCTCGGCGGCCTCAGCGATCTGGTTGACAAACTCCATCGCCTTGACGAAGTTCTCGAACTGAAAGACCCTCTCGATGGCTTTGCCGTTCGGCTTCCAGCCGGGAAGTTGGTGCAGGGCCTGGTGACGCTCTGCCTCGGATAGAACTGTGCTCATGGCGCTTCCTTGCTCAGTTCAGGCGCGGTTGGAGCGGCTGAGCTTGCGGCGATTCTTTTCCGCGTTGGCCCAGCGGCGATTGGGTCCCTGGTTCTCAATTTCCGTTCGCAGCTCCTGCCAAATATGTTCCGGGACGGAAAGGAAGACCTTTGCAATCTCAGGATCGAACTGCTTGCCGGAATTGCGCTCGATCTCGCGGCGGCCGGAGGCGATGGATTGCGCGGCGCGATAGGGACGGTCGGAGGTCATGGCGTCGAAGGTATCGGCGATGGCAAATATTCGCGCCCCCAGGGGAATCTGGTCGGCCTTTAGTCCGCGCGGATAGCCGCTGCCGTCATAGCGCTCCTGATGGCAGTAGACGATATCGGCGGCGTCATGCAGGAAGGGTATCTTGCGCAAGATCTGATAGCCGAGATAGGCGTGCTCGCGCATGATGGCCTGCTCTTCCTCGCTCAGTCGTCCGGGCTTGCGCAGAATCGCGTCGGGGATGGCCATCTTGCCGATATCGTGGAGAAAGGCGCCACGCGCGATGATCCGCACCCGTTCCTGCGGCAACTCCATGGCCCGCGCGATGGCGATGGTGAACGCTGTCACCCGCTTGGAGTGGCCTTCCGTTTCCGCATCCTTCAGGTCAAGCGCATCGCCTAAGGCCTCCAGCGTGATGTCGTAAGAACGCTCCAGGTCGGCCAGCGCTTTCCGCAGCATATCCGTTCTCCCGGCCACCAGGGTTTCCAGCTTGGTCTGATAGGCGAGATTCTCCAGACGCAGGCGGCGCGTCTCCAGGGCACGGCGCACCATGACCAGCAACTGCTCCTTGTCGAAGGGCTTCAGCAGGTAGTCGTAAGCGCCGTTGCGGATGGCTGCCAGCGCCACCGAGATATCGTGGACGGCGGTCACCATCACCACCGGGATCTCCGGATGCTCCTGCTTCATTTTGGCCAGCAGGGTCAGGCCGTCCATTCCCTCCATGAGCAAATCGGAAAGCACGATGGAGACACTGTCGTTGGAGCGCAGCAGCGCGAGCGCGTCCAGACCCGAGTTGACCGGCAGGCATTCGTATCCGGCTTGTGAAAGGATGGAGCAGACCGTGTCGCGGACTCCCGTTTCATCATCGACCACAATTATGCGCTGGTCCGCCATGTCTGGACTCGCTGCATCTCTCCCGAACAATGTGGTCGAATTTTCCACGATTGTATGCGACAAGGCAATAGACCGAAGTGCCTTTATTAATGGGGAGCGCTTAAACCGGCGCTAACGACTTGGAGTTTACCATGAGCGTTGGAATAGGCAGGTAATTTCCGCACGGATCGGGAACTCGGCTCCTGTTGAACCTGCATCGTTGCCTCATGCAGTTGGTACGCCGATACTCACTTACGGCATCGTGAAACCAACAAATTCCTTGTCATGTGCGGTCCAGCTCTTGTGCAAGGTGGCGACGACAATCGTCGTCGCCTGGTTGCCTGCGTTTTTATCCCTGTTATCAATAAGTTGTGCAAACCAACTCTGCTCGCCCTTCTCACGCTCATTTTGGGCGAATCGATTGCTTAGTACTAAGGTGTCACTGATGAGAATCGACCGCCAAATGCGGCACTAACCCCAAAGGAGACTTTATGATCCCCGGTACCGGAAAGACGAGAATATCGGATTTTGCTTCCTGCCTGCCTGCTATGTTGGCACAGAGCAGAGTGGAAAGCTGTCGCGAGATTTACGAGCAGAACCGGCACCGAGTGTACTCGCTGGCGTTCTGGATGACGGACAATGAGTTAGCAGCGGAAGAGCTCATGATTCACGCGTTCTGCGGCAGCTTTGCCTCGAACGCGGAGCCCACAGCAGATGACATTGATCGCGCCCTCATCGCCGAACTGCGCACCTACTTTGATCTCAAAACCCTGACTCTGAATTGCTCACCGTGCGAGCGCGTGCTTGCGGTGCGCCGCAACACGCGGCGCGTCGAGCTGGAGCGCGCCGTGGTGCAGTTGCCCAACCCCGAGAAGCTGATGTTTCTGCTGCATGACGTGGAAGGCTACGATCATGGCCGCATCGCGCGCCTGCTGGACTCGAGCCAAAATGACTCGCGGCGCGGCGTGCATCAGGCCCGCCTGCGCATACGGGAGCTACTGGCGAATTAGTCAGTCAGCGTGGCGAAGCGTGCTGCGCAAAAAGTTTGAACCCTCTGTCGTATCTCAACCCCTCTTCTCTGTCCGATTTCTAAGCCCCTCGCGAGAGGGGCTTTTTTTTGTGGTGGACACACCGGGACCTCGAGAGGCACAGTTTCTTGTTTGGGTGGGCGCGGCTAGAGCGTTTCTAATTTAAGTATATACAGTTTTATGGGATAATGATCCCGCCGTTAGGGAGGCGGCGGGGATGCATTCCTACTCTCAAGACCTGCGGGATCGGGTGCTGTGGGCGTTGGAGCG
>Ga0335081_10012650_pt1 | contig 13677 bp, 11 predicted proteins | sample Lox_Sample_35_FD_206713 | JGI IMG/M metagenome (GOLD analysis project Ga0335081, IMG submission 206713) | Soil microbial communities from Loxahatchee National Wildlife Refuge, Florida, United States - Lox_Sample_3.5 | ecosystem: Environmental > Terrestrial > Soil > Wetlands | place: USA...
GCGTTCCTGATCGTCCTGGCGACGCTCACCGCCGCACCGATTTGGAGCCCGCGCCCCCAGATCTTCTCCTTCTTCATTTTGGCCCTGTTGGATGGCTGGCTGGAGCGCATCGGGCGGGACCGCCGGGGATCGCTTTGGATCCTGGTCCCGCTCTTCGCGCTTTGGGCGAACATCCATGGCGGCTGGATCTGGGGATTCCTGCTGCTGGCGGCCTACCTCGGGGGAATCGCATTGGACGGTCTGAGAAAGGAAAAGCGCGGCGCCGCGGCCGATCGGCCATTTCTTTTTCGTCTGATGGGCTGGTCTCTGGCCGCAGCCCTGGCAATCGGCCTGAATCCCAACGGCATCTCGATCTGGCGTTTGCCGTTCTACACCGCCAGTGTTTCGATGCAGATCCAGGAATGGGCCTCGCCGGACTTTCATCAAATGGAATTCCAGCCGATGCTGTGGATGCTGTTCCTGCTCATGATCACGGCCGTCCTGGCGCGGCCGAAAATGGACTGGGCCTCTTTGCTGAAAGTGATGGGCTTTGCCTATCTCACGCTCGTGTCTGAACGGAACCTCGCGCCCTTTGCAATCATCGCCGCGCCGATCCTGGCGGAATGGACGAATGGCGCGATCGAAAATATAAAGAGCGATCTGGGGATCGCCGCCCGCAGGGCAGCCCCTCCGCTCCTCTCCGGAAAGGCGGGCGCGATCTTGAACACCGGTCTCCTGGCGGTCATCGGGCTGACGGTCATCGGCCGGGCCTACCTGGTGTCCACCCCGGCTCAGGTTGATCAGGGCGTCCCGGTCAACGCCGTCCGGTGGCTGAAAGATAATCCAACCGGCGGCCCGCTGTTCAATTCCTATAACTGGGGCGGTTATCTGGCCTGGTCGCTGCCGCAATCGCCCGTGTTCATTGACGGGCGCGCCGATCTATACGGAAACGAATTGATCGATGAGTGGTGGAGCGTGGTGGACGGTACGCCCCAGGGCTTCGCGGTCCTGGATAAATGGAATATTCGAACCATTTTCGTGGAGCCGGGCTGGCCCGTGGTCCGAATGCTTCCTGCTGCAGGGTGGCGGGAAGCCTATCAAGACAACATGGCCGTAATATTCGTGCGGAACAAATGAAGCGCGGCTACCTGCGAGCAAAGATGACCGCACCCGGATTCTCAAAGACAAGCTGGTAGCCCGGGCTCTGTTTCAACAGATACAGAAGCAGGCCCGGCTCCTGATCTGTTCTGCTGGATCTCTCTATGTATAAATAATCATAATCAAGATGATTCGAGCCTGCCCAGTCCTCGACGCAGGACGGCGCCTCATTGAGACACGAGCGCAGTTGATCCAAACTGGCGAGAAAAGTCATGAAGCCCTTTCCCAATAACCACTCCCGGCCCTGAACGGTATTCTGGCTTGTGCGCCGGGCGTCGGCGGGAAACCATTCGGTCAGCGGATCTTCCAGTGGATCAGGACGACCGGTCAGGACGATAAAGCGGCTGTTGGCAGGCGTCTCATCGGCAATCCAGGCCATGGCCGTGCGGTCATCCCCCGAGACGACATAATTGGACAGACTGTAGTCGTAGATGATCGCGCCGGTCAATGCAAAAAGCAGAGTGTAACCCAGAACGATCTTCGCGGCGCGCCCCTGCAGGAGATTTTCCGGCCACCCCTGGGTCTGCGCTCCCTTCCCGGGTTCGAGCGCGGCCAGCCCAGGGATGACCAGATCGGAAAGCCCGATCCCCCCCAACGCCGCCAGAGGGATTGCCGCAATCGCGGTTGCGCTGCGCGGCTCCACAACGAAGGGCAGCAACACCCAAAGGGGCAGGAACCAATCCCGGCGCACACATTGGACCGCGAAGCCGATCAAACCCAGCACAGTCAAGAGGGTGGCAAACCGCTCTTCTGCGAAATCAAATGTGATCCAGGGAAGCCAGAAGAGCGCCGTGTGTCCGCCCGTGCTGAGGGCCGCCTCGAAGGGTCCCAGGCCATGTTGAAAAAGGACAGTTCCCCACCACGGGCTGGCCAGCCCGATCACGCCCAGCGCAACCAGCAAAGCATCGCGCGCGCCGCGCGCGCTCCTTCCCTTGAAAAGCCAGATCAATGCGCACCCCGCGGCAGCATGAAGCCCTGTTTCGGGATGGCTGAGGATCGCACCGGCGCCGAATAACGCAGTCCACAGCACAGACTGCGGGCCGGGTTTCGTGAAGAGAGTCCAGGCCGAAGCACATGTCAAAAGAAGGAAGAGCAGCCCAAATGATCGGCTGAGGCCGCCGCCCATCACATACCAGGAAAACAGGCGCGGCATCAAAGCATAGACCATGGAGGCCAGCGCAGCCTTCGAACGCGAATTCAGCATCCGGCCTGCCATCCAATAGAAGGCGGCAATGGACAAGGTCGAGACGAGAGGCGGAAGCCAGCGGAGGATTTCAAGCGTTGAAATGCCGGTCAGGGAGATCAGTCCGGCGACATAGAATGAAAGAGGCGGATAGGCAAAAGGAATGTTCAAATGATTATAGGAGGTAAACGCGGGAAGCAAAAAATGGCTGGCGCGCAGGTCGGAAATCATCACATAGAACATGCCCCCGTCGTTGATCGGGAGGCCCGTGTCCAGGGTGGGCAGGAACCGCACCCATGCGCCCAGCAGCAGGGCGGATGCAAAAAGGAAGTCAGCCCAGCGCATTTGATTCTTCCGCATGTATCCCTCCAGTCAATTTGCTCAAAACAAGGATAACTACATGACCGCGTCGATCATCAGCGCCAGAAATATGAATGCCAGATACATGCTTGACCAGCGATACATCGTCCAGGCCACCTTGTTGCCGGGGATGCGCCAGACGCGCCAGGCCGCAAAGATCAGCCCAAGTCCGAGCACGATCGCTGAAACCAAATAGATGGTCCCGGTTGCCCGGATCAGAGGCAAAAGCAACGTCGTGCCCACCAGCACCAGGGTATAGATCAGGATCTGCAGGCGCGTCTCCCTTTCACCCCTGACCACCGGCAGCATCGGCACACCGGCGCGTTCATAGTCCTTGGCCCGGACAATTGCCAGCGCCCAGAAGTGCGGCGGCGTCCACATGAATATGATCAAAAAAAGGATCCAGGCCGCCAGGCTGAGATGACCGGTCGCGGCCGCCCAGCCTACCATCGGAGGGATCGCACCCGCCCCGCCGCCGATCACGATATTTTGCACCGTCGCCTTCTTCAGCCAGAGACTGTAAAACAGAACATAATAGAAGATCCCGGCCAGCGAGAGCAGGGCCGCGGTCAGGTTGACAAAACCGGCCAAAATATAATAGCTCGTAAGGCACAACCCCAGCCCAAACGAGAGCCCCTCGGCCCCCTGCATCCGGCCGGCCGGGAGCGGACGCTGGGAGGTCCTCTGCATGTTCTTGTCCAGCCCCCGGTCAATATACTGGTTCAGGGCCGACGAGCCGCCGGCGGCCAAGGCGCCGCCGAGCATCGTCCAGAAGGCCAGCGCCGGGGAGGGCCATGCCTTGCCGCCCGCGACGAGCCCGCCAAAGGTCGTAACCAAGAGCAGCGCCACGATCACGGGTTTGCTGAGGACCAGGAAATCGCGGATGCGCTCGCGCAGATCTGCCTGCGGGAACTTTTTTCCATCGCGCGCCGACACTCCCGCGATCACAGCCAGCGCGCTCAAGGAGATCCAGAGCGCGACGGCCGTCACGGTATGCAGGACGACCAGATGAACTGGAAAATTCTGCGCAACCTGGACCGCGCCCACAAAGGCCTGGCCGAAGAACAACACGGCCGTGACGGTCGTCAATGGCAGCAGGCGGGAATCATCGCGCTGCTCCCGCCAGGCCTTGAGAAAGATCCAGATCATCAGGACGGCCGAGATTCCCACCAGGGCCAGATGGAGGAACTTAAGCCAGCCCAGCGAAGTCGCGGGAATACAGAAGGGCCCGCCCGAACAGGTCAGGGCGGCTCCCGTGAGAAATACCATGCGTCCCGCGATGGTCAGCAGCAAGACAAAAAATATCGTGGCCCAGACCAGGCGGGTAAATGAAGAGGACAGGCTGTATTTCATGATTTCCTTCTCAATTCCTTCCTCCATAGATAATAGCCATAGCCTACAATGAACAGGACAGCGAACAAGCACCACTGAAAGGCGTAATTCAGATTGGTCGTGCCATCGGAAAGATCCAGGGACTCCAGGATTGGAATCGGCGGATCGGCACGACCCCCCAGCGGGGTGAGCTGAATGTAGACCGGCAGGATCGGATAAGCGATCTGCCGGGCGAGGCGGTCCAGGTTGATATAAATCCAAAAATCAAGGCGCGTTTGGCCCGGCGCCAGGGTCGGGTCGACATCGGACCCGGGCGTGGGCTGCGTTTGCCCGAGGCGGATGATGCCTCGAACGGTTACCTGGCCGTCTTGATCATATTGACGCCAATCGGCGGGGGTTGAATTGCCGTCCGAGGGAATCCAGCCCCGATCGACAAGCACCGCCTGCCCGTCCGAAAGCCGAAGCGGCGTAAGCAGATGATAGCCTGGTTGAACCCCATCATATTGATCGCGGGTCGCGATCTGGTCTTGAAAATCATACACTCCGGTCGCGGTGACCGCACGGTACTCCATGGTCGTCAGATCGCCCGCGGCGGGCAGCTCGAGCGGCGGCATGTTCTGCACGGAGATCATGTGATTATAGAAGGCGCGGGTCTCCTGCAGGCGGCCGAGTTGCCAGATGCTGAGGCGCACACAGACTGCCGCAGCGGCCAGGACCAATACCGTCGGGAGCCAAAAGCGGCGGCTGAACATCAGCTTGAAGATTCTCAGGATGAGCGACTCGTCTTTTTGAGAGGCCATAACATGAAGCTATAGAGGACCGTGATGATCGCCACCGGAATTCCGCCCACCACAATTCCCTCCAGGCGCGTCCCGCCGGTCAGCGGTTGGTTAACGGAGAGACCGAAAAGCTTCGTGGGAACAAATGAACATTGGAACGAATAATTCTGCGCAACGTTGAGCGGCAGGCTGGCTGACGAACCGGCCGGGATCCATAAAGGGCCCAGCTGCTGCGGCTCCGAATCTTCATTCTTGACAACCAGCGTATCGCCCACGACAAAGGTCATGCCCTGCGGAATGGAAGGCGGCTGCTGGCCCTGCGCCACCCGTTGGGCCGTTCCCGGAGGGATCACCAGGACCACCTGGCGCGGCGGCCGCGTGTCCATCCCGGGCATCACCAGGAACGCGACTTCTGTCAGCACCGCGCCAAAGATCAGGCCGACGATCGAAAAAATGATGACGCGCCTGACGACCGGATTCCGAAGCATCAGTAGCCCTTCAACAGCGTTTGAACATCATCGACCACATCCTGGGGATCCATGTCCGGACCGACCATGGTGAGGCGCAGGTTCCCCTTCGGATCAATGACGTACAGGTAGGTGGTATGCGTTTCACCGCCATTCTCCACGACCACGCCGTAGGCATTATAAGCTTGCTGCAGCTGATCGGCAGTGCCTGTCAGGCCAAGGAACGTTGGGTAAAAGCCGGTCAGCCATTTCTTCAGCTGGGCCGGGTCGTCTCGCGCGGGGTCCGTGGTGACCATCACGACCTGCACGTTTTGAGCAAGGTCCCCCAAGGTGCCCATCGCCAGCTTCAGCTTGGCCATCGTCGCCGGACATTCGTCCGGGCAGTTGGTATAACCGAAATACAGGAGCACGACCTTCCCGCGCTGGGCGCTCAGCGCAAAAGGCTGCGAGTTGCTGTCGGTCAATTTGATATCCGCGGCGGGAGCGGGGGGATTGATCACGCTGCCGCGCAAGGACGGTCTGCGGGTCGCGACCAGGACTCCGGCCGCAAGCAGGAGAACCGCCAAGATCGCGGTTCCAATGCTGATCAGTCTTCGATTCATGGATTTCCTCTTTTCTTTTTTACAAAATGAATGGGCAACCGGCCGGCTGCCCATTCATTTTACTTCACAGTAGTTTAGATTCAGATGAGTTTACCGATCAAGTACAGGGCCGGGTAAAAGAAGATCCAGACCACATCCACAAAGTGCCAATAGACCGCTGCCGATTCAACCGCCCAGTGTTTTTCGGCAGAATACAGGCCGCGTGATCCGTTCCGCAGAACAATGCTGAGGAAAATGACTCCGGTTAAAACGTGGAAGGCATGCATTCCGGTCATGACAAAGAAAACGGCGCCCGCCGCATTCGAGGAGGGCGTCACGCCGGCGCTGATGGCCGACGGCCATTCGACCACGACGACTCCCGCCAGAAACGCCAGCCCCAGCAGGATGGTCAGCGAGATCCCAACGATGAAGCCCCTGCGGTCGCCGTGCTCCATGGAAACTTCGGCCCGGTTCATAAAGAACGAAGAAAGCAGCAGGACCGAGGTGATGGTCACCGCAATGAATTGGCTATCGGGGCTCAGCGGGAGCGGCCCCAGGCCCAGCAAATTGAAGCGGCTGACGAAGAGCCCGCCGAAGATGAACGCATCCGAGAGCAGAAACAGCCACAGACCGATGCGGCTGGTACCCAGCTTGTATTGATCACTGTGGCGGTCCAGGTCCTGGTCCTGCAGGTTCAGGCGGTAGATATGCATGTAGTAGTACATGACCAGACCGACTTTGACGAATGCGATCAGCGCAAGCAGAACCGTCGCGCCGATCTGAACCGCCACAAAGAACTCAAGCGCTGTCAGAAGCGCAAGGAAGACAAAGACGATCACACCCTGACGCAGCACATCGGACTTGTTAGCATGTTCCATCGATGGAATTCCTTCTAGTGACTCTTGCTTTTCTTATCATCAAATTTGACATAGACCGAACCTGGCAATCCATAATCATAGGGTTCGCCGATCACCTCAAAGGGACGGTCATAGTTGTGGACCGGCATGGGCGAAGGGACCTGCCATTCCGGGGAGCGCGAATTCCAGACATTGCCGGCCGCCGCCTCGCCGCGCTTAATGCTGACGACCAGGTTGTACAGGAAGATCAGAACCGAGAGGGCGATCAAATAGGCTCCGATCGTCATGACCAGATGGTAGTTGTCAAAGCCCAGGGCCGGATCGTAATCCGCGACCCGCCGGCGCATGCCAAGCAATCCCACCCGCATCATCAGGAGCGTCAGGGCCAGGAACGACGGCGTCATCATCCAGAAATGGAGCTTCCCCAGCCTCTCATCCATCTTCCGGCCGGTCACCTTGGGGAACCAATAATAGATCGACGCAAAAAACGGAAAGATGTAACCACCGAACATCGTGTCATGGAAATGCCCAACGATCCAGTAGGTATTTTGCAGATGCAGGTCCGTTGCGACCGTTGCGTTGGGAGGGCCCGAGAGCCCGCCCAAAAGGAAGACCACGATCCCGCCAACCACGAATAACATCGGTGTCGGCATTTCGATCTTTCCCTTCCAGATGGTTGCGATCCAGGAGAAGAACTTGACGCCGGTCGGGACAGCCACCAGCAGCGTGCTGAACATGAAGGGGATCCGCAGATACGGATTCATGCCGGACACGAACATATGATGGGCCCAGACCAGAAATCCGACCAGCGCAATACCCAGCGAGGACATCGCCACAAAACGGTAACCGAAGAGGGGCTTTCGAACAAAAACCGGCACCAGCTCCGAGATGATCCCCAGGCCCGGCAGGACAAAGACATAGACCGCCGGATGCGAATAGAACCAGAACAGGTGCTGGAACAGGATCGGATTCCCGCCTTTGTCCGAATCAAAGAATCCCATCCCGAACAGACGCTGGAACATCACCATTTGGAATGACAGGCCGATCAACTGGGTGGCCGTGGTGGAGATCAAGGAGGTGGCGATCGCGGCCCAGACAAAGATCGGCATTCGGAACGCCGTCATCCCCTTGGCCCGCATCCGCAGAACGGTGGCAAGCAAATTCAATCCTCCCAGGATCGAGGCCCAGCCGGCCACCGCCACCCCGAGGAAAAACATCTGCATTCCAAGCGGGGCACGCTCCGAAAGGGGCGGATAACCGGTCCAGCCGGTGTCGAAGCCGCCGAACACCAGGGTCGAGAGCAGCAGAATGGCGGCCGGCGGAGCGACCCAATAGGAAAAGGCGTTCAAACGCGGAAAAGCCATATCCTGGGCCCCGATCAACATCGGCGTAAGATAGTTCATCAGGCCGGCCACCCCCAGCAGAATGCCAACGATCATCACGATTCCGTGCAGGCTCATGAAGGTGTTGTATTCTTGAAGCGTCAGAAACTGCAGGCCGGAATGCGCCAATTCCGTGCGGAAGATGAGGGCAAAGATGCCGCCCACGCACAACAGGAACAGCGCGGTCGCGGTGTATTGCACGCCGATCACCTTGTGATCCAGGGAAACGTTAAGATACTTTTCCCAGCCCGGGGGATCCTCGCGATGCTCGGGGACCTCCTCGCCCTTGGCCCACCTGAACCAGTCGGTCATGGCGCCGGTGCTCCCGACATAGGAGAGCGCACCGACCAATGCCCCGAACACCCAGGCCGGCTCCGTGAAGAAGTACCCCCCGGTGGCAAATGCATTCAGACCCATGAGAACGCGGATCCCCGTCAGGAACAGGGCACCCACAATCCATCCGGTGAACTGCCAGAGCAGACCGCGTACCAAGGCCGAGGTGAGGATCTTTTTCATTCTGGTTCTCCGCAAAACTACTTGAGTGATTCGATGTAGGTGACGATATCGCTGATCTGCGATTGAGTTAACGTGGTCCCAAAAGTCTTGGGCATCACATTATCCTGGAAACCATTCACGATCTTGGCGCTTGGATTGACAATTGATTCGGTCAGGTAGGCCTCGTCCGCGGTTACCGTGGTTCCATTGTTGAGCTTGACCTGCGACTGATACAGACCTTTCCAGGTCGGCGCGATGCCGGTGCTGCTGCCATCAATCGAATGACAACTTGTGCAGCCGTTCTGCGCCACCAGCTGCTGGCCGCGCCCCAGAGGCGTTTGGGCCGCGGCGGCGGCCGCGGCAACCTGCGTCTGGATCCATGTGTCGTAATCCGCCTGGGAAGATACAATGACCGGGGCCGTCATGTACGAATGGGAGGTGCCACAGAGCTGTGCACACATCACGGTGTAGTTCCCGATCAGGATCGGCGTGATGCGGTAGGTTGTGATGCGGCCGGGCAGCACGTCCTGTTTGATGCGGAATTGCGGAACCCAAAACGAATGAATCACATCCGTCGATTCCATATCGAGCACCACCTGGCGATTGACCGGCAGGTGCAGCTCTTTGGACGAGAATCCTTGCGGGTAGTTAAATTGCCATGACCACTGACGGGCGGTCACGTTGATTTCCAAAGCACTGGGATCTACTGCCAGCACATCCCCGAGCGTGTATGTGCCGATATAGGCCAGAACGAGAACGGTAATCAGGGGAATCACGGTCCAGGTAATTTCAAGAGTGTTATTCCCCTCAATATGTTCGCCATCCGAGGCATCCCCTTTCCTCCTCCGAAATACGATCAAGCTGTAGATCAGAGGGACCATGATCAACGCAAAGAGAAAAGAAATAATGGCAATCTCGATATTCCACAAGTGATCGATCGGAATGGACTGGGCGCTGGCCTCGACCGGCATCAGATGGATCCCCATCAATCCGGCATACGTTGCCACGGCGAGCACGATCACGAGCACGCCGGCAATGACATAATGTCGCATATACTCTCTCTCCTGATTCTTTATTTCACGAGTTCGGCCTGGGCGCGCTTTCCCCTTGTTCAGCGGCTGATCAGGGCCGCAAAACAAGGGGAAATTCGCAAGGATAAAGCCGGATCCTCAAAGAATATCAGTACCAATAAACCCCGCCGCGGGCGGCGAGATGCTTAATGTACCAAATTTCCTCAAATTTGTCACGCTTATTTGGACATTTTCTTCCGATTTGGAAAATGGTCGCTGAGCGGGTTTTTGACCTTTGGACGGGGCCGGGCGGCTACAGCTCGCGCAGTGCTTCAAGCACTTCGGAACTATGCCCGGCCGGATGCACATTCTCGAAGACGCGCGCGATCTTTCCGCGCCGGTCGATCAGAAACGTGGTGCGCAGGACACCCTCGTAGTCGCGCCCCATGAATTTCTTGGGGCCCCAGACGCCATACGCGTTGCAGACTTGATGGCCGTCATCCGCAAGCAGCGGAAACGGCAATTGATATTTCTCTTTAAACTTCACGTGGGAGGCGACGGAATCCGGGCTGACGCCCAGGATCGCAACGCCGGCCTTTTGATACGCAGAATAATCGTCCCGAAAATTACAGGCCTCCGTGGTGCAGCCCGGCGTGTCATCCGCCGGATAAAAATACAAGATCAGAGGCTGACCCCTGAAATCCGACAAACGGCGCGTGGAATTCGTATCGTCCAACAATTCAAATTCCGGTGCAGATATTCCAGCTGAAATAGGCATACCGATAATCTCCTGTGAATACTTTGCAGGGCAGCGTGTTTGGGAACGTGCTGAGCTGTCCCTTTCCTGGCGGGACGGGGAGCAGGGTTCGCATTCCTGCTGCCAGCGGCAACTCCAACGACCAAAGGCTTATTTAACGACACCAATCTTCTTCAGATCTTCCTCGAGGACCTCCAGCGTGGCCGGTTTGATGATCATCGCGTTTGCGCCCCCTTTCATGACCCGCGCCCGCGTTTCCGGCTGGTCGTCCGATGTGATGACGATCACCGGCACCGGAACGAGCCGGGGCTCGCGGCGCAGGTAGGCCAGGATCTCCAATCCGTCCACGCCGGGCATGTTAATATCGAGCAAGATCAATCCAGGCGTGAAGCCGCCCAACAAAGTGATCGCCGGGCTGGCGCCATAGGCCACGCGCGCCGGCACATCCAGAACAGTTAACATTTGATGAAGTGCATCCGCCGTGGAGCGATTATCATCAATGATCAATGCCTCATTCATTTATCCTCCAGGATCACCGTGCCCATCACAGACACATCATACCCTTTCATTTTTGAGACAGCCTCTCGAAACGCGCTGCTGTCCAGGAGTCCGAAGACAGGCGCCAGCAATTCGCTGTCCGCATATTTTTTCGGAACGATCAGATCGTAACGTTCTTGAAACAACGGGATAAAGTCCAACTCCAGTGCCTGCGCGGCCGCCGCGATGCCCAGACCGCAGTCTGCGCGCCCGGACACAACTGCCGCCGCAACCCCGAGATGAGTATATTCTTCTTCATTGTACCCTTGAATCATGGCGGGAGAAATCCCCATTAAATTCAGATGGTAATCCAAGAGCACCCGGGTGCCGGCACCGCGTTGACGGTTCACAAACCGCACTTCTGAGCGGCCCAGGTCGCCCAGGCTCCGGATGCCCTTTGGGTTTCCGCGCTGCACAAGCAGACCCTGCTCACGCCGGACCAATGCAACAACCTTCACCGGGAGCTCCGGCATATATTGGCGAATGGCCGGGATATTGAATTCGCCCGTCTGCGGATCGAATAGATGCGATCCGGCCAAATGCGCTTCAGCGCGGCGCAGCGCAACCAGCCCGCCCTGCGAACCGACATTGGCGGAGACCAGGCGGCGATCCTGGGGCGCCAGGAACTGTGCGAGCAGATCAAGGGTCAAATCATGGGAGCCGATGCAAAAGATTGTCCTTTCGAGTTCGGCTTTGCTCCTGTAAAGGTGAACCTGCACGTCTTCGCCTGCTTCCACGCCCTGAATGCCGGGGGGAAGGATGACAAGACCGTCCGCCTGGACCAGGGAGGTAATGACGCCTGCGCCGCGCGCCAGCGGTGCAGCCAGCAATCTGTCGCCGACCCTGCCCACCGCCACGCGGACGTAATCTTCATCGCCGGCCGGCGAATTGATCTTCCGGGTCAACTGGGCAGTCTCGACGGGAAGCTCACGAAGCCGGCGTCCCAGCCACCTGGCCATCAAGGGCTCGACGAAAATTTCAATCGTCAGCGCGGCGGAAACCGGGTAGCCGGGCACGCCGATGATCGGAGTCGCCTTTTGCGAAGCTGCCTTGCCGGGCCCCGCCCCGGGCTGCACCATTCCCAAAATTACCGGATGGCCGGGACGAACCGCAACTCCATGGACTGCAAGCGTTCCAAGCGTCTCCACCACCTTTGCCGAGAAATCCTCCGCGCCGGCCGATGAGCCGGCATTCAACAAAATCAGATCGTGATCCTGCGCGGCTTCCTGCACGCGCGCACAGATCAAATCGAAATCATCCTTCGTGATCGGAAACCGGCTCGGCTCCCCACCCATGGATTTGATCTGCGCCGCCAACACCAGCGAATTGTATTCAAGAATATCCCCCGGCTTGGGCCTGGACCCGAGCGGGACAAGCTCCGTGCCGGTCGGCAAGATCGCAACGCGCGGTTTGCGGGCCACCGGGACCCGGTCATACCCTGCAGCTGCAATCGCGCCCAAATCCACCGCGCGCAGGATATGGCCCGCGGGCAGAACCAACTGGGTGGCGACGATATCTTCTCCCAGCGGCCGGACATGACTCCAGGGTGCCACCGCGGCGCGGATGCGGATCGCGCCTGGCTTGCGAATGTCCCCGGCGATCTCGCCGCGCCCATCCAGGGCCTCAACGTTCTCGATCGGGATCACGGCATCGGCCCACTCCGGCAGGGGATCGCCGGTGTCCACATACTCGGCGCCCCGCCCGATCTCCAGGCTCAGCGGCACAGACGGCATGGCGCCGTTGGTCGCGGCGGATCGCACCGCAAAGCCGTCCATCGCGGAGGCGTGGTAGTGTGGCGACGAAATCTTCGCCCAGATCGGCTCGGCAAGGACCCGCCCCAGGCCGTCCTCATTCAGTGGGATCGATTCTGTGCCAAGCACGCGCCAGAGATTCGCGGCTTCCAGCGCCGCCTCCAGGCGGGCTGCCGCCTCGCGAAGCGGAATATCATGGAGGTAAAGGCTCATATCAGCAGCACCTCGACCATCTCACCTGCGCTGACCCCCGTTGCGTCCGGCGGAATGCGAAGCAATCCATCGGCCGCGGCGAGCGTGAAGATCAGATTGCTCTTGCCGAAGATCGGCTCAGCCTCCCAGCTGCCCGTTCCGGCATCCTGCTGGCCGGTCCGTCCTGAAAATGAGTCGTGGGCGGCAGATAGCTTCACGGGGATCCAATCCTCCCTTCCAGCCTGCGAGGCCAGGTTCAGCGTCAGGCGCGCCATCACGGTCGGCCGCGGTCTCCCCTGGGGCACACCCAGCAACATCTCGATTGCCGGAACGACGAACAGATATCCGTTCACCAGCGCACTCACGGGATTGCCGGGCAATCCGATCACAGCCTTGCCGTCGCAGACGCCCAGGATCGTTGGCTTGCCCGGGCGCGTGTTTATGCCGTGCACCAGCACGCCGGGCCTGCCCAGCGACCCGATCACTTCGGCGGTCATGTCGCGTGTGCTGGCGGATGAACCCGCGCTGATCAAGACAATATCGCAAGCAGCCAGGGCGCGGGCGGCGCTTTCCTTCAGTGCCTGGATCTGATCGGGCACGATTCCACACGGCACCGCTTCCCCGCCCGACTGGCTCACCAGGGCCGCCAGGGTATAGCCGTTGACATCACGGATCTGACCGGGCCCCGGCCGGCGAGCCGGATCAACCACCTCATCGCCCGACGAAATGATCGCGACCCGAATCTTTCGGACGGCCTGCAGTTCGACGATTCCCAGCGCCATCAATCCGCCGATCTCGGCGGGACGGAGCCTGCGGCCCCTGGGCAGGACAACGGCCCCTGCCCCCACATCCTCCCC
>Ga0335081_10012652_pt1 | contig 13675 bp, 6 predicted proteins | sample Lox_Sample_35_FD_206713 | JGI IMG/M metagenome (GOLD analysis project Ga0335081, IMG submission 206713) | Soil microbial communities from Loxahatchee National Wildlife Refuge, Florida, United States - Lox_Sample_3.5 | ecosystem: Environmental > Terrestrial > Soil > Wetlands | place: USA: Florida...
ATGGTGCGATCATGGCCGCCATGCTTCTGCGCAGCGAACGCGCGGTGGCGATGAGCGTGTACGTGGTGCGTGCTTTCGTTCGCATGCGCGAGGAACTCACCACGAGCGCCGTCATCCTCCGGCGGCTCGCGGAAATCGACAAAAAACTGCTCATCCACGACGTCGTCCTGCGCGACATCTACGAGAAGCTGCGCCCGCTCCTCCGGCCCCCGCCCGATCGACCGCGCAAGCAGATTGGTTTTCACGCCGGTCTGAGAAGGCTCTGATCCGCCGGGCGCGCCGCTGGCACCGCCATGGCGCCGGTGCTATATCAGAACAGCCGCGACCTCCGCCCCACGCGGACACCGGGAAATTGCGAGAAGATCTGCTTTCCGGGCAAGTATGGCTCACGCAACCGACAACGCTTCGGGCACCAGCGCGAGGTTTTGCATTGCCGCCAGCGCCCACTGCGCCGCGTCGTTGGTCGACACCCACGCGGCTTCGTCGACCGGATTGAGCACGGCGGGACCTTCGACGTGTTTGAGTTGAAGGTCCGGCTTCATCCAGTCGTGGGCAAACTCCTTCCACGCGCGCGCCGCCAGCGCGGCGTCGCGCTTCTTCCACGCGGCGTAGGCGGTGAGGCGCGAGTGCGCCTGCGGCAAGCCGACGTCGTGCAGGCGGACGCCGAGCACCTTCTCCTGCTCATCGCCGCCGGCGTTGTAGAGTTCGCAGTATTGCAGCCAGGCGCGCTCGTACTCCGGCACGTCCAGCGATTGCAGCATCTCCGCGTTGATCTCGACGGCTCCGAAGACCGCGTTGAGGTGCGACACGCCGATGCGGTCGCCGAGCGGATAGAGAATGCCGGTGTCAGGATCGTAGCCCCACCCAGCCGTGAACCAGCCGTGCGGCGCAGCGGCGATGGACTTCAGGCCGGCAATCATCTTGTCGCGGTACTTCGCCTCACCCGTGCGCTCCCACTCGGTAAACCAGGCCGCGCAGAACGAACACCAGTCGGTGCCGAGGCTGACGCTCGCGGGGTGCGGATTACTTCCCGGGTGCGCGAGCTTGCGGCCCGGATTGACCTCCTTGAGCTTGTAGTCGCAGTCGACGAGGGCGCGCATGAGGTCGCCGACCCGCTCGTCGGCCATGAGGTAGTAATAGAAGCGGCGGTAGATCGCGGTGCTGATGCGCACCTGCTTGGCGCTGCAGCCCCAGTGCTGCACGTTGTGGCGCGAACCCAAGCCGGCGAAGCGACCGAGGTGGTAGACGTCGACCTCGCCGGTGTGCCGCGTCATCGCCTCGGCCAAGCGGAAGATGTCGGCGCGGCCCGAGCGCAGGTAGGCGTACCAGAGCCAGAGGTCCGGCGAGAGCTCGGAGTTGTCCCAGGCGAAACCGCCGACGTCGTACCGCCACACGTGGCGGTCGCGGTCGTACGTGTGCATGACATCGCCGTAATTCCAGAACCCGTACCAGTGGCGCTGCTCGACCTGCCGATGGTAGTAATCAAACTGCCAGTCGAGGCGGTCCTCGATCGCCGCCCTCGCCGGCGTCGAGCGGTCGGGCAGGCTGAACAGGCCGCCGAAAACATCGGTGGCGTGGAGGTGCGCCGGCGCGCAGGCCAGCTGCGGCGGCGTTTGGACGCAGCCAGCGAACTCGAGGATCCGGTCGCGCGACGGCGTGGCGGCGAGCGCCCAGAGCATGATCTCGCTGGTGCGCGCGATGCCGTGCGGGTCGCCCCACCCCGGCTCGTAATCCTCGTAGGTGATCTCCAGCCCGCCGTCATATTGCTTCTCGTAGGTCTCCATGCCCATCACGTCGTGATAGAAACGGAGGTCCATCGGGGACGCCTCGGGCGACCACAGCCACACGGTCACCTCGGCCGCATCGGTGTGCGCGTTGCGAATGTCAAGCTGGGTGGGATGCCGCTGCCAGAAGTCCCGCAGGCCGAAGACCACCCCGCCGCCCGTGGCGCCGCCGACATAGCCGACGCCCGCCGCGCGGGCGCCCTGGTCGACGCCCACCCACCCGAAGCCAAGCTGGGTTCGTTTGCGAATCTCAAAGGCGTTGGCCGCCGACTGGAACAGCGTGCAGTCGCCCCACGCCGGGATGTACTGCAGGCGCGAGCTGACCGCACCGCGGTCCTTCCATTCCTTCACCGGCGGACACGACTGGCCCGCGAGCTGGGCCTGCTTGACGGCCTCGCCCGGATCGCGCCGCAGGCCGGTGAGCCCGCGCACGGCCTCGGCCCAGAGGCCCTTCCCCTCGCCAACGAAGCGCACATGCCGGTCGTGCAGCGGATCGCGCAGCGGCACGCTGAACCGCGCGCCGAGCCCGCGGAGGAAGTCCTTCGAAACATCGCCGTCGAAGACGAACGAGTGCATCATCCGCACGGCCTCGCCGCCGGCCGAGAAATACAGGCGCACGCTGAACGGCAGCCAGGCCCGGTTCGCATTCCGATGTTGCCCGTCGATCTTCACCACGGCGCGCACGGGTCCGCGCTGTTCGACCGCGACGGCGCTGATCTCGCTCTGGAACGCCTCGGTCCTCACCGCCCCCTCACCCTCGGCCGCGCCGTCGCTGCGCAACGCGACCAGCCGGCCGTCGCGCGCGATCTCACGGCCGCCGCGGGTGATCGACGCGATGAGCACCGCGCCCTTCCGGGGCATCCGGCAGCGGATCACGCCCGTGTCAACCTCCACCGCATCCGGCGTCTCGGTCACCTGGACCGGCTGGGCGGGAACCGCTGGGGTGCCCGCCGCGAGCAGGAGTTTTTCGGCTTTGCCGCCCTCAGCCGGACCGTTCGACACGCTCAGGGCAGGGACCGTGTGGGCGGTCCATTTCAGCGAACCATCCGGCCAGAAGGCCAGCGGCCAGCTTTGTACCGGCACGACCTCGCCACCGGCCGTGCGAAGCGTAAAGGCCGTGTCCCGGGCATGGCGTCCGCGTGGCCAAGGAACGCCCCACGTCACGCCGTTGGACACCGGCGGCACCGCGCCCTCCAGCCAGTGCAATTCCACCCCCTCATCGGGGGCCGGCGCCGGGCCCGAGCCGGCGGCGGGTGCATCGGCAGCGCGGAGCACGGAGGGGATCTGCAGAGCCGCGGTAGCCAGCGCGGCGTTCTTCACAAAATCACGGCGGGAGAGCGGGACGGAGTTCATGGGACGAAAGAATGTAACCACGGATTGCCTGGCCACCAGATGCAGCAACCGAAATGCAGACCTGCTTTTTCGAGACAGAGCTCACAGAGAAAACGCTGAGACCACGGAGATTCGAGGCCATGCCTCCGTGCCCTCTGTGCTGGCTCCGTGAACCCGGTGTCGAAAGAGGCGCGCGATGACGGCTGGCAGACACTAATCGAGATGAAAAACCTCGGTCAGCTCCTTGGACACCGGGCTGTTGTCCGGGTTGCTCGGCATGACGTCGCGCATGTGCTTCCACCAGCGCCGGCAGACCTCAGTCTGCGCGATGGCGCTCCAGCGCGCCTCATCCTCGATCTCCACGTAGCCGTAGAGCTGGCGCGTAGCAGGATCCAGGTAGATGGAGTAGTTGCGAACGCCGTGAGCTTTGAGCGCGGCGGCGAGATCAGCCCAAATCGGCTGGTGGCGGCGGGCGTATTCCTTCTCCTGCCCGGCGTTGACCGACATGACGAAGGCTTTGCGGATCATGGTAGAAGTAAAATATGGAAGCGTCTTTTCGATACAGAGGCCACAGAGGAAACACCGAGGTCACAGAGATTCCAGAACACACCTCTGCGACCTCCATGCATTCTCTGTGGACTTCGTGACGAAGAAAAGATCTCAAGCCCCGGCGGTCAGCCGCAGCAAATACCAGAACAGGGTGATGATCGAGCCCGAGACGCCGAGGCAGGCGATGAAGCCGACGGTGTCGACCTTGTCCCACTTCGTCCATTCCCACGAGGAGCGCGGGAAGAGCTTGGTGTTATCAAAGCGGTGCGGGCTGCGCCGCGTCTCCTCCATCGCCGCCGCCTCAAGCTCGGGCGTGGCACCGACCGGCGTCTTCATCTTGCCGAAGAACCAATCGACCTTTTCGTGCCCGGGCGGGTGGGTGAGAAGGCTGACGACGATCAGCACGAGAAACGGGAAGAAGCCGTCGAAGAAGAACTGCACCGATTGCAGGTCACGGAAGGTCATATGCTCGAGGTTGAGGCCGACCTTGCTGAGCACCCAGGCCTCGAGATTGAAACGGCCGGTGCCGATGAGCGGGCTGCGGATGTCGTCGGGGTTGGTGTGCAGCACCTTGTCGTAGTACATCGCCACCGGGCGGACGCCCGCGGTGGTCGGCTGCGTCATCGCGATCAGCGATGGGGCCTGGTTCAGCGCGGGCACGTATTGAATGAAGTAAGGCGCGGCGACGAACACCAAGGTCGACAGCCCCACGCACCACCACACCGCCGCCCGGGAGAGCTTGCGCCAGAAAAACATCAGCACGATGGCCGCGCCCCACGGTACGTTGACGGTCAGCTGCAGGCGGATGAAGGCGACGATGTCGTGCATCCCCACGGCCACCACCATGCCCAGCACCAGGATGGCCGCGATGGCATAGCGACCGACCTTGACGCCATGCTGGTCGGTGCGGCCGGGCGCGAGATAGGCGTAAACGTTGCGGACCAGCAGCGCGGAGGCCGCCATCGAGTTGGTGGCGATGTTGGACATCATCGCCGCGAGCAGGCCGGCCAGCATCAACCCGAATACGCCGGGCCCGAGCAGATGCCGCGAAAGCTGACCCCACAGCAGGTCCGGATCGGCCAGTCTCTTGTCGCCAAAATAGAGGCCCAAGCCGATCAACCCGACGAAGGTCCACATCATGATCATGAGCCGCTTCGCGTAGGTGCCGGAGACCGCGCCGAAGCGGGCGGCGTACTCGTTCCGGGCCGAGCCGCTGACGCCCATGTTGCCAATGATCCCGTTGATCTGGATGATGCTGACGAGCAGGATGGCGAGCAGCGCGTACCAGCTCACGGCCTCCGTGCCAGGCGCGCCGAGCAACTCGAGCATTTCGCGGGGCACGTGCGCGCGCAGCGGCGCCACCCCGCCCAGGGCCGAGAAGCCAAAGGGGATCAGCAGCACGGAAAACATCAAGATCAGCAACCCCTGCAGGATTTCGTTGCGCGCGGTCCCGGTCATGCCGCCGACCCAAAGGTAAAGGCCCACGATGAGCGTGAAGCCCAGGTAGAACATCCAAGGCTTGATGTAGGCGACGTAAGAGTGCAGTTGCCTGTTCTGGTAGAGATCGTCGAGCCGCGCGAGCTCCTCACGCTGCGTCTTGTTGAGCGCGGTGGTTTTCTCCAGCTGCTGCAGCTCGCGATATTGATGGTAGGCTTCGACCTGGTGGCGTTCCTGCACCGTCCAGGCCGACTCGGGTTTGGGCAGGAGCGAGGCGGTGACGCTGTAACCGACGAGATTGCCCCACCCGATGAACAGGATCACGTAAGCGACCTGGTAAAGCGCGTAGATCTTCGCGAGATTGTGGCTGCTCAGCCGCTCTTCAAACAGCTCCGCCACGGTCACCAGGCGCACCCGGCGAAACCACATGTTCATGAACCAATAGTAGGGGTTCATGAAAATCGTCTGGAAGGCGAGCCACACCCCGGAGGCGCCCTGCTGGTAGACCAGCGTCGCCGTGCTCACCGCGCCGTTGGCGTCGGTGGCGTTGCCGAAATTGAGAAAGAACTGGTAGAGCTTGCCCAGCTTGCGCCCGGCGAGGAAGAAGCCCTCCTGGCTGTGGGTCGTGTGCGCCGACCGCTTGGCCATGTACAGGATCAGGCCGAGGTAGGCGGCAATGACCACGAAATCGAGGAGATGAATGCCACTCATGGGAATCTTACGCGGATCCGGTTCCGGACAGCGGCGGGACGTGCGGCACCGCGAATGAGGCCAGGGTTTTCACGGAGCTGTCGGGAGTTGGGAGTCTTTCGCCCGCGGGCATGGGCGGCTGCCGGCGGGCCGATGGGTATTGAGGCGATCAAAGCAAACTGTGACCATCCCAAATTGGGAACCGAGGATCAGAGGTTATGCGCCCGTCGCGCAGAGGCAGAAGCGATCCCTACCGTGAAACAGGGCTTGCCAAAGCCGGCGATCCGCCAAGCGTCTGACTGTAAGACTCCATGCACCCCAACCCCTCGCTCCGGGAGCTGGCCCGCTCGCTGGGCCTTTCCCACACGACCGTTTCGGAGGCGCTGCGGGCCAGCCCGCGGGTAAAGGCCTCGACGCGCGAGCGCGTGCTCAAGGCGGCCCGCGAGGTGGGCTACCGCCACAATCCCCTCGCTGGCGCGCTCATGTCCGAAATGCGGCGTTCCCGCTCCGGCACCTTCCGCGGGGTCATCGCCGTGATCGACCTCGACGGTCCCTCCCGGCGGCATCCCCATGCGGAGCGCTACCACCGCGAACTGACCCGCGGCGCCGGGGACCGCGCCGTGGAACTGGGCTTCAAAATCGAGTCGTTTGTCATCGGGCATGCCGACATTTCCATCACGCGGCTCGACGCCATCCTGAAGTCGCGCGGCATCCACGGCGTGTTCCTGTTGCCTGCCAGCGAGAGCCCGGACCTCACGCAACTGGACTGGACGCGCTACGCCGGGGTCTACGCCGACTACATCATCGAGCATCCGGCACTGCACTCCGTGTGCTCCGACCACTACCGTTCGATGATGATGACGCTCCAGCGGCTGCATGCGCTCGGCTATAAACGCCCCGGACTGGTGCTCACGCGGCATCACGACGAACGGCTGCTGTACCGCTGGGAAGCCGCGTTCCAGGTCTATCACAACCATCACCGGACACTCAGCTGGCTGCCCCCCCTCATCATGCCGGACATCACCCGCCCGGAATTCTCGGTTTGGTTTGAAAAAGCCAAACCCGACGTGGTGCTTTGTCATCGCGCCGAAGCGATTGAATGGATGGAGTCCTGCGGTGCCAGCGTGCCGGGCACCCATGGTTTCTGCTGCCTCAACATCATGGTCAACGTCGTGCCATGCGCTGGCCTCGACCTGCAGCCATGGCTGCTCGGCGTGCGTGGTGTCGAACTGTTGATCGCCCAGATTCACCGCAACGAATATGGCGTGCCGGAGATCCCGTCGACCACGACGATCCCTGCCGCGTGGGTGGACGGCCCCACACTCCGGAATGGTCCGGCGACACCCGTGCATCAGCCTTTCGCGGGTCTCGCGCCCATCCTCGAATCATCGGCGCCTTTCGCCTCCCCGACTCCGTGAGGCCCCTCCGCGTTCGCGTGCCGCTGGGTCCCCGGGCCTGGCTTCTGGTTGTTGCCCTGTGCTTCTCCCTGCGCCTCGCCGCCGCCAATCAGCCGGTGCCGACGGCATGCTCACCTTGGAACTGCCGCGCCTCCCACCCGGCCCCATCGCCAACGTTCTCACCGTGGAATTCGCCGGCCATCAGCCCGGACTGAGCCGGCGGCGCAACCGCCTTGAATCGCCCAGACGGATCCCGGCGCCAGATCAGTCGCGCCTCCGAACCGAAAATACCTGGCCGGCGGCCGGCAGGTCGGCGACCGTCCAACCACCGCCCAGCGCGGTGACCAAGCCGACGCTCGCCGCCAACCGGTTGCTCAGAATCGTCAGGGCAGCCAGCCGGCTGTTGAGTTCGGCCACCTGCGCGGTGGCCACGGTCGTGTAGTCAACCGTGCCGGCGTTGTATTCATTCAAGGTGATCCGGGCCGCTTCCGCCGCTTCAGCGACCGCCGCGTCCTGCACGTTCGCCTCCTCCCCGAGAATGCGCAGGGTGGCGAGATCGTCCTCCACCTCCTGCAGGGCGCCGAGGACGGTCTGGCGGTAGTTGGCTACGCCAGCGTCGTAGGCGGCCTTGGTCGCGCGTACATCGGCGCCGCGCTGGCCCCAGTCGAGCAGGGTCTCGGCCGCCTCGGCCCCCAGGGACCAGGCGCGGTTCGGCGCAGTCAACAGCTGGTGGAGCGGCGATCCCTCGTAGCCGTCGGAGCCAGACAGGGTGATCGAGGGAAACCACGCCGCCACCTGAATCCCGACCCGCGCGTTGGCGGCGGCGACCTGCCGCTCGGCCTCGGCCACGTCGGGCCGGCGTTCCAAGAGGCTCGACGGGATCTGCACCGGGATTTCCGGCAGAACCACCCCGAGCCGGGCGCTCGCCGGGACCGAAACCTCGGCCGGCGCCTTGCCCACGAGCACGGCAATGGCGTGTTCCGTCCGGGCCCGTTGCACGCCGACATCGATGAGCTGGGCCCGCGCGTTGTCGAGCTGGGTCTGGGCCAAAACCACGTCGCTGCGCGCCGCGACGCCGGCATTGTACCGGTTCTGCGAAATGGTCAGCGTTCGGCGATAGGCCTCCACCGCGTCTTCCAGCAGACGCGCACGCTCGTCAAGCGTGCGCAGGGTGACGTAATCCTGGGCCAGCGATGCCTGCAGCGAGAGGCGCGTCAAGGCCATGTCCGCGGCGCCGGCCTGCGCCACCGCCACGCTCGCTTCCGAGGTGCGGCGGACGCGGCCCCAGAGATCGGGCTCCCACGCCGCCTGCAGCGACGCGGCGTAGGTGGTTGTCGGGGTGCGGTCCGCGGGCGACACCGCCCGTTGCGCCGAGCCCGCGACCGACACGAACGGCAGCAGCGTCGTGCGGTCCGCCCGGGCCAGCTGGCGCGCCTGCTCATAATTGGCCTCCGCCTGCTTCAGCGTCTGGTTCGACGCCGCGACCTGGCTCTCGAGATCGTTCAGGACGGGATCGCCGAAGACCTCCCACCACGGGCCCCGCGGGGTGGCGTCGGCCGGCGCGGCGGCTTTCCAGCCCGCCGCCTCCTTGTAGGCCATCGGCATGGCCACCTCCGGCCGGTGGTAGCGGGGACCGGCGGCGCAGCCGGCCAGCAGCAGAACCGCCACGGCGCCGCCGCCGGCGAGGCGGCGCAGGAGGCGGGAATGATCCGCGGGACGATCTGAGCGCATCAAGGTCATGAGGAATGGGTGTCGAGCGGCGCGGGCTGCGGCATCGGCCGTTCCCGCCACAGGAGGGCGCGCGCCCGCCGCCAGAAATTCAGGCACATGCGCCGCAGGCGGTCGATGTACAGGTACATGACGGGGGTCGTATAGAGCGTGAGCAGTTGGCTCACCATCAATCCGCCCACGATGGCGATGCCCAGCGGCCGGCGCAGCTCCGCGCCTTCGCCGTAACCCACGGCCAGCGGCACGGCGGCGAGCAGAGCCGCCATGGTGGTCATCATGATCGGCCGGAAACGCAGCAGGCAGGCCTTGAAGATGGCATCGCCGGGCGGCAGCCCCTCGGTGCGTTCGGCCACGATGGCGAAATCGACCATCATGATCGCGTTCTTCTTCACAATGCCGATGAGGAGAATCACCCCGATCAGGGCGATCAGGCTGAAATCGGTGTTGAAGAGCATGAGCGCCAACACTGCACCGAGTCCCGCCGACGGCAGCGTCGATAGGATCGTCAGCGGGTGGGCATAGCTCTCGTAGAGGATGCCCAGCACGAGGTAGATGACGACGATCGCCGCCACGATCAGCACCAGCTCGTTGCCGATCGACTGCTGATAAGTTTGCGCGGTGCCCGCGAAGCTCCCGTGGATCGTCGACGGCAGGTGGATGAGGCCGGCCTGGCGGTTGACCGCGTCCACCGCGTCGCCGAGGGACGCGCCCGGGTCCAGGTTGAAGGAGATCGTCGCGGCGGCAAACTGACCCTGGTGGTTGACCGCCAGCGGCGTCGTGCCCAGCTCGTAGTGGGCGAAGGCGGACAGGGGCACCATCTTCTCGTAGCCCGTGCTCACCGCCTGTCCGGTCGAGGCGCTGCCGTGCCCCACCGTTGCGATGGCGTTCAGCAGCGCATTGCGCTCGGCGTCCGCGGCGATCGTCGCCGCGCTCGTGCCGCCGCCGATCGACACCGTGCCCACGACTGCGTTCGTGGCCTGGGTGCCGCTAATGCTGCCCCCCGATGTGCTCACGTAAATCTGCTGGAGCGCCGCCGGGTCCTGCCAGTAGCGTGGCGCCACCCCCATGACCACGTGATACTGGTTGAGCGACCGGTAGATCGTGGAGACCTGGCGTTGGCCGAAGGCATCGTAAAGCGTGTTATCGATCTGGGTCGCGGTCAGGTGCAGGCGCGACGCCGCGTTGCGGTCGATCACCAGGTCGGTCTCGAGGCCGTTGTTCTGCTGGTCGCTATTGACATCGGTGAGCGCCGGCTCCTGCTTCAGCGCGCTCTCCAGCCTGGGCGTCCAGACCCGGAGGTCGACCAGCGAGTCCGACTGCAGCGAGTACTGGTAGGTCGCGTTGCTCGGGCGCCCGCCGATGCGGATTTCCTGGGCGGGCATCAGGAAGAGCCGCGCCCCCGGTACATGCGCCAGCTGGGGGCGCAGCCGCGCGATTACTTCCTCGGACGAAGCCTTGCGCTCCGCGAGCGGTTTCAGGCCGAAAAACAGGCGCCCGGAGTTACCCCAGTGGCCGCCGCCCGCAATGCCCACCGCCACATCCACCGCCGCGTCGCTCTGCACGATCCGGAGAAACTGCTTCAGCTTCTGCACCATGCTCTGGAACGAGATCGTCTGGTCGGCCACGACAAAGCCGAACATGCGGCCGGTGTCCTGTTCCGGGAAGAAGCCCTTCGGCACGATTTTGAAGAGCCAGATGTTGAGCCCCACCGTGGCAACGAGAATCGCCATCGCCAGCCGCGCGTGGCGCAGTGTCCAGCGCAGCGAATGCTCATAGGCGCCGTGCAGGTCCTGGAAGAGCAGCTCGCTCCAGCGATACACCCGCCCGTGGCGGGCCAGCCGGCGGCGGCCGAGGATGAGGGAGCACATCATCGGCGTCGTCGTCAGTGACACGAACAGCGAGATGAGAATTGCGATCGAAAGGGTGACGGCGAATTCGCGAAACAGCCGGCCAACGATGCCGCCCATGAGCAGGATGGGAATGAACACGGCCACGAGCGAAGAGCTCATCGAAAGGACCGTGAAACCGACCTCCCGCACGCCGGTCAGCGCGGCCTGAAAGCGGGGCATCCCACCCTCTAGGTGACGGGTCACGTTCTCCATCACCACGATGGCGTCGTCGACCACGAACCCGGTGGCAATGGTCAGCGCCATGAGGGAGAGGTTGTCCAGGCTGTAGCCCATCAGGTACATCAGGGCAAACGTCCCGATGAGCGACACGGGCACGGCGACGGCCGGTATCATGGTGGCCCGCCAGTCGCGGAGGAAGAAGAACACCACGAGCACGACGAGCACGACCGCGATGCCGAGGGTTGCCTCCACCTCGTGCAGCGACTCGCGGATCGTGATGCTGCGGTCGATCACGAAGTCGAGCCGGGCGGCGGGCGGCAGCGTGGCCTGCAGCTCCGGCAGCAGGGCCTTCACCCGGTCGACCGTCTCGATGACGTTGGCGCCGGGCTGGCGATAGACGGCCACGACCACCGCCGGCCGGCCTTGGGAGAATCCGGCGTTGCGCACGTCCTCAACCGAATCCTCCACGTCGGCCACATCCGACAGGCGGATCGGCGCCCCGTGGCGGAAAGCGATGATCAGCGGGCGGAAATCGTTCGCGGCGACCGACTGGTCGTTGCTGTAGACCTGCCAGCGGAACCGGTTGTTTTCCACCATGCCCTTGGGGCTGTGGGCGTTGGCGGCCGAAAGCGCCGCGCGCACGTCCTCCAGCCCCACGCCGTAGCGGAAGAGCGCCGTCGGATTCAAATCGACGCGCACGGCGGGCAGCGAGCTGCCACCCAGTTCCACGTCGCCCACCCCCCCGACCTGCGAAAGCTTCTGCTGGATGACGGTCGAAGCCACGTCGTAGAGCTGACCCAGGCCGATGGTTTCCGACGACAGCGTGAGCATCGCGATCGGGTCGTCCGCCGGGTTGACCTTGCGATAGGTGGGATTGCTGTGCAACGCCGTGGGCAGGTCCGCACGGGCTGCGTTGATCGCGGCCTGCACGTCGCGGGCGGCGCCGTCGATGTCGCGGTCGAGACCGAATTGCAGCACGACCTGCGTGGTGCCCTGTGAGCTGCTCGAGGTCATCTCCGTCACGTCGGCGATCGTGCCCAGGTGCCGCTCCAGCGGCGTGGCGACGGACGAGGCCATCGTCTCCGGGCTGGCGCCTGGCATGGTGGCGGCCACCACGATGGTGGGAAAGTCCACCTGCGGCAGGGGCGACACCGGCAGCTGAAAATAGGCGATGAACCCCGCGCACGCGATGCCGATCGTGATCAGCGTCGTGCCCACCGGCCGCCGCACGAATATCTCGGAAAAATTCACGTGGCTTTTTCCGCCGCCGCCAACGCCGGCTCCGGCTGCCGTTGCAGGCGCCGGGCCAGACGGTCAAACCAGAGGTAGATGACCGGCGTCGTATACAGGGTCAGCACCTGGCTCACGGCCAGTCCGCCCACGATCGTGATACCCAGCGGGTGGCGCAGCTCCGAGCCGGTGCCCCAACCGACCATGAGGGGCACGGCGCTCAGCATCGCCGCCATCGTCGTCATGAGGATCGGACGGAAGCGCAACAGGCAGGCTTGGAAGATCGCGTCCCGCGGCGCCCGCCCCTCCGACCGCTCCGCGTCGAGGGCGAAGTCGATCATCATGATCGCGTTCTTCTTCACGATGCCGATCAACAGGATCAGGCCGATGATGCCGATGACGCCAAGGTCGCTGCGCGCCAGCATCAGCGCCAGCAGGGCGCCGACGCTCGCGGACGGCAGCGTTGAGAGAATGGTCACCGGGTGGATGAAGCTCTCGTAGAGGACGCCCAGGACGATGTAGACTGCCAGCACCGCGGCCAGGATGAGGAATAGCTCGTTCGTCAGGGACGCCTCGAACGCCGAGGCGGCGCCCTGGAAGCTCGTGATGATGCTCGGCGGCATGCCGATACGGGCCTCGACGTCGTGGACCGCCGCCACCGCCGCCCCCAGCGAACTCCCGGCCGGCAGGTTGAAGGAGATCGTGTTGCTCGGGAACTGCCCAAGGTGATTGATCAGCAGCGACTCGGTCCGTACTTCGATCTTCGCGATCGCCGACAGCGGTACCTGGCCCCCGCCGGCCGACGGCAGGTAGATTTGCCCCAGCGATTCCGGCGAGCGCTGCATCGCGGGGTCGGCTTCCATGATCACCCGGTACTGGTTGGACTGGGTGAAAATCGTCGAGATGATCCGCTGGCCGAACGCGTCGTAGAGCGCGTTGTCCACCGTTGCCGCCGTGATGCCGAAGCGCGCCGCCGCGTCGCGGTTCACCTCCACGTAAGCCGCCAGCCCGTTCGGCTCGTAATCGCTCGCCACGTCGGTCACCTCGGGCCGCGCCTGCAGCGCCGCCACCATGTTCGGGATCCAGGTGGACAGGTCATCGGCCTTCGCGCTCTCGAGCACGAACTGGTACTGGGTCCGGCTGATGCGGTCCTCGATTGTCAGATCTTGCACCGGCTGCAGATAGGCGGTGATGCCGATGACCCGCGCCGTCTCCGCGTTCAGGCGCTTGATGACCTGCGTCACGTCGTCGTGCCGGTCGTCCCTCGGCTTGAGATTGATCAGCATCCGGCCGGTGTTCAGCGTCGCATTGGTGCCGTCGACCCCGACGAAGGACGAAAGGCTGACGACATCCGGTTCCTTGAGGATCGCCGCCGCCAGGCTTTCCTGCAATTGGCTCATTCGCTCGTAGGACACCGAGTCCGGCGCCTGTGTGATGGCCTGGATCAGGTCCGTGTCCT
>Ga0335081_10012653_pt1 | contig 13675 bp, 13 predicted proteins | sample Lox_Sample_35_FD_206713 | JGI IMG/M metagenome (GOLD analysis project Ga0335081, IMG submission 206713) | Soil microbial communities from Loxahatchee National Wildlife Refuge, Florida, United States - Lox_Sample_3.5 | ecosystem: Environmental > Terrestrial > Soil > Wetlands | place: USA...
CGTCTGCTCGAACATGTGGCCCATGTGCAGCGAGCCGGTCACGTTCGGCGGCGGCAGCAGCAGCGTGAAGACGGGCTTGGTTTGGGCTTGTGTGGCGGCTTGTGTGGCGCGGAGATTCTTGTCCGCCTGAGCGGGCTCATCGGCTCTGGACGGCGTCTCTACGTGGAACAGCTTTTCTTTCACCCAGAATTCGGCCCAGCGTTTTTCGATCTCGCCGGGCTCGTACGCCTTGGGAAGGTCGTGGGGCATGGGAGACAACGGTCAGCACTCAGCCGTCAGCAGTCAGAGCACTTAGCACTTGGCAAGTCGGCCGGACTGGTCACGCGCAGGTGACCGGATCTGCCGCTGCAATGCAAGGCTGAATGCTGATGGCTGAGTACTGAACGCTGTTCTTCGATATTACAGGCCGCAGAAAAGCAGGGTCAAACGTGCGGCGGGGTGAAAGTGAAATCTCTTTAGTGGAACATCCCGCAATTACAAAGAATTTGTTCACGAAGGCGGGATGCTCGTCCAGAGGTCTATCTGGTCTTAGCAGGCCAGTCCATCGCAATTAACGTATTCCACCAAAAACAGGCTTCGAGCATGGTCCCACCTTTCGAACACCACGAAAGGTGGGGCACTCTCAATGGCAAGAGAGTGCTCCTTTTTCTTATTTCAGGTGCTCCACGAGAAATAAGTCGGACAAGTTGCGGGTGTAACCAAAAACGTAGTGCTGTTCATCCGCCGAAATGAGAGGACAGGATGCCGCCACCACCCCCGCAACATCAACCGGGCTGAAGGTCTTCCAGGGCGTTCTGGCGCCGGTTTGAAGGTCAAGGCGCGACACCGGACATGAGGTTTCGCCGCGAGTTCCTACCAGCAAGCTCTGGCCGTTGCTGGACCAGCGCAGAACCAGGTCCCCGGGCTGGGAACCGCGGACCAGTTGCGGTGTGCCGCCATCGGCGGGAAGCAAGGCAATGCCATCGCTGGAGACGGCGGCCACGCGTTTGCCGTCAGGCGAAAGCGGACGGCCGCGCAGGCTGAATCCTTCCGGGCTAATGGCGCGAGGCTGGCCACTATCCAGGTTCATGACATAGAGACGCGAAGCGTGACCGGTCTCGTGGCCGTCGAACAGAATGCGGGTGGAATCGGGGAAAAATTCGCCGGCCCGGGGAATGACCTTTCCTGTTGGCAGCGGCCGCTGCTGTCCCACGCCGGTGGGAAGAAGCACGAAATCAGGGGGCGACATATTCTGCCGCAGCACCAGAGCCCATTTGCCGTCGGGCGAAAGAGACCGCGAGGATCCCTGCCCCAAGCGTACGGCGGAAGTACTATCCGTCTCGCGAGTGAATACTGCGTAGTCGCCGCCGCCGGCTTCGCCCGCTTCAGTAAAGAGCAGCACTTTGCCATCGTCGGAAAGGGCTGACGGCACAGTCCAATCCTGCCAGCTGAGGTCGCGCTCCTTGTTTTCGCCGGGAATCAGGCCGACCGCTCCTGCGCGGAGCGCGTCCCGCGAAATCAGGGCGCGGCCGCCGGCGCCAGCGTCATGCAAAGTAAGCGTTCCCGGGGCGGTGAGCAATTCGCGGACTTTGTCCGACAGGCTGACCCCACGCAACGAACGGCTGAATCCTGTCGCTGTGGCGGTAAACCAGATCTCCTCGCCCGAAGGCGCCCAGGCCAAGCCGATGGCGCTGGCCCAGCGCTCGGTCAAGTCCGTCTTCTTTCCGTTGAGGTCAACCACACTGATCGTCCCACCGTCGTCCCCGAGTAACGGGTGGTCCACAAAGGCCAGGCGGTCGCCTTTGGATGAAAAGCGGAGATCGCTGATCCAGCCGGCGGTTTCATAGAGCACTTTGCCGATCGGATATTCCACGCGGCCCTTGCCGCCGACTGCGTGAACCACCGCCAGCCCGTTGCCATCAGGGGCCCAATCGGCGGACTCAACGTTATCTAGCAGATCGCGGGGTGCATCGGCGCCAATGGAAAGCTCGGCCAGGGTTCCGATGTAGGTGAAGGCATTATCGGCGACACGAAAGCGGCGCAACACCGCCATTTGCCCAGCAGAGGAGACGGCCAAAACTTCCGTCTGCGACAGCCCCAGATCACGCGACTCAGTGGAGTTTGGCGAGCTGATAAAGACTGTCTGCGGATTGCCTTCCCAGGAGGCGCTGTAGATGGCCGAGCGCGGGTCAGGAGCAAATCGCGCCGCAGTCAGCGCGCCGCGCCGAAAGGTCAGTTCGTGAAAGGTAGGCACCGGCTCCACGGCAGATCGCCGGCCAAAGAGCATTCCCCCAACCGCGCCTGCAAACAGCGCGACTAAGGCTGTTATTGCCAGCAGCGACACGCCGACGCGCTTTGCCTTGCCTGGGGAGCTTTCCAGGGCCGGCGCCGTTGATAGGCTGCGATCAGCTATTGCCGCCGGCACGCGCGAGGATGGGTGCCAGTCGCGGTGCAGGCGCTTGAGGTCAGCCCGCATTTCGGCGGCGCTCTGATAGCGCAGGTCGCGATCTTTTTCCAGCGCCTTATTGATGATGCGTTCCAGTTCCGGCGGCAGATCAGGGTTCAAACTGATGGGCGCGGTTGGCGCTCTATTGAGGATTGCATTGAAAATGGCAGCGGACGTGCTCCCTTCAAACGGCAGGCGGCTGGTGCACATTTCATACAGCACGATGCCAAAGGAAAACACGTCAGTCCGCGCATCCAGTTCTTCGCCAAGCGCCTGCTCCGGACTCATGTATGCCACCGTACCCAATGCCGACCCGGGAGAGGTCAGTTGATCGGAGTTGACTAAGACCGTAGGTCCAGCCGTAGGCTCGGTAGCTTCTATGGCCTTGCTGCGCTCCGCGATGACTTTTGCCAGTCCAAAATCGAGCACCTTGGCATGATTGCGCCCGGTTATGAAGATGTTGGCGGGCTTGATGTCGCGGTGAACAATTCCCTTGGCATGCGCGGCCTCCAGCGCCTCGGTAATCTCGATGGCAAGACTCAAGAGCAGCCCCGTCTCGAGCGGACGGCCAGTGATGCGGTGCTTCAGGGTGGTTCCATCCAAAAACTCCATCGCAATGTAGGAGCGGCCTTCATGCTTGCCGATCTCGTAAATTGTGCAGATATTGGGATGGTTCAGAGCCGACGCGGCGCGCGCCTCGCGGCGGAAACGCTCCAGCGCCTGCGAATCTTCCGCGAGTTCATCGGGGAGGAATTTCAGCGCGACCAGGCGCCCCAGCTGCGTGTCCTCGGCCTTGTAAACGACACCCATCCCCCCGCCGCCCAATTTTTCCGCAACGCGGTAGTGAGAGATGGTCTGGTCAATCATGCGAGAGTGTTCCGGCTGTCGTATGTTAGGGGTTTCAGATTCGGGAAGTCAAAGCGTTCGTAGAGCTTGCCCCAGGGAACCGTAGTAAAATCCGCCCTATCTTGATCAGCATCTTGGCGAATTCGTCGAAAGTCATGGCTATCGCAATTCCCAGCCAGGTGATTTGGTCCTATTCCGCCGGTGGAGTGGTCCTTGCCCTCGGCCTGGTGACGATTCTTCTTCACGGGGATTGGCAAAAAGCGCGAGGATTCGACAAGCTGATTCTGTTGGGGCCGCTTTTCTACGCGGCGCCACTCGCGGCCTTCGGCACCGAACATTTCACGTTGACCGCGGCCATCGCGTCCATCGTGCCGGCGTGGATTCCCTGGCATCTGTTTTGGGCGTACTTCGTCGGCGCGTGTTTTATCGCCGCCGCATTCAGCCTGGTCACGGGGATTCAGGCGCGTCTCGCGGCCAGTTTGCTCGCCTTGACGTTCTTCCTTTTTGTCGTGCTCATGGACGCACCGGCTTGGGCACAGAATCCGCGGGATCGGATTGGGCTGACGCTCGCACTGCGCGAATTGTCCTTCAGCGGCGGCGCTCTGGCCCTGGCCGCCAGCCTCACTGCTGCCGGCCGCACGGAAGACTGGCGCACGCGTGGCCCGCACATCCTGGCGACGATCGCGCGGTACTTTATCGCCGTTCCCGTGCTGTTTTACAGCCTCGAGCAATTCCTGCACGCCGATCATGTTCCCGGCGTTCCGCTCGAACGGCTCACTCCCCCGTACATCTATGGACACGCCATCTGGACCTACCTCGCCGCTGTGGCTTACGCAATCACGGGCGCCATGCTGCTGATCGGCAAGAAAACCCGCGCAGCAGCCGCGTGGCTGGGTTTGACCGTGCTCTTCGTGGAGTTGGTTGTTTATGTGCCAATCGCGGTCGTGGAACGCGCCAGCCTCGACAATGGGCTGAATTACCTGGGGGATACACTGATGTACGGTGGCGCCGTTCTTTTGCTCGCCGCCGCCATGCCGGGCGAAGCGGGATCCCACTCTGGCCGTATAGAACGCGGCTAGAGTGGGGCACCCGCGTCTTCTCCGCTTCACGAGTTGCCATCCCGGGGCAGACTTGTGGTTTCACAGTGCGGGCGCTTATAGTTCCAGCTACAGGCGGCAAACGTGAGACACATCCTCAACTGGATTTTGAGCGCGCTCGCGGTCTGGATCGTCGCACACGTGATTCCTGGTTTTCACGTACGCGGCGCAATCGCAGCGCTGATTGCGGCGCTGGCGATCGGTCTGGTCAACGCCACTCTGGGCCTGGTCCTGAAGATCATCACCTTCCCGCTCACCATCCTCACTCTGGGAATTTTCTGGCTGGTCATCAACGCGGCTATGCTGGAACTGGCTTCCGCTTTCGTTCCGGGCTTTCGCGTGGATACGTTCGCCGCAGCCTTCTGGGGCGCAATCGTGCTGAGCCTGGTGAATATGGTGCTTCGCTGGCTGGCCGGGACAGACCGGGCGTAGAGACAGCTCCCGGAAGAACGCGCCCTGGCGCAACCACCGCAGGGTTCAAGCGCGCATCTTAAATCACCGTTTCGGGGTGTACTTCCCGGTGCGCCGCGTTGACCTCGCGCGGCGGGCGAGAAATAATGGACGTGCCTGGCATCCGCAAACGACGCGTGAGGTGTTTCGCGCCTGAAAAAACGGGGGAGCAGTATGTCCGACTTCAACCGCAAGGTCGAAGAGACCACCGAACGGCTGGAAAAAGAGACCGCGGAGTTCATCAAGTATCTGAACGACGAGGTGGTTCCGGCGGTCCGTCAGCATTCCACCAAAGCGCTGCGGGTTGCGTCGGCGAAGCTGGCCAATCTAGCCGATTACATGGAGAAGAACCGCTCCGGAGAGAAGTAACCGGCGTTCCTGCTTCCATAGTTCGCAGCAGGCTTGCCCTCGCAATCGTGGCGGCCGCTTCCTGCCTGATTAGCTCCTGCAGCAAAAAGCCGGCGCAAGCGAACGTCCCTCCGCCGCCACCGATAGAAGCGCCGGCCGCGCCCGTTCAGCAGCCGCCTGCAGTGGCACGTCCCCTGCCAGAGCAGCCTGCCCCGGCGGAGCCTGGGGAAAGCTTGTCGGTACCGCCGGATGCCAAGCCGATTGTCATCGAGACGGGATTGGCGAGCTGGTACGGGCCTCCCTACCACAACCGGCGTGGGTCGAATGGCCAGCTTTACAACATGAATGCGATGACGGCCGCCCACCGCACCTTCCCGCTTGGCTCCATCGTTCGCGTCACAAACGTCAAGACCGGGCATGCGGCGCTGGTTCGCATCACCGACCGGGGACCGTTTATAGAAGGCCGTATTCTGGATCTTTCGCTGGCCGCGGCGCGGAAAGTTGATGTGGTGCAGCCGGGAGTGGCCAAGGTTCGCGTCGAGCTGCTGGAAACGCCGTCCTCGTTGGATGGAGGACGATGGGCGGTACAGATCGGCAGCTTTGAGGATGAGGATTCCGCGCGAGCGCTCGCCGATCATCTAATGCGCAGGTATCGCACGGCCAAGGTCCTGTGCTTCAGTAGCCCGGTCGGCGACTGGTGGGTGCGAGTGCGCGTCCTGGAAGATGACCGCCGCCGCGCCGAGCAGATTGCCCAGGAAGCGCACACTTCACAAGGATCAATTTTTCTGGTCCGGCTGGATTGAAGCCGGTGGGCCAGGCTGCATCCGAGACCTTTCCGGCCATCCATGTGACCAAAGTTACTTTGACGCATTCCCTCTGAGCGGCGACCATGAATTGAGGTCAGACAGCAAGAATGCGCCGATTTGTGTCCATTCTCGTCCTGTTTTTGGTTTTGCCCGCATGGCCGCAGTCGCCCAATCCCCAACGTCTGTTTGAAATCGGAATGGAAGCCCTCACTGGCGGCAGCCCTGATACCGCCAAAGCGCGGGATTACATTCGGCGCTCGGCGGAAGTGGGTTATCCGCCGGCTGAAGTCATGCTTGGTTACTTCTACGAAACCGGAACCTTCGTGACCCAGGACACGAGCCTGGCGATGGCCTGGTACAAGAAAGCGGCGCAGCAGGATGACCCGGTAGGCGGATGGCTGCTCGGGCGGCTGATTCTGGCCGGCAGCGGGCCGTCCCGCGATTTGAATGAGGCGTCGCGCTGGCTGCAGAAATCGGCAGCGCATGACGACCCGTTTGGCGAGTATCTGCTCGGCCGCGTCAAACTCGAGCGTGAAAACTACGGTGAAGCCGCGGAGTGGTTCCGCAAGGCCGCCGCGCAGGGATTGCCCCAGGCGCAGCGGCAGCTTGGGTTGCTGTTGCGGCAAGGGCAAGGCGTAAGCCAGAACAAGCTGGAAGCGTACGTGTGGATGGCGATGAGTTACGACGCCGGGTTTCAGTCGGCTTCGGCCGCGAACGATCTGCGCCAACTCGAGGGAGAACTGAGCCTCAACCAATTGGACCAGGCCAAAAGCAAAGCCCACGAACTCGAGCAAGTGGACAACCGCGCTGTGGCGGCTCGCGGATGCACCGGCTGGGCCGGCGAGTTCAATACGATTCCCACGCCGCCGCCGCCGGAAATCCAGGTCTTCTGCCGATAAAACTGATCGTTCATGTTCGTCTCGCGCCAAGGCCGTACGGCTGTGCGTAAGTGCAACCCTGCAATCGCCCAAATTGTCATCCGGCGCGTATAGTTGATGACTGCCGATTCCCCATCAGGCGACGGGCCCGAGCCAGTCGCCGGCGGCTGGTTCCATGAGCGACTGCCTATTCTGCCGAATTATTCGCGGAGAGGTCCCTTCCAGGAAGGTTTACGAAGACGACAATTTCTTCGCCTTCGAAGACCTCAACCCGCAAGGCCCGACGCATGTGCTGGTGGTTCCCAGGAAACACGTGGTGGATTTAAAGGCGGCTTCAGCCGAGGATGCAGAGCTGATCGGGGGCTGCCATCTGGTGGCTGCAAAAATCGCGCGCGAGCGGGGAATCGAGAAAGGCTACCGGACAGTATTGAACGTTGGCCCGGACGCGGGCCAATCCGTTTTTCACCTGCACGTACACCTGATTGGGGGACGCAAGTTGGGCTGGCCGCCCGGTTAAAGCAGCTAGCCTACGATTTCCTCTTCCGGCGCGCCGTGGCGGCGCAACAATTGGGGCAGGTTCTGCGAAAACGCGGAGCGCGGCAGCACCATGTCGCATCCTGCTTCATGCGCCTTCTGTTTCAAATCACCCTGGACGTGAGATAGGAAGCCAATGATGGAAGTCCCTTTTTTCAACTTGGTTTTCAGCTTCGGAATCAGGGTCAGGGGTTTGGCGTTGGCGTTGTTCATGTCGAAAATAATCAGGGATGGCTTTTCCTCGCCATTCTGTTTCATGTGATCGAGAAGGTCCTTCTCGCTCTTCACGAACTCAACCTTGACGTTCAACTTGCGGGCCGTTTCCTGAATCTTTGCCAGGAAAAACAGGTCGTCCACGAAGGCAAAAATGCGCGGCGTGGCATCTTCGCGTTGCGGCAGCGGCTCCGGTTCCACCGCCGCGTAGCCCGCAGGAAAACCGCCTCGGCCGCCACGCCCGGGCCGGGCACCATTGTTGTTGCCCATGTTAGCGCGATAGCTGTGGTCCATGGGGGCGGTGTAAATGCCGCCAAACTGCTGCCGATCACGGCCACCATGACCGTGGGTGGGCGGACGGCGTCCGCGCCGTCGTCTGCTTCTCCCTCCGCCACCGGAGGGACGTCCGGGTCCTGCATTCATAGTTTGTCTCGTGTTATGTAATTCTGCTGCCAATCCACCCGTACCACGAGATGGACCTCAGCACATCCCACCACTACTCTCCGGGCTATCCGCGTGCATCGCACGCATGCCTGGAGCGCATGAAGAAACCCAAAGGGGCTGGAACTCACTCGTGAATGATCTATTGTCCGTTTAGCGCCTGGAGCTTGTAGGCGCGGGGGCCTGCTAGGAAGCAAGACCACTGGGAACTCCTTGATGCTACGCCCCGGCCCCGCCAAACGCAAGCGCAAACTCACTCCGGTTTTACACAGAAGTCACACGAATAGACACGCTTCACCCTGAAAAGAACTGCCTATGACCAGCATCCAAAGGCGCAGTCAAAAGGCGCATCCAGTGACGCCATTCGCGGATAACAGTACAGAAAGAACACGGCGGAAGCGACCACCAGCAGCACGGCGATCCGCACACCGGCAATCCTGTCCCGCTGCATCCGGTTGAGCGCCAGCGCGATCGCCACACTCAGCAGCATCACTGGCGGATAGTAATAGTAATAACAGGTCAGCTTCTGCGGAATGATGACCCATTGCAGCAGGTTGACCGCGTAAAGCAGAACTACCAAACCCTCAGCCAGCGCGAGGCTTTTGATGAACTTCCACGCGCAGAAAGCCAGCGCGGCGAGGCCTCCCCAGGCGACGACGAAGTTTCCCATCAAATAAGAAAGGCCGCGTTCCGGGGTGTGGCGGAACAGCCAATCGTACCAGGGAACGTTGAGCGCAGGATTCCCCGGGCACGCGACATGAAAACGCCAGATGAAAACGTTCATCGCGGCCAGCTGGCTCAACGTGAACGGCCGATGCAGCTCGCGGCACAGCGGCCAGTAAGCAAGCCCATAGGCTGCAACCGGAAGTATCACCAGCCCCAATATCAGCGCCGGCAGGCCAATTGCCCGCAGGTTGTACTGATGGCGCAGAAACAAAATGCCGCAAACCGGGATCACAGCCGCCAGGGTGACCACCGCATTCCATTTGCAGGCGGTGCCGAGGCCGAACAGAAGGCCCGATCCCAGCACCAGGAGACGGCGCTGCGTGAGGCGCAAAGGCAGAAGCAGCGCGGCTGTGAAGGCAATCAGCGCCCACATCACAAAAGCGAAATAGAACACATCCAGCATGGCAACGCGAGACATAACGAACAGGAAGTTATTGCACAGGGTGAGAGCTGCGGCGGTGAGGGCCAGGCCGTAATTGTTCAGCAGCAGGTAAGTCCAGAGAAAGATGGCCACCAGGGTAAGCGAACCGCAAATGGCGCCCGCCAGCCGCCATCCCACAGGGTTATCGCCGGCCAGCTTCATTCCGCCCGCAATCAAAATTTTGGCCAGTGGGGGATGTTGCGGATTCGCATCCTGGGCCCCCGCGAGAAACGCCCGGGCCGCAGAAACGTAAGGATATTCGTCAAAGACATAGGACGATTGTTTGCCGATGCCCAGCAGAAACAGACCCAGCGACAGAATGCCGAGAAGCAGGGCCGTAAGCGTCAGCCGATTCGTCATACAGGTCGCGCTGATTAAGATGATGCTTAGAATTTTATTTCGGCGGGCGTGCAAACCGCTGGCAATCTCCGCCGCAGCGTGACTTTGGTCATGGGGAAGTGCTGGCGCGGGCTTTCATTCGCTGGTCATTTCTCTCGCCCACTGCATGGCTTGCCAGTAAGCCTCGGCCACATTGCTTTCCGTGAGCTGCAACTCGTGCGCCAACTGGGCCGTGATCCTCCATTCTCCGGACTCCTGCGCCAGCATCAGCTGATAGATCGGCCGCAGGCGGCTGGCGCCGCCCAGCAGCACGGACTTGGTTTCCTGATCGAGCGGCACGCTGGCCAAAACTTCGGACATAGGAAGATCGAGAATCACATCAATCGCCGAAAGCAAGCCCATGAGAAATAAATCCGAGTCGCCATGCTGAATGTGAGGAGAGAGCAGCTCGCAGAAGCGGGCCCGAACGAGCGCGGACATCACCAGTTCTGTGGACTTCTCGCGGCCGGCAGCCAGAGTGGCCACCAATCGCACCCAGCGCCGGATCTCCCGTTCGCCCAGCAAGGACAAGGCATGGCGAACGGAACGGATTTCATTGCGAAAGCCGAATACTGCCGAATTCATATAGCGCAGCAGCCGGAAACAGAGCGAGGCCTCGCCTTTGATTACGTTTTCAATTTCGCGCGAGTCCAGCTCCGGACGTGAGACGGCCTGCAGCATCCGCAGATAATTCGCCCGGTTGCGCGGAATCTCCCGCGCCGAAACCACTTCAGGCTGGCGGAAGAAATATCCCTGGAAGTAAACAAACCCGGCCTTGCGGGCCTGAGCAAACTCCTCGCGCGTTTCGACTTTTTCCGCCAGCAAGCGGCAGCGCCACGGTCCGAAGCGGCGCACCATCGCCGCTCGTTCTTCAAGGTTTGTTTTCCGCAAATCCACTTTGATGATGTCGGCAAACTCGGTCAGGGGTTCGCGGGGGTCATTCGGAGCAAAATCATCCAGCGCAATCTGATACCCGGCTTCTTTCAGCCGCTGGCAGGCGGCAATCACCAGATCATCGTAGGGCACGCTTTCCAGAATCTCCACGACCGCCTGCCCCGCCGGAAGCAATGTGATGTAATCCTTAAGGAGGATTTCGCGAGTGCAATTGATGAAGGCGCGGCTGTTTCCGCAGAGCACATCGAGACCCATGAGAATGGAGCTGTCGAGCGTGCTGCGCGAGGCGGCGTCGGCGTCGGTGGAGCGGAAGTAGTTTTCCACCCCATCGCGGAACAGCAGCTCATAGCCGAAAATCCGCTCTTCGCGGGTGAGGATCGGCTGGCGCGCAATAAAACGGCTCAGTGGGCTCGGCTTGCCTTTTCCCGGCCCATGGGAGAACGCGGGACTAGTCACTGAGAAATCATCGGCAAAACCCGCGGAACCGTTATTTCCTAAAAGATAGTCCCATTGGCAGTTACCGGGTTATTCCGATGGGGCTGATCAGTTAGGGTTTGGTGTCCGGAATCGAGAAGCCGTAGTCACGGAGCAAGGCCTGGATCGCCGGACTTCTCAGATAGGCCATGAACTGGCGGGAAAGTTCCTTTTGGGAAGAGGATTTCAGGATCATCGCAGCCTGATGGATAGGCGGATAGTCGGTTGTAGGAATCTCGCCGTACTTGGCTTTCTGCCGCGTTGCCGGCGCCCGCGCCAGCGAAATCGCCACGATTCCCACATCGGCGCTGCCGGAAACCACAAACGATGCCGCCTGCGAAATGTTCTCGCCCATGACCAGTTTTGCCGCAACCCGGTCGTATATATTTCCGTGCCGCAGCGCCTCTACCGCAGCTCGGCCATAGGGGGCGTGCTCCGGGTTCGCGATAGCAATCTTCCTGACGCCCGGGTCGAGCAGAACCTGCAGCCCGCGATCCAGAGCCAGTGATGAATCTTTGGGCGCGAGAATCACAATCTTTCCCGTCGCGTATTCATAGAAACTGCCGGGCTCGGCAAGACCGGCGGCCTCGAGTTTTCGCGGATAATCTGCATCGGCGGAGAAGAACAGATCAAAAGGCGCCCCATTTTGGATTTGCGCGAAGAAATTTCCCGATGAACCGAAGGTCAACTGGACCGCGTGGCCGGTTTCATTCTTAAACCGGGCGGCGATTTCCTGAAAGGCAAACTGAAGGTCTGCGGCCGCGGCCAGGCGCAGCTCCTGCGCAGAAACGAGCCGGCAGAGCAGGAACAATATCAGGATTCGCGAAGCGTGCGTGAGCCGCATATTCCTCAAAAGAGTTGAGAAAATTAGCCCAGTAAGTTTAGATGAAATCGCGTAAGCGCGAGGAATTTATTCGATTTCAGGCAATGCGCAATTCGAGTTGCAGGGTTTTTCGCCGTCGGCGCAACGAGTGCCCGAACCGTCAGTTCACCGTCAAGGTCACCTGAGTGATGGCAGTGAAAGTTCCTGTAGTTCCGTTTGTTCCGTTGGTTCCAGTCACGGTTACGGTGTAAGTTCCTGCCGGTGTAGCCGAAGTCGTGGTGGTCGTCGAACTGCTGTTGCCGCATCCCGGACCGGCGGCAAGAAATATGCAGAGCAGGAAGCCCAGCAGCATAACGCATCGGAGCCGTCGCGCGGATGCGCCAACTAGGAAAATCCCGGCCAGCAGGAACCCGCTTTCTGTCAGCCAGCGGCTCCTGCCACGAACCTCGGTCGTGGTTGTCGTTGCGGCGGTTGTAGTCATGGTGAGGGTGACCGGCTGGCTGGGAGTGGTGCTGTTCAACCCAACCGACGCCGGACTTAAAGAGCAAGTGATCCCTGCGCTCGTCAACGAGAGTGCGCAGGTAAGGTTGACCGTCCCGCTGAAGCCATTATCCGTAGCGACTGTAATCGTCGAAGTGGGCGAACTGCCGGGAGTCGTATTCACGCTGGTTGGGTCGGCGGTCAGGGTGTAGTTGCTGGAGACCATTTCCATAATCGAATTGGAAGTCGAACCGGCGTAGTTCGCGTCCCCCGAATAAATCGCCACTACGTTGTGCGTGCCTGCAGGCAGCGTGCTGTCCGTGAGGTTGGCGACGCCGCCATTTCCCACCGGGGCGCTGCCGTCGTTGGCGCCATCCACCGTGAACTCGACGCTGCCGGTGGGAGTCGGGCCGGTGCCGGAAGCCGATGCCACCATCGCGGTAAACGTCACAATCGTTCCGGCGGGAATGGAGGATGCCGAAGCGCTCAGAGTTGTGGTTGAGGCCGATGCAACATCACTGAAGTTCGGCCAGGCGGTCACCAACGCGTATGCGTCAATTGTGCCGAGGCCGGCAACCTGGCCATAGCCCGACCCGGCGCTGAAACCGATCCGCGACGGCGCTGCAACCGGGCAGTCCGGAGAGCCCGGAATGCAGGGAACAAAATTGTTGCCTGCAGTGACGTCGTGGAACGCGGCCGGCGACGTCGTTACAATTTGCTCCGGGAAGCCCACTCCGACGGACAAAACAAAAAATGCCATAGACAAGGCTAGAACCATGAAGGGACGCCGTTGCATTCCATTCCTCGACTGTCAACTTGCAGCTTGTTTGCTGATGATAAACCGCGAATCCGCTCTGGAGTCGCGCTTCTTCAGTCAGAGCATTGTAACTGCGCGAACGGTTGCCTGAGATTCAGCGCCGGGGGCGGCAAAGTGGAGGGGCCGGTGGGCCCATCTTTGCGGTTTGTGCAGAAGGGGGCGAGGAGCTAAAGCTATCCCCACCCTCGCCGATGAACGAAGGCGTGCGGCCTGCTCAGCTTGGTGTCCGTGCCGCACTCACTTCCACCTCGGGGATCGAAATGCGCCGCTCTGCACCGCCACTGTTCGCTTGCCTGCCTCTTCCTAAAGACAAATTAACTCACCTGCCGAAACTCAATTTTCTTGCTTTTCTCGCGCTGCTGGCTTGTACGCCAGGTTGCGTGCAGCCCCACAACATGGCTCATTACGTGGTTCCCGCGCAGTGCCTTGGCATTACGGTCCAGAGCTTCACCCAGCCGTGCTCGGAGCAGCCGGATGGCAAGCTGCTTTGCAATGGCGTGATCATCACCGCTCATTGTTTAGCGGCGCACTGAAAGTGGGTGCGAAAACGACCTCGCGGCCTTCGCCATTATCGAAAGACGTTGTGCTGCGGTGGCGGCATGGGACGATCGCCCATACGATCCT
>Ga0335081_10012654_pt1 | contig 13674 bp, 12 predicted proteins | sample Lox_Sample_35_FD_206713 | JGI IMG/M metagenome (GOLD analysis project Ga0335081, IMG submission 206713) | Soil microbial communities from Loxahatchee National Wildlife Refuge, Florida, United States - Lox_Sample_3.5 | ecosystem: Environmental > Terrestrial > Soil > Wetlands | place: USA...
TCTCGCGCACGAAGGCATGAAGATGCTTCACCACGGCCTGCATCACCTGCTTCAGCCGCGCATCGGGAATATCGCTCCAGCGCTCGCGCACCACATCGGTCAAAGTCTTTTCCGTCACGTAGGGCATGGGCGTCTCCTTGAAACCTCGAGGTTCACTTGCCGGATATTTCGCGCCGCACCCGCGCGGCGCCTTCGGCCATGGCTTTCATTTTAGCAAACGCGACCGGCCGCGGCAGGTATTTCATGCCGCAATCCGGCGCCACCACCACTCGATTGGCCGGCACATGGGCAAGCGCCCGCCTGATGCGCGTGGCGACAACCTCCGGCGTCTCCGGCTCCAGGTCTGACAGATCGATGACGCCCAGAATGATGGTTTTCGACGGCAGTTCGCGCAACACCGCAAGGTCGAGCTTGGGCTGCGCCGCTTCGATGGAAATCTGCTGCGCTTTCGAGCCTTCCAGTTCGGGCAGAAACGAATAGCCCGATGGCTTGTCGTGCACGACCGCCGCATAGCCGAAGCACAGGTGGACCGCGATCGTGCCGCTCACGCCTTCGAGCGCCCGGTCGAGCGCCTTTAGCCCGTACTGCCGGGCCTTGTCGGGATGCTGCTGCATCCAGGGCTCGTCGATCTGCACCACGTCGGCGCCGGCGGCGAACAGGTCCTTGATCTCGCCATTGAGCGCATCCGCATAGGCCAGCGCCAGCGCTTCCTCGTCTTTGTAGTAGTCGTCCTGCGCCTGTTTGCCCATGGTGAACGGGCCCGGCACCGTTGCCTTGATGGCGCGCTTGGTGTTGGCGCGCAACACCTGCAGATCGCGCAATTCGACCGGATGGCGCCGCCGGATCGGGCCGACCACACGGGGCACTGGAATAGGCTTGCCGCTGCGGTTGATGGTGGTGCCGGGATTTTTCACATCAACGCCGTCAAGCGCGGTGGCGAACCGATTGGAATAGCTTTCGCGCCGCTGTTCGCCATCGGTGATGATGTCGAGACCGGCGCGTTCCTGGTCGTGGATGGCGACGATGGTGGCATCGTCCTGCGCCGCTTCCAGCTTGTCGGGCGGCACCAGCCAGAGATCGTCGGCACGCACGCGCGGCACCTGCTTCGACAGCCTGGGGCGGTCAATCAGCCATTCGGGTTGCGGATACGAGCCGACGAGCGAGGTGGGTAGCAGCATTCGGCTCCTCTATCCCACCCCGCTCAATTGATCCATCCTCTGTGAAGAGGATCGGCTTACGCCTTCAAAGCGTCGGCATAGGGATAGATCACCTTGCCGGTTGCGTCCTCTGGAGGCGTCAGCACCGTCTGATAGCTCATACCTTTCCAGGTATCGAGGTTCGCGGCGTCGGTAATGCTGTGATACTGCACCTGCAATTGCCGGGCTTTGACCCACTCGCCGTTCTTGCCGAACCGCAGGTCGTCGATCATGATGGTGTTGAACGCATTCTTGCTGAAGTAACCGGCGAGCTTGGCATCGTCGAGGCTCTTGGTTGCGCTGATCGCCTGCGCCAAAAGCTCCATGCGGGCATAACCCCAACCGCCGAGGTAATAGCCGAGCGGATCGATGCCGAGTTTCGGCGCGCGCGCCTGGTATTTTTTGAAGAAATCCGCCGCAGGCGCCATCAGCTTTGACGACGGCACCCAATTTTCGTAGTTGGTGATGCCGTTGAGCTTGCCTTTGAGCTTGTTCTTGATCGCTACCGCCTGCAGGCCGACCATGCCGCCGCCGAACATTTTCGGCTTCAAGCCGAGTTCGCTGGCGGACTGCGCGATGCCGACTGAGCTCAGCGGATAGGCGCAGATACACACAAGGTCAGCATTGGAGGCCTGAATCGCCCGAACGATTGGCGAATAGTCGGTAGTGTTCGGGGGGTAGTTTTTATCGTAGACGACCTTGAAGCCGTACTTTTTCGCGTTGGTGCGCGCCCCCGCCATGGCGTTGTGGGAAAACTCGGCGTCGTCGCCCGCGATGGCCACCGTTTGCGGCTTCGGCTTTTGCGCGGCAGCGACCTGAAAGAAGCCCTCGGTCAGAACCGCCTTCGGGTCCGGGCCGCCGGTCGGGATGAATGAAAAGTAGCGTGGATATTTGAACTCGGCATTTGCGTCGAGCGCGAACAGGCTGATGAACAGCTTGTTCTTTTGCATGACGATGGGAATGGCCGGAGCGACCATGTTGGTCGCATAGCCGCTGATGACGATGTCGGCTTTGTCGACGTCGAGCAGTTTGGTGTAGATGCCGGGGATCGTCGAAGGGTTTGACTGATCGTCGTAATGAATGAGCTGGACTTGGCGGCCGAGCAGGCCCCCCTTGGCGTTGATCTCTTCCGCCCAGATCTGGGAGCCGAGCAGCGCCTGCTGGCCGTTCGGTGCCAGTGGCCCGGTCAGCGCCATGCCGAATCCGATTTTGATCGGCGCGCTGCCCTGTGCGAGGGCGCGCTTTCCGGCCAATGCGGGCGAAATCAAAGCAGCGCCGATGCCAGCGTTAACGCCGCGGCGGGTTACGTGCTTGCTCATGTGTTCCCTCCAAAGAGTGATTTTTCAATTCTTGGACGTGCCGCCCCTAAGATGCCTCGCTTTCGCCCCCGTGAAAAGGGAGCGCGAGGGGGCACGTGGCAATCTGCCCAAGGGCGACCGGCCGGGCCAAAACGACAAAAGTGCGATTGCAACGAGGGGGCGAGGTGGCCCACACTCCCCGGCGGAAGCCTGACCGCGCAGTGGGGACTTCCGGTCATGTGGCTTCCGCACATGGGAGGAAGATCATGATCAATCGCGTATCGGCCGGCCTGTCTATGGCCGGGGCCTTGTGTCTTGCTACGGCGGCTTTGGCGCAGCAGCCGCCGTCGGCTCCAGCCGCGCCGCCGGCTGCGCCAGCGGAAGCACCGCTGCCGCCCGGCTCGCCGCTGATCGGCCGGCCGGCGGACAATCCGGCCGCCATGAAGCTCGCGCCGGTGCCTGCACCGCCGCTGCCCGCTGCCGCCGACAAAGTGCCGGTCGCCCAGCTCAAGGCGCCCAAGGGTTTCCATATCGAACTCTATGCCAGCGGCATGGCCAATGCCCGCTCGCTGGCGCTCTCCGACAAGGGCACCGTCTTCGTCGGCTCCCGGCTCCAGGACAAGGTCTATGCCATCACCAACAAGGACGGCAAACGCCAGGTGCATGTGCTGGTGTCCGGCCTGTATCGTCCGAATGGCGTGGCCTTCAAGAACGGCACGCTCTATATCGCCGAGCTGTCGCAAATCTCCAAGATCGAGAATGTCGACGACAAGATCGACGCGTCGCCGAAGCCGGTCGTGGTCTACAACGATCTGCCGAAGGACGAGGCGCACGGCTGGAAATACCTGGCCATCGGCCCGGACAACAAACTTTATTTCGAGGTCGGCCAGCCGGGTAACAACGTGCTGCATGACAAAAATCACGGCCAGCTTCGCCGCATCAATCTCGACGGTAGCGGCGCCGAAGTGATCGCCTACGGCATCCGCAACACCGTCGGCTTCGACTGGAATCCGCGCAACAAGCAGCTCTACTTCACCGATAATGGACGCGACTGGCTGTCGGAGGAGTGGCCGAACGACAAACTCAATCGCATCACCAAGATCGGCGAGGACTTCGGCGAGCCGTATTGCCATCAGGGCAATATCCCCGATATCGACTTCGGCTGGGGGCATAAGTGCAGCGATTACACCCCGCCGGTCGCGCTGATGGGACCGCACGCCGCCGCGCTCGGCATGAAGTTCTACACCGGGCATATGTTCCCGGCCGAATACCGCGATCAGATCTTCGTCGCGCGCCACGGCTCGTGGAACAAGACGCTCAAGTTCGGCGGCGACATTGCGCTGGTCAAGGTCAACAAGGACGGCACGGTCAAGTCAGTTGAGCCGTTCATCACCGGGTTCTTGGTGGACAACAAATATATCGGGCGCCCGGTCGATGTGATGAACATGCCGGACGGGTCGATGCTGATCTCCGACGACTGGAACGGCGCGGTCTATCGCGTCACGTACGGCAACACCAAAACGACCGAGCGCTGAACGGCAGCGCCACGCGACTGGGCCCTGGGCGGTTCGCCGCCCTCGGCCGACTTTGCGGCAAGTTTCCAGCAAGAGAGAATCGATGCGCCGGTTGCTTGTTGGCCTCATGCTAGGCTGCGCCGCCGTGCTTCCTGCTGCGGCGCAGACGGCGAATGTGAAGGAACGCCTGCCTGTCTGCCTTGCCTGCCACGGCACGAACGGGCAGTCGCAGATGCCCGGCGTGCCGTCGCTCGGCGCCCAGCAGGCGTTCTACGTCACCGTCCAGCTCTTGATGTTCCGCGAGCGCATGCGCGTGGTCGCGCCGATGAACGACATGGCCAAAGGTCTGTCCGACGACGATCTGCGCAGCTTTGCCGAAGTGATCGCGAAACTGCCGCCGCCTCCGCCGGCCACCGGTCCGACCGACGACGCCCGTATGGCGCGGGCCCGCGCACTGGTCGAGCAAAACCACTGCAACGTCTGCCACACGCCGAGCTTTGCCGGCCAGGACAACGTTCCGCGGATTGCCGGCCAGCGCGAGGATTATCTGGTCAAGGCGCTGCGCGGTTACAAGGACAATTCGCGCCGCGGCTACGACGACGCCATGGCGAACGTCATCGCGCCGATCACCGATGCGCAGATTTTGGATTTGGCGTATTACATCGCCAGAGTGAAGTGAGGGCGCACCGGTCAATCGATTCTGATCCCAGTGGTCCTGATGACCTTGCCCCATTTCGCGGTTTCTTGAGCAATGAGTGCGCCGAAATCCGCGGGAGCCATCGCGAGCGCGTCGCCGCCAAGGTCGGCGAACTTGGCCTTCATCTTCGGGTCGGCGAGTCCGGCGTTGACCTCGCTGTTGAGTTTGCCGACGATGTCGACGGGCGTGTCCTTCGGTGCGCCGATGCCGAACCAGACGCTGGCCTCGAAACCCGGTAGGACATCGTTGACTGGCGGCAGCTCCGGCAGTACCTCCACGCGCGTTCTAGTGGTGACCGCGAGCGCGCGGATCTCGCCGCTCCTGATATGCGCGATCGACCCGGATAAAGTGCCGAGATAGACTTGGACTTGGCCGCCGAGCAGCGCGGTCATCGCCGGGGCGTCGCCGCGGAACGGAACGTGAGCCATCTCGACGCCCGCCATCATCTTGAACAATTCGCCGGCGACGTGCGGCACGGTTCCATTTCCAGGCGACGCGTAATTGAGCTTGCCCGGGTTGGCCTTGGTGTAAGCGATGAGCTCGGAAACCGTTTTGGCAGGCACCGACGGATGGACCTCGAGTACCAGCGGCACACCGGCGATGCCGGCGACCGGCGCAATGTCGCGGGTGAAATCGAAATTAAGCTTGTCGTAAAGCGCCGCATTGATTGCGCTTGCAGTACCGAAAAACAGCAGCGTGTAGCCATCGGGCGCGGACCGCACCGCGATCTCAGTCGCGATATTGCTGGCCGCTCCGGGTCGGTTGTCGACGACAAAGGACTGGCCGAGACGCACCGACAGCCATTGCCCGATCAGGCGCGCGAAGACGTCGTTCCCGCCGGGCGGAAAGCCGAACAGGATATGCACCGGCCGCGACGGATAACCTTCAGCGCTGGCACGGCGCACAACGACCGCCGGCGCAGCGGCGCCCAGCGCGAGTTGGAGCAATCGCCGGCGAGAGAATTTCAAGAAGCCCTCCGGAGCATCGCGCGTGGACGCGCCCTCGGCATCGCAATGGCCCAAGATGCGCGCGCCACAATCCGCTTGAAACCGTAAGGATTTCCGACATAAAGAGAATGCTCATTTTGCTTTTGAGCGAATAACTAAATGCTCATGGCCCGCGGCTAAGCCCATGGCCAAGACCCTCGATTGGCAAAGCCGGATCGGCCGGCGCGTTCGATTGCGCGACCTGCACATATTCTTCGAGGTCGCCGAGCGCGGCAGCATGGCGAAAGCCGGCGCTCATCTCGGGATCACGCAACCGGGCGTATCCAAGGCCATCGGCGATCTGGAAGCTGCCGTCGGCGTCCGCCTCCTCGATCGCACCCCGCGTGGGGTCGAGGCCACGGTGTACGGGCGAGAACTGCTTAAGTACGGCGGCGCGGCGTTCGCCGATTTGCGCGAGGGCATCAGAAGCATCGAAAATCTCGCCGACCCGGAAACCGGCGAAGTGCGCATCGGCTGCGATGAGATTGTCGTTGCCGGGTTTCTTCCGGCAGTAATCGAGCGATTTTCCGCGCGCTATCCGAGGGTCGTGCTGAGTTTAATTCACGCCGACACCAACTCGCGTGGCTATGCAGTCTTGCAAGAGCGGAAAGCCGACGTCACAGTGGCGAGCTATCCGGGCTATCGCCGCGGCGATCTGACCGAGGCGCATCGCGCTGAAATTCTATATTACGATCAGGCGTGCCTCGCGGCGGCCGCGCACAGCTCTTGGGCAAGACGCCGCAACATCGATTTTGCCGATCTTGCCGACGCGGTGTTCATCATGCCTCCGGCGCAGACAGCTGGAGCGAACGCGCTCAGCAAAGTGTTCCACGCCGCTGGACTACCGGCGCCGCGCGTCACGGTGACCGCCTATTCGGTCGATGCTCGGAAAATCCTGACCAGCATGGCGGATCGATTTGTTGTGGTGCTGCCGGCCTCGACCTTGCGCTTCAATGCCGGTCCGTATCCGCTCAAGGAACTGCCGCTTGAATTGCCGGCGCCGCCGTGGCCGACGGTTTGTGTCACGCTCAAGAATCAAACTGTGAAGCCTGCGGTCGAGCGCTTCATCGCCTGCGCCCGTGAGGTTGGGAGCGCGATGCGGAAGCGGCTGCCCGAGGGCAGCGTCGAGGCCCTGTCGCGTCAGCGGACCACGAAACCGCGATGACGGAGCATCTGCTCACGCATTCTCATAAAGCGCCGCCGCCCGCACGTCGTCCTCGATCAGGCGCCAGATGTGGTCGACCAGCGCGACGAATTCGGGCGTACGCTTCATCCTGAGATCGCGCGGGCGCGGCAGGCCGATCTTGACTTCTTCCTGCAGCCGGCCAGGCCGCCGCGCAAACACCAGCACCCGATCAGAAAGAAACACCGCCTCATCGATCTGATGGGTGACGAACAGCACGGTCTTGCGCCCCTCGTCCCAGATGCGCAGCAATTCGGTCTGCATGATCTCTCGGGTTTGTGCGTCGAGCGCCGAGAACGGCTCGTCCATCAGCAGAATTTCCGGATCGATCGCCAGCGCGCGGGCGAGATTGACGCGCTGGCGCATGCCGCCGGAAAGCTGGCGCGGATAATAGTGCTCGAAGCCTTCGAGCCCGACGAGCTTGAGCAGGTCCATCGTATGCTTGCGCTGCGCCGGCCCAGCGAGGCCCGAGATTTCGCGGCCGATCATGGCGTTGGAAAACACGTCGCGCCACGGCAACAGGTTGTCGTTTTGAAACACGAAGCCGCGGTCGCCGCCCGGCTTGCGCACGGCGTGACCGTCGAGCCGCACCTCGCCCGAGGTCGCCTGTTCGAGGCCGGCGATGATGCGCAGGAACGTGGTCTTACCGCAGCCGCTCGACCCGACGACGGAGATGAACTCGCCGCGTTCGATGGCAAGATCGATGCCGCGCAACGCTTCGAGGTCGCCAAACGACTTGTTGAGGCGCGAGATGGCGAGCTTCGGCATGCTCAATCCCGCGTCCACGGTACGAGGCGCTGCTCGAGCCTGCCGAAGCCGGCGGTCATGACGATGCCGGCAAATGCCAGGATGACCACGCCGGCAAACAGCTCCGGCATGTTGAAGGCGTCGGCGGACTGGCTGATCAGGTTGCCGAGGCCGGCGCGCGAACCGAACAATTCCGCCACCACGACCCCGATCAGGCCGCGGCCGATGCCGAGCTTCAGGCCGGCGAGAATGAACGGCACCGCCGAGGGCAGCGAAACTTTGAAGAAAATCTGCCGCCGCGACGCGCCGAACGAGCGCAGCATCTCGATCAGCCGTTCGCTGGTCGTGCGCAGCCCGGCCTCGGTGTTGATGGTCACCGGAAACAGCACCAGCGAGATGACGACGATCACTTTCGACCAGATGCCGATGCCGAACCAGAGAATGAACAGTGGCGCCAGCGCGATCGTTGGCGTGGCGTAGAGGCCGGACACCCAGGGCTGCGCCGCCTGTTTGAAGGTGGCGCTCGACGCCATGGCGAGCCCGAGCGCAATGCCCAGCACGCAGGCGATCACATAGCCGAGGGCAAACTCGGCGCTGGAGACGCCGACATGGTGCCACAGCTGTCCGCTGCGCGCGAGATTGTAAATAGCGACCGCGATCTGCGACGGCGCGGCAAGAAACAGCGCATTGGCGACGACGAAGCGGCTGATCAATTCCCACAGCGTCAGGCCGCCGACGACCGACAGCGTGCTGGCGAGATAATGGCGCCGCAGACCGGCCAGGAGCCGGAGCCCCGCGCCCGGTTCCGCCGGCCGGACCGCCGGCGCGCTCGCCGCCTTCAATCCTTCGCTGGTTACGCTCATGGTGCTCCGAACGATTACGGCCGCCGCATGCGATCAGTCCGACACCTGGGTGACGCCGGGCAGCATGACCTTGTTGATGTCGAGCGCCCCCGGCATGTCGCCCAGACTTTCCATCGCCTTGGCGAGCGCGGTGAGTTTCGATTTGGACACCTTCCCGCTCAGGTCGAACATGTGCCCGTCACGGAAGAACGCATAGGCCTTCTCGGTATCATCCTTGCTCAGGTGGCTGGCGGTCTGCAGGATATTGACGGCCTCCTCGCGATTGGCGGGGTCCTGGAACCAGGCGGTGGCCTTGTCCTGCGCGCGTAAAAGCCTGTTCAGGGCATCCTTGTGCGCGTTGGCCCACGCCACATTGACCGCCGTTCCCGAGAACGGCAGGTCTTTGACGTAGTCGGCGGTCAGGCCGAGGCTGTGGAAGCCCTTGGCGATCGTCTGAAAATTGAAAGCCGGCAGCAGAATCGCGGCGTCGACCGCGCCGGCGGCCAGCGCCGAGGCGCGCGCCACCGTCGCACCGGCGAACACCATGTCGAAATCGCCGCGCTTGACGCCGTGCGGCGCCAACATGCGCTCCACATAGATGCGGGTGATGTCCTTGGGCCCGCCGAGCGAAATGACCTTGCCCTTGAGATCGGCAAGACTCTTGATGCTCGGCTTGGCGACGAGATCGTAGGGCGGCGCCTGCACCTCGATGCGCACCACCGCAACAGGTGCGCCCATGCCGACGGCGCGCAGCGGATCGACCAGTCCCGTCGAGATGCTGACGCCGAGCGAGCCGGCAGTGACCTGCTGCACCAACGCGGCGCTCGAGGGCACGTAGACAATGTCGGGCTTGATCTTCTCGGCGGCGTAGAAGCCCTTCTGCATGGCGATCAGGGTTGGCCACATGTTGGCCGACGGTTGCCCGACCGTGCCGAGCGTGATCGTGTCTTCCTGAGCGCGCGCCGGCGCGGTGGCCGCGCCGGCGAGCAGGACTGTCAGCAACGCGGCGGCGGAACGCAGAATGGCTTCACGGCGCATGATCCCCTCCGATCATTGGTTCCCGGCGACCACGGGTTGCTCGGCAATCACTTTTTGCCGGCAAGTGTTTTCCCAGCATGGGCCCGAAAGTGCTCTGCAATCTCCGTGCCGGTAGTCTTCCACACCCGGCCGTGCTCGCCGATGTAGCGCAATGCCGCGTCAAACGCGTCGATGCGATGGGGGACCCCGGTCAGGTACGGGTGAATCGCAATCGCCATGACACGGCCTGATTGGGCGCCTTCGCGATACAGCACGTCGAACTGGCGGCAGATCATGTCGCGGAACTGCTCCGCCGTGCGATTGAACCGCTCGAAGGCCGGTTTGTCATTGATTTCATGGCTATACGGCACGCTGACCAGCGTGCGGCCGCCTTCGAGCGTCATGATGTACGGCTGATCGTCGTTCGTCCAGTCGCACACATAGTCGCAGCCTTCGGCGGCGAGCAGGTCGAGCGTGTCCCAGGTTTCCTGCAAGCCGGAGCCGAGCCAGCCGCGCGGCCGCGTCCCGGTGGCCTGCTCGATGGTCGACAGCGCGTTCTTGATGATGCGCGGCTCCTCGCCCGGCGCCGCCGCATTGAGCCGGCGGGTATTGCTTTCGCAATGGCCCATCCACTCCCAGTGCAGCTTGTTGCCGTCCTCGATGATTTCCGGATGCTCGGCGCATAGTTCGCTGTTGAGCGCGACGGTGGCGCGGATGCCGTGCCGCTGCAGCACCTCCATCAGGCGGAACACGCCGACGCGGTTGCCATAATCGCGTGACGACCAGGTCGGCACATCGGGAACCGGCACGCCGGTGCCGCCGGAGCCGGGCGGCACTTTCTCGTCGAGCGCGAAGAATTCGATGTTGGGAATGACCCACAGCGCCACGTGCGCGCCGTTCGGCCATTTCAGCGGCGGCCGGCGGGTGATCGGCAAATAGGGGAACGGACCGTAACGCGCCGGCTTCATTTCAGCTTGCCCTCTTGATGGCTGGAGATTTGGCGAGATGCGCGATGATGTCGTCAACGTGCATCACGTCGGCGTATTTGTGATGCATGTCGAACAGATTGACCTTGTGCGACATCAGGCTGCGATCGAAGCAGCATTCCTCGGCCAGCACCACATGGTAACCATACGAATAGGCGTCGACGGCGCTGGCGCGCACGCAGCCCGACGTGCTTTCGCCGCACACGATCACTGTCTGGACGCCGAGTTGCGTCAGGTGCGCGGCGAGCGGCGTGCCGTAGAATGCGCTGGCGCGTTGCTTGGTGATGACGACGTCGCCCTTCTGCGGCTTGAACTCCGGCCGGATCGTGTAGTCGGCGGCGTCGACAGACGCCTTGACGCGCTTGGTGGCGCCGACGAAGTCGGGCTTACTTTCGCTGCGCATATCGCCGGTCGAGTAGAAGATCGGCAGCCCTGCGGCGCGCGCGGCGGCGAACAGACGCTTGGTCGGCTCGATCGCCTCGTAGGCGTAGCGGCCGCAGCCGCTCGGGTTGGTCTTGATCAGTTCGATCGGCAGCTTGTCGCCGCCCCGGTAGGCGAGTTCGTAGAGGTCGATGGCGAGCAGTGCCGGCGCGGGCCCGACGAAGGTCTGGCGCCGGTAATGCGAGTAGATTTCCAAATCGTCCGGCGAGACGATATCCCGCCAGCAATGGTCTTCGAAATCGCCGCTCATGCGTCTGGTTCTCCTTGTCGATCCGGCTCGCGCCTGACCGCACGTGACAGCCGTCGCGCATGGAAGTGGGCCAAGCGGCAAAATTATTTCAGAACGGGCGATCTTCGCCAATCCCGTGGGGGCGCATTTCGGGGTTCGCGGATTGATTGCAACGAGGTATCTTGACCTTGGGGGCCGCTCGTTCTTAGACGAGGGCCGCTGCTGCCGCTGGGTGGCGTGAGGACGGACATGATCGCGCTTTCCGTCAACGGCAAGACCTACGAGCTCGATGTCGAGCCCGACACGCCCTTGCTGTGGGTGCTCCGCGATACGATCGGGCTCACCGGCACGAAATATGGCTGCGGTATCGCCCAGTGCGGCTGCTGCACCGTGCACCTCGACGGGGTGGCGACGCGCTCCTGCCAGGTTCCGGTTGGCACCGTCGGTGCCAAGCCGGTCGTGACCATCGAGGCGCTGGCAGAGACCGGCAAGCTGCATCCGGTGCAGCGGGCCTGGATCGATCTCGACGTGCCGCAATGCGGCTATTGCCAGAGCGGCATGATCATGGCGGTGGTGGCGTTACTGAAGCAAAAGCCGAAGCCGACCGACGCCGATATCGATGCGGCGATCAGCAATATTTGCCGCTGCGGCAGCTATCAGCGCATCCGCGCCGCGATCCATCGGGTGGCGACCGCCGCATAAGCCTTCGGCCGTTGCTGCCTTGCCGTTGGCAGCCTAGTGTGCGGCCGAACTGACGAGCCCGCCGCGATAACAATCAGGAATCGACCGATGAATGACGTCACCGCCGCAACCGAGGCACAAGCAAGCTACGCCAAAAAAGCCTGGCAATCCGACGTCATCGTCGACCTCATCAAGCACTATGACTTTCCCTTCATCGCGCTCAATCCTGGGGCGAGCTATCGCGGGTTGCACGACTCGCTGGTCAATTACGGCGGCAATCAGCCGCCGATACTGCTCTGCCAGCATGAGAAGATCGCCGTGCAGATCGCGCACGGCTACGCCAAGGCGACCGGCAAGCCGATGGTGGCGATCGTGCACGACGTGGTCGGCATGCTGCACGCCACCATGGGCATCTATTACGCCTATATCGATCGCTGCCCGGTGTTCGTGATCGGCGCCACCGGTCCGATGGACGAAAGCCGGCGGCGGCCGTTCATCGACTGGATCCACACCGCCAACGTCAACGGCGAGCAGCTCCGGCACTACGTGAAATGGGACTACCAGCCGTCCAGCATCGAGGGCGTGCCAGATTCATTCGCGCGCGCCTACGCGGCGATGATGACCGAGCCGCAGGGCCCGATCTACATGTGCTACGACGCCTGGCTGCAGGAGCAGCCGCTGACGCGCGACGTGGCGCTGCCCAAAGCGTCCGACAACAAAGTGCCGGTGCCGATGGCGGCCGATGCCAAGGCGCTCGGCGAGGTCGCCGACCGTTTGCTGGCGGCCAAATACCCGGTGCTGATGGCCGAGTATGTGGCGCGCAGCGAAGGCGGTTTCGACAATCTGGTGGCGCTTGCCGATACGGTGGGCGCTGCGGTGTTCGACGTGCACGCACGGCTCAATTTCCCCAACCGCCACAAGCTCAATCTGTCGTGCGAGAAGGAAATCTTCCGCGACGCCGATCTGATTTTGACGCTCGACACCCGCGACTGGGAGAAGTCGACGCATTTCAACGACCGCACCAAACGCCAAGTGGTGCCGCATTATCCGCCGAACTGCGAGATGATCGAGATCGGCTTCGGCGAGATCAACCTGAGCAAATGGTCGATGGACTACGCGCGCATGCCGACCTGTGCGCTGCGCGTGCTCGGCGACACGCTCACCGCTATTCCCGAACTGACGCGCATCTGCCGCGAGCGCATCGCCAAGGATCCGGCGCTGGCCAAGAAGATCGCCGATCGCACCAAGCTCGTCGCCGCCAAGCACGACGCAATGTTCGCCAAATGGGCGCAGGAGGCGAAGCAGGACTGGGACGGCCTGCCGACCACGCTGCCGCGGCTGGCGCTGGAAATCTGGGACGCGATCAAAGGCGAGGACTGGGTGCTGACCGGCGCCAACCTGCAGGACTGGTGCTACAAGCTGTGGGACTTCGACAAGTCCTACCGTCACTGCGGCCAGGCGCTCGGCACCGGCACGCAGATCGGCACCTCGCTTGGCGTCGCGCTGGCGCATCGCGACAAGAAGCGGCTCGTCGTCGACATCCAGCCCGACGGCGACCTGATGTTTGATGCCGGCGCGCTGTGGAGCGCGGCCAAGAACAACATTCCGATGCTGATCGTGATGTACAACAACCGCGCTTATTACAACGACTGGGAGCACCAGATCCGGGTGGCGAATTTCCGCGGCACGCCGGTCGAGCGCGCCTATATCGCGCAGGACATCGCTGGTCCCGAGCCCGACTTCGCCACCATCGCCAAGGGCATGGGCTGGTACGCCGAAGGCCCGGTCGAAAAGCCCGCCGACATCGCCGCCGCGTTGCGCCGCGCCATCGCGCAGGTCAAAGCCGGCAAGCCCGCG
>Ga0335081_10012657_pt1 | contig 13671 bp, 10 predicted proteins | sample Lox_Sample_35_FD_206713 | JGI IMG/M metagenome (GOLD analysis project Ga0335081, IMG submission 206713) | Soil microbial communities from Loxahatchee National Wildlife Refuge, Florida, United States - Lox_Sample_3.5 | ecosystem: Environmental > Terrestrial > Soil > Wetlands | place: USA...
TGCTGATTCTCGCCTTTCTCCAGCGCGTCGCGGATCTCCTCGAGGAGCAATGCATGACGCTTGTCGAGGAGCAAAGCGAGCTTGGAGAGCTGGAACCGTGACATCGCCATTTCGACCTCCTTGCCAGGTCCTCGCTGGCCATCATAGCCGCGGCCGCGTTGCGATCGGTTGACGTGGCGCAAGGGAGCGCTGCGCGAAAGAGCGTCTCGCCGCGCAAATGAGAAAGCCCCGAAGCTTGGACTTCGGGGCCTTCTGCCCACCGTCGTGGGCCTCACCGTCGTGAGCGCCGGTGCAGACGCGACGCCGTCCGGAGCCGATCCACGTTTCGGCGCAATCTCGTGCGCGTTCGTCCTTCGGTCTACGCCTTGGCGTTCGGTATGCACCCAGGCGATTCGACGATAGCCGCTTCGCGCCGCACAGGCAAGGGGGCAACGCTCGCAAACATTGACGCGTGTCAAGCGTGAGCGAAATGTTTTCCCGCCCGGCCGGCCGTTGATCTCCGTCAACGACGCCGGCGCGGCGCTGGCTAAGATGGTCCGGGCGCGACGGCTCGCGACGGCGGGCCGCCGCTCGCAGCGCGTCGACCGCCATGGCCCCCGATGATACGACGCTGATCGAACGCCCGGCGCAAGGCGCGGCCGAGCAGCGTCTGCTGCAGCTCATCACCGACATGCTGCGCGAGCTGCGCCCAGGGGCGCCGCCGCGCCGCGCGCGCCTGGACGATTCGATCGAGCGCGATCTGGCGCTCGACAGCCTGTCGCGCGCCGAGCTGTTGCTGCGCATCGAGCGCGGCTTCGGCGTGCGGCTCCCCGAGCGCATGGCGGCGGCCGCGCGCACGCCCCGCGACCTGCTGCGGGCGATTGCGGTCGCGGAGGTGGGGGCGAGCGCCTTGCCGCTGCCGCCGCCCGGCGCTCCTCCACCCGAGCCCGTCGGCGGGACGCCGGAGGAGGCGGGCACGATCGTGGAGGCGTTCCGCTGGCACCTCGAGCGGCATCCCGACCGCGCGCACATCACGCTGCTCGAGCGCGACGAAGTGCGGGATGCGCTCTCGTATGCAGAGCTGTGGCGCAGCGCCGGAGAGGTCGCGCGGGGATTGACGCTGCGCGGCGTGCGCCGAGGCGACGCGGTGGCGTTGATGCTGCCGACGTGCCGGGCGTTCTTCGAGGCGTTCGTGGGGGCGATGCGCATCGGCGCGGTGCCGGTGCCGATGTATCCGCCGCTGCGCTGGTCGGAGATCGAAGAGCACGTGCGCGGCCGCGCGGCGATCCTCGCCAACGCGCAGGCGCGGGTGCTGGTCACGGTTCCCGAAGGGCTCTTCATCGGCCGCCTGCTGCGCGCGCAGCTTCCGGACCTCGTCACGGTGACGAGCGTCGATCGGCTGCGCGAGCACGGCGAGCCCGCCGAGCCGCCGGGCGTCCTTCGCGCGGGCGACACCGCGTTGCTGCAGTACACCTCCGGCAGCACAGGGGATCCCAAGGGCGTCGTGCTCAGCCACGGCAACCTGCTCTCCAACCTGCGGGTCATGGGGCGCGCCGCGGCGGTGACATCGAACGATCGCTTCCTGAGCTGGCTGCCGCTGTACCACGACATGGGGCTCATCGGGGCGTGGCTTGGGACCATGTACTACGCGGTGCCGCTGGTGCTGATGTCGCCGACCGACTTCCTCGCCCGTCCGGCGCGGTGGCTTCGCTCGATTCACCGCTTCGGCGCGACCATTTCCGCGGGACCCAATTTCGCCTACGAGATCGCGGCGTCGAAGGTGCGCGACGAGGACCTCGCCGGGCTCGATCTCTCCGCTTGGCGCCTCGCGTTCAACGGCGCCGAACCCGTGCGTGCGGCCACGCTGGAGCGCTTCGCCGCACGCTTCGCGCGCTACGGCTTCGATCGGCGCGCGCTCACGCCCGTATACGGGCTTGCCGAATCGACCCTCGGGCTCGGGTTTCCGCCGCTCGATCGCGGTCCGCGCGTGGACCGCATCGACGCGAGCGCGCTCGCGCGCGACGGCAGGGCGGTTCCCGTGCCGCCGTCCGCGCCGCAGGCGCTCGAGGTCGTCTCGTGCGGGAGGCCGCTTCCCGGCTACGAGGTTCGCGTCGTGGACGAGGCGGACCGGGAGGTCGCCGCGCGCGCGGAAGGCCGCCTGGAGTTTCGCGGACCCTCGGCTACGAGCGGCTACTTCCGCAACCCGAAGGCGACCGCCGCATTGTTCCACGGCGACTGGCTCGACACCGGCGACATCGGCTACGTCGCCGAAGGCGAGATCTTCCTCACCAGCCGCGCCAAGGACCTCATCAAGCGCGGCGGCCACAATCTCCATCCGTATGATCTCGAAGCCGCAATCGGCGACGTTGCCGGGATTCGCAAGGGCTGCATCGCAGTGTTCGGAACGACCGACGCTGCGACCGGAACCGAGCGCGTCGTCGTGGTCGCGGAGACGAACCAGACCGACTCTGGGTCGCGCGCCGCCTTGCGCGGTCGGATCGCCGCCTTGGCCGCCGTTCATCTGGGCGGGCCCGCCGACGAGGTGCTGCTGGTGCCGGCGCGCACGGTGCTTAAGACCTCCAGCGGCAAGATCCGCCGCGCCGCCTGTCGCGACCTCTACGAAAAGGGGCTCCTCGAGGCACCGCGGCACGCGGTGTGGCTGCAGCTCGCGCGCCTCGTGGGCCGGGCGGCGGCCGCGCGTTGCTATCGCGCGCTGAGAGCGCTGGGGGAGACCGGTTACGGAGTCCACTGCTGGCTGCTTTTCGTTCTGGTATCGCTCGCGGGCCTTCCGGTGCTGGCGATTCTGCGCCGCGAGAGTGCGCGGATGCGCCTCGCACGCGCCGTAGCCACGATCCTGATGCGCGGCTGCGGATTGCCTGTGACGGTCACCGGCCTCGAGGACATCCCGCCGCGCGGACCCGCGGTGATCGCGGCCAATCATTCGAGCTACCTCGACGCGATGATCCTAACGGCGCTGCTGCCGCCGCGCGTGCACTTCGCGGCGAAGCGCGAATTCCTTCGCGTGCCGGTGATCGGCTGGGTCATGCGCCGCCTCGGCGCATACTTCGTCGAGCGCGTCGATCCCGCGCGCGGCGTCGAAGACACGCGCGACGTCCTGGCGGCGGCCAGCCGCGGCGAGACTGTGGCGTTCTTCCCCGAGGGCACGTTCGCGCGCGCGCCGGGGTTGCTCTCTTTCCGCCTGGGAGCTTTCGTTGTCGCCGCGGAAAGCGGCACGCCGGTCGTCCCCATCGTGCTGCGCGGCACGCGCTCGGCGCTGCGCGAGGGGCGATGGCTCCTCGCGCGCTATCCGATCGAGGTCATCGTCCAGCCGCCCGTAGTGCCGTCGGGGCGCGACTGGTCGGCGGCGGTGCGGCTGCGCGATCAGGTGCGCGCGGCGATGCTGCGCGACTGCGGGGAGCCGGATCTCGGGGCTGACGATCGGGTCAGCATTGCTGATCGACGAGAACAAGCGCGCTAAGCGGCTCTCGGGTCCCCACTCAAGCTCGCGCTTCGACCGCGTGAACCTCCTCGGCGGCACGGACCGTCGCAGGCTTCGCGCCGTCCGCGGCGAAGATCGCGTCGCATAGACGATTGAGCATCGGCACGCCTCGCACCTCGGTATCGAACAGCGGCACGATCGCGCGCACGCTGTCGTCGAACTCCCGCCAGATCGTCGTCATGTGCTCCTGCTGCATGGTCACGCGATTCTTGACGAACTCGGCAGAGTCCGGACCGAGCGACACAGGGTCGATGACCATGTTGACGAGCACACCTCCCACGGGAATCCCGAAGTCCTTGAACCACTGGATGAAGCGCGTGACCACCGCGATGGGCAGCGCCTCGGCCAGCGTCACGAAGTAGAACGCGGTGAGCTTGGGGTCGGTCAGGAGCACGCGCGCGTGCTCCATCCGGTCGCGGAAGGAGACGAGGTACTCCATCAGCGGGTCCGCCTCCTTCTTCTTCGTGAAGGAGAGCATCTCGCGCAGCGTCTTCGCTTCCTCGCGGCTCTTCATCATCTTGTTGACCCAAAGCGCGTACACCTTCGACATGCCGAGGAGCCGCCGCGCGTTGGCGGTGGGCGCGGTGTCGAAGACGTAGACGTCGTACTCGTCCTTGAACATGAGGTCGATCATGTTCTCGAACATCGCCGACTCCTCGAACGCGGGGTTCATCGTCGCGGTCTCGACGAAGTCGTCGGCCTTGGTGGTGATGTCGGCGAACTTGAGGAACCACCGAATCTTCTCGCGGATCTGCGTCTTGCTGCGCTCGATGGTCTGCTTGGTCTCGATCTCGTATGCCCAGAGGTTGGGCACGCCCTCGACCGGCACGTGCTTGCCGAGCACGTCCTGGCCGAGCAAGGTCGTCAGGCTGTGGACGGGATTGGTCGACGCGAGCAGCGTCCGGCGCCCCTGGCGGGCGAGCCCGATGGCGGTGGCGGCGGCGAAGACGGTCTTGCCCACGCCGCCCTTGCCGCCGAAGAAGAAGTACTTCAGCGCGGGGTGCTCGCTGAGGTGCCGTCCCATCGGCATGGTGATCTCTGACATGGCGAGCCTCCGCTAGGCGTACATGATGTCGGCCAGCTTCTCGATCATCGGCAGCCCGGTGACGTCGCGCTCCATCTCCGGCACCAGCGCCATCACGCGGTCATCGAAGACCTTGTGCACCTCGGCGAGATGCCGGTCCTGCATGGCGATGCGGTTACGCAGGTACTCCGGGATGTTCTGGTCCAGGAGCTCGTGGGGAATGACCCGGTTCACCACGTATCCGGCGATCGGCACGTCGAACTGCGCGAACATCTTGGCCGCCTTCTGCGTGTCGTTGATGACTCCGGCCTCCGGGATCACCACGAAGAAGAAAGCCGTCTTCGTCTTGTCCGTGAGGATTCCGGCGGAGGTGTTGATGCGGTTCTTGATGTAGAGCAGCTCGTTGAGGATCTGGTCCTGCTCGGTCTGCTTCTCGTGCTTGAGCCGGCTCACCATCTCCTCGTACTCGCGCATGTCCTCGCGCAGCTTGGTGACCTTGTTGATCCACTCGTCGTAGACCTTGGCCATCGACAGGTAGTAGAGCGCGTGACCGAGGGGGACGAGATCGTAGATGTAGTAGTCGTAGTCGCCCTTCATGACCACGTCGACCACGGCGTCGAACATTGCGCTCTCCTCCATCGCCGGCTCGGCGCTCGCCGCCTGGATGTAGTGCTCGATCTCCTCGGGCACCGCGGGCAGCCCGTACATGTCCAGGATCTTCTGGCGAATCTCCTGCTGGTACGCCTTGATGTGCCTGTCCGCGTCGATCTCCTGGGCCCAGAGCTTGTCCATGATCTGCACGGGTCCCTTGCCGAAAATGTCGCGCTTGAAGATGTCGGTGAGCGACGCCTGGGGGTCCACGGAGAACACCATCACCTTCTTGCCGTGGCTCGCGAGCCAGTACCCCGCTGCCGCCGAGAAGGTGGTCTTGCCGACTCCACCCCCGCCGCCGAACATGATGTACCGGCGCTCGGGATGCTGCAGGAACACGTCCTTGAATCCCATCATAGTCCTCTTAGAACATCGCGTCCGCGACGTCCTTCTCGCGCAGCATCCGTCGCTTCCAGGTGGCGATCTGCGGCACGACGTAGGGCAGGAGCCGCAGGCTGTAGTAGGGCGGCAGGATCGGAATGCCCAGCAGGTCGCCCATGGTGATCAGGATGAACAGGTGCTCCATCGACGCCCGCGTGCGCAGGGCCGCGCGGCTCATGTCGTGCGCGGCCATGCCGTAGATCGTGTCGCGGACGTTCTGCCAGATTCTCTTTGCGCCAGTCATCTTCTCTTCGTCGGTCATGGCTCGAATTCCTCTAGATTCCGTGCAAGTGATGATCGTGGTCGCTCCCGAGCTCGCGCTCGCGCAATACGTGCCGCTTCCAGGTCTCGATCTGCGGAACGACGAACGGGAGCAGCCTCAGGCCGTAGTAGGGCGGCAGGATCGGCACACCCAGCATGTCGCCGAATACGCCGAGCATGAAGAGCGTCTCCAGGGTGGCTCGGAGCTCGAGCGCCTCCTGCGCGATCTCGTAGCCGGACAGGCCGTAGAGGAACTCGCGCAGGGCTTTCCGCCACCTGGTTGCGGGGCGCGGGCTGTCGCGGCCTGAGGGCATGTTATCGTTGCCTCCATGACGGAGCTGATCGGTGTCGTCGCGGTCGCGGTGGTCGCCTGGTTCGCCGCCGGCACGATCTGGAACGTGCGTCTGGGTCGCGAAGTGCTGCGCTGGATGCAGGACGGCGGACTGCCCGTCATTGGCCAGCGGACGACCGTACGCTGGCTGGGCTCGACCGTGGTCGAGATGGTCATCCGCGACGCCAAGCCGCCGTTCAGCACGGCCGCCGTGGTCGTCTTCCTCGAACCGCGCGACCTGCCATGGTGGCCAGTCAGTCGCCTCCGCGGCCGCCGCGACACGCTGATCGTTCGCGGGATGCTGCGGCGAAGCCCGGCGGTCGAGTTCGAGGCGCTGGACCCGAAGAGCTGGTCGGCACGCGACGCGCGCTCCCGCATTCCGGCCGAATGGCGGCTGGGCCACAGCGAACCAGCCTCCGGCGTGGCCGTGCACTACGCGGATCCGGCAGCGCTCTCGCGGGCCGAGGCGATGCTCGCGCGGGCGCAGCGCGCCGGACTGGCGATCCGGCGCCTGTCGCTGCGCCGAACCGAGCCGAACCTGCAGATTCATGTTCCTCTTCCGGATCGTGGCCAGCCCGCGGGCGAGTTCTTCGAGACGGTGCGTGCTCTCGCCGAACTCGCGCTGGACTGACGCGTTCACGCGTCCTACGCGTGCGCTGCAGGCGGTTGATGCGCCGCGGGCAGCACGGTGGCCGGACGCGGAACGGGGGCCGCCGGCGTGGCGCCGTGACGCATATAGGCCTTGTAGCCGTCCCAGCCGATGAGGAGCGCTGCCACGAACAGGAGCGCGGAGACCGCGATCATCGCCCACGCGCCTCCGACCGGCAGCGCCGACATCTTGGGATTGGCCGCGATCGTCACGTAGAGGTTGCGCGCCGTGACGATGGTCGCCGCCAGCGTGGTCACGTACATGAAGATCATCGGCACCAGGGCAAACGTCGGGTTGCGCTTCTCGCTCTTGAGCCACACTGCAACGACCAGCAGACTCAACGCCGCCATGAGCTGGTTCGACGCGCCGAACATCTGCCAGAGGTAGACCCACGTGCCGGTGAGGACCAGCGCGAGGGTGAGCACCATCGCGATCAGGCTCGAGACGTGCATGTTGCGAACCAGCGGGATCGTGTCGCCGACCCATTCGGCCAGCGTCACGCGCATCACGCGGAACACGAGCTGCGTGACCGTCAACACGATGATGACGAAGGTCGCGAAGCCGAGCGCGGTTCCGAAGGCTTCGGGGACGAGCCCGAAGGTTCCGGCGTAGACCAGCTTCCCGACGCCGATCGCAAACCGCCCGCCACCGCCGCCCGCACCGGCGATCGAAACCGCCGTGAGGGACAGCAGCGCCAGGGCGAACTCGCCGAACATCCCGCCTGCACCGACCGGCAGGCCGTCGGTCTCGTACTCGAGCTGCCGCGCGGTTCCAACAGAGCCGACCAGCGCGTGCCAGCCCGAGATGGCGCCGCAGGCGATGGTGACGAAGAGCATGGGCCACAGCGGCTGCCACGCGACGCCGGAGTGGATCGCGAAGCCGAGATCCTTGAGCGCCGGCAGCGCGAACGCGCCGATCAGGTTGCCCGCCGCGTCCTTGGTCCCGAGAAGCGGAGCGACCACCATCCCCACCGCCGAAAGAAGGATGGTGATCGAGGTGATCCAGAAGCCGATGTAGTTCACCGGCTGCGCGAAGCGCCAGATCGGAAGATTGGCCCCGAGATAGCTGAAGGCGAACAGGAATACCATCCACAGGACGTAATTCGGAAGCGTCTTGATGAGGCCGCTGTCCGAGTCGTACGCGGACGTCGTCGGACGCTTGCCGTCCTTGCCCGGCGCCGGAATTCTCGGATCCGCCGCCGTGGGATCTTCGACGGCATAGAGCGCTTTATGGTCGGTGACGCCGTCAACCGCGTTGTTCAGCGTTGCGACGGCGGCTGCCACCGGGCCGTTGACCAGCGCACCAGTGTCGTCGCGATGCTGGCCCCACGGACCCGCCGCCATCGCGGCAAGGGTGAGGGCGACCACGAGGACCGTGACCCCCATGATGCCCATCTTCCACTTGTACATCATCTGCCCGGCGAGCAACCCCGCGAGCGCCAGCATGACGATGCCGAGCGGAACGTCGGGACGCGCCGAGAGGATCGCGGCCAGGATGCCGATGAAGGCGCCGGCCAAGAGCATGAGGTAGAAGAAGATGAACACGAACAGGATCGTGCGGGTGCGCGGCGCGATCAGCTTGTGCGAGATGGCCGAGAGGCTGTTGCCGTCGTTGCGCACGGCGACCATGATCGCCGAGTAGTCGCTGACCCAGCCGATGAAGGACACGCCGAGAACGAGCCAAGCCAGGGAAGGCGACCAGCCCCAAAGGTTCGCGGCGGTGATCGGCCCGACGATGGGTCCTGCGGCGGCGATGGCCTTGAAGTGATAGCCGAAGAGCACGTTGCGGCTGGTCGGCATGAAGTCGACGCCGTCCATGTACATCTTGGCCGGTGTGGCGCGCTTGGCGTCGACCTGGATCACGCTGCGGTCGATGCGCCGGGCGTAGAAGTTGTAAGCGAAATAGATCGTGATGATGCCGAGGACGACGATCCAGAGAGTGTTCATATGGTCCCCCTTCCTTCGTCGAATGACCGTGACCGCCGGCTCGGGCGGTTTGTGCAGGCATTGTTGTCCCCTGGGGCAAAGCGCGTATTGACACGGGTCAACAGGATCGCCGTTTGATTTGGCTCAAGACGCCCGGCGCCGAACGGCATACGCTGCATGGCAGGCGCGGCAGCCGCCGCGCGAGTGGGCCGCCGAATCGCGCTTCGCTGCGAGGTGGAGTTGTATGCCATACGACTGGATTGCCAAGAAGGCAGGGCAGCTCAAAAGCGTGCCGAACATGCCGGACTACGAGTCCGCCCGGCGCAGCTTCTCCTGGGACGAGGCGCGCAGGGAACTCGCCGGGTTGCCGGGCGGGCGCGGGCTCAACATCGCCCACGAAGCGGTCGATCGCCACGGGGCGGGACCGTTGGCCGAAAAGGTGGCCATTCGCTGGCTCGGCCGCGAAGGCGCCGTCGAGGAGTACACGTTTCACAACCTGTCGCTGCTCTCGAACCGGTTCGCCAATGTGCTCGCCGGGTTGGGCGTGGCACCTGGACAGCGGGTCTACGCGCTGACAGGGCGCATCCCGGCGCTCTACATCGCCGCGCTCGGATCGTGGAAGCAGCGCGCCGTGTTCTGCACGCTGTTCTCGGCCTTCGGGCCGGAGCCGCTGCACGCGCGCATGGTCAAGGGCGACGCCAAGGTGCTCGTTACCACCCGCGCGCTCTACGAGAGGAAGGTCGCAGGGCTGCGCGCTTCGCTGCCCTCGCTCGAGCACGTCCTCATCGTCGGCGGCGGCGAACTCCCCGAGGGAACGCGGAGCTTCGACGTGTTGCTGCGAGGCGCGAGCGAGTCGTTCACGATACCGCCGACCGATCCCGAGGACATGGCGCTGCTGCACTTCACCAGCGGCACGACCGGCACGCCGAAGGGCGCCGTGCACGTGCATCAGGCGGTCGTCGCGCACCACATCACGGGCAAGCTGGCGCTGGATCTCCATCCCGACGACGTCTTCTGGTGCACGGCCGATCCGGGATGGGTGACCGGCACGTCCTACGGCATCATCGCGCCGCTCACCAACGGCGTCACCAGCATCGTCGACGAGGCCGATTTCGACGCCGAGCGCTGGTATGAGATCCTGACGCGCGAGAAGGTAAGCGTCTGGTATACCGCGCCGACCGCCATCCGGATGATGATGAAAGCCGGCTTGGATGCGGCCCGGCGTGTCCAGATGCCGGCGCTGCGCTTCCTCGCGAGCGTCGGCGAGCCGCTCAATCCCGAGGCGGTGCTCTGGGGCGTGGAAGCGTTCGGCATGCCATTCCATGACAACTGGTGGCAGACCGAGACGGGCGGCATCATGATCGCCAACTACGTGGCGATGGACGTGCGCCCCGGGTCGATGGGCCGTCCGCTGCCAGGTATCGAAGCGGCCATCGTGCGCGCGGAAGAGAACGGCGCGGTCACGGTGATCGATGCGCCGGACGAGCAGGGCGAGCTCGCGCTCAAGCCGGGGTGGCCGTCGATGTTCCGCGGCTACTTGAACGAGCCGGAGCGCTATCGCAAGTGCTTCGCTGGCGGGTGGTATCTCACCGGCGATCTCGCCCGGCGCGATCGCGACGGCTATTTCTGGTTCGTCGGCCGCAAGGACGACGTGATCAAGACCTCCGGCCACCTGATCGGCCCGTTCGAGGTCGAGAGCGTGCTCATGGAGCATCCGGCGGTCGCCGAGGCCGGCGTGATCGGCAAGCCCGACCCGGTGGCGCTCGAGGTGGTCAAGGCCTTCGTGTCGCTCAAGGCCGGCAACGTTCCCGACGAAGCGTTGCGCAAGTCGCTGCTCGCCCACGCGCGCAAGCGCCTCGGCGCCGTGGTGGCGCCGAAGGAGATCGAGTTCTTGGCTTCGCTCCCGAAGACGCGCAGCGGCAAGATCATGCGCCGGCTCCTGAAGGCGCGCGAGCTGGGCCTGCCCGAAGGCGACACCTCGACGCTGGAGAACGCCTGATGGCCACGCCGCTCCTCGCTCTGCCCGAGCTCGAGCGCGAGCACGCGCTTTCGCTTCTGCGGGAGATGCTCTTGATCCGCCGCTTCGAGGAGAAGTCCGCCGAGGTCTATACCCAGGGCAAGATCCGCGGCTTCCTGCACCTGTACATCGGCGAGGAGGCGGTGGCAGTCGGAGCGATGCGCGCCTTCACGCCGGACGACGCGATCGTCGCCACGTATCGCGAGCATGGACAGGCGCTCGCCCGTGGCATCCCGGCGGCGGCGGTGATGGCCGAGATGTACGGCAAGGCGAACGGCGCGAGCCGGGGACGCGGCGGCTCGATGCACATCTTCGACGCGAGCCGGCGCTTCTACGGCGGCTATGCCATCGTCGGCGGGGGTCTCCCTGTGGCGGTCGGACTCGGGCTCGCCGACCGGATGCAGAACCGTTCGACGATCACGGCCTGCTTCTTTGGCGAAGGCGCCGTGGCCGAAGGCGAGTTCCACGAGTCGATGAACCTCGCCGCGCTGTGGCACCTGCCGATCGTGTTCCTGTGCGAGAACAACCGCTACGCGATGGGCACCGCGCTCATGCGCTCGGAGTCGCAGACCGACCTGCACTTGAAGGCGCAGAGCTACAACATCGCTTCGAGCGCGGTCGACGGCATGGATGTGCTCGCGGTTGAAGCGGCGGTGCGCGAAGCGGCCGACGCGGTGCGCCGCGAGCGCGAACCACGCTTCCTCGAGCTGAGAACGTACCGCTTCCGCGCCCACTCGATGGCCGACCCCGATCTGTATCGGACCAAGGCGGAGGTGGAGGAGTGGAAGCACCGCTGCCCGGTGGAGAACTTCGCCGCGATGCTGCGCGCCGAGGGTCTGCTAACGGATGTTGCCCGCAAGGATATGGAAGCGAGCGTCGGCGCCGAGATCGCGGAAGCCGTGGCGTTTGCGGAAGCGGGACCCTGGGAGCCCGTCGCCGATCTCGCCCGCGACGTCTACACGCCGACGGGGTCGTCATGAGCAAGATGACTTATCGCGAAGCGTTGCGCGGTGCGATGCGCGAGGCGATGCGCGCCGATCCGCGCGTGTTCCTCATGGGCGAGGACGTCGGCCGCTACGGCGGGGCGTTCGCGGTGAGCCTTGGGCTGCTGAAGGAATTCGGGCCGGAGCGCGTCCGCGACACGCCGCTCTCGGAATCGGCCTTCGTGGGCGCCGGCATCGGCGCGGCGCTGGGCGGCATGCGGCCGATCGTCGAAGTGATGACGATCAACTTCAGCCTCCTGGCGCTCGACCAGATCGTCAACAACGCCGCGGCGCTGCGGCACATGTCCGGAGGCCAGTTCAGTGTTCCGATGGTGGTGCGCATGGCGAGCGGCGGCGGGCGCGGCATGGCGGCGCAGCACTCGCACAGCCTGGAATGCTGGTACGCGCACATCCCGGGAACGAAGTCGGTCGCTCCGGCGACGGTGGCCGATGCGCGCGGCCTGCTGCTCGCCGCGCTCGAGGAGCCCGATCCGGTATTCGTCTTCGAGCACGCGCTGCTCTATCCGCTCGAGGGCGAGACCGAAGACGGCGTGCCGATGAAGATCGGTCGGGCGGCGATCCGCCGCCGCGGCCGCGACGTGACGCTCATCACCTACGGCGGCACATTGCCGAAGACGCTGCAGGCGGCAGAGGCGCTCGCTGCCGAGCGCATCGACGCCGAGGTGATCGACTTGCGCACGCTGCGTCCGCTCGACACCGCCACGATCCTGGAATCCGTCGGGCGCACGCACCGCGCTCTGATCGTCGACGAAGGCTGGCGCACGGGCGGTCTTTCGGCGGAAGTGAGCGCCCAGATCATGGAAGGCGCTTTCGATTCGCTCGATGCGCCGGTGGCGCGGGTGTGCAGCGCCGAGGTGCCGATTCCCTACGCCAAGCACCTCGAGGACGCGGCGCTGCCTCAGCCGGCGGCGATCGCCGCCGCGGCGCGCGCACTGTTCTAGACCCAACTCCGATGAGCCAGTTCGTGATGCCGAAGCTCGGCGCCGACATGACCCGCGGCAAGCTGGTCGAGTGGTGCAAGAAGCCCGGCGAGCCGGTCAAGCGCGGCGACATCATCGCCGTGATCGAGACCGACAAGGCGAACGTCGACACCGAATCGTTCGTCGACGGCGTGTTCGAGCGGGTGCTCGTCGAGCCGCACGACGAGTGGCTGCCCGTGGGAACGCCGCTCGCGGTGATTCACGTGGACGGAGAGGTTCCCGGCGAAGCGGCTCCCCAGCCGGCGCCCGCGCCGCTACCGGGCGTCGCTGCCCCCGCCGTGGTCGCCCCATCCTCGAGCGCGCCGCCGGCCGTGTCGGCGGCGGCGGTGGAGGCAGCGCTCGCGCGCCTCAGGATCTCCCCAGCGGCGCGCAAGCACGCGCTCGACCTGGGCATCGATCCGGCGAAGCTCGTCGGGACGGGACCGGGCGGACGCATCACGCTGGCAGATGTGGAGCGCGCGGCCGCGAAGCCGCCGCCGACGGCGGCCGAGGTGCCCGACAAGGCGCAGCGGATGCGCGACGCCATCGCGGCCACGATGTCGCTGTCGAAGCGCGAGATCCCGCACTACTACCTCTCGACCGTCATCTCCTTGGCCAAGGCCCTTGCGTGGCTCGGGAAGCGCAATGCGGACCGCGCCGTCACGGAGCGAGTGTTACCGGGCGTGCTCCTGCTCAAGGCGACCGCGCTCGCGCTGCGCAGCGTGCCGGAGCTCAACGGCTTCTGGCGCAATGGCCGCGCGGAGCCGAGCCGGCCGATTCACGTCGGCGTGGCCATATCGCTGCGTGGCGGAGGCCTGGTCGCTCCCGCGGTGCACGACGCGGATCAGTGCGACCTGGACGAGCTGATGCGCCGTCTGCAGGACCTCACCAAGCGCGCCCGCGCCGGTTCGCTCAAGAGCTCCGAGATGACCGATCCCACGATCACCGTCACGAGCCTCGGCGAACGCGGGGTGGACGCCGTCTACGGAAT
>Ga0335081_10012658_pt1 | contig 13670 bp, 10 predicted proteins | sample Lox_Sample_35_FD_206713 | JGI IMG/M metagenome (GOLD analysis project Ga0335081, IMG submission 206713) | Soil microbial communities from Loxahatchee National Wildlife Refuge, Florida, United States - Lox_Sample_3.5 | ecosystem: Environmental > Terrestrial > Soil > Wetlands | place: USA...
CTCGACGCCGTGATCACGGGCAAGCCGGTCACGGTTTTCGGCAACGATTACGACACACCCGACGGCACCTGCGTCCGCGACTACGTTCACGTGGACGATCTGGCGCAGGCCCACATCCTCGCGGTGGAGTACCTGCTCGCGGGCGGCGCCTCGGACCGCTTCAACGTAGGCACCGGCACGGGCAACTCCGTGCTGGAACTGATCCACGCCGCCGAAGAAGTCACCGGAAAGAAGGTGCCGTACGTGTTCGGAGTGAGGCGGGACGGCGACCCGGCCAGCCTGGTCGCGGCTCCCGACAGGCTGAAGAGCAAGTTGGGCTGGAAGCCTGCGTATGCGGACCTGAAGACCATCGTGGCCCACGCCTGGAATTTCGCGCAGAAGAAAGGGCATTGAGTTCAGACGGGCCCGGGTCCGACTCGGGGACCGATTTCTACCCCCCACTATCCGAATCGTATTACACTCGGTGAAATCAGGAGACTTCCAACCTTGCCTATTCGTCGTGTACGCGTATGCTGCCTGGCTCTCGTTGGCCTGCTGGCCCTGCCCTTGCTGTCATCGGCCCAAACGCTCGATTCCCGGCTGTACTCCGAAATGCACTGGCGCTCCATCGGACCTCCCCGGGCGGGGCGCGCACGGGCGCTTTCGGGAGTGCCCAGCCAGCCCAACGTCTTCTACATCGGCTTCGACAACGGCGGCGTTTGGCGCTCCACCGACTTCGGCTCCACCTGGCTGCCTCTCTTCGATAGCCAGAGCACCGGCTCCATCGGCGCGATCGCGGTTGCGCCTTCCAATCCCGACATCATCTACGTGGGCTCGGGCGCGGGAATCATCCGCCCCGACCTCGCCACCGGCGACGGTGTGTACAAGTCCACCGATGGCGGCAAGACCTGGACGCACCTCGGCCTCCGCGATTCGCTGATGATCGCCAACATCGAGGTAGATCCCCGCGACCCCAATCGCCTGTTCGTCGCGGCCCTCGGCCATCCCTACGGGCCTAATCCCGAGCGCGGCATCTTCCGCTCCACCGATGGCGGCGCCACCTTCCAGAAGGTGCTCTACAAAGACGAATACGTCAGCGGCAACGATGTGCGCATCGATCCCACCAATCCCAACACCATCTACGCCGCGCTCTGGCAGCAACAGCAGGGCTTCATGGAGAACGGCGCATTTGGCGGCACCGATGGCGGCATCTTCAAATCCACCGACGGAGGCACCACCTGGAAGCAACTGACCGGCGGTCTGCCGCCCATCATCGAAGCCAACCTCGCCATCGCGCCGAGCAATCCGCGGGTCATCTATGCCACCGTGGCGGTGGGCACGCCGCCGGGCGGCGCTCGCGGCGGCGGAGAGGCCGCGCCTGCGGGCGGAGGCCGCGGAGGGCGCGGAGGCCGTGGCGGAGGCGGCGCGATTGCCTTCTACAAAACCACCGACGGCGGCGACCACTGGAGCCTCGCCACTGACGATCCCCGCGTAGCCGAGACCGGCTCGCAGCGCCATCCGCCCGATGCCCGGCCTTTGGGCCGCATCGGCGGAGGCGACCTGCCCACCATCACGGTCGATCCCAAGGACGAAAAAGTCGTCTATAGCTGCTCGACCGTCTTCTGGCGCACCGAAGACGGCGGATTGACCTGGAGTGCCGTGCGCGGGGCGCCGGGCGGCGACGACTATCAGAAGAGCTGGGTCAATCCCAACCTCCCCGACATTATCCTGCTGGTGAGCGACCAGGGCGGGGTGGTCTCGGCCAACCGCGGCGAGTCGTGGAGCAACTGGTACACCCAGCCGACTGCCGCCATGTACCACGTCACGGCCGACAATGCCTTCCCGTATCGCCTCTGCGGCGGGCAGCAGGACTCCGGCTCCGCCTGTGTGGACAGCCGCGGGATGGATGGCGAGATCACCTTCCACGACTGGCACCCCGTAGGCATCGAAGAATACGGCGAAGCCGCTCCCGACCCCAAGAATCCGGACCTCGTCTACGGCGGAAAGGTCAGCGTCTATAACCGCCTCACTGCCCAAAAGGCCGCGGTTGGTCCGACCGCCGGTGGCCGAGGCGGGCGTGGGGGACGAGGTGGCGCGGCCGCGTCCGCAGGGCCGCCCGCGCGCACCGTACGCACCCAGCCGCTCATCTGGTCTCCCAAGGATCCCAACGTCCTGTTCTTCGCCACAGCCGGCGTCTGGAAGACTACCAACGGCGGCCATAGCTGGACCGCGATCAGCGGCGACCTGACCCGCCAGACCTGGGACGTTCCCGCCAACGCCGGCAAATACGCCTCCGGCGTGACCCCGTCGCCGGCCGGTTCCATCACCGCGCTGGGACCGTCGCCTCTCGACGTCAATGTGCTCTGGGCGGGCACCGGCGATGGGCTGGTCCAGGTGACCGCCGATGGCGGCGAGAAGTGGACCGACGTCACCCCTCCGCAGATCAAACCCTGGACCCGCATCTTCAACATGGAGGCCGGCCACTTCGACACCAAGACCGCCTACATCGCCGCCAACACCCTGCGCCTGGACGACATGAACCCGCATTTCTGGCGGACCCACGATGGCGGCAAGACCTGGACCGAGATCAATCACGGCATTGCGGGCGGCGCCCCCGCCAACTCCATCCGCGAAGATCCCCGCAAGAAGGGCCTGCTCTATGCCGCCACCGATACCCAGGTCTGGGTCTCGTTCGACGATGGCGACAACTGGCAGTCGCTGCGCCTCAACATGCCCGCCATCTCCGTGCGCGACATCCAGGTGAAAGACGATGCTTCGTGCATGTGCTCCGACCTCGTGGCCGGCACGCACGGCCGGGGCTTCTGGATTCTGGACGATGTGACGCCATTGCGCCAGGCTGCCGAGGCCGCCGCGGCATCCAACGCCTACCTGTTCAAGCCTGCCATCGGCATCCGCATCCGCTTCGGCACGAACGACCCGACACCCTGGCCGCCCGAGTTGCCGGCGGGCGAGAATCCCCCGCCCGGCGCCATCATCGACTATTACCTGCCAGCCTCCACCAGCGAAGTAAAGCTGGAGTTCCTTGACGCGCAGGGGAAGGTGGTCCGCACCTACTCCAGCAACGATCCGGTGCGGAGCCCGGATCCCGCAACCAATCCAGCGGCATACAACAAGGTTTGCCAGGCCAACCCGCAGGCGCCCGATTGCGGCCTTCCGCTCTATTGGCCTGCGCCTCCGCAGGTTCTGAAAACCTCGGCCGGCATGCACCGCTTCACCTGGGACCTCCACTACGATCCACTGCCGGGCGGCGGAGCGGCCGGTGGACGAGGCGGCGGTGGAGGCGGCGGCGCGGTTCCGCATCGCACCTATCCGCCGATCGCCGCCCCCTGGGTGGCCCCCGGTGCGTACACGGTACGGCTCACCGTAAATGGCCAGAGCCAGTCGCAGCCTATCACCGTGAAGATGGATCCGCGTGTGAAGATCACGCCCGAGGTGCAGCAGATTTTCACCCTGACCTCCCAGGCGGAGAATCGCGCCCGGGCCGCCTCCGGGGCATATAAGGATGCTCGCGACTTGCTGGCGAAACTCAAATCGCGGGCGCAGTCCGCGGCTAACGATGCGCTCGTCAAGCAGGTTGAAGACCTCGCTCCCGCGGAAGTCGCCGGGGCAGGCGGCGGTGGACGCGGCGGACGCGGCGGCGGTGGTGGAGGCTTTGGCGCGCCCCCTGAACCTCCCCCGGCTCCGAATCTCGGCAACATCGGCGCTTTGATGGTCGGCGCGGTGCAAGGCATGCAGGGTTCCGAGTTGCCGCCGACTAAGGCGCAACTGGATGCCTGTGCGCAGCAGGAAACCGCCTACGCGTCTCTGATGGCCAGGTGGGCAGGTGTGAAGGCGAAGGCCAGCGGCACCGCGCCTGCGCCCGCGCGGGGAGGCGCCGCCAACAACCAGTAGCAGCATGATCACCCGCCGTCAAATCCTTGGGCTGCTGGCGGGCTCCGGCGCCGCCCGCGGCCTTCGCGGCGCCGAACTCAGCTTTGCCCTTGACCATTTCAAGCTGCGGGTCGCCAACCTCGACAAGTCGGTCGCCTTCTACTACAGCCTGTTTGGCGGACCGCTGTCGGAGGTGCAGGGAGGGTCGTTTCCGTCGCCGCCCGATTTGAAGGCGATCTTCTTCAAGATCGGCTCCGGCAAGACTTATCTGATTCTGTCGCCGCCCGATCCCAAGGTCCCCGTCGGGCTGGAGCATGTCGCCATCGACGCTGCCGCGATGGCAATCGTGAAGGAGCATGGTCTCCCACTCGCGTTTCCCGATCAATCCTACGTCCGGGACCCGGACGGAAACCTTCTGGAGTTGGTCGGCACAGGCTATTGGAACCAACCGGAACGCGTCGGACGAAGCCCTCAGTTGCCCCAGGAGTTGAGCAGCCGCACGCCGGTCTTCGAACCTCTCGAGATCCAGCGGGTGATCCTCAGGGTATCCGATCTGGATCGCGCCGCGGGCTTCTACCGTCTGTTCGCGAGCGAAATCGGAGGGTCCGTCGCCCGCGGCCTCCGAAACTTCGATTTGCAGGGCACGACTCTGGAGCTGGTTACCGCCCCGTCTCCCGGCTTGTTCGGCTTTACGGTCTCCGTCCGCAAATTCGAGGAGGCCAGGGTGCGGCGCGCGCTCAAAGCGCTCAGCATTGCGTTTCTCCCGTCGTCGCGTGGCACCCTCGCGTTTTACGACCCCGATGGAACGCTCGTGGGCGTAGATTCCACCCGACCGCCGGCGCCTGTCGAGAGGCCGGGCAGGATCGATTGATCTCGGCGATGGTCACTTCAGCCGTTTGAAGGTGGCTGAGCCGTCACGACGCCTCCGCGAGACCGGGCCTGTTCGCCTCGGGTTTCTGCCCCAGGTATTTTCGAAGATACTGCCGGGCTCGCGGCAGTTCTGACGGCGTCGCGGACGGGAGTGTCCGCCTCGTCGTATCGCCGGATGTCCTGCGCGGCGCAGAAACTTCCGAGCCGGAGGTGCGCGTCCGTAACTGGCTGGCCGGGCCTCCACGGCCTTGCGGAGGGCCCTTCGATGCGGCCCGGTCTGCTGATCGATTCGGGCCGATTCGGCCTGGACGAAAGAGGCTTCCACCGGTTGGCGCGCATGATCTGATCGGGAATCGCGCGCGACTTCGTCTTGTCTCCGCCAAAAAGCGCGGGCGCCTGCAGGGTGATACTCCATCCGCCATTTCAGCCCTCGATACCAGCCACAACGTTTCGGGTTCGTCAGGATTGCCGTGCAGCCGCTGTCGGGCCACGGTGCGGGCCCGCTGAAGGTGACCTCTCTCGATCAGCGCCGGGGGCGACACCTTGGGCGGCGGGGAGCGGGACGACGCCCGAGAGGAACAACAGAGCGCCACGGCGCATGGGCAGCACCCTGTTCGCCGACCGGCGCTAACCGGCCACCCAGTGCTCGAAGAATTTGGCCAGATTCTTCGAACCCAACTTGCCGGCGGCGGTTTCCATGGACTTCTCGAAATCCACGCTGACCGTTGACCGTCCCCAGAACTGGCTGGTGTAGAGGCGCAGACCGCGCCAGAAGGCCTCGTCGGACATCTGGCGGCGAAGCTGGGCCAGGAACCAGGCTCCTTTGAAAACCGGGACCTGGCCTCCGGCCTGCTGCGGCGTTTCCCAGTCGCTGAAGGAAAGCGGCCGGTCCTGCCCCTCGGCCTTGAGAGTCTCGTAAATCTTACGCGCGATCTCGACTTCCTGCTCATAGCGCGGCTTTCCGAAGCGCTGCTCGAGAAACGCGTCCGCCAGGAACGCAGCCAGGCCTTCGCTGAGCCACAGGTCGCTCCAGTCCTTGCAGAGGATGCCCACCCCATACCATTGCTCCGCGATCTCGCCGGCGAGCAGCCATAGATTCTCAGGATGGGCACTCAGGTCGGCCGCGTACGACTCCGGGAGGAGCGTGATGCCGGCGGCCGTCTGCTTCACCGTCCCGTGCGCGAATACCAGGGTATAATTGCCGCCGGGGTAGGGCCGGCCGGTGCGCTCCGCCAGAAAATGCATGGCCGCGATGGCCGGTTCGAAAACCGGCGCATGGCCCAGCACCCGCAGCTTCACGCGACTCGTCTCGGACGTGGACTCCTCGAACGCGCCGGCCGCGAATGCGTACAGGAATGGCGGCGTCGGCGACTCCAGATTTTCCGTGGCCGCGACCTTCAGGCTCGGAGCGTGGATCCGCAGACGCAGGGTGGCCGGCTCGTCGGGACGATCGTTGCAAACCATCCAATCGCTGGTAACCGACGAGGTGTAGACCTGATCGGGGAAGAACTGCAGACCTTTTCCGGGGCCGGCCTGATAGCGGATCGATACGCTGCGATGCTCGCCCGCACGGACAGGATTGCCGAGCACGACAATCAGCAGACTGCCCTTTCGCTCGAACCACTGCGGCGCCTGGTTGTCCGTCACGCTCGCGATCGTGAGATCGCCGGCATCGAACTCCAGCGCATCGAGGCGTTCGATCCGGCTGTGGAAACGAATGGTATCCTCTCCCGACAGGCGTTTGGCGGCGAGGTCTGGTGCGATGCTTACGTCGTAGCTCTCCACCGCGTAATTGCGCGGGAGCGGGGCTGCGCCTGCGCGGGAAACCAGGAACAGCAAGGCAGCCGGAACGGCTGTGTGGGATACCGCACGGACGACGCGGCGCGCAAAGCCCATAAGCTGCATCTGTCCTTATTTTAGGCGACGCAACCGGTAGTACGGCAGGGCGCTTGCAAGTGGTCATGGGGAGGTTCGATATGATTCAGTCGGGAAAGTCACCAAGCATCTTAGTCGCTGCCTTGCTTCCTGTTTCCGCGGTTGCTGCCTATGCCCGGCCCAGTTCCCTGGAATCGCGAGAGAGCATGTCGTTCTTGTCGTGGATTGTCCTCGGGTTGGTGGCAGGCTTCATCGGCAGTATGCTGGCCAACCGGCGGGGTGAGGGCATTCTGCTCGATATCCTGCTGGGAATTGCCGGGGCCTTTGCCGGGGGTTGGCTCTTCCGCATCTTTGGGGCTCCCGGCGTCACCGGTCTGAACCTCTACAGTGTCGTCGTGGCCGTGGTCGGATCGGTAGTCCTTTTGACGATCTATCACCTGTTCCGGCGGAGACGGGTGTTTTAGCGCCGCGCACGGCTTCAGGCGAATGACGGCTCGGGAAGGCGGATTACCTTCTTTTGAATCGCATACTGCACCAGCTGCGCCTTATTGTGGATGTCGAGTTTTCGCATGAGGTTGAACTTATGGGCCTCGACGGTCTTCACGCTCAGGTCGAAACCCGTGGCGATCTCCTTCACGGAGCGGCCCTCCGCCAGCATCTTGAGAATCTCCAACTCCCGCTTGGTCAAGGTGCCGAAGCGGGGCTGCCGCACCGGTCCTCGCCCTTGCATGCGAAAACCGTCTACCAGGCGTGAGAGGAGGCGCGGGCTCAGATAGCTGCCGCCACGATGCACTTCCCGGATGGCCGTCACCAACTGGTCGGCCGGGCTTTCTTTGAGAATGTAGCCGCTGGCCCCGATATCCACACATTCGGCCAGATAGTCTTCGTCGTCATACATCGACAGGAACACCACGCGAGTATCGGGCCGTTCTTTGCGAATGACGCGGGTGGCCTCAAAGCTGCTCATCCCCGCCATTCCAATATCCATCAGGACGATGTCGGGGCGCGTCTGGCGCGCGGCCGAGACCGCTTCGGAGGCACTACCGGCTTCGCCGACCACCTCGAGGTCCGGCTCCACCGACAGCAGCGTCCGCAGCCCCTGCCGGAATAAAACATGATCGTCAGTCAAGAGTACACGAATCTTTGCCATGAGCTGTCACCTGTGCGGAGGTTCGGGGAATCTGCAAGACGACAGCCGTGCCCTTCCCGGGCGCGCTCCGTATCGTCAGCGTCCCGCCGAGGAGCGCGGCGCGCTCCCGCATGCCAGCCAGTCCAAACGACATCGGCTTCCTTCCGACCATTCCCGCATTGAAGCCGGCGCCGTTGTCCACAACGCTCAGCCTGATACTCTTATCGGCAGTCCGGAGCGAAAGGTTTACATGAGTCGCCTGGGAATGCTTCACGATATTTTGCAGGCACTCCTGAGCAACCCGGTAGATCACCTCCTGGATCTGCAGGGGAAGAGGTTCCGAAGGTACCGAGATCCCGACACGGATCCGGCTGGTGTGCATCTTCCGGAACCGCGCAATCAGTTGCCGCAGGGCTGCGGCCAACCCCAGGCGTTCGAGGACCGCCGGGCTGAGTGCGGCCACAATCCTCCGCAGTTCCTCCACGGTCCGCTCCGCGACGCCGCGCACCTCCTCGAGGCGAGGGCGCAGGGCTTCCGGCGCATCTCGTCCGATCATTTCCAACTGCAGCCGCAGCAGCAGCAGCGACTGGCCTGCTTCATCGTGAAGCTCCCGCCCGATGCGCCGCCGCTCTTCTTCTTCAGCCTGGCGAGTCTGACTTTCGAGGCGGCGAACGTCCCGCTCGAGCCGGGCGCGCGCCATGACGGCACGGCAGCGCTCCGACGCCGCTTCCAGCAACACACGTTCGCGGGGCAGCCAGACGTAAGGCACCCGAAATCCGAACTGCACCAAGGCGCCCGATCCCAGAGGATGCGACCAGTAAGATGCGTAATGTCCCCGCATCGCCGGGTCAGCGATCAGACTCTCTTCTTCCTGGCCGTGCTCGATGTAGCAGGGCTGTGCCAACTTCCCCACGGGCGGCTGGAGCAGCAGGCGCCCGATCCGCGCATGGAATACCCGGGTCAGGATGCCGACGACACGGCGGAGAAGTTCGTCCAGATCCCGAGCTTCGGCTTCGGCTCGATAGAGGCCGAAAAACGCCTGGGTTTCGGCCTCCCGAACCCGATAGAACGCGTTCTCGAGCGTCAGGATTGTCGCCAGGTGGAGCTGTTCACGAGCGGGCTGGCATTTTCCACACAGCACGGGATCGAGCAATTCGCCGAACTCCAGGAGCATCTCCCGGACTTCAGCAGGCGGCACGTTGAGCTTGGCCAGGCGCTGGCCATGGTAATCGACCTGTTCCAGAAACTGGTGGAGCGTCCTGAGCCGTGAGCGGGCAGCCGGAGTGATTGCCAGGAGCGCCCGGACCTTCGCGTCATCGAAGGCGCGCACCCTCAGCCGCGCCAGGAAATCGCGGTCCAAACGTGCCGCGAACGGGCGAATCCGGCGCGCCATCGACGCGCCGTGACGGCGGGCCGCGGGAGTGAAAAGTGCGGCGGTCATGATGTTCTTCGAATTGGCCTGCTGGTCAAAATGCGCTATTTCGCGCCGTGTTCCTTCAGAATGCGGGCGGCATCGGGAAAGCCGTTCTTCTCCGCTGCCGCCAGGGGGGTAACGCCCGTCTTGCTCTTCGCATTGCAATTGGCGCCGCGGGCAATCAGCAGTTCGACCACCGCCGTGCGTCCCCATGCAGCCGCATGGTAGATCGGGGTCGCGCCGGACTCCCCATCCCGCGCCTCGATGTCCGAGCCGCGATCGAGAAGCAACGCCGCCACATCGCCATGGCCGGCGATCACGGCATCGATCAGCGCGGTGGCGCCGTCGCCATCCCGCGCGTCCACCTCCGCTCCATGGTCCAACAACAGTTTGACCATCGCCAGGTTCCCCTTCAGGGCCGCCTGGTGAAGCGCGGTGGCGCCGGACTTGTCCCGGGCATTTACGTTCACGCCCTTCGCAATGAGAATATCGGCAAGGTCGGCCTGACCCTTTAGAGCGGACTCCAACAGAAGATTGCCCGCGGAATCGGCGGCTCCGCCCGCCAGCAGCAAACCGGCCGCGCCGGCATGACCCGCCCGGACGGCATTTTCGAGAGGGCTGGCGCCGCTGCGATCGCGGCGCTCGCGGTCCGCGCCGAGGCTCAACAGAAGTTCCACCACCTGGGTGTTGCCCTTGGCGGCGGCTTCGTTGAGGGGCGTGCGGCCGGTCTCCGGGTTCTCGGCATCCAGGTGCGCGCCGTGCCGGAGCAGGGTGCGAACGATCCCGGCATGGCCACGCAGGGCGGCCTCGTCCAGCGCCGCGGAGCCACCCCGGTCGCGGACATTCACCTCGGCGCCGTGGGCCAGGAGCACTTCGACGAGCAGTTGATAACCTCGCTCAGCAGCCAGTTGCAATGCGGTTGCGCCGGATTTGTCGGCGGCCTTCACCTCCGCGCCGTGAGCGAGCAGCAGGTTGACCATCGCGACGTCGTTCTTCATGACCGCGTAGGCCAGCGGCGTGGAACCGCCTTCGGAGTGCCGCGCCTGCACGTCGGCGCCGTGCTCGATCAGCCACTCGGCGACTTCGGGCCGCCCGTTCCAGGCTGCATCGTGCAGCGGTGTCGCCCCCAGGCTGTCGCGCTGGTTGACGTCCGCCCCGCGGGAAACCAGGTCTTTGACCTGCTCGAGATCGCCCGACTTGACTGCGTCGTGAAGATCCGCGGCGGCCAGTGTCGAGATTAGTGCGAGGAGCAGGCACGGGGCGCAACGCCGGACAGCCTCGAAAACCCCTTCGCCGCCAGCGACACCGTGCACGCCCGGCCAGCGTCCCCAGAAGTGGGGACGCGGCAGGCAAAAGTGCCCGCGCCACGCCGCCGGCGCAAAGGTCTTCGTGGATTTTCGGGGGCTCCCCCGGCCCCAGGACCCGCTCGCGAAGCGCGCCTTAGCCCACGTACTGCACCTCTTCCTCGAGTTCGATGCCGAACCGCGCCTGCACGCGGGACTTGAGTTCCTCGATTATGGCGCAGAGATCGGCCGCGGTCCCGCCGCCCGAGTTGTAGATGAGGTTGGCGTGGTAGGTGGCCACGTGAATATCCCCCCGATCGAGTCCTTTGGCGCCGACCTGCTCGAGAAACCACCCCGCCGGCACCTTTCCTTCGCGCACCGCCGACTCCGGGACCGCGGCGGCCACCGCCGTGGGAAGGTCCTTCAGCATGAGGTTCTTGAAGATGCTGCCGGCGCACTTCATCGTGACGGGAAACTTCTCGTTGCGGACTCTCAGAATGTCGTCCGCGATTTTGCGCAGCACGGCGGCGTCGGCGGGCTCCAGCACCAGCTCCACCGAGAAAATCACCCATTCCTTGTGCCGCTTGAAAAGGCTCTCGCGGTATTCGAAATGGCAGGCCTGGTTGTCGAAAACGCGCACCGTGGTCCCATCGTAGAAACGCACCTGCCGGACGCGTTCCGAGATCGAGTGGCCATACGCGCCGGCGTTGCCGTAAATCGCCGCGCCGACCGAGCCTGGAATGCCCGAGAGCGTTTCCAGGCCCTTCAGGCCGCGCGCGATGGCGAAGTCCACCAAGTCCTGCAAAACCGCGCCCGCATCCGCGATGATCCGGTGATTGGCGGCCAGCAGGCGGTCGGCGCGAAAACGCAGCACAATCCCGCGGAACCCGTGGTCCGATACGATGAGGTTGGTGCCTCCGCCGATCACCATGGTGGGGATTCCGCTGGCCCGCGAGGCTTCCAACGCCGCCACGAAGGCCTCCGCGCTGGTGGTTTCGGCGTACAGGTCGGCGGGGCCTCCGATGCCGAACCGCGTATACCGCGAGAGCGGAGCGCAGGTGGAAACGGTTAAATTAGGAATTCCGGCGAGGCGCGCACGCGCCTCTTCGAGGGACGGCATTAACTCAATTATACGGGAGGCATTTGAATGAGCACCGGATTTCCGGGTTTCCCCAGCGAGGCCCTGACTTTCTTCCGCGGCCTGGCACGCAACAACAATCGCGAGTGGTTCTTGCCGCGCAAGCCGCTGTTCGAGGAGAAAGTCAAGCGCCCCATGTGGGAGTTGGTGGAGGCCCTGAACACGTCCATGAAGGAGTTCGCCCCCGAATATGTCACCGATCCCGCCAAGGCGATTTATCGTTTCTACCGCGACACGCGATTCAGCAAGGACAAGTCGCCGTATAAGGACCACATCGCCGCCAGCTTTTCGCGCCGCGGCCTGTCGTGCGAGGGAGCGGCCGGTTACTATGTCGCCGTTTCACACAAGAACGTCGGGATCGGCGGCGGGGTATACATGACGATGCCGCAGACCCTGCTGACCATCCGCCATCACATCGCGGAGCATGCCGAAGAGTTCCGCCGGACGGTTGGAGCGCGCGCCATGAAGAGCCTGTTCGGCGACATGCAGGGCGAGCAGTTGTCCCGGGTGCCCAAGGGTTTTCCGAAGGACCACCCGGCAGAAGACATCCTCCGTTTCAAACAGTTGTTCTTCTTTGCCGAGCTTCCCGCGGAGTTGGCCACCACGCCGGGAATCTACCCGGAAGTAAAGAAGCGCTTTCGCGCGATGGCTCCGTTCATGGAGTTTCTAAACGCTCCGCTCGTGCAGGCACAGAAGCGGCCGGCGATACCCCACGGTTAGCCGCATTCACCAACATCTGCCGGAAGGCGCGAAACACCTTCCGCATCTGCGGCTGCTTGTACGGATAGATTTCGGCCGGATCCATGGAGTGAACGGTCATGCCGCTATCCACCTCGAACACCAGCAATTCACCCTCGCGGGTTTCCCCGCAATCGATGCCGACGTATTCCAATTCCAGCCGGCCGGCGATGGTGGCAAGGGCGCGGCGGTGGCGCTGGGCGAAATCGCCGTCGAACCGGGCAAAGAATTGGGCCTCCTCGCCGCGCTTGGCTGAGCTTTCCGCCATGCCGGCGCTGATGTAGTGCACCACCCAGTGGTGCGAGATCGCCATATGGCAGGCGTAGGCCCGCCCATCGATCAGCACGATGCGGTATTTCCGGAACAGCCCGTCCGGCCCGCGATAGTCCAGGTAGGGAGCGGCATAAAATGCCTCTTCCGGCCTGGTCTTCAGATAGTCAGCGACATCCTGAGGACGATCCAGTTTCCGCAGGCCCTGACCTTTTTGGGAGTCCACAGGCCGCACAATGATCGGCAGCGAAGCCTCCGCGGTGTCCCGCAGCGCCCGTCGATCGACCCGGTCGGTCAGTGGTACCCGCAATCCGGGCTGCGAGGGCAACAATCGACATGCGCGGTCGCGCGAAAGGCGGGCGATGCGCTCCGGCCGGCAAATCACCGGGCGCGGCCACGAGGAGACCAGCGATTCGACGTGCCGCAGCAGCGAGCGATTCCGCTCGCTTTCACAGACTGCCACCATGGCGATGTCGTGCTCCGGAAAGAGCGACGGAGGCGGCAGGTCCGGCGATACATACAGCAGATCGAGGGCGACATCGGTCTCCTCCACCAGAAACTCCAGCGCGTTGTTCACCGACAGGTCCCCCGGGGTCACGATCCCGAGCAGCCGGACGGCCGCGGAATCTGCCGGGCACGGGAGACGATACAGACGCTGAATCTCGAGCGCGGATGCCTGCGCGGCCAACCCGATCTCGCGCTGCCCCATGAGCTGCAGGACGATCGCGAGGTCCATCCAGGCATTGGCATCCCTCTGGTTGCGCGCCAACCGGTCGAGCAGGAGCGCCTTGACGGGCGTGAGGTCGGCGCCGGCGAAGGCCATTCTCGCCAGCGTGGCGAGACCGATGAGCGGCTCGATCAGCTTGGTCATCGGCCTCCCGGGCAACGCCCGGCGTACGCCGCCCCAAGCGCCAGGACTGCCTCGACGAGCGCGTCGATGTCACTGCGATCCGTCCGGTGATTGACAATGGCGGCGCGAATCGCCAGTTGGCCGTTCCAGGTCGTGGTTGATGGTACGGCGATTCCGGATTCCTGCAGGTCGATGACGATGTTGCGGTTGACTTCATCGGAGCGCTCGCATCG
>Ga0335081_10012659_pt1 | contig 13669 bp, 12 predicted proteins | sample Lox_Sample_35_FD_206713 | JGI IMG/M metagenome (GOLD analysis project Ga0335081, IMG submission 206713) | Soil microbial communities from Loxahatchee National Wildlife Refuge, Florida, United States - Lox_Sample_3.5 | ecosystem: Environmental > Terrestrial > Soil > Wetlands | place: USA...
CAACCGGGTGATGAACCCGCTGCGCCAGGCCCAGCGGTTCGACCGGTCCGGCGACTACGTCCGCCGCTACGTGCCGGAGCTGGCCGGCCTCGACCCCGCCTGGATCCATACGCCGTGGAAGCTGCCCCCGGCCCAGCGGGTCCGGATGGGTTATCCGGGCCCGCTGGTGGAGCTGGCCTGACCTAGGACGCCGGGGGCATCAGCACCGTGTCGATGATGTAGACGGTGGCGTTGGCGGTCTGCACGTTCCCGCAGACCACGTGGGCGTTGTTCACCGCGTAGGTTTCGCCCATCTTGCCCGGGGTGACCATGCCGCCTTCCAGCGTTTTGATCCCCGTGCCCGAGGCCAGCTGGCCGGGGGTCTGGCGGCCGTCGGCCACATGGTAGGTGAGGATCTTGGTGAGTTCGGCCTTGTCCGCGAGCACCTTGTCCAGGGTGGCCTTGGGCAGCTTGGCGAACGCCGCGTTGTCCGGGGCGAACACGGTGATGTTCGCCGCGGAGTTCAGCGTGTCCACAAGACCGGCCTTCTTGACCGCCGTGACCAGCGTGGACAGCACCGGATTGGCGGAGGCGGCGGTGGCCACCCGAGCGGTGGCCATCCCGGTGAAGCTGCCGGCGCCCGACTTCGGCACCGAGGAGCAGGCCGGCCCGAAGTCCATCGCGGCGGCAGCCGGGGCGGACGAGGACGCCGCCGCCTTGGCCGGCGTGGACGACGAGGATGAGCCGCACGCCGCGGTGGCCAGGCCGAGGCTCACGGCCAGCCCGGACAGGGCGAGAAGACGGTACTTCATCTCTGTTCTCCTTAACTGAACCGTCAGGTGACGGTCACCACGACGGAATCCCAGCCGCTGGCGCCGCTGGGGAAGGGACGGGCGCGCCGCGGCGTCTGCGTCGCGCCCGTGCTGTCGGTGGCCCGCACCCGGAGCTGGTGCAGGCCCGGGGTGGCGTCCCAGCGCCACACCCACTGCCGCCACGTGTCGAGGCCGCCCGGGGCGAGCCTGGCCTGCTGCCAGGCGCCGTCATCCACGCTGACCTCGACCCAGGCGATGCCCCTGTGCGGTGCCCAGGCGACGCCGGCCACGACCGTTCGGCCCGCCTTGACCTGGGCCAGCGGCCTGGGCACGTCGATCCTGGACTCGGTCCTGACCGGCGCCTGCGCGGCGTAGCCGCGCTGCGTCCAGTACGCCCGCCGCGCCGCGAACGTGGTCACGGTCAGCCGGGTGACCCACTTGGTCGCGGACACGTAGCCGTACAGGCCGGGCACCACCATGCGGGCCGGGAAACCATGCGCCACCGGCAGCGGCTGGCCGTTCATCCCCACCGCCAGCAGCGCACTCTGGCTATTCCCGGGGCCGTCCATGATCGCCGCGAGCGGGGTGGAGATGGTCATCCCGTCGGCGGCGGACGACAGCACCTGGTCCGCGCCGGCCCGCACCCCGGCCCGGCGCAGCAGCCCGGCCAGCGGAACGCCCAGCCAGCGGGCGTTGCCGTTGTACGTGCCGCCGACCTCGTTCGAGACGCAGACCAGCGTGATCTCGGCCTCGGTCAGCGGCATCCGCAGCAGCTGGCCGAAGCCGATCTCGAGTTCCCGCTCGACCATCCCGTCGATCCGCAGCGTCCAGTCCCGCGGCGAGAGCTGCGGCAGCACCAGGTCGATGTCCACGCGGTAGAAGCTCGCGTTCGGCGTGATGAACGGCGTCAGCCCCGGTATCCCCAGGTCCGTGCCTGCCGGGACCTTCGCCCTGACGGCAGGGGCCGGCAGCCGCACCCGTCCCGGGGTAACCGTGGACCGCCCGAGCAGCACGCTGCCCAGCCCGCCCGTCCCCGCGGCCACCGCCGCCGCACCCGCCCCCACCACGAGCACCTGCCGCCTATTCGCCCCCGCCCTCGTCGCGGTCCCCGCCCCCACCGCGGCGCGGCTCGTTCGCCCCACCCGTACCAGCAGCACCAGGGTTCCCGCGCCCGCGGCCGCCCCGGCCAGCGTGGGCAGCACCTCCGCCGCCCCGCCGCCCGGCCGGCTGATCCCGGCCGCCACGCCGACCGCGGCGAACGCCGCCAGCCCGGCTAGGCCGAAGCCAAGCCGCCGCACGGCCAGCACGCCGGTCACCGCGGCGAACGCCGCCAGCAGCACCAGGATGCCGGCGATCAGGGCCTGCTTGTCGTGCGCACCGAAGTGCGCGATCGCGAGCTCCTTGACCGGAACCGGGGTCAGGTTGATCGCGGCCTCGCCGACCGCGACGACTGGAGCCCCCAGCGGTCCCCCGGAGATCGGCAGGGCCGCGGCAGTGAGCTCGGCCACGCCCAGCGCGACCGCGCCGGCCAGCAGGCCAGCCGCGGCGCCCCATGTCCTGTTCATGGCCGCCATTCGGGCCTGTCCGCAAACCGGATTGGTCGCGTTCTTGCAGGTCCGGATATTCCTTACGAAATAAGGCGGGACCAATCCGGCGGGCCCGCGGCCTCGAATACGGGATCATGAGCAGGCCTGAGATACGTCGGTGGCAGCCCGAGCCGGACCAGGAGACCCTGCCGCTCGACCTCGCCACGTTGCTGAGCCAGGTGGCGCGCGGCGACCACCGGGCGTTCGAGCTCGTCTACGCCGAACTCTCCGGCCCGGTCTACGGCGTCGTCCGGCAGGTGCTGCGCGACCCGGCCCAGTCCGAGGAGGTCGCGCAGGAGGTTCTGCTCGAGATCTGGCGGACGGCGTCCCGGTTCGACCCGGACCGGGGCAGCGCTACCGCCTGGGCGCTGACGATCGCGCACCGCCGCGCGGTCGACCGGGTCCGCTCGGAGAATGCCTGCTCGCGCCGGGAACAGAAGGCCGCGGAGCCGGAGCCTGGCGAGGACGACGTGGTCGAGACCGTTGCGGCGACGCTGGAGTACCAGCGGGTACGCCGGTGCATGGACGGGCTGACCGGGCTGCAGCGCGAGTCGATCGAGCTCGCCTACTACAGCGGATACTCCTACCCGCAGGTCGCGCAGCTACTCGGGGTCGCCCTCGGCACGGTCAAGACCCGGATCAGGGACGGGTTGATCAGGATGCGTGACTGCATGGAGGTGACCTGGTGAAGGCCATGCGTGACGACCTGCACGTACTCACCGGAAGCTATGCCCTGGACGCCGTCAGCGACGCCGAGCGCGGGGACTTCGAGCGTCACCTGCAGCGCTGCCCCGTCTGCGAGGCCGAGGTCCGCGGCCTGCGCGAGACCGCGGCCAGGCTCGCCCTGGCCTGCGCCATGACCCCGCCGGCCCGGATGGAGCGGCGGGTGCTGGCGGCCGCGTACCAGACCAGGCAGCTCCCGCCGCTGTCCGCCGGCCGTCCCCGCCGGGCGCCGCTACCCAGCCGGGCCCTGCCCTCCCGCCTGGCCTTCCCCCGCTGGCCCCTACCTCGCTGGCTGGCCGTCCTGGCCGCCGCGGCCAGCGTGGCCGCCGCCGTCATGCTCGGGATCAACCAGCTGTCCGCCCAGCACCAGCTCGACCAGGCGCGCGCTACCGCTATCGCCCGGGTGGTCACCGCGCCCGATGCCCATGTCGAGACCGCGCGGGTCGGCGCGGGCGGGACCGTCACCGTGGTCACCTCCGCGGCGCTGCGCGAAGCCGTGGTCAGCGCCAGCGGGATGGCGCCCCTGCTGTCCAGCCGCGTCTACCAGGTGTGGGTGATGAGCCCGTCCGGTGCCCGTTCGGCCGGCCTGATGCACCGCAGCTCCCTCCTAGCCGCGGTCCGGCCCGGCGACCGGATCGGCATTACCGTCGAGCCCGCAGGCGGCACCGCCCGCCCGACCACCACCCCCGTCGCGGTCCTGCCCGTCTAGGGCGCGGCGCCATCAGCAGCCGGTCCGCCGCGAGATGCTCGCCACCGCCGACCTCGTGGCTGAGCACCGGCTTCCACTATAACGCGTCGCGCTATACCGGCTTGCGGTATAGCGCGAGACGCTATACTGTGGACGGCGTGACAGAAAGACTGGACCGATGGGCCGATCCGCCGCTGCTGGTGCTGGCCAGCCTGGCCGACGAGCCCAAGCACGGCTACGCCATCTCCCAGGACGTGGCGGAGACCATGGGCGTCCGGCTCAGCGCGGGCACCCTCTACGCGGTGATCGCCCGGCTGGAGGCGCGCGGCCTGATCGAGCCGCTCGAGTCGGACGATCGCCGCCGGCCGTACCGCATCACGATGGCCGGCGCCGAGGCGCTGGCCCAGCAGTCCGAGCGGATGAGCAAGGTCGCCTCGGTGGCCAGGGAACGGCTGAGCACGCGCCTCGGCTGGGCCGGAGCATGAGGTCGCCGCTGGCCCGGGCCGCCCTCGCCCTCTACCCGCCCTCCTGGCGGGCCCGCTACGGCGACGAGGTCCTGGCGCTCCTCGACGACTCCGGCGGCGGTCCGGCTGCCGTAGCCAGCCTGGCCTGGCACGCGCTGCCCGCCTGGTTCTGCCCGCCCCGCCATCTGCACGACCGGCCGGCCCGGATGCGGGCCAGCCTGGCCACCGCGCTCATGTCCTGGTCCATGCTGACCGGTCTGGGTCTGGTCTTCGCCCAGCTCACCCAGTTGCAGGGCCTTGCCCCGGCCGCCGCCCCGCAAATCCGCTGGGCCTATGCCGTCTTCGACATATCCCTGGCCACCTCGGCGCTGATCGCCGGCCTCGGCGGACTACCGCTGTGGCTGCTGATGCTGCGCCGGGCCTGGCGCGATCAGCGCACCCGCGACACGGCATACCTGCTGCTCCCGGTCATCGCTCCGGTCGCCTACCTGGCCGGCCTGATCGTGACAGCCCGGCTGGCCGGCGGCGCGAGCGGGCTCAGCCAGGGCTGGTTCGGCGTGATCACGCTGGCCGGGTTCGCGGCAGCTGCCACCGCGGCGGCCGGCCCCGGCCTGGCCCTGCGCAGGCTGCAGCCACGGGGGCCAGCCCTGCGCTTGGCGGCCACCGCTGCCGGCGTGTCGGCCGGAGTCATGGCGGTCGCCGCCGTGGCCATCGTGATCGCCGTGACCAGCCTGGACCTGTGGGCCCGGCAGTTCGCCGGCTATCACGACGGCACGCTGTCGGGCATCTACCTGGCGCTGGTCGTCGCCGCCGCGACCGTCACCACGGTGAGCGCCGCCCGGGGCACCCGCGCCGCCCTGGCTCACCCCTAGTCAGTCAGCCACCGAAAGGCAGTCGGGCTTTCTTCCGCTCCTACGACCAGGCCTGGAAGACCCGGCGCCTGCGGCGCAACCCCGCCGTCCAGGCGGCCCCCGCGACCCTGCGCGGCAAGCCCGCCGGCCCTGCCATCCGCGCTCACGCCACCCTGCTCGACGGAGAGCAGGCCCGCCTGGCGGCCCGCGCCCTGGGCCGCCGTCACCGGATCCTTCAGGCCATCCTGGTGCCGACCGCCCACCGCCTGATGGGCTACCGCACCCTGCACTACGAACTCATCCCCGGGTAACCGGGGGTCACCCCGGCCGGACCGGGGGTCCGTGGCTGTGTAGGACCTTCGTCTTGTCCTTGTTCCAGGCGGTCGTGGTCCCGTCCGGGTTGACGACCAGGGTCCAGCCCCACCGGTGGATCACGACCTGGTGATGGAAGGCGCACAGCAGGACACAGTCCTTGACCGAGGTCTTGCCGCCGTTGGCCTTGTGCTTCGTGTGATGCACCTCGCACGCGCCGGCGGGCTGGTCGCAGCCGCCGGCCCACTGGCAGTGGCGGTCCCGCAGCAGCACCGCGTTGCGGATCCCCGCCGGGACGCTCTCGGCGTACCCGATGTCCAGCGGCAGGCTGGGCCCGGCCAGCCGGGCGCCCAGCTGCCGACGGCGCAGGAAGCTGGCCAGCCCGCCCGGGCCCGACAGAAGGTCCACGGCCTTGCCGATGACGGCTTGCTCGATCGCGGCCCAGGCCGCGGTGGTATCCGGGCGGGCCTGGCCGCCCTGGCGGAGCCGGTCCAGTTCCACGCACAGCCGGACCAGGTCCTCCAGCGCGTCCACGTTGACGTCGCCGGTCACGATCGGGGCCATCGCGGCGTCGCACGCGATCGCCCCGGCGGCGTCCCCGTCCAGCCAGGCGCCATCGTTAGCGCCGGTTTCGGACGCGGCGGCGCGATTCGCCGCCCACTGCGCCCGGACCCGCGCGGTCCACTGCTCCTGCAGCGCCGAGTCGGCGTCGAGCAGCAGCAGGTCGGCGAGGGAGATGTGCGCCCACACCTTGACCGGCTGCCCGGCCCGCTCCGGCAGCAGGTTAGCCGCGACCAGGCGGCGCATTGCCTCGGCCAGCGCGTCGTGATAGCGCTGTTCCTGGGTCCGATCGTCTTCGGAACCGGTGGGGGCGGACAGCGCATCCAGAACTGCGCCGACGATCGCGGCGCATTCCGGGGTCAGGTCGCCGTTGAGGACCCCGGCGCCCTGGAAGGTGGTTTCCAGCCGTACGCCGCGGTCTCCGAACGCTCGGGCCGGGTCCTCGTCCGGCAGATCACCGCGAGCCCGCTCGTACATCTCAGCGAACAGCGCCGACAGGTCCGCCAGTCCCAGCCCGGCCGCCGCGGCCGCGACCAGCAGTTCGTCGGACTCCTCCCGGAACTTCTCCGGCAGCTTGTCCGTCCACTGGCAGATGGTCCGCCCGTAGGACTCCGACAGCTCCTCCGCGGCCAGCGCCGCTACGACCTGCGGATGCATGCCACACCGTTTCGCCCACGCCGTATGGCTGGCCGCCGCGCCCCGGGTGATCCCCGTCTTGTGCATCAGCCACGTCCGCGCACTGTAGTCTGCGTCGGCCGAATACCCCTTGCCCACCGTGAACGCGGACAGGAACGACGCCCGCGCCGCGGTGACGGCCGCTCCGGTCCGCTCCAGCCCCCGCAGGCACTCCGCCTGGGCCTCATCCGCCAGCTGGGTCGCATCCACGGCGGCCAGGTAGCGCAGCGCGGCACGCGCCATCTCGATCGCCTCGCCGACGCTGGCGAAGACCGGGGCAGCGCCCACCTGGGTCACCTCCTCCGCGAGGACTGATCACTGCTGCTGACGGTTTCGTCCCGGGAGGGCAGGTTTCTAGGATCTGAATTCGATCCTACCGGGCGGGCATGACATTTCCGGGATCAACCACGCCGTGTCGCGAGATAGGTACTAGTGGTTGAAAAGAGTGCCCAGGTGCTGCTGTGAAATCGTTCACCAACCTGACCGTGCTGGCCGGTTCAGCCCGGGCCGTCCGGCGGGGAGTAGGAGCAGCGGGTGCCGGTCCGGACGGACCGGTCGAGGTGGGCGGCGGCGGCCGGGGCGCGGTCGTGGATCTTGGCGATCGCAGCCCTGATGGCCCGGGTGACGTTGAGCCGGGCGCGTTCGGATTCCGCGCCGAGGCGCCGTGGCCTGCCGCCGAGCCCGGTCGCGGCGGCGAGCTCGCGGACCAGGAAGTCCTTCTCGGCGCGCAGGCGGCTGGCCCGCTCGGTGTCGTGCCACGCCTCGGCTTCGGCGAGGTCCTCGTCGAGGGCGGTGAGGCGCTTCCGGTAGGCTGCCCGGGCCTGCTGGTCGAGGATCTCGTCGGCCCCGGTTCCGGACGCGTCGAGCAGCCCGTCTGCTGATGATGCCGCGGCGGCCGGGCCGGGGGCGGCCGCGAGCCGGACCAGGTCCAGGGCGGCCAGGTCACGGCCGGGCTGGCGGATCAGCAGGTCCAGGTAGCGCAGGCCGAGGCTGTCCGGCACCCGGGTCGCGGCGTCCGCGAAGCCGACGAGCCAGAAATCGTCTTCCCGCTGCAGGGTGAGGTGGGCGGGTTGGCTGGGCTCCCCGGCCTGGTCGAGGACGGCGAGCAGCCTGGTCATGCCGCAGTCGGCGGCGAGGGCCCGGGCCTCGGCGAGCGCCGCCGACGCGGCGGAAGGGTCCAGCAGCCGCGCATGCTCGTGCAGGGTGTGCGCGAGCATGGGGCGGGCGCCGAGCCGCCGGTGCATGCTGGCAGCCGCGCGGTAGTGCCGGTCCGCCGCGGCGGTATCGCCGCTCAGGGCGGCCAGGCCGGCCAGGTAGAAGTCGGTGGAGCCGGAGCACATGACCGCCCCGGCGGCGACCGCGGCGCGCCCGGCGTAGGGGGCCAGGGCCTGGTAGACGCGTGGCGCGTGGCCGGCTGCCCGCAGCACGACGCAGTCGCGGGCGAGCAGGGTCAGCGCCCACAGGTAGAGCATGTCCGGGCGCATGGTTCCGAGTCCGGTGCCGACGAGCTCGTCCAGCCGGCCGCGGGCCTGCTCGGCCGCGCCGTGGGCGGCCTCGAGCTGGACCAGGGCCGCGGCGTGCGCCACCGCCAGGTTCGACCGCGCCACCAGGTCACGCAGTTCCCGCTCCATCCACTGCTCGTCACCCTCGGGCAGCCCGGCGTGCAGCCAGATGGCGAACAGCTGGCCCCAGTAGACCGCGCCGGCGTCGGGCAGGCCGGCCGCCTGCCCGGTCTGGAAGGCCTGCCGGGCGTTCTCGGCCGCGGCAGCGAAGTCGCCGGTGAGCGCGGCCATGGTCGAGCGGCGGGACAGGGCGGCCAGCCTGACGGCCGGCTGGCGCAGCCACCCGGCCATCCGGTCGAGCTCGGGCAGGACCCGCTGGGCGGCGGGGCCGTCACCCAGCTCGAGCAGGTGGGTCAGGCGCAGGACGCGGCCGTCGAGTTCGGTCTCGGGTGCGCGGGCCCGCTGGGCCGCGGTGACGATCTCGTCGGCCGCGGCGAGCGCGTCGGCGGGGTCCTGGGTGCCCCACAAGACGTAGTGCCGGGCGGTCAGCGCGGTGGCGAGGGCCATGGCGGCGGCGTCTTGGTCCGGATCGCGGGATACCGCCGCGCGCGCGTCTAGCACGGCCCGTTCGGCCGTATCCCGGGCCTCGGCCGGTACGGCGGCGAGCGTGATCGCCAGCCGGGCCAGGGTGCGGGCCCGCAGCGCGTGGTCGGCCGGGTCCAGCGCCGCGGCCGCCTCGCGGAGCAGCGCGGTCGCGGTGTCCGCCGGGGCGTTGAAGTCGAGGTGCTGGGCGTTCAGCAGCGCCGCGGCGGCCAGCAGCCGCGGCTCGTCCGCGTCCCGGGCGAGCCGGACGGCTTCGTCGATGACGCGGGTGGCGGCCGGATCAGAGCCGGTCTTGGTGAGCGCCTCGGCCAGGCTGAGCAGCAGCCCGGCCCGGTCGGCCGGGCTGGCCTGGGCCGCCCGGCGCTGCACGTCGAGGGCGCGCCGGAAGTGACCGGCGGCTTCCTCGTAGGCCAGCGCGGTCAGCGCGTCGGCGCCAGCCAGCCGGGAATGGTGCACGGCCCGGGCGGCAGCTTCGGCGCTGGCGGGGGCGGCCCGCAGGAAGTGGTAGGCCAGTTCGGCGTGGCCTGGCCCCACGCTGTTCTCCAGCACCGCGGCGATCCGGTGGTGCACCTGGGCCCGGGACTGCGGCGAGAGCTCGGCGTAGAGGGTTTCCCTGATCAGCGCGTGCCGGAACCGGTACACCTCGCCGATGTCCTGGCCCGGGCCGAGCAGGCCGATGGCGGTGGCGTCGTCGCACAACCGGGCCACCGGTCCGGCCGGGACCTCCAGCGCCGCCGCGACCAGAGCCGGGTCGATGCCGGGGCCCAGCGCCGCGGCGGTGGCCAGGATTTCGTCGGCGGCCGGGGTGTTGTCGCCGGCCTCGGTCCCGGTATCGGTATCGGCCTCGGGCTGGCCGAGCCTGGCGACCTGACGGCGGACGGCCTGCCGGATGCCGGCCGGGACCGGCACCTCCTCGACCGTGGCCGCGCCCGGGCCGAGCAAACGCGCCACCTGCGATACGAACAGCGGGTTCCCCTCGCTGCGGCGCTGCACGACGGCGAGCACGTCCGCGTCCGCGCCGGGCAGCATGAGCCGGATGTCCCCGGCGGACAGGCCCGCCAGGACCAGCGGCGGGCTGGCCGACTCCAGCGCGGCGATCACGTCGCTGATGTCCGGGTCGAGGGCCGCCTCGGCCGTGCGGTAGGTGGCGAGCAGCAGGACCCGGGACAGCCGCGCGGCCGCCGCGAACCGCAGCAGCAGCGCCGATGGACGGCCGGCGGCGTGCAGGTCGTCGAGGATCACCGCCACCGGCGCGGCCCGCGACGCCTGGTCCAGGACCGTGCAGACCGCCTCGAACAGCGTCAGCCTGGCGTCAGGCCCCGACCCGGCTGGCACGGCTCCGGCAGGCTCCCGGGACGGTCCGAGCTCGGGCAGGAGCTGGGCGAGCGCAGTACCGCCGGGGCCCGGGGCTTGCGGGCCGGCTGCGCCGGCGAGCGCCGCCGCCCCGGCCTGCCGGCCGTAGCTCCTCAGCACCTGGACCCAGGGCCAGTAGGGCGGGGCGCCGCCGTCTTCCCAGGCGCCGCCCCAGAGCACCATCGCGCCGTCGGCGGCGGCCGCCCGGGCGAAGGCACGGGCCAGCTCGGTCTTGCCGATGCCCGGCTCCCCCGACACCAGCGCCAGCCTGGCGTCACCCGTGGTCGCCTGGCGCAGGGCGGCGGAAAGCACGGCCAGCTCATGTGCGCGCCCGACGAACGCCTCCGCGTCCTGCGGCCCCGCCCGCTGCGGCATGCACGCCACCTTCCCGAACCAGGCCCACCCTTCCCTCAAACCATAGCCTTCGCGCAGGCTACAGCCCTGTTCACAGCGGCTGAACGGCTCGTTCATCGCCTTGGCACGCCTGCTCAGGTAGAGGCAACCAACCTGAAGGAGACATCACGATGGACGAGAACCGCGCCGCGGAGTTCACCGGACGGGTCCTGGCCGACAGCGCCGCGGCCGCGACGATCGTGCTGGCCGCCCTGGGCGACCGGACCGGGCTGTTCAAGGACCTGGCCGAACGCGGCCCGGCAACCAGCGGGGAGCTGGCCGGCCGTACCGGGCTCGCGGAGCGGTACGTGCGGGAGTGGCTCGGCGGCATGTTCGCCGCCGGGTACCTGAGCTACGACGACGCCCGGCAGCGCTACGCCCTGCCCGCCGAGCACGTGCCGACCCTGGCCACCGAACCCGGTCCCGCCTTCTTCGGCGGCGTCCACCAGGAGCTGATCGGCGCGATCCAGCGCTACGACCAGGTGGCCGGGGCATTCCGCCGCGGCGGCGGGGTCCGGCCCGCCGACCTGCACCCCGACGTCTGGACCGGGACCAGCCGGTTCACCGCGCAGTGGCACCAGAACATGCTGGTCCAGCAGTGGCTGCCGCTGGTGCCGCAGACCTCGGCCAGGCTGCGAGCCGGCGCCCGGGTCGCCGACGTGGGCTGCGGCACCGGGCAGGCGCTGATCGCGCTGGCCCGCGCCTTCCCGGCGATCACCGCGACCGGGTACGACGCGCACCCGCCGTCCGTCGAGCAGGCCCGGCGCGCGACCGCCGAGGCCGGCCTCGCCGACCGGGTCAGCTACCAGGTCCTCGACGCGGCCGCCGGGCTGCCCGGCTCCTTCGACGTGATCACCACGTTCGACGTGGTGCACGACGCGGTCGACCCGCTCGGGCTGCTCCGGTCGATCCGGGACGCGCTGCGCCCCGGCGGCAGCTACCTATGCCTGGAGATCAACTGCTCGGACCAGGCCGCCGCCAACACCGGTCCCATCGCCACCCTGCTGTACGGCTTCTCGGTCCTGTACTGCATGACCACGTCGCTGGCCGAGGGCGGCGAAGGCCTGGGCACCCTCGGGCTGCCCGAGCCGGTGCTCCGCGACCTGGCCGCCAAAGCCGGCTTCGCACAGGTCCGGCACGTCGAGATGGACAACCCGTTCAACAGCCTCTACGAGCTCACGCGATGAGCACCGACGTGATGGGCGCCGGGTCAGCCCGGGAGCTGCTGGCCCGGGCGTCGTCCCGGACCCGGGCGGAACCCGCCGACGCGCGGGCCGGAGCGGTCTTCGAGCGGGTCACGGTGGGCGCGGAGTCGTTCTTCGTCAAGCGGCTCAGCGCGTCCTCCGACTGGATCATGCGGATCGCCGGGGACCACGTGCACCGCCCGTACCTGATCTGGCGGTCCGGCCTCATGGACCAGGCGCCGGGCCTCATCGATCACACCGTGGTGGCGATGGACCTGACCGGCGCGCCGGGCGACGACGCGGTCCTGACCATCGTCATGCGCGACGTCGGCGAGTCCCTCGTCCCGCCCGGGGACAGCACGGTGCCCGCCGCCCAGCACGCCCGGTTCATCGCGCACATGGCCGCCTTGAGCAGCGCGTTCTGGGGATGGAAGGACCAACTCGGCCTGACCACCATGGCGCAGCGGATGCGGTTCTTCGCACCGGACAACATCGCCGCCGAACTCGACGCCGCCGAGGTGCCTGGACCGCTGGCGGCCGCCGCGGCCGGCTGGCCCGCCCTGGCCGAACGGTCGCCGTTGCTGTCCGCCGTCGCCCGGCGCGTCCACGACGACCCGGCGATCATCACGGCTCGCCTGGCCGGGCTGCCGGGCACGTTCGTGCACGGCGACTGGAAGATGGGCAACCTGGGCAGCCACCCGGACGGGCGCACCGTCCTGCTGGACTGGACCCTGCCCGGCGCTGGGCCCGCTTGCTGGGATCTGTGCTGGTACCTGGCGCTCAACCGGGCCAGGCTGCCGGAGCAGAAGGAAGCGGCGATCGCCCGGTTCCGCGCCGCGCTGGAAGGCCACGGGATCGCCACCTCGGCCTGGTGGCAGGAACAGCTCGATTTGTGCCTGATCGGGATCATGGCCACGTTCGGCTGGGAGAAGGCGCTCGGCGATGCCGATGAGCTGTCCTGGTGGGAGGCACGGGTCACCGCGGCGGTCGCCCGCCAGCTCATCCCGCTGCCCAGAGGCTCAGTCCGCTGAGGATCGAGGCAGCATACCCGCTGTGACCCGCCGGCGGCCCCGTTCACGCCCCAACTAACCCACTCACACCCCCAACCTCCCCAGCCCCCAGGCCGATTCAATGAGAGTCACTCTCTACCGCATCTATCCGGTAGAGGGGGACTCTCATTGGTTCTTCGTGCCCGGTGCGAGCCGGCGGAAGGGGGCGGAGTGGAAGGGGGGCGGGGTGGAATACGAGGGGCCGTGCTGGCGTTGCCGGATATCCGTGTGGATGTACGGAGGTACGGATGTCTGCGGTTGATCATGAGCATCCGGTGAGCCCGGAGCGGGTGGCGGTGGCGCGGGCGGGAGTCCTGGCGACGGGCGAGGCCGGGCGGCTGGCGGGGTTGCTCGGCATGCTGGCCGATCCGGTCCGGTCCCGGATCTTGTTCGCGCTGTCCGCGGCCGGGGAGTTGTGCGTGGGCGACCTGGCGCTGGCCCTGGAGGCCACCGAGGATCAGGTCTCCTACGCGCTGAAGATGCTGCGGCTGGCCGGGATGGTCAGCTTCCGCAAGGACGGCCGGATGGTGTTCTACCAGCTGGCCGACGGCTTCCCGCACCCGCTGCTCGAGCACTGCCTGCGCCAGCTGCTCAGCATCGCATCCCCGGAGGGCCACGATGCGAGCGCTTGACGCGATCGGTCACGCGCTGGCCGTGGCCGGCTCGATGACCTGGCAGATCACCTGGTCGCTGATCCTCGGGTTCGCGCTGTCGGCGGTGGTGCAGGCGGTGATCCGGCGGCAGACCATCGTCCGGATGCTCGGCGACGACAGGCCGAAGACGCTGGCGCGGGCGGCCGGGTTCGGCGCGGCCTCGTCGTCGTGCTCGTACGCGGCGGTGGCGCTGGCCCGGGCGCTGTTCCGCCGGGGCGCGAGCTTCACCGCGGCGATGACCTTCGAGATCGCCAGCACCAACCTGGTCATCGAGCTGGGCA
>Ga0335081_10012660_pt1 | contig 13669 bp, 10 predicted proteins | sample Lox_Sample_35_FD_206713 | JGI IMG/M metagenome (GOLD analysis project Ga0335081, IMG submission 206713) | Soil microbial communities from Loxahatchee National Wildlife Refuge, Florida, United States - Lox_Sample_3.5 | ecosystem: Environmental > Terrestrial > Soil > Wetlands | place: USA...
GGAGGACACCCGCGCATACAGGTCGCGCAGGAACGACCCGTTGTCCGCCTCGTGCTGCTGGCCCAGCCAGAAGACCGCCTTCTCGCGCGTCTCCTCCGGCGCGTCCTCGCGTCCGGCGTAAGCCCGGAGCATCTGCTCCGCGCGGGGATCCCGGATCTGCGACAGGGCGAACACGGCCTTCTCGCGCAGGTCCTCGTCGGTCGAGGTCCGCAGGATCGAGTCCAGGGCGGTGACCGCGCGCTCGCTGCCCACCTGCGAGAGCCAGAACACCGCCTGCTCCCGCACGTCGCCGTCCGGGTCGTCGCGCGCGACCGAGAGCAGCACGTCCTCGGTCTCCGGCGTGCGCTTCTGCGACAAGACGAAGACGGCCCGCCGCCGCAGGCCGGCGGAGCACGGGTCGCGGCGGGCCAGCACCTGCTTCAGGACCGGCACCGCGTTCACCGCGTCCATCTGCATCAACGCGTTCATCGCCGCCACGCGGGGGTCGTCATCGTCGTCGGAGCACGCGCGCTGGGTGGCCTGGCCCGTGTCGGCACCGGTGGCGCCGGCGTGGGCCTGGATCCACTCGCCGGCCCGGGGGTCGCCGCGGCGCGCCAGCTCGCCGTAGACGCGGGCCAGCAGGGCGTCGCCGTCGCCGCGCGTCGCGGCACGCGGGAAGTGCGCGGCCTGGTACTCGAGCAGGGTGGTGGCGACGCGGAGATTGGCGTCGTCGCCCGTCCGGTAGAGCGCGAAGGCCGCCCAGTAGTGTGCATCCGGCACGTACTCCGACCGCGGATACCGCCGGATCAGGTCGCGGAACGCGGTCGCGGCGTCGGCGTAGCGACCCCGGTTCAGGAGCTGGCGCGCGGCGCGATACAGGGAATCGCCGGGATCGTCGGGAGCCCATGCCGCAGGCGGCTCGGAGGCGAAGAGGCGACCGTCGGGAGCGGCGATGGCCCCGGGCGCCGGCGCCTGCGCGCCGAGGGACGGCCATCCGGCGGCACCGGCGGCGCGCGGCGCCGGCGCGGAGGCGGGGGCGGTCTGCAGGGCGAGCGCGACGGCGGCGAGCAGCGAGAGCTTGCTGGACATCACAGTGCTCCTTGGGTGCGCGCAGCCCCGGCGGCCGCGGGAGTCGCGGCCCGGAGCCGGGTCAGCACGCTGTGTTGGGTCAGTCCCTCGTTGATCAAGTCGATGTCGTCCTGACGCCCGGCCTCGCCCCGCAGCTGGGTGATCTGCGCCAGAACCAGCTCGAGATCCTGCAGCAGGGACCGCAGCTCGGCATCGCGGCCGACGGGGGAATCGAGCATCAGGCGCGTGGTGGTGAGGAGATCGCGCGCCGAGGCGACGAACTGCGGATCCAGCCGGCGCCCCCGGCTCTCGGCGCGAAAGCCGGTGAGCAGGACCTCGGTGCGGGCGAGATACTGCGCGGCCGCCAGGCGGTAGGGAGCGGAAAACGTACCGGGAGCCGCGGCCGTGGACGCGCCCGTCCGCGGAGCCGCCATCCAGCCGAGCCTTCCGAGCCCGATCCCCAGGACCAGCGTGGCCGCGAGCGCCAGGCCCCAGCGGAGCCGCCTCAGGTTGCGCCGGGCCGCACGACGGCGCTCCAGCTCGGCGGCGATCGCGGCCCACATCTCCTGGCGCGGAGCGGTCGGCGGAGCGTGGTACGCCCGGGCCGCTTCCCGCAGTCTCTCGGGCAACGCGTCGTCGGGTTCGGTCGTCATGGGATCCACTCTCCCTCGAAGTCGGCCAGGGCATCCCGCAGCTTGGCGCGAGCCCGCGACAGCTGGCCCTTGGACGTGCCGGCCTCGATGCCGAGCGCCGCGCCGATCTCCTCGTGCGTGTAGCCTTCCACGTCGTGCATCACGAACACGGTGCGATATCCCTCCGGCAGCGCATCGATCGCCTCCGCCAGCCGCCGCTTCAGGTCGGGCTCGGCTTCGCGGCCCGTCCACGCCACGTCGTGACCGTCCTCCAGGCCGGTCTCGCGCCGGCGCAGCCGCTTGACCTTGCGCAAGCCGTTGAGCGCGACCGACACGGCGACTGCATGGAGCCAGGTGGAGAACAGCGATCCACCACGGAACTCGTGCAGGTGCTCGAACGCGCGGACGAACGTGTCCTGAGTGAAGTCCCGCGCCAGGTCGGCGTCGCCGGCGAGCCGGAACACCAGCCGGTACACCCGGTCGACGTGCGCCTCGTACAGCGCCCGCTCCGCCGCCGGCTCACCGGTGCGCGCTCGGGCGATCAGCTCGGCTTCGTGCACGGGACTCCGGCAGTGACGGTCACACGTCCGACACAGGGTGCCGGGAAAGGGTTGCGTCGAAGCGAGGTTCGGCCGGCCGTGGTCGTCGGGCTCACTCGCGCGGCCCCCTCGGGGATGGTGATCCGGCCAGGAATGCCGGGGCCGGCGCCGGTGCGGCGGATTGCCACCGCGCCTCGCCTGCCCGGCCCTCGGCCCGAACGGCGGGTGGCGTCACTTCCACGGCGCGGGCGCCGTCACCTTTGCAGGGGTCGCCCTGTCCCTGTAAGCCACCGGGACGCGACCGCGCGGGCCCCCGCCGGCGGGGCTCGCGCGTCTTCCGGACCCGGGATTCGACCGTAGCTGTGCTGTAATGGGAGGCGCGATGCGCTGCGTGGCAAGCTGGAACTCGCAGCTGATGCAGGGGGACGCCTGGGCGGGCGCGGGACGGAGGCAGTGGTTCGCGCTGAACGACGGCCCGATCCACGCGGACGCCGGCGCGCGCCGTGAGAGGGACGCCGGTCGCCTGCGCCCGTCGCTCGACGCGAGGGGCCTCGCGGTCGTCCGCGGCTTCAGGCTGTCGATCGAATCGTCCGACGGCTACACGTACGGGCACAGCGAGCGGGTGGCGCGCTACGCCTCGCAGGTGGCCGGGGCCTTGGGCATGGCCGAGGTCGAGATCGACGCGGTCCGGGTCGGCGCCTATCTGCACGACGTCGGCAAGATCCGCGTGCCGTACGAGATCCTCAACAAGGCCGGGCGCCTGACCCCGGCCGAGTTCGACGTGATGAAGATGCACGCGGTCTGGGGCCTCGAGCTGCTCGAAGGTGTGGAGTTCCCGTTCGACGTCAGGTCCATCATCCGCTGGCATCACGAGAAGCGCGACGGCTCGGGGTACCCCGACGGCCTGAAGGGGGACGAGATCCCGTTGTGCGCCTCCATCATCGGCATCGTGGACGTGTACGACGCGCTCACCAGCGCCCGCAGCTACCGGCCGGCGATGTCGCCGGCCGACGCCCTGCGCGAGATGGGCTCGCGCCGGAGCTGGTGGAGGCCGGAGGTCTACGACGCGTTCCTGAGCGCCGAAGCCCTGCCCACGTTCAGGCCCACGGTCCGCGCCATGGCCCGCGGCGGTGTCGCGGGGCGGGTGCGCACCGGGAGTCCCGCCGCCGCCTAGAGCCTCCGCCGGCCGCGGTGGAAGCCGCGGCGCTCCGCCTGTAGCTTGGGAGCTCCCAACCGGTCCGGAGGCCTCGTGTTCGTCGGGCACTTCGCGCTGGGCTTCGCCGCCAAGCGCCTCGCTCCCAGGACGTCGCTGGGCACCCTGTTCGCGGCTCCCGAGTTCGCGGACATCCTCTTCCCGCTGTTCGTGCTCCTGGGATGGGAGAAGGTGGCGTTCGCCGGCGGCACCAACCCGTTCCTGTCGATCACGCTCGACCAGTACCCGCTCTCGCACGGCCTGCTCACCCTCGTCGCGTGGGGCGTGCTGTTCGCGGCGCTCTATCGCCTGCGCACCCGGTACGATCGGGGCGCCGTCGTGGTCGGGCTGCTGGTGGTGAGCCACTGGGTGCTGGATTTCGTCACGCACCGGCCGGACATGCCGCTGTGGCCCGGCGGCCCCAAGGTGGGGTTGGAGCTGTGGGCGTCGGTCCCGGGCACGATCGTCGTCGAGGGCGTGCTGTTCGTCGGTGGCGTGGCGCTCTACGCAAGCGCGACGCGCGCGAGGGACGCGGTAGGGCGCTTCGGACTGTGGGCCCTGGTCGCGCTGCTCGTCGTGCTGTACGTGGCATCGCTCGCGCCCACCCCGCCGCCGTCACCGGCCGCGTTCGCGCTGGTCGGGGTTCTCTTGATGGTGGTGCTGCTGGGCCTGGGGGCCTGGATCGATCGTCATCGCGAGGCTTCGCCGTCTCCGGCTCCCTGAGGCGCGGGTGGCGCGCACCGGGCGCGGCGGTTAGGTTCCCGCCCGGTTCTGGGGGCGCCGCAACGCGGCCGGCAGAGTCGGCCTCCTGCGGCGCCCCTTGGTTCAACCTTTGCAGCAGCAGGGAGTCATGAAGGCTTCAGACGTACGCAAGGGGCACGTCCTGATCGTTGACGGCCAGCCGTGCCGGGTCCTGGATTTCCAGCACCGCACGCCCGGGAACCTGCGCGCGTTCGTGCAGGTCCGGATGCGGAACCTGGTGAGCGGAAACACGTTCGACACCCGATACATCGCGACCGAGTACGTGGACGAGGCGCGGCTCGACACCAAGGAGTTTCAGGTGCTCTACCGCGACGACCAGGGCGTGCACGTGATGGACGCCAACAGCTTCGAGCAATACACGCTCGCCAACGACGTCGTGGGCGAGGCGGCGCCCTGGCTCGAGCCGGAGATCCACCTCCAGGCGGAGATGCTCGACGGGCAGGTGGTCGGACTGCAGCTGCCGGCGGCGATGGAGTACACGATCGCCGATACCGCACCGGTGATGAAGAGCGCGACGAAGACGGCCAGCACGAAGCCGGCCAAGCTCAGCAACGGCATGACCATCCAGGTGCCGGAGTTTCTGGACAGCGGCGTGCGGGTGCGGGTGGATCCGCGAACCGGGACCTACCTGGAGCGGGCGAAGTAGCTACGCCGGCGTCGTCGGCCGGTCGAGCGCTCTCCGAACCTGGCGCGCCAGGTCGCTGATGGTCCACGGCTTCGCCACGAACAGCACGCCCGGCTCGAGCAGCGAGCGCTGCCCGATGTCGCTCTCGGTGTAGCCGCTGGTGAACAGGAAGCGAGTCGCGGGGTCGGTGGCGCGCACGGCCTGGTAGAGCGCGGGCCCGCCCACCTTGGGCATCAACACGTCGGAGAGGATCAAGTCGATGTGGTCGCGGTGGTCGCGGTGCAGCCCGAGGGCCTCCTCGCCGTCGGCCGCCTCCATGACCGTGTAGCCGAGGCGCTCGAGGACCCGCCGGGTGGTGCTGCGCAGCTCCTCCTTGTCCTCGACCAGCAGGATCGTCTCGTTCCCTCCGACCAGCTCGTCGCGCTTGGCGGTCGCCGCGGCATCGACGGCCGCGGCCTCGGGGGACACCGGCAGGTAGACCTTGACGGCCGTCCCGATCCCCGGCTCGCTGTACACGTGCACAAAACCGCCGTGCTGCTTGGTGAGACCGTAGACCATCGCCATGCCCAGCCCGGTCCCCGTGCCGGGTGCCTTGGTCGTGAAGAAGGGCTCGAAGACCCGCTCGACGGTCGCCGGATCCATGCCGACGCCGGTGTCGTTCACCGCGACGCAGTAGTAGGACTGCGCCTCCCCCCACGACGCGGTCTCGGGGTACGCTCCGCGCGTCGGTGCGGCGGAAACCTCGATGGTGAGCGTGCCACCCTGAGCCATCGCGTCCCGCGCGTTGGTGACGAGGTTGAGCAGCACCTGCTGCAGCGCGCCGCTGTCGGCCCACACCGGGCACGGCTCCGGCGGCGGGACGATGCGCATCTCGACGTTGTCCGGGAGGATGGGCCGCACCATCTGGGACAGGTCGGCCACGACCTCGCGCAGGTCGAGCGTCTTGAAGTTGAGGTCGGCGCGCCGGCTGAAGCCAAGCAGCCCCTTGACCATGCTGGCGCCACCGCGCGCGGCGTCCTGGACCTTCCGCACGCTGATCAGGAGGTCGGTGCGGTCGGGCGGGATCGCCGAGGCCAGCAGCTCGCTGTTGGCGAGGATCACCGCGAGGATGTTGTTGAAGTCGTGCGCGATGCCGCCGGCCAGCTGGCCGATGGTCTCGAGCTTCTGCGCCTGCCGCAGCTGGGCCTCGAGCCAGCGGCGCTCCGCCGCCTCGGCGGCGGTGCGAATCCCCTCGACCCGGTGCAACACCTCCATCAGCTGCTCGGACGTCGTGTGGGGCGAGAACAGCCGCAGGACCGCTTCCTTGAAGGCCACGGCGAGGCGGGTGACGGCGTTGCGGTCCGGCGGCGGGGCGCCCGGGGGTGCGTTGGCGGCGCGACCGATCAGTCCCGCGCGGCCGGGGGGCGTCGTCCGGGGAGACTGCATCAGCGCGCGGGCCAGGATGCGATGCACGCCGAAAGGCTAGCGCCGCCGCGCCCGGCGAGAAAGGGTGCGCCCCGGGGGCGGCCCGCGGTTCTCCGCGGGGGGCCGTCCCGCTGCTAGGTTACACCCTCATGACGCCCGCCCTGCTGGCAGCGATCCTCCTCCTGGCACAGGGGCCCCGACAGGCCTCGGTGCTGCCGGCCGGGACCGCGATCCCCATCCGGTTCCCGGAGTCCATCGAGGGGGGACGCGAGAAAGTGGGCACCGTGGTCCTGCTCCAGACCACGGGACCGCTCGCGGCCCTGGGATGCGCGGTGGTCCCGGCGTTCGCGCGGGTCGCAGCCACCGTGCTCGTCTCGCGCCCGGCGAGATCGTTCGGCCGCAGGGGCCGGCTCGAGCTGCGCTTCGACTCGTTGGCGGCCGGCCGGGCCTGGGTGCCGCTCGCCGCGGTGCTCGATTCACTCGAGTGGGCCGCGCGAGGGACGCTCACCCGCCAGGGGGAGCTGGTGGAGCGGCCGCGCTCGCTCCGCGGCGTGGTGGGGACCGCCGGCGCCGTGGGGCTGGCGGGCGCTGCGACCGGAGTCGGCGTGGTGCCCGTGTTCGTCCTGACGGGAGTCAACCTCGCGCTGCGAGGTGGACAGGCCCACATCCTGGCTGGACAGCGCGGCTGGCTGCGGCTCTCGGCACCGCTGGAGGTGCCGGCACCGGCGCGGTGCGAGCCGGCGGTCAGTCCCTGGGTGAGCGCCGCCGTGCCGGCCGTCCCGGCCCTGCCGCCGCAGGCGACGGACAAGCGCGGCACCACCACCGCGGATCCCATCAATCTGCTGTTTCGCGGCACGCGTGCGGAGCTGGATACGGCGTTCGAGCGGGCGGGCTGGACCGCGGCGAAGCGGTCGACGTTCGGCGCACTGGCCGTCGAGACCGAGGCAATCGTGCTGCAGCGGAGCGACACCGCCGCGCCGATGAGCCACGAGTACTATCTGGGGCGCGTGGAGGATCTGCGGTACGAGCGCGCGAGCCTGTCGGCCCGGGCGCGGCACCACGCGCGTCTGTGGCGGGCGGACGCGTCCGACACCCTGTGGGCGGCCGCGGCCACCGAGGACATCGGCGTGCTGGTGAGCGCGCGACGTCGCACCGTCACCCACCGCATCGCGGCGGACATCGACCGTGAGCGCGACCTGCTGGTCGGGGATCTGCTGGCGGGTGGCTGCGTGGTGCTCGAGGGCTACGCCACGCTCCCGGGCGCGAAGCACGCCGGTACCAGCGTGGCGCACCAGCCGTACGTGACCGACGCGCGGGCGGCCGTCCTCCGCGCCTCGCGCTGCGCGACCTCAGGCCGCAAGGGAAGCGGCCTTCCCTAGACCAGATTCTTCAGCACGAACCAGACGTTGGCGGGGCGCTCGGCCAGGCGCCGCAGGTACCAGGCAAACCACGCACTCCCGTAACTGATCAGCACCCGCACCGTCTCCCCGGCCGAGGCCAGCGCCAGCTGGTCCCTCTCCCTGATCCCGTAGAGCATGTGGAACTCGCACCGGCGCGGCGGGACGCCCATCTCCGCCGCGCGGGCGCGAATCCGGGTCACGAGGCGCATGTCGTGGGTGCCGAAGACCGGCCGGGCTTTCCCCGCCGACGCGCGCTCGAGGAGCCGGATGGCCAGGGCATAGTAGGCGGCATCGACCTCGCGCTTCTTCGGGAAGGCCGCGGATGGCGCTTCGGCGTACGCACCCTTCACCAGCCGAATGGCAGGCTCCAGCGGTAGCAGGGCCTCGAGGTCGCGCGGTGTCCGCCGCAGGTACGCCTGGAGGCAGACGCCGACGTCCAACCGGTCGGCCCGGATCCGCCGGTACAGGTCGAGCGTGGCCTCGGTGTAACGGCCGTCCTCCATGTCGATCCACAGGGTCGAGCCGCTCGGAGTGCGGGCGGCGAGCGCGCGTACGGCGCGCTCGCACGCGCCCGGGTCGGCGTCGAGGCCGAGCTGAGTGAGCTTGATCGAGAGCTGCGTCGGCAGCTCCGCCCGCTCGATCCGTGCGAGCGCGTCGCCGTAGTCACGCGCCACGTCCTCCGCCTCGGCGAGGGTCGTGACGTTCTCGCCGAGCTTGGTCAGGACCGTGCCGATGCCCCGCAGGGAGAGCGTGCGAGCGGCATCGAGGGCATCCGACAGCTCCTCTCCCGGCATGAACCTCCGGACGGCGCGGCCGACGAAGCGGCGACGCCGCAGCACGCCGGCGAGGAAGGGGCTGCGCGAGGCGCGCAGCAGGAGGCTGCGGGCGAGGGACACGTCACCGCCCTCCCGGCTGCCGGCCGGCCAGCGACTCGGCCGGCACGTGGTAGCAGGTGCGCCACAGACCGAGATAGGCGTCGACCTCCCGTTCCCACCGCGCGTCGTCCCATCCCAGCTCGGCCTGGCAGATCCGCTTCGCGTCGGGCAGCAGGGCGCGCGCACCCTCGGGCAGCAGCAGGCCGAGTCTCACCCGGCGCAGCAGCAGGTCGTCGAGGTGAACGACGCCCTCGGCGCGCGCCGCCCAGCGCAGCTCCGCCCAGAGGCTCCGCGTCCCGGGAATGGCCGCGAGCTCGCCCGGCTGCGCGGCGGAGGCCAGGCCCGCGGCCTCCATCCCGTAACGGCCCAGCAGCCGCCGGCGCGCCTCCTCGTCGAGCGCTTCCGCGCCGGGGGGGACGCGTGCGTCGACCGGGTCGATCACCCGCGTGCGGGCACGCAGCCCCTTGAGGGCCGGAAGCCGACGCCGCGCCGCTCTCAGGGCGTCGAGCGCCATCAGCCGGAAGGTCGTGAGCTTCCCTCCGGTCACCGTCAGCAGGCCCTCCTCGTCCCAGACCGCGTGGTCACGCGACTCCCGCGAGGGGTCGGCCTTGCCCGTGTTGATCACCGGCCGCACGCCGGAGAAGCTGGCCATCACGTCGGCGGGTCCGACGCCCAGCGACGGGAATTCCGCGTCGATGGCGGTGAAGAGGTAGCGGAGCTCGTCCGTCGTCATCGCGGGCTCGGCGTCGAGCGGGAGGGCGTGATCGACGTCGGTCGTTCCGATCAGGGTCGCCCCCTCCCACGGCATGAAGAACACCGGGCGGCCGTCGTGGGGATGCGAGACCGTCAGCGCCTGCGCCAGCGGGAACCGCCAGGCGGGGAAGGTGATGTGGCTGCCCCGCAGCGGGCGGATCCGCGCCGGCGCGCCCAGTTGAGCGCGAAGCCGGTCCACCCACGCGCCGGTGGCGTTGATGACCACCGTCGCGCGCACCTCGGCGGAGCGAACCCGCTCGCGGTCCTGGAGCCGCACTCCGGTGACGATGCCGTCCTCCCGGATCAGGCCCTCCGCCGCCGCGTAGTTCAGCGCCACCGCGCCCGCCGCGACGGCCTCCTTGAGCACGCGCACCACCAGGCGCGCGTCGTCGGTCTGCGCGTCCCCGTAACGGAATCCACCCTTGAGGCCCCGCTGGGCGATGTGCGGGGCGAGCATCCGGAAGTCCTCGGCGTCGTAGTGCTGGTGGCTCCAACGCACGGCCAGCAGGTCGTAGAGGCTGAGTCCCGCCCGGTAGGTCAGCGATCCCGGGCGCACGCCGTCGTACGTGGCGAGCAGGAAGCCCAGACGCTCCACCAGGCCGGGCGCCTCGGCTACGAGCCGCTCGCGCTCCGTGACGCTCGCCCGCGTGAGACGGAGTTTGCCCTCCTTCAGGTACCGGAGGCCGCCGTGCACCAGCTTGGACGAGCGGCTGGACGTGCCCCACGCGAAGTCGCGCTGCTCGACCAGCAGCGCCCGCAGGCCGCGGCGCGCCGCCTCGCGCAGGATCCCGGCACCGGTGATGCCGCCACCGATCACCAGCAGGTCCCAGGGCCCGCCCAGAGCGGCCCACACGGTCTCGCGCCATCCCGTCCGCCACATCGTCGGCTTCTCCTGCCGCCGGTCAGACCAGCTTGCCGGGGTTCATCATGCCGTGGGGATCGAATCGCGCCCACAGGTCCCGAAGCACCTGCATGCCCAGCTCGCCCTTCTCGGCGGCGAGCCAGGGCGCGTTGTCGAGTCCGACCCCGTGATGGTGGGAGATCGTGGCCCCGTGGGCGACGATGGCGCCGCTCGCCGCGGCCTTGAGCGTGCGCCACCGGTCGAGCGTCTCGTCCGGGTCGGCGGCGAGGCGGAACAGGTACGTCGTGTAGAGGCTGGCGCCGTCCGGGTAGAAGTGCGACAGGTGCGTGAAAACGTGGACCCGCTCGCCCAGCGGGAGCAGCGCCCCCTCGAGGGCCGCCTCGAGCGCCTGCACCAGCGTCGGCACCTGGCTCCAGCGGGTCGCGGTCTCGAGCGTGTCGACGGCGTACCCGGCCTCCCACAGCGAATTGCGCAGATACGGCACGCGGAACCGGCTCCGCTGCCATTGCTTCCCCACGACCGCGCCGCCGACCCGGACGCCACGATGCGCGAGCGCCATGCCGATCGCGTCCTTCCGGGCGACCGTCACGATCGACCGGCGGCCGGTGAATCCGAGCAGCAGCATGCACTTCTCCGTTCCGGCGCCCCGCAGCGACAACACGCCCTCGAGCGCCTGGATCAGGCGCTCGTGCCCGGCAAGGCGGAGGGTGGTTTCGGTCTCGACCGCGGTGCTGAGGCGCAGCATGCTGAGCGGCAGGCGCGCCTGCACCAGTTCGCGCACGGCCGCCACGCCGTCGTCGAAGGTGGACAGGAAGACGGCATAGAAGCGTTCGCGCTCCGGCAGCGGCGAGACGCGGACGGTGGCCTCGGTGATGATGCCCAGCCGCCCCTCGCAGCCGAGGACGATCTCGCGCAGGTCGGGGCCCGCTGCGGATGCCGGATGAGGCGGCAGCTCCAGGGTGCCGGCGGGCGCCTCCACGCGGCCGCCGGCGAACAGGCGCTCGATGCGCCCGTAGCCCAGCGACTGCTGGCCGCTGGATCGCGTGGCGATCCAGCCGCCGAGCGTGGAGTACTCGAACGACTGCGGGAAGTGACCGAGCGTGAAGCCGCGGGCCCGCAGCTGCGCCTCGAGGTCGGGGCCCGCGACGCCCGCGCCGAAGGCGGCGAGCTGGCTGACGTCGTCGAAGCGCTGGAGGCCGTTCATCCGAGCGAGACTGACGGTGAGCACCGGTGCGTCCCCGTCGACCGGGTTGACGTGCCCCACGACGCTGGTGCCTCCGCCGTACGGAATGAGTCGCGCGCCGGTCCGCGCGCCGTAGCCGAGCAGCGCCCGCACGCCATCGGGGGTGCTCGGCTGCGCGACGCCGTCGGGAGCCCGGCCCAGACGGCCGCTTCGAGTAGCCACCCAGTCGGGCAGACTCTGCCCGCGGGCGTGGCGCACGCGCAGCTCCGGCGAGCGGTCGATCAGGGCGTGCGGCGCGAGCCGGGAAGGGGGAGCCGCGGCGACCACGTCGGCCAATCGCGCCGGCGCGATCGTGAGGCCCGGGCCGAGCCGTTGCTCGAGCAGGCGGACGGCGGCGGGCGGCACGGGGTACCCGGTCGCCTCGTCTCCCCAGCCGTTCCAGCGTCGCATGGTGCGGCCCCCGTGTCCCGGTCTCGCTAGTGCAGCGCCGCTCCGAGCGCGTCGGCCGCCCGGTCGACCTCGTCGGCCAGGCGCCCGACCGCCGCCGTGACGCGCGCGGCCTGGGTCACCGCCTCGTCCGGCCTACCGAGTTCCAGCGCCTCGCGGATCCCCGGCATCGTCTTGACGCCGTAGCCGGTGTAGAGGCCCGGCGCGTAGATCAGGTTCCGGAACCAGGGCCGGGCCGGGAGGCCGGCCGTGTCCGCCAGGGCGCGCTCGGTGCGATACAGCATCCGGTTCACGCGGTCCAGCGCGTCGGCGCGCGCGGCGACCTCGGCCGCCGAGAGTCCGTCGAGACGGGTCAGGGCGCTGTCGTAGCGGGTTGCCGCGGCCGCCAGGTGCGCCACCGCCTGGCGCAGCGGACCCAGGTCCAGCTTCCGGGAGCTGTCGCGGGCCGCGGCGAGGCGCGCCAGCTCGCCCACGTAACCGTCGAACTTCCGTGCCGCTCCCCCGAACTCGAAGGGCAGGACCGGCGCGTCGGCCATCCGCAGGATGGCGGTGCCCACGGTGCGCGCCTGCGCCACCTCGGCGGTGAGCGAGGTGTCCAGGAAGCGGAGGTAGAACGTGTAGTCGTCGTAGATCGAGTGGTAGATGCCGTCCTCGGTCGCGCCGCCGTAGCGCACGTCGAGCGAGGCCACGCCCAGGTGGTCGATGAACGCCGTGTAGTCGGAGCCGGAGCCCAGGGCGCCGACGGAGAAGGCCGTGTCGGCGTCGACGCGCGCCGAATCGCGGGCGCGTTCCTCGCGCCGGTGCTGGCGGGCGGCCTCGAGCGCGCTCCGGCCGCTGTCGGTGGGGGCGGGCACGTCGCGGGCAACCTCGAAGAGGAACTGCTCCAGCGACGGCGACCCCGAGGCCCCGAGCCACCCCTGCTCGTTCACGTCGCCGTTGAAGTAGACCACGGCCTTGTCCGCCAGCTCGTCGGCGTGTTTCTCCGCCCACTCGGTGGAGCCCAGCAACCCCCACTCCTCGCCATCCCACGCCGCGAGCACGATGGTGCGCGCGGGCCGCCAGCCGGTCCTGAGGAGCACGCCGAGCGCGCGAGCGGTTTCGTCGAGGGAGACCTGGCCGGAGATCGGGTCGGCCGCGCCGTTGACCCAGGCGTCGTGGTGGTTCCCGTACAGGACCCACTCGTCGGGACGAGTCGCGCCGCGGATCACCGCGACCACGTCGTAGAGCGGCCGGGTCTTCCACTCGAAGCGCACGGCCAGCCGCGCGCGCCCAGGTCCGGGGCCGACGTGGTACGTGAGGGGCAGCGCGCCCCGCCACGACGGGGGCGCCACCGGCCCCTCGAGACTCCTCAGCAGCGGGAGCGCGTCGCCGTAGGAGATGGGCAGGACGGGGATGGCGGCCAGGGTCTGGGCGGCGCTGATCGGCAGACGCCGGGACCCGGGCTCGGAGGCCCAGCCCGGCGAGAGCGGATCGCCCGGGTAGACGGGCATGTCCATCACGCTGCCCCGCTGCACGCCCTGCGGGGGACGCATCGGGCCCCGTGGCCAGGTGTCGCCCTGGAAGAACCCGTCGTCGCGCGGATCGGAGTAGATCACGCATCCGATCGCGCCGTGCTCGGCCGCCACCTTGGGCTTGATGCCGCGCCAGGATCGGCCGTAGCGCGCGACCACGATCTTCCCCCGCACGCTGATGCCGAGACTGTCCAGCGTCCGGTAGTCGTCCGGCACGCCGTAGTTCACGTAGACGAGGTCGCCGGTGACGTCGCCGTCGGGCGAGTAGGCGTTGAAGGTCGGCAGCTGATCCGCTTGTCCCGACGTCGGATCGCCGGGCACCGGCGGCTCCCGCAGCGCCGCCGTGTAGGGGGTCGGCGCGAGCAACTCGAGCGAGCGGCTCAGCGGTCGCGGCATCAGGGCCTCGAACTGCTCGATGGAGGCGTCCAGGCCGAACG
>Ga0335081_10012661_pt1 | contig 13669 bp, 11 predicted proteins | sample Lox_Sample_35_FD_206713 | JGI IMG/M metagenome (GOLD analysis project Ga0335081, IMG submission 206713) | Soil microbial communities from Loxahatchee National Wildlife Refuge, Florida, United States - Lox_Sample_3.5 | ecosystem: Environmental > Terrestrial > Soil > Wetlands | place: USA...
ATCAACCTCAACGCAATAAGTCGATGGAACGCTGGATCATGTCTTTGACGGCCCCGATAGCCGCGATGTTGGCTTCATAGTTGCGCGATGCTTCCATCAGGTCCACCATGTCTTCGGCCGGATTGATTTGAGGAAAGGCCACATATCCATCCTTGTCCGCATCCGGATGCCCTGGCAGGAAACGCAGCTCCGGAGGCGAGGTGTCTACAATGACGTCCGACACCGCGACGCCGGATGGCGCGCTCATTTGAGCGTCCAAGACCGAGGCAAACGGTGACGAAACCGTAGCGCTTTCGAATACGACGTCCTTGCGGCGATACGGGCCGCCTTCGGGAGTGCGGGTGGTCTCCGCATTGGCCAGGTTTTCCACCAGCACCTCGGCGCGGGCGCGCTGCGCCGCCATCCCCGAAGCGCCCACGGACAGCGCCGAAAACAGGCTCATGAACCTTGCCCTTCCTTGATGGCCGACCGCACGTTCTGAATCTGCACGCGCAACAGGTTGGACGCCACGTTGAAACGCAGCGCGTTCTCGGCAAGCAGCCGCGACTCGCGATCCAGGCTGACGTTGTTGCCGTCGTTCTTCATTTCCAGGCCGCCCACTTCCACGGTCTGCGGCGTCCCGCCCATGGCGTTCTGGAACTCCGATTGAAAGTCTATGTCTTGTGTGTGATAGCCGGGTGTGTCGGCGTTGGCGATGTTCGAAGCCACCAGTTTCTGCCGGGCGCTCAGCAGGTCCATGTACCGCTCGAGTTGTCCGGCCAGCCGGTCCAGCATGCGCTACCGACCTTGCAAATAGGCTGCCAGTTCTGCAGCCAGTGCCGTTCCAACTTATTCCGCCCACCGCGCACAGCCTCTGGCCCAGGAGTGCGGATTTCAAGGGCCGGTAGTGGTTCGGCCCGAATTGTTGGAACGGCGCCAGCCGAAAACTCAATCCAACGGTCCGCGAACCTGCGTCACCGGTTTGCCGTTGCGGCGATTTTTTGCCAGTCTGGCGGAATCAATCTTAGTAAGAAATGATTTGACTATAAGAATTACATAGAGTTCCAAAGGAAGTGTTTATTATACATAAACCAAATAAAATCAAGCATCCCCGCAACAGCCACTCCTTATAACCTCTTTTGCGGGGATATGAATTCTAAGACAAAAATTGGTAATATTCTCAGGAGACATTCTTCCGAGGGAATAGCTCCAAGGTGTCATCTTGGTGCCGTTTCCTTAGGGATCGCTTGGGTGCGGTTCGGTCTTTACAGAGAGTCAACGGGATTGCCTGCTTTCTATTCACAACGCCGGTCGTCGGGACGGTGCCAGATCCGTTCCCAAACACTCAGGGCGACGCCCCTGCCAGTCACATTCGCGGCAGAGAAGACGCTGCCAGTGACACCGGCGCCCGACCGCGGTGGCAGGAAGCTTACATTGCAATCGGAAACCATGAGCGAAACTTTGCAGCATCCAGAGAGTGAGCCGGCGATCGCGTCCGACGCATACTCCCCGGAGCCGTCCTGGTCCGGCCTGGTTGAACGAATTCAGAAGGAAGACCCCTCCGGCATGGAGGAACTGTACGGCGTATTCACCACCGGTATACGGTTCTACCTGTGCCGGCAGTTGGGTCCGCAGGACCTAGACGACAAGGTGCACGATGCGTTCCTGACGATCACACAGTCCATCCGCCGCGGAGATCTGCGAGAACCGGGGCGCCTGATGGGTTACGTGCGCACCATTATCCGCCGGCAAGTGGCCGCGCACATCGACAACATTGTGGAGGCGCGTCGCAGCCGGATCGACCCGAACTTCGGGTCGACTCTGGCGGATCAGCGCCTGGATCCGGAGCACGAAGTGATGGAGAAGCAGAATGTGGCGCTGGCGTTACGCATGTTGAACAGCCTGCCGAGACGGGACCGCGAGGTGCTGATTCGTTTCTACCTGAACGAACAAACGCCACAACAGATCTGCGATGACTTGGGTCTTACGGAGACGCAATTCCGTCTCATCAAGTCCCGCGCTAAGGCCCGGTTCGGGGAACTGGGCAAGGCGTGTCTCCTGCGCCGCTGCGGAAATCGCGCCGAGAACTATGGTGACTGAAGCTTCAGCAATCGGCGGAGCCAGGCGCTGTTTTCGCTGATTGCTGATCTGAACGCTGAGAGCTCTTTTCCAACACGCCCCACTTATTAATTAGGTCGCATCCCGGCGCCGCCACCTTTATCTTTGCCGTCACATGAGGCACAATAAGTGCAGGCCATGCAGCCTGATACCGGCCGGCACATCGACGACGACGAGATGGAAAGGTACTCGATGGGCGACGCCCCGCAGGACCGGGCGGCGCTCATCGAAGAACACCTGCTGATCTGCGAAGGCTGCCGCCAGCGAGCGGCGGAAAGCGACGCGTACGTCGCCGCCATGCGGCAGGCCGCGGCGGAATTACGGCGGCAGCAAGGCAAGCTCAAGCCCGATGCCGCCAAAGAACCGCGCGGCAAAAAGTAAATGGCCGCCCGGCTAAGCCGCTCCCGCGAGTGGTTCTTGAAACGCGCGAAAACGCGTGGTCGCCCCCTAGTCTTGTGACTCTTCTCCACCCGGCAGTTTCTGATAGTCCACGATGTACAGCGGCCGTCCGCGCGCCTGGTCCAACGTGCGCCACAGGTACTCGCCGATCACGCCGATCATCAGCATCTCGGTTCCGTGCAGCAGGAGCAGGACTATCATGATGGACGACCAGCCCTCCGCGCGAGTGCCAAACCAGACGCGCTGGACCACCAGGCCGATCGAGGCCAGGATCCCGGCCAGGAACAGAAGCATTCCCAGCGCCGCGATCAGGCGGATCGGCGTAAACGAGTAGGCCACGAAGCCGTCCAGAAGATACTTCAGCTTCTTTCCGAACGACCAGTTGGATTCGCCCACCTCCCGTTCCTTGCGGGTGTACGGAAGCTCGCAGACCGGCCCGCTGGCGTACAGGACCTGCCCCTGCAGAAAGCCGTTGGGCTCGGGGCGAACCAGCATGCGATCGATCACCGCGCGATCGATCAGGAAGAAATCGAAACCGGTCGCGGGCAGCGTGGGCAGCGCGTACGCTTTCATGAGGCGATAGAAGATGCTCGACGGCACTTTGGCTGCCAGCGAATCCTGGCGGCCGGCGCGCACGCCAAGAACCGTCTTCCGCCCTTCCCTCCAGCGCTGGAACATTTCCGGGATCAGCTCGGGAGGGTCCTGCAGGTCGCACGAGATGACCACCGCGCAATCGCCGCTGGCGGCGCGCAACCCCGCGAAGATCGCCGCCACCTGCCCGAAATTGCGGACGAAATTCACGACCCCGGTCACCGCCGGATACTCGCCGCGAATCGCTTCCATCATCTCCAGGGAGTTGTCCGGCGAGCCGTCGTTCACCAAAATGATCTCGTACTGAAACTCGTCGCTGTGCCGGTCCAGAACCTCCTTGAGCCGCAGAAAATTCCGCCGGATTCCCAGCTCCTCACGGTAGACCGGCATCACGATGGACAGTTTAGGCATGGCTTAGTGCGTCTTGATCACCTTCGCTGGTACGCCTACCGCGGTCACGTGCGGCGGAATATCGCGGACCACCGCCGCGCCCGCGCCGACAATGGCGCCCTCGCCGATGCACATCTTGTCGATCACCGTGGCTCCCGCCCCGATAAAGGCGCCATCCCCGATCCGGCAGTGGCCGCAAACCGTTGCCCCGGGATTGAGGTTCACGAAGTCGCCTACCTCGCAATCGTGCGACACCGAGGCTTTCACGTTGAGGATGGAGTGACGCCCGATTCGCGTTCGCGAAGTGACAATGGCCTCCGGAGCCAGCAGCGTTCCTTCACCGATTTCCGATGTCCCTACCGACGCCAGCGGGTGGATCAATGTCCAGGGTTTGACCCGGTCGCCCAGGGCTTTCTCGATGCGGCGCACCAGGCCCTGGCGCGCCGCATTGTCGCCCACCGCGGTGAGATACCGCACGCCGTCGAGCGCGGCGGACGGCCACGCGGCAAACTCGGCCAGGCTGGCAATGATACCCAGTGTAAGATGCCGGCCCTTGGGATGCAGGTCGTCCACAAAGCCCAAGAACTCGCCGCGCCAGCCGTGAAGAACGAGATCCTGGATATAGCTGTGGATCTCGCTGCCATGGCCTCCCGCGCCTACCACCACCACCCGGCTCTCGGCAGTCCGCATGCCCTTCCGTTGTAGCATCACTGGGGCGAGGCGGTCGAGACAGCCGTGCGATCGTTGCGCACGAAAAGGCGCGCGCCGTCCAGCTCGCCGATCTGCCGGTAATCCCGCGTCACCGCTTCCCTTAATCCCTCAAAGGTCTCGTACCCCGTCGCGGCGCGGTCGGTATAGGTGAAGGCGTCCGGTCCCACCGCGTCGACGAACACCGCCGGACGCGCGCGGAGGAAATCGTCCAGATAAACTCGACGGAAATACTCGCGGTAAGGCGAAGGCTCGATCTGCATTACGGAATCGGCAAATCGCGTGCCCGGCGCGCGGCCGCTCCCGACGTGCAGTTCCGACCGCCATCCCCAAACTACCAGCGTGTCCTGAGCCGATGCGTAGCGCTCGATCGCGCGGACCAGCGGCGTCGAAGGTTGATAGCGAGCATGGTCCCAGGCGTCGTCCATGTGGTCGCGCAGCGCCGTGGGAATGATGCAAGTGAAGCACACGAAACCCGCGATTGCCGCCCCGGCCGCGTACCTGTGCACCCGCCCAGCGGCGGAGGCTTGAATCGACATAACCGCAGTCGCGGTCGCCAGCCCCGAGGGAACCACAAGAAACAGCAAATAGTGCATGAACTGGTTGCCCGGTGTAGCCACAGCCAGAAACCCAGCCAGCAGGAAGAGCGTGGATGCGACGGCCCCGTGGCGCACGCCCTCATGCACAATGCCACTTGGTTTTCGTTGGCATGCGGTCTGCCGAAATCGTGGGGCAGCCAAGCTTGGCTGCAGCCGGCTTTCAGCCGGCGGTTTCGGCACGCGCAGCAGCCACGTAAGCCGCCTAGAGGGCGGCTGCGGGCAGGATTGCCCGCCCCGCAACCAACGCAGAATCCCGCTCCTGGGAAAACTAGGTGGCATTGCGCACTCATGCGTGCCGCGTCCCCACTCGTGGGGACGCCCGGGCGCGTAGATCATTGCCGACACCACAGCCACTGCCCAGACCCCAGCCAGCGCTAGCTCGTAGGCCCCCATGTTGCTGATCGAAAACAAAAGCTCCCACGCCATCTGGACCTTGCCGAACCAAGACAGCCCTCCCAGCCGCGCGTAACTGGCATTCCTTCCGAACTCCGAAAGCCAGAATTCCCGCAGCGCGCCGCTGCTTAGAAACATGGCCAGGAAGAATGCCGGAATCGCCATCGCGCCGCCCGCCACCGCCGCCAGCGCGCCGCTGCGCCGCGGCTTCCGCCAGGCAACCAGCGCGGCCAAAAGCAGAATCGCCGCCGCGAGCGGCAAAGCCTGCAGCTTGGCGAAGACCATGGAAGACCCCAGGGCTCCCGCCGCCCCGCTCGTCCACAGCGCGCCCCGCCCGGCATTCCGGTAATCGCGCGCCAGAAGCCACACTGCCGCCGCGCTTAGGAACACTGCCAGATGCTCGCTTGAGCAGTGCACGTAGTCCGTATCCCAGGCAAACAGGTAGAACGAAAACGCCGGCAGCAGCGCCAGGCTCGCCGTCCGCTGGTCCAGAAACCGGCGATACGCCAGCCAGAGGAACAGTAGCGTTCCAAACACCAATAAGACGCCGGTCATCCGGGACGAGACATAAATCAGCGGAGCGCCAAGCCAGGCCGGCATCGACAATAAATAGATGTTCAGCGGCCCGCTGGTTCCCGGATCGAACGACCTGTAGGCCACCGGATCGATCTTCACCCGCATGGCTGACGACAGCAAAAAAGCCTCATCCGGATTGAGAATGTCGTAACACAACAGAGGCAGCCGCGCGAGGAAAAGAGCCGCCAGGACCAACGCCGGGAACAGCGCCGCGTGCCGCCGCGCTGGCCGCCAGGCCAGGGCGGCAATCCCCACAAAGAGCGGCATCAGGCACCACGACCACAACCGGCCCACATACAGGGAACCCGGACAGTGCGCATGGATCCACGCGTCCAGCGCACGGGAGGCCGCGAAAATCACGCCCAGTAGTATAGCCGACCGAACTGCCGAATCGCGGCTGTTAGAATAGATCCATGGTTCGCCCGGATGCGAGCGCCTGTTCCAAGGGCCTTCCCTCCGTCGAACGCTTCTTTCAGTTCTCGCTGCTTGGATTGGTGGCCAGCGGCTATCTGGCGGTCGCCGGCTCGGGCTACCTGGATGCGCCCACCGTCGTCCTCACCGCGGCCGGTCTCCTGTTGCGCGGCCTGCTGGTCTGCGGGCTCCTGCACCTGGATCTCACCGAGCGCGCCGGCACCGTGATCGCTCTCGCCTACGCCGCGTTCTTCCCGGTAGACTACTTCTTCCTTTCCCGCGATTTTCTAACCGCGACCGTGCACCTGGTCTTTTTCCTGGCGGTGATGAAGATCCTGACCTCGAAGGCCAACCGCGACTATCTCTACATCGCCGTCATCGCGTTTCTGGAACTGCTGGCCGCCGCCATCCTGTCGATCAATTTCAATTTCTTTCTGTTCCTCGCGTTGTACCTGGTGTTTGCCATCGCGGCCCTTACCAGCGGAGAAATCCGCCGCTCCCTGCACGCTGCTCCCGTCGCGGCGCGCGGCGGGATGAGGTTCTTCCAGCCCCGCCTGGCCGTGCTGACCTTCTGGACAACCGTGGGAATCCTGGCGCTCACCGCCGGAATGTTCTTTCTGCTGCCGCGGACGGCGGATGCGGCCCTGGCGCGCCTCACGTCCCATCGCATTTTCATTCCGGGCCTCTCCACCCAGGTGACCCTGGGCGAAATCGGCGAGCTCAAGACCAGCTCGCGGCCGGTCATGCACATTCTTGTGTACAGCAACTCGGTGAGAGAAGCTCTGAAATGGCGCGCGGGCGTGCTGAGCGAATTCGATGGAAAAGTCTGGTCCAACGTGGAGCGGCCCGCCCGAAACCTGCCGGTGGAGAACGGCCAGGTAGTCCTGCCTTTGGAGGGTCACGCGCCGGGAGCTCAAACCATCAGCTATCGCGTCGAACTCGAAGCCCTGGACAGCCGCGCGCTGTTCCTCGCCGGCGCTCCGGAGCGGATCGAGGGGCTGCCGTACAGCTCCATCGAAGAGATCGAAGGCCGCTGCTTCCGGTTGCACCGCGTGCCGCCGCCCAGTTTCCGCTACGAAGCTTACAGCCTGCTGGAAGAACCGCCGGAGAACGCGCCGGCCCTGAATCCTCCACCGATCCTGGAACTGGCCAGGAGAGAAAGGTATCTCCAGTTGCCGCGCCTCGATCCGCGCATTCCGGCCCTGGCGCGGACCATGGCCGGCAACACTGCCACGGACCTCGACCGCGCCCGCGCGGTGGAACATGCGTTGCGCAGGGGGTATGGCTACACCCTTCAGCTTCCCGATCGCCTGGTCCCCGACCCGCTGGCTTATTTTCTTTTCAGCCGCAAGAAGGGCCACTGCGAGTATTTTGCCTCTGCCATGGCGGTGATGCTGCGCAGCCTGGGCATTCCAGCGCGCCTGGCTACCGGCTTTCAAAGCGGCGTGTACAACTCCATTTCAGACCTCTGGCTGGTGCGCGCTTCTGACGCCCACAGTTGGGTCGAAGCCTGGATACCTGGCCACGGATGGACCACCTTCGACCCGACGCCGCCCGATCCCAACTCTCAGACTTTCAGTCTCCTCTCCCGCATGGAGCTGTACCTGGACGCGGCTGAGACGTTCTGGCAACAGTGGGTCGTGGGTTACGATCCCAGACATCAGGGAAGCCTGGCGGACCGCGTCGAGCAGGCCGCCAGCCGGCTGGGCCTCCGTTGGTTCGACTCGCTGTCTGGCGTGGAGTCAGATTGGATGGCGAACGCCAAGGCTTGGGTGCGGCGTTTCGGCCGGCGCATTCTTGCGTTTCTGGTGCTGGGAGCGGTCGTGTGGTGGATGGCGCCGCGCCTCGTCCGCCTTCTGCACATGCGCCGCCGGGTCGAACGCGTGCGCCGCGGCCAGGCCAGCGTGGCCGATGCCACCCTGCTCTACCAGCGCATGCTGCACATCCTGAAGCGCCGCGGTTATCAGAAACCGGCCTGGTTCACGCCGTCCGAATTCGCAGGCTCCCTTCCCGGTACGCGCCTGGGCGCGGCCGTGCAGGAGTTCACGCTCGCTTACAACGCGGTGCGTTTCGGAGGGCGCACCGAAGTGGCGCCGCGGCTCTCAACCCTGCTGGACCAGTTGGAGCGGGAAAGAAACTGACCGTCCGCTACGCGGCCCGTTCGCTTTCTCAGCCGCGGACGCTCGCCGCGGGAATCTTGCCCACCAGATCCAGCATTTCGGCGCGGCTTTCCTGCCCGATCGTGAAACAGTCCACGCAGTCGAGAGACAGGGCGAACTGCAACGAGTCGTCTACTTTGTTCCGCAGCGCGCCGGCTCCCAGAATCTTCATCCCGATGACGCCCTTGCCCGCGGCCTTCATTTCGCGGAGCACGCCGATTACGGTCTGCGGGTCCGCGTCCATCGCGACTTGCGCCCGGTTGATCCGCGCCAGGTCCACCTCCACCCAGGGCGTCCGTGCGGCGGTCTTGAGCGCCTCCAGAGTGTGGCAGGAGGTCCCGTGCGTGCGCACGATTCCCTTTTCCCGCGCTTCCGAGATCACCGCCATGGCCCCCTTCTTGCGCTCCGGCCAGTCGTGATCCTCCATCATGTGCAGCAACAGGATGTCGATGTAGTCCGTTCCCAGTTCCTTGCGGAAGCGGTCCAGGTCCGCCCGCATCTCCTTTTCAGTGGTAGCGTGAGTCTTGGTCAGAATCACCACCTTTTCCCGCGCTACCGACTTCAGCCCCTCTCTCAAATGTGGATGCGATCCGTACTGATCGGCCGAATCCCAAAACGTGATCCCCTGATCGTAAGCCGCCTTCAGCAAATCGCCCACGCCTGATACGCCGAGCTTCCTGGTTTGGTTGGAGCTTCCGCCCACGCCGTTGGTGCCGGTGCCCATGGCGAGGCGGCTGACCTCGAGCTTGCGCGGCCCCAGCTTGATGCGGTCGCTGGCGGATTTCTTCGTAGCGCCGGCGAAAAGATGATGAGGAAAACGATCGAGGGCGACAGCCGCGCCCGCGGCTCGGAGAACGAAATCCCTTCGGTTCAAGTGAACCCTCCTGGCTGAGGAAAAGGTATCACAGGCGTAGAGGCGACTGCAAAGGCGGGTTGTTGGTTTTGAGCCCGTGCCTACGCTTGTGCTGGCGGTGGTGGAGGCGCGGGTTGCGGCTTCTCTCCGGACGGCTTGCCGCCTGCTTTTACGGGGCTGATCAGAATGTGCGCGTTGCGGCCCTCCAGCCGCGGCTGTCCTTCCACCGAGCCGTGCGCCGACAGGTCGGTCGCGAAGCGCATGAGCAGCTTCTTGCCCAGGTCCGCGTGCGCGATCTCCCGGCCGCGGAACTGCACCACGGCCTTGACGCGATTGCCTTCCGCCAGGAAGCGGATGGCATGTTTCATCTTGAAGTCGTAGTCGTGGTCGTCGGTGTTGGGGCGGAATTTCAGCTCCTTCACCTGGACCACGTGCTGCTTCTTCTTGGCGTCGTGCTGTTTCTTCTTCTGCTCGTACTGGTAGTGGCCGAAGTCGACCGCCTTGGCCACCGGCGGCACGGCCGTGGGAGCGATCAGCACGAGGTCGAGGCCCAACTCTTGCGCGCGTTTCAGGGCCGCCGCGGTGGGCATGATTTCGTTAGTGCCATCCGGGAACACCGCGCGTACTTCGCGTACACGGATGGACTCGTTCACATTCTCTCTGCGATTTTGCCTGCGAGGAGGAAAGTTTCTGCCTGGATACATTGCTTATGCGTTTGTTTCAGAATTGCGGAGGCCGGAGGGAAGGGGCGCGACGCCCTGGCAGGTTCTCTTGTCGAGAAGCGGGTTGGTGCGAGAAAAAGACAAGCGCAATAACGTCAGTCCCAGTGTACACCATATTCAGCCAAGTGCGCCACGGCCGTTTCCGGCAATTCCGGAGTTTCGCTCCCCTGGTTTCTTCTCGGCGCCTTCGCGCTTCGGCGGTGAATTCCTGCCCTTCCCCACGCGCTAAGATTGATCTACCGCCATGCAGACCTGCCCTGCCTGTTCGCATTCCGTCGCGGACAACACCCGCTTCTGCTCGTGGTGCGCCGCCCCGCTGGATGCTACCTCGGCAGAGACCGCGGTCCTGGGCGCTCCCAACACCGCTTCTACGCCTCGCCTTAGTTCCTCCACGAGCGTCGATGAAGGCCGGTTCCTTCCCGGAACCCTGCTGGCCGGACGCTACCGCATCGCCGGATTGTTAGGCCGCGGCGGCATGGGCGAAGTCTACCGCGCCACCGACCTCACCCTCGGCCAGGCGGTCGCCCTCAAATTCCTCCCGGAAGCAGCCGCCCGCGACGACCGTTCCCTCGCCCGCTTCTATAACGAAGTTCGTATGGCTCGTCAGGTGACCCATCCCAACGTCTGCCGGGTATATGACATTGGTGAAGTCGAAGGGATGCATTACATTTCCATGGAGTACGTGGACGGCGAGGACCTCGCGTCCCTGCTCCGCCGTATTGGCCGTCTGCCCGCCGACAAGGCCGTCGAAACCGCCCGCAAGCTCTGTGCCGGCCTGGCCGCCGCGCACGAAAAAGGCGTTCTGCACCGCGACCTCAAGCCGGCCAACGTCATGATCGACGGCCGCGGCCAGGTCATCATCATGGATTTCGGACTTGCCGGATTGAGCGAACAAACGCAGGGCGATGTCCGCAGCGGCACTCCGGCCTACATGTCCCCTGAACAATTGGCCGGCACCGAGGTGACCCTCAAAAGCGACATTTATGCGCTGGGATTGGTGCTCTACGAGTTGTTCACCGGCAAACGTGCTTTCGACGCCGCCTCGCTGATGGAACTGATTGAGATGCAGGAAAAGGCGGCGCCGGCCAGCCTCTCCACGATGGTGAAGGAGTTGGACCCGGCCGTGGAGCGCATCATCCTGCGCTGCCTCCAGCCAGACCCTCGACAGCGCCCTGCATCGGCTCTAGCCGTCGCCGCCGCGCTTCCGGGCGGTGATCCACTGGCCGCCGCCCTGGCCGCCGGTGAGACTCCTTCGCCCGAGCTCGTAGCGGCGGCGGGCGAAACCGAGGGTCTGCGTCCCGCGGTGGCCCTCTCGTGGCTCGCCGCGACACTCGTGGCCCTCGTCGTGATCGCCATCGCCGGCACGAGATTCTACCTCACCGAAAAAATCGCGCTCGAGATTCCGCCCGAAGCCCTGGCACGCGACGCCCGCAATCTGCTCAAGAGCTTCGGCTATGCCGCCAAACCCGGCGATGCCGCGTGGGGGCTTACCTACAACAGCTCTTACCAGGACTACTTGAAGCGACACACCGTCGCCGCCGCGGCGCGCTGGAAGAACCCCGCCGCTGGCCAGCCCCCGTTAATCGAGTTTTGGTATCGCGAGAGTCCGCGGGATATGATCGCGATGCTTATGCGGGACATTGGGATGGACTACTACGATCCGCCGCTCGAGATTTCCGGGATGGTCCGCCTGATCGTGGATCAGACCGGCAAGCTGCAGGCTCTGGAAGCCGTCCCTCCGCAGGTGGAAGAGCCCGGCGGTTCTGCCGCAGCGCCCTACGATTGGGGCCCGCTCCTCGCCGCCGCTGGTCTGAATGGCGCCAACCTTCGCCCGGCCGACCCGAAATGGACTCCGCTGGCCGCCTGGGATTCGCGCGCCGCCTGGACCACTTCCGATCCGCAGTGGGGAACGGCGATGCGCGTGGAAGCCGCCGCCTGGCGCGGGCGGCCCGTCTTTTTCCGGATCATCTGGCCGTGGAGCACGCCCGAACGCGCGCCCGGAGCCAACGGCGCCCCCGGCCAGCAGATCGCGGTCCTCGCCGTGATCTACCTCGCGCTGATCGCCGGCAGTGTGATCGCCTGGTACAACGTGCGTGCTCAGCGGGCCGACCGACGCGGCGCCGCCAAGCTTGTTCTGATCTATTTCACGTTGGTGGCGGGTGGGTTCTTCCTCCTCGCCCGGCACACTCTGTCCACCGACGAACTGTCCCTGTTCTGGCACATCGTAGCCGCCGCTGGAATCAACGCCGGCCTTCTGTGGGCTCTCTATCTCGCGCTCGAGCCGTGGGTGCGCCGGCGCTGGCCGCAAACCCTCATCTCGTGGAGCCGTTACACCACCAAGGGAATTCGCGACACCCTGGTGGGCCGCGACATCCTGTTCGGCGCCGGCATGGCCTGCGTGCTGGCGTTGCTGAAGCTCATCCAGTTGGGCCTTCACGGCTCGTCGGGCGAACCGGTCATGGCGGACTTATCGACTCTCCTAGGCACTCGCCAATTGATCGCCGCCGGCCTTCAAACCGTCACCGGTTCGCTATTCGACGCCATTTTCTTCTTCTTCCTGCTCTTTATCGCCATCGTGATTCTGCGCCGCCAGTGGCTCGCCGCGGCGGGTTTCGTGGTGCTGATCACCTTGATCTTCAGTATCTCCACCGTGTATCCGTGGGTGGATTACCCAATCAATCTGCTCATCGCCGCTCTATACGCATTCATTCTTCTTCGTTTCGGCCTGCTGACGCTGGTCTTCGCGGAAATCGTGTCGACCGCTCTCTTGGGCGTGCCGCGCACCCTGGATTTTTCGTCGTGGTACGCCTGGACGGGGATGATTCCCCTCATCGTCGTCGCGCTCATTACCATCTACGGCTTCCGCATCTCCCTGGGCGGCCGCCGCCTCTTGAAAGACGAACTCTTCTGACGCTGTAGGGCAGGCTGGCAGCCTGCGGCCGATTGCCAATCGGCCTGCACCGCAAAAATGCGTGACAATATGGAAACGCCGTACGCGCCAAAGCGGTCCAACAGATGACGACTTGTGTTTCGCGGAATCGAGCTACCGGATGAATGACAACCGGCATACCCCGGTTCCCGGACTGCTTCTGATCACTTTCCTGGCCGTTTGGATTCACGGCTATCACCTCGGCGTGGATGACGCAGCCATTTATATCCCAGGGATCAAGAAGGTGGCCGATCCGAATCTCTATCCGTTCGGAGCCGAATTCTTCCAGACCCACGCTCGCCTGTCGTTCTTCCCGAATCTGGTGGGCGGTTTCGCGCGGCTCACGCACCTGCCCATCGACGCCGCCATTTTTGCCTGGTACGTGACCGGCATTTTTCTTCTACTGTTGGCGTCGTGGCAGTTGCTGGGTGCGTGTTTTGAAAATCGCTCGGCGCGCTGGAGCGGTGTCCTCCTCCTAGCTGCCACCTTCAGCGTCCCGGTCGCCGGCACCGCGCTCGTCATCGCCGACCCCTACGTCACCGCCCGCACGCTTTCCACGCCGGTCTCCATGTTCGCCGTAGCCAGCTTCTTTCTCGGCAAGCGGCGGCAGGCGGTTTTCTGGCTGGCAATCACCGCCTTGCTCCATTTCCAGATGTGCGCTTATGCCGCGGGGTTCCTGTTGATCGTTGTCGCTATCCGCAAAGCGGCAAGCCCAGGGAAAACCGGTCCCGCGCTCAGCTTCACCGGCCTCTCCGCCCTTCCATTCCTGTTCAGGTTGGAACCAGCGCGCGGACCGGCGCGCGAGGCCCTGCTGTCGCGCACCTACTTCTTCCTCTCCAACT
>Ga0335081_10012662_pt1 | contig 13669 bp, 6 predicted proteins | sample Lox_Sample_35_FD_206713 | JGI IMG/M metagenome (GOLD analysis project Ga0335081, IMG submission 206713) | Soil microbial communities from Loxahatchee National Wildlife Refuge, Florida, United States - Lox_Sample_3.5 | ecosystem: Environmental > Terrestrial > Soil > Wetlands | place: USA: Florida...
CCCGAGAACGCGGCACTTCACGCTGGAGAGCAGGTCTCGCGTGCGCGTGAAGGCTTCCTTGGGCGTTTCGCCGCTGCGAACCACAAGCAGCACACCATCCGCCTGAACGGAGAGAATCACAGCATCGGTCGCCGCCATGATCGGAGGCGAATCGAAGACGATGAATTTGAATTTCGTGCGCAACTCGGCGATGGCGTCGGCGAGTTTGTGAGAAGAGAGAAGATCCGCAGGATTCGGAGGCAATGGACCAGTGGGAATGGCAACGAGATTGGGAATCGCCGGATGCGGCACGGAAACGAGATCAAGACTGGAGACGCCGGCTAAATAGGAGCTCAGACCGGCGTACTTGCCACCGGCTAGATTAAGAAGACGGCCGATGCCGGGCTTGCGAAGGTCGGCATCAACGAGAACGGTACTGTCGCCAAGCTGAGCCAGAGTAACCGCCAGATTTGCAGCCGCGGTCGTTTTGCCTTCGCGTGGCAAAGCGCTGGTGACTAGAATGACCTGCGGCGGGTGATCGGCCTGAGAAAGAAGAATGGAGGTACGCAGAGCGCGAAAAGCCTCCGACATCTGGGACTTGGGCAGATGCTGGGCAACCAGCTCAATGCGCTTCTCGTGGCCGTTAGAAGAGAGGCGCGGAAGCACGCCACGCCGCCGGCTGCTATTTGAACCGATAAATTGCGGGACCACGGCGAGAGAAGGAAGTCGCGCGAGGGTTTCGATGTCATCGGGAGTCTTGACGGTATTGTCGAGATACTCGCGCAGGAGCGCCAAGCCGATGCCGCCAATGAGACCGGCCAGAAAAGACAGCATGATGTTCTTGGCTTTAGAGGGGCGCGCGGGGATGGTTGGAACCATAGCGGGATCGACGATGCGAATGTTGGAAGAGCGCAAGCCCGCGGAGATGGCGGTTTCCTTCATTTTATTCATCAGGCCGTCATAGAGAGCTTTGTTGGCTTCGGCTTCGCGCTTGAGAATGTTGTATTCGACGAGCTTTTCCGCCATTTGATTGGCTTCCGCCTTGGCCTGATCGAGAGCCTGGCTCATTTGAGCTTCGCGCTGGCGGGCTTCGCGATACTCACTTTCCAACACATCCAAGACTTTTTGCTTTTCCTTTGCGACGTCATCATCGAGTTCTTTTAATTGCGACTTGAGCCGTTGCACCTTAGGAAAATTCGGACCGTATTGCTGTAAAGCATCTTCGTACGCAGCTTGTGCCTCAGTACGCTTTTTCAAGGCGTCCGTAAGCGCCGAGTTACCCTGGACCTGAGGCGCAGCGTCCAAATTTCCCGCTTTGGCGAACTCGTAAAGAGATTCCTTTTTCATTCGCTCGCTTTGTGCTTCGGTAAACTGGCGGTTGATATCGCCAAGGCGCTGCGTGGTCATGTTCTGCTTGTCATCGAGGTTCCAAATCTGATTCTGACGCTCGTAGGCGATGCGGGCCTCTTCGGATTTCTGGACCTTGATCTTGAAATCATTGAGTTGATCGGCGAGCCAGCTGGAAGCCTGCGAGGTGGATTCGTACTTGCTCCGATAATTTTGTTCTACGTAGGTGGCGATGTGCGCGTTGACGATACGCGCAGCAAGTTCGGGATCGGTCGATTCGAAACTCACATCCATCAAGCGACTGTTGGGAACACGTTTAACGCTCAGGCTGTTCAGGAACTCTCCGAGTTCAGGCGGACTTTTCTGATTGGCCAGGCTGCCGGTGGCAATGGCCTCCGACGGGCCATTGGGAGAAGAGAACTCGGGACGAGCAGTAAGGCCGCCATTGCGGATGGTCTGAAGCGCCAACGTCTCGCTGGTAAGGATCTTCGACTGCGTCTCGATGTAATTGTCGGTGTCGACCAAGTAGTCGTAGGACTCCGCGCCCTGGAAGGGGAGGACATTGGCGTTTTCGCGGTCAATTTCTATGCGCGCGGTGGCCACGTAGACGGGCCGCGTGCGGAAGGTGGCAATCGAAACAATGGTGACCACGGCAAGCATAAACGAAAGGATCAGCCACTGATGCTTGCGAAGAATCAGCAAGTAATCGTAGAGGTGCGGCTCACGGGGGGAAAGTTCGAAAGGGGCGAAACGCGGCGACATTGGCAGCAACTCGACGGCGCCGTTCGAACCATTTTCCCGGGGAGCGATCTTGTTTTCGTCGGCCATCTTCTAACGATAAGCGATGCGGTAAAGAGCTACACCTGATCCCAAGGCGAGGCCAAATTCCATGGCCCGGAGGAGCGCTTGCTTCGAGCCACTTGTCGGAACGATTAGGATATCGCTGGGCTGAAGCTGTACATCTTCCGCCTCACGACGCATAACTTTCTTCAAATCAATTGCCACTTGATGCTGCTGCCCTTGATTGTCCCGGCGCACGATGACCGCCTTGTCGGACTTTGCGGTATTGGTGAGCCCGCCCGCGAGAGCCAGGATTTTAAGGGTCGTCAATTGCGAGCGGTCATTGGAAAGAACAAAGCCGCCGGCACGATTGACGGCGCCGAGGACGTAGACAACGCCCGAGTGAGGAACGGTAACGATGTCGCCGGCCTGAAGAACAATATTGTTTTTCATGTCGCCGGTTTCCATCAATTCGTTGAGATTGATGGTAATGGTGTTGCTCAACGGAGGCGGCTCGTTGGACGCGGAAGCGTTCGCCGACATTGCACTTGCTACCGCTGGTGAAGCAGTTTGCGGAGCATTGGCCGGGGCGCCCGGAGAGGCCGAGCCTGCACTCGGCGCGGAGGCAGCGGCCTGCGTATCGTTCGACGGCGTGGCTTCGGACGGGACCTTCGCGGCTGGCATCTGCTCAGGACCGATTTCCGGAGGTTGCGCAGCGTCCGGCTGAGCATCCACTGAGGGGCGCGTGATAATGACCGTGTCACCCGCATCGTTGGAAACGCCGCCGGCTTCCGCAAGCACTTCCAAGAGGGTCACCTGCCGGTCCGCTTGATAGACCTCGGGATGGGGTACGGCCCCCACAATCGTTATGGGCTTGCTCTTGTGTTCCTTAACGCTGATGCTTACTTCTGCGTGACTAACTAATCCGTTAGCTTCCAAAACCTCCGCGACTTTCTGCTCAGCTTGGAGCTCCGTGAGGCCCGCGACATGTAATCGCACGGGAACTAGAGGAATGCCGATCGTGCCGGTTTGGCTGACACGCACTTCCCGGCTGAGCTCTTTTACGTCAAAAACTTCAATGTCCAGAACGTCCCCGGCCCCAATGATGTAGTCGTGGGGCACCAAGCGCAAATTGGCGGAGAGCTGACGAAGGCGGTCATTGACCTCTTGCGGCGTCTGAAGAACAGCTTGTGGGCCGGCAGTCTGGGAGAGGCCGACCGGAGCGAAGGGTAACGTTGCGAGCAGGGTACCAGCGACAAGGCACAAGTCCCCCGCACGCAGTCTTACTGGCTGCATGAGAATAGATGACCCCCAAGGTGTCATTATACAGGGATAAAGTCCCAGGGGATTAGGGATTTCAAGAATTGCGATGGCGGCGATGAGGGGTTGTTGCGGGAGGGACTTGCTCAATTTCGGCGGTCGCCAAATGAGCCATCAGGAAAAACAACACGAGATTGGAAGGAATGTGAAAGTTGAAATCAACGAGCGCATGCACTAAAAATCCGGCGCACGCGACTGCGCCGGACAGTTGCAAGGAGCCCGCAAACGAGAGACTGGCCTGGCGCAACCGCAGCACAGATTGGCTCAACAGGACCGTCAGGAACCAGGCACAGCATAACCCCCCAAGCAGCCCCGTTTCCGCTAGCCCTTCGAGATAATCGTTGTGCGTGTGGTTGACAATCTTTCCGTCGTAAAGCGTTTCGTAGCGCGGATAGACGATTTGCAGCGTGCCTAGGCCCGTGCCCGCGACAGGGTGATCCAGGAAAATCCGCCAGGTTCCCCTGCGCATGGCGGCGCGTTTTCCCTCGGTGACCTCGAGCGACTGCATGGAAGAGAAGCGGCGCAGAATTTGGCCGACGCCTAGCCAGGAGACCATCAAAAGGGCAACGAGCAGGACTGCTCCGCCCGCGAGGAGCTGTTTGCCCGGCGCGGCGCGGCGGCGAATCATCAGCAATGCCAGGAGAATCAACTGCGCGGCGAAGCTCACGATGCCGCCTCGAGAGGCTGAGAGGAAAAGTGCCGCGATCGGCAAAACCGCGAAAAGGCCGACCACCGGCCAGCGCTCGCGGCGGACCCGGCCGAGCATGAGGGGAACCAGCGCGAGCGGGAGAACCAGTTCCGCAAACCCCGCAAAATGGTTTCGATTCACGAAAGGGCCAAATGGAATTCCCCCGAAATGCATCTCCCGAATCCAGTACAGCTTTCCGTTGAACGTCAGGTGCTGCAGAATTCCAAACACGCTGACGGCAAAACCGAGTCCCATTCCAAACCAGATAAAACCGCGCCACTCCTCCAGGGTGCGAAAGACCTGCACCGCGAGAAAAAGCAGAATCAGGCAAGCGAGAAGAAGCTGGAGTTCGACGCGGGTGTGGTAAGGAGAAGCAGTGAAGTGAAAAATCCATTGCGCGAGAGCGACCACGAAAAACCCGGCCAGGGGCGGGAGCAGAGGCGAAAAAGCAAGCGGCGGCTTTTCATTGAAATAATACCGGAGAGCCCACACCAGAAAGAGAAATCCCGCGCCCGTTTCGATTACCGCGCGAGCCCAGTCTTCGACGCCGCCATGAGCGGCGACAGCGAAAGCCAGTAGAGCGCACAGACCGAAGCGGAGAAACCTCATGGTTTCGCGGGCTCCGCAGCTAGCGGCACGAGAGCGACATCATCCAACCAGGCAATCCCCTGAATCTTATCGTCGGCTTCGCGGCTGGAATAGCGCAGGGCGCAGACCTGCAGTTCGTGCGTCTCCATTCCGGAGGTCCAAGAAGTTTCGAGCAGGGTCCAGGGCTGCGTGCCGCGGAGATCAGAAGTAACCGTCGTGGGAGAGTCCTTGGCGGCCCAGGGGCGCAATTGAAAGCGAATACCTTGATCGGTCGTGAGGGCCTGCGTGCGTACCCAGGCGGAAAAGCGATACGTGGTCAAAGGTTCTACGGGGACATCATGGCAGGGGCCTTCGAGATGAAGATTGTACTTTCCGGTAAAGAACAACTGTAGCGAATGACCCCCTGAATGTTTCTCGTGAGAATCGATGCTCACTTGCACGCCGCGGATTCCTTCGGGGAAAATCCAGGCAAATCCACCGCCGACTATCCTAGATTCGAATCCCCCATCCCATAGAATCGAACCGGCGGGGGAAGGAATGCCGGAAAGTCCGGAAAAAGCCAGGGCTTGCTCCCACACTTGACGGGCTTCCAGATATTTTCGGTCCCGGCGGAGCGCTCCAACCAGAGTAAACGAATCCCCGAGATTCAGACGCGGGCGAAGAGCGGCGAGCCGCTTCCAAACTTTATATGCATTCTCCGTGTGGCCTTCGTTGGTTTGGTCCCAAATCGCATAGAGGTACGCAGTGCTATCCGGCGGCAGAACGCGATCGAGAAGCAGATCGATATTTGGTTCTGCCCGAAGAGTACGGGAGAGCGCTTCCGCGGCGCGTTTTGGATCGGCTTCGACGGCGTGGCGAATTTCGAGAAACGCGGCGTCCCATTCACCCTGGCGCAGAAGAAAATTCCCGTAGCGCCAGGAAACCTCCGCGGAAAGTGGATAGGCGCGCTTGGCGTGCAAGAACGCATCACGCGCGGCGGGGATGTCGCCCTCCGATTCGTAAGCCGTGCCGAGGTCCAACCAAACCTCGGCGTCATGCGGATTGAGCGCCAGTGCAGTCCGATATGCGCGGATGGCGCGGGAGGCGTCCATGTCTTCGAGGTTGAATTGCCAGTAGCGGCCCAGCAAATACCAATAGCGAAACTCTCCCGGCTCCAGCCGCGTCGCGCGCTCGTAATCTTTCAGTGTCTGTCGCTCGGAGAACTCCTCCGCGAGCGCGGCGCGAATGCTGAGATAAGCGAGAAAGATGGCGACGGCAAAAGCCAGCGCGAGTAGCATGCCGCGACGACCGGTGCTCGAGAGAGGCATAGCCATTCCACGGTACTCTGCCTAGACCGTATCGCAGTTGCAAGACAAAAGTCCGAAGCCGACACGGCGCTTCCCGAAAATGGGAACTTGGCGAAAAATCCTCGCAAGGATCTCGGAAAAAGTTAGTTGCTGGTTGCTGAACACGAAAGTAAAATCAAGCTCCAGCCTGGAAGCCATTCGAGACCGTACTCTTCAGCCCTTCAGAAGTCGCGGCAGACGAGAGCCTGCGCGGAATCGGGGTCATTCTTCGAAGGGGGCAGGCGAACGGGAGAATGTTCCTTTCGACGGCGGCGCCTCGAGAGTTTGAAAGATTTGAAGGAAAGGTCAGCAGATTGAGCGGATTTGCCGGCATTTTTCACAGCGATGGCGCGCCCATCGAACGAGCCGTGTTGCAATCGTTCGTGGATTTTCTCGCGTTCCGAGGGCCGGACGCACAAGACAGTTGGACCAGTGGCTCGATTGGGATGGCGCACACGCTGCTGCGCACGACGCAAGAATCGATGAGCGAACGGCAGCCAGCCAGCCTTGAAGGCAAATACTGCATTGTGTCAGACGCAAGGCTGGATTCGCGCGAAGAATTGCTGGAAAAATTGCGCCGCGCCAAGCAAAAGGTGGCACTTAGCACGTCCGACGGAGAACTGATTCTCCATGCGTACGCCGCGTGGGGCACGCCGTGCGTCGACCACTTGCGCGGCGATTTTTCTTTCGCATTATGGGATGCCACGCATAAACAACTTTTTTGCGCTCGAGACCATTTGGGCATCAAGCCCTTTTACTACACGCAACTCGGCGAACTCTTCCTCTTCAGCAATACCCTGAACTGCCTGCGAATCCATCCGCGTGTTTCACATGAATTGAATGAAGCGGCGATCGGGGATTTTCTGCTTTTCGGCCTGAACCATGACAAGGCGACGACCAGCTTTCGGGATGTTCAGCGGCTTCCGCCAGCTCACACCTTGACTATCTCAAGCCGCGGGTCGCGGCTTCGTCGCTACTGGGTCCCGCCAACGGACGGACGGATTCGCTACGCAAAGCCAGAAGAGTACGTCGAGAATTTTCTTTCCATATTAGAAGCTGCGGTGACCGATCGGCTGCGCACAAACCGAGTGGGGATATTTCTCAGCGGAGGACTAGACTCGTCGTCGGTGGCGGCGGTCGCCCGGGAAGTGTTGAACAAAAACACTATGGACGCAGAAATCCGAGGCTTCACGTTTATCTACAAGTCTCTGATTTCCGACCAGGAAGAAGAGTACGCGGCGGAGGTGGGCCAATTTCTCCGGATTCCAATGAAGTTTATGCCCCTCGACCAAGCGCAGCTGTTTGAGCGCTGGGATGATCCCGAAGTAATCGGACCCGAGCCCGTTGAGGACCCTTTTTTTGCTGCAATTTTGGATTTTCACCGCGACATCTCGGTGCAATGCCGGGTTTTATTGTCTGGGGAGGGAGGTGACGACCTGCAAGCTTTCCAGATGTGGCCTTATGTGCGGGACTTGCGACGCAGAGGCGAATGGCGCCAAGCCTTGACCGATGTGGCCAATTACCTCTGGGTCAGGCCGTTCCCATGGCGCGGCATTCGAGCGCGGGTCCTGCGTTTCTTCGGAAGGGATTCCGATCAGCCCTTGTTTCCGCAGTGGCTCGCTCCCGAATTCAGCAAGCGAGCTAACCTTCGAGCGCGTTGGGAAAAAGAACACGAGTTGCCAAAGTCAGGTTCGACGCATCCTATTGTCCCAAGGGCACATGCAAACCTAGCTCTGCCGCTTTGGACGCACCTTTTTGAACAGGAGGATCCGGGAGCGACGCGGTGTCTTGTGGAGACTCGTTACCCTTTCCTGGACTTGCGAATGGTGAACTTTCTGTTGGCATTGCCCCCTTTTCCCTGGCTCTATAAGAAAACACTGGTGCGCGACGCCATGGCCGGACGACTACCGGAGCGCATACGAACGAGACCCAAAACTCCGCTGCAGGGGGATCCCGTCTCAGCAAAATTAAGATTAACAGGTACCGATCACCTGAAAGAGATGCCTTGGTGTACCGATCTGGAACGCTATATTGATCGAAGTGCGATGGTTGCGACGCCTGATAAGATGAACCAGGAACAAGCTAGCGTTTATTTCAGGTCTTACAGCCTCAACATTTGGTTGCAGTCAGCGCGGAGAATCCGATATAACATTCATGCGGAGGCCAGTAATGGCTAAACCCGTAAGCCGGGAAACAAAAAAACCATATTCAAAACCATCGTTGACCACTTACGGGACGGTTCGGGACCTTACGCAAACGAGAGGGCCGAACGGCCGAAAGGACAAGGCTGGCACCAGGCCGCCAGCCCACACGCATGCCTAGTGGAATGAAAGAAGAAATTTAGATTCTTGACTGAACTGAAAACTCGTCTATCAACTAGAAGTTTTTACTTTCCACACAACGACAATAAAGCAGGGCCGAAGTGGTATCCTTTCACGCTGCGTTTGGTTTAAATATTCGCTCGAACCTCGCAATCCCAGGATTGCTTCCTTTAACCGATTCGGGCAAGGCCTCCGACGTGAAAATTCAACTTGGGTTATCCCCTTACTCCAAGTGCCACGGTCCAGGGGGTGAGGAGGAACTCACCTACGAGAGTCAGTATAGGGATGAGTCAGGCAGGCCTGCGTTGCGAATCTGGAAATCGCCGGATGGTCTTTACTTTCGCCTTGCGTATTTCGACGGGACGCAATTCTGGCTTGGGCAAGGGGGGAATGAAATCTGGGCAACCTGGCCGGAAGCGTCGACGCTCGAAGACGCATGCTCTTATCTTCTTGGGCCGGTCTTTGGGATTCTGTTGCGGATGCGCGGGATCACTTGTCTTCATGCCAGCGCAATAGCACTCAGTGGTCAAGCCGTAGCCTTCGTCGGCGCGGAAGGTGCGGGAAAGTCCACAACCGCCGCGGCCTTCGCGCGCGAAGGACACAGCGTACTTTCTGATGACGTCGTGGCGCTAACGGAGACTGAGGCTGGATTCCTTGTAGTGCCCGCTTATCCTCATCTCTGTCTCTGGCCGGAATCGGTGGCCATGCTTTATGGTTCGGCGGATGCACTCCCCCCCTTTAGCAAAGGTTGGGAGAAGCAGCGTCTATCTCTTGCTGACCGTGAGGAGCGTTTTGAGAGCCAGCCTCTTCCGTTAGCAGCGGCCTATCTCCTCGGCGAGAGACGTTCCAATGAAGCACCTTCCGTGGAAGAGGTCCGCCCGCAAGCCGCGCTCCTGTCGCTCGTGGCGGACAGCTTCGCCAGCAGAACTTTGGATCGGCAGATGCGCGCCCGGGAGTTTGAAGTGCTTGGCCGGTTGGTGAGCCGTGTCCCGGTGCGACGGGTCTTCGCGCACAGCAACGGGTCCCGGATTCACGACTTGTGCACGGCCATTCGCGAAGATTTTGCATCTTTGCAAGAATCGAAGCAGATCCGCTCCTAGGGAGCTGGCAGCCGAGCCAGATTCCAAATCCGTATTCGAACCGCCGAATTATCTGATACGATACATTTGCGCTGGCGGTCCAGGAGTGGTCCTTCCCATTCTGGGGCACTATGTTAGCCACATACAGCATGCTTACTCCCATTCCCGAAAGTTCAAACGTGTGTTTGCCCCGAATAGTTGTGGCTCGCATTAAATCGGAAATTGCGAAGTTTGACTTTGTGCAGCTGCTCCGGCAGCAGTCTACCACTGGCACAAAGAGCATATCCCGGTTCTAGGAGGATGGTTACCATGAAGCTGAGGGGTGTGAGGGGAACTGCAGCAAAGTTCGTAGGCGTGTCTACACTGCTGTTGCTTGTCATGCTGTTGGCAGCTCACATTGGCATGGGCAAGAGAGGCTTTCAAGGCGGAAGCCAAAACTTGACCGCAGCCCACTTTCGAACCAGCAAGCCGGCAACGGAGCAGCAGACGCGACATTGGAACGAAGCCTACGGAAGACTACCCTTAAGTTTTGAGGAAAATCTCGGACAGACCGCGCACGAAGTGCGTTTTGTTTCTCACGGCAGCGGCTACCAGCTCTTTCTGACCCCGCAGGAAGCTGTGGTTGCCCTCCAAGCCAGAAGGCATTTTGATTTCTCTCCACTTCATCGCGCCGCGACTATCCTAGCCCTGCGCAAAGCTCACAGGGCCGCGCAGCAGCAGATGACAACAGTGCGTCTGCGACTCGATGGAGCAAACCCCAATCCGCAGATCACCGGACTCGAACGCCTGCCGGCAAGAGTGAATTACTTCGTCGGAAACGATCCGAAAAATTGGCACACCGATGTGCCGTCGTTTGCCCGAGTGAAATATACGGAAATCTATCCGGGTGTAGACCTTGTCTTCTACGGGAACCAACGCAAACTCGAATATGATTTCGTCGTGGGGCCGGGGGCGGACCCAAGAAAGATTTCATTCAAAGTAGATGGGACGAGCAAAATGCGCATCACTGCCCGAGGCGATCTGACACTGCGCGTTGTCGGCGGTGAAGTTGAGTTTCAGAAGCCTGTCGTATACCAAATCCTAAAAGGAAAACGACATGAAATCGAAGGTAACTATGTAATGGATGGAACTCATCGCGTGGCGTTCGTTGTTGCGGCCTATGATCGCAACGAACCCTTAATCCTTGACCCTGTGCTGAGCTATGCGACGTATTTGGGAGGGACGGCGAGCGAAGACGATCAGCAGGGAGCGGCCATTGCGCTGGATAGCTCGGGAAACGCGTTCATTGCGGGCGAAACGAGTTCGATCGACTTTCCAGCTGGCACAAAGGGTGGCGTAGTCACTGCGCCGAATCAGAACGGAGGAGCTTCCTTCGTTGCCGAATTAGATCCCACAGGAGCGAATCTTCTCTACTCTACGTATTTGGCGGGTTCGACGACCCCGGGCGGAGATACGGCCTTCGGAATTGCAGTGGATACAAGCGGAAAAGTTTACGTCACAGGACAAACATTCGCGACTGATTTTCCCACGACGGCAGCCAATGCTTTCAATCCTGGCCCGGTTTCTGCCACAACCGCCACAAATGGCACGGTGTATCTGACAAAGCTGGATCCGACTGTGAATGGAGCGAGTGCCTTGCTCTACTCGACGTACGTGTCGGGAACGGGAGGCGAGTATGCGAACTGCGTTGCGGCCGACGCTTCGGGCAATGCGTATATCGGGGGAAATACGGCATCAACAGATTTTCCCACCGCGAATGCTCTGCAGAGTGCCCCGAGCAATACGTTTGGTACGGGGTTTATCACAAGAATTGACACAACGAAGTCCGGGAGTGCGTCGCTGATTTTTTCCTCGTATTTTGGGGGAAATGGGGCCAATGCGGCGACGAACTCGCTTGGCATTGGAGAGATTGTCTTTGGAATCGCGGCCGATTCATCACAGAACACCTATGTTACGGGGGTAACCAGTTCCACTGATTCCCCAGCTACGTTCATCACCAGCGCAACGGCGTTCCAGGCAGCACCACTGCCGGGAAACACGCAGTCGAGCGTGTTTGTCTCCAAAATCGCCACCACAGCGGGAACGCTGAGTTATTCGACCTACCTAGCAGGTTCGAACGGGCTGACCGGGGAGCAAGCGAATGGGGTCGCGTTGGGCCCGAACAACGTCGTGTATGTGACAGGAAAGGCCTCTTCGAGTGATTTCCCCAGAGTGAATGCGTTTGATAGCAACAACACAACTGTCGGAAAGGCGTTCATCAGTCTGCTCGATACCACGAAGGCTGGGGCGAATTCCCTGACCTATTCGACATTCCTAGGAGGAACAGGAGGCGACATTGGGTATTCGATCAAAGCAGATGCCTCCGGGAACGCCTACGTGGCAGGGTTTACGCAGTCCACTGACTTTGCTGGAGTAGGAACCCTTGACGCTTTGGGCGCCTTGCAGACGGCTCTGCTGAACATCAACAGCGGGGACGGATTCGTCGCCAAAGTAAGTCCTGTCGCCGGAGGAGGCCTACTGTACGCAACGTATTACGGTGGAAGTGGTGATGGGCCACCTAACAACAACGCTGATGCGATATTTGGGATGGCCATCGATTCAGCAAATCCTCCGAACGCGTACATTACCGGTCAAACTTTCTCAACCGATCTGCCGGTCCTATCAGCGTTTCAATCCAAGCTGAATGGGAATGGCAACCCCGCCGCCGGGGTTTCCGATGTTTTCGTTGCGAAGCTTGGCCTAACCCCGACCTTGACGGTTGCCCCGTTCCCGTCCTTCAACTTTGGAACGCAACCCGTGGGCGTCGCAACAAATGCGCAGGTGTTCACTGTTACCAACAACACCGCGAACGCGGCCGCGTTCTCGAGTATTGTCGTAAACGGCGTCTCTCCGGCGCTCAACACGGATTTCAAGATCTCCACTGACGCTTGTAGCCCAAGCGTGGCGGCGGGGACGCAGTGCCAGGTTAGCGTCACCTTTACTCCTTCGGTCGCGTCTGCTGAGTCCGCCACTCTCGTGATCACTGCCACGATCACCAACGGAGGCCAGAACAGCACCAACGTGCTTACCGTGAATCTCACCGGAACTGGCTCGGCATCCGCGCCCGCTGTCGGACTCTCGACGAATACCCTGACTTTCAACCCGCAGATGGTGACGACTACCAGCGCGGCGATGCCTGTCACGCTGACCAACACTGGCACCGGCCCGCTCGCGATTAACTCGATTGCTGCTTCCGGCGATTTTGCCGCGACGAGCACGGGTGCGACCGCATGCCCGATCAGCCCGAACACGCTGCCCGCGACGGCGGGATCAAATACCTGCATCATCAACGTGACCATCACTCCGACTGCGACAGGTGCGCGCGCCGGGACGCTCACGATCACCGACAACGCCAACGGCAGTCCTCACACGGTTGCCCTCAACGGAACCGGCTGGGATTTCACCGTCACAGCAACGACACCACAATCTGGCAAGAGCCCGCTGATGTTCAACGCAACGTTGACCTCGCTCGGCGGGTTCAGTCAGAGCGTGGCGTTCACCTGCACGGGGGCGCCAACCGGCGCCACCTGCACGGTGGCATCGCCGGTCACCGGCAACCCGAATACGCCGCAGCCCGTGCAAGTCACGATAACCAGAACTGGCAGCGGCTTGGTGGCGCCGCCGGCGCCAATGCGCCTTCCCCCGATGTCGATCTGGCAGATCACGCTGCTGCTGATGGCGCTGATGCTGCTCTTCCTGCTTCCCAGAGCCTCGCGGCTTCGCGTGCGCCTGGGAATGATCGCCGCGATGGTCCTGCTCTTGACCGTGGCCGGTTGCTCGGGGCCGAAACCCCCTGTTCAGCCGCTCAGCGGAAATGTAACCATCACCGGACAGTCCACCGGCACCGCAGGGAGCGTGAGCCACTCCGCTCAGGTGGCAATCACGGTCAATTAGAACAGCAGCTGTGAATGAACTTGGCGCGCTGCCCATCTGTACGGCGGCGCGCCTTTTTCTCGTTCGAAGAGGCACCCGAGTGAATTGTTCCGCCAGGTAGCGGAAAATGTCGTGCGCCCTCAGTCTTTGCTTGCTCGTCCGTACTTGCGCGCGAGGCGAAAGGGGCGGCGCAAAATGTTCAGGAGACGGTTCCGGCTAACCTGTCCATTTTTCTGCCAGTCTTCTTCCGTGGGTGAGAACGAAAGCCGCAGCAGATACGCGGGGGCCGCGAACACGCCACCGCGCATGCGCAAGCGAAACAGCGCGCGT
>Ga0335081_10012663_pt1 | contig 13669 bp, 9 predicted proteins | sample Lox_Sample_35_FD_206713 | JGI IMG/M metagenome (GOLD analysis project Ga0335081, IMG submission 206713) | Soil microbial communities from Loxahatchee National Wildlife Refuge, Florida, United States - Lox_Sample_3.5 | ecosystem: Environmental > Terrestrial > Soil > Wetlands | place: USA: Florida...
ATCGCATCCATTCCAGACCGATTGCGTCATGCCGCCATCATGTTGGGCGCCTCACCCTTCCGCGTCTGGCAAAATGTGGATTGGCCGATCCTCAGCCGCGCCACTCTGAGCGCCGCCATATTTGCATTCACCGTCTCACTCGGTGAGTTCGGTGCGACTCTTCTTTTGGCTCGTCCCGATTATCCAACCATTCCCGTTGCCATCTATCGTTTTCTATCTTTACCCGGCGCATTGAATTATGGTCAAGCCATGGCGATGGCGACTCTCCTGATGATGCTTACGACCGTCGGAATTCTGTTCATCGAAAGACAACGGCTGCCCGGCGTGGGAGAGTTTTGATGCTTGAAGTGCGCGGTATTTATAAAACGTATGAAACTCAATTGCTTCTCCACAGTATTTCATTTCTTATTGAAACGGGCGAGACAATTTGTCTGCTTGGTCCATCGGGCAGTGGCAAATCGACATTACTGCGGATGATTGCAGGACTCGAATCTCCGGATGCGGGACAAATTCTGTGGGATGGAAATGATCTTGCTCCCATTCCGCCTCATCTTCGGGACTTCGGGCTGGTCTTCCAAGATTATGCACTTTTTCCACACCTCGACGTTTTCGACAACGTCGCGTTTGGTTTGAAGATGAAGAATTGGAAAAGTGATGAAATCGGAATCCGCATCAAAGAAGTTCTGGATTTGGTGAATCTACGCGGATTTGAGCATCGCAAAGTGACTGATTTATCCGGCGGGGAACAGCAACGCGTGGCATTGGCGCGGGCGCTTGCGCCACGCCCGCGTTTGCTGATGTTCGATGAGCCGCTTGGCGCATTGGATCGCGCCCTGCGCGAAGATTTGCTCAATGAATTGCGCGGCATCCTTCATCGAACTCAAATTCCCGCCATTTATGTAACTCACGATCAGGAAGAAGCCTTTACAATCGCTGACCGCGTTTTGCTTTTGCATGCCGGACAAATTATTCAGGAAGGAACTCCGGTGGATGTTTGGTCGAATCCCAATTCGGTTTGGGTGGCGCAATTTCTTGGATTGGGAAATGTGATTGAAGGGAAAATATCTAATGGGAACAAGGTTGAAACCAAGGCTGGTACTTTTTCAATGACGTGTAGGCACAAGCATCAGGCTGGAGAAAAAGTTTATTTGTTGGCGCGTCCGCTTGAGGCGGAGAAAGAAGCGAATCAAATTCGTGGACGCGTTGCCGATATTGTCTTTCAGCAGGATAGATTTAAAGTCACGCTGGATGCTGGCCTGTATTTTTATTTGAAGGATGAACCAGAGATTGGGCAAATGCTTGAAATCAAAATTAAGTTAGAATGTTTGGTATGAAAGAAGCAATTAAGGTTTTAAAGAAAAATCTAAAGGATGAGATCACATGGCGATATGAAGGACAAGTATTACGCCGCGAACCGAATACGGTCGTGCTGGAAGCTTTTTTCAACCGCCCGGATATGCCGTTCATGGAAGTAACGTTGAAAGAGAACGATCGTTTTGTCGAGACGTTTTACACCGATCGCTGGTACAACATCTTTGAGATTTATGACCGCGATGATGGCAAACTCAAGGGCTGGTATTGCAACATTGGCAAACCTGCCGCGTTAACCGATAGCACTGTTTCCTATGTTGATCTCGCGCTGGACTTGTGGGTTTCACCGGATGGAAGGCAAACTGTGCTTGACGAAGATGAGTTCGACGATTTATTGCTCGGCGAATCGGACCGGGAGAAAGCATTGAATGCGATTGCCGAGCTTCAGCAGTTATTTAGAAAATCATAGCCTCCGTTTTTTGCGAAGGCTATGATTTTCTGCAGCATCTTCAAAGCAATTGCAAAAGTGCGCCGGTGCCTTGTTGAAGGAGTTTGTCGCCATTGTTCCAGAGCCAATATCCACCTGCACCAACCACACAGCAAATGCATAGAACAACAACCACAACGATGGCAATGATCAAGGTGGTGTTGTTTTTCTTCGTTGGTGTCGGTGGCGGCGTAGGAGTCGGGCCGGGATTGATCTCCATGGGCTGATTTGGTTCGTTCATGTTCATTTTTGCCTCCAAGTAAGTTTTGATTTCCGCGCTCAGGCGGTTTCCTTTTTGCTCGTTCGACGTGCCCACCACCATATAAAAAACACGATGGCGATGATAACCAGAATGGCAATGGCCGTCGGAACGAGAATGGACAAGAGAGATACAACCGTTGAGGTAACATCTTCCGCGACGCTGACCGGCACATTTCCTGAACCGGCGGTTGTGGCCGTGACGATGGGGCGGACAACTGCGGATTTGGCAACATGCACACTTCCAGCGACCAGCAATCCGCAAGCCAGTGCAATGATCGGATTGATACCGGTGATGAGATTAGTACTGGCTGCAAAAGCAATCGCTCCGGCAACGGGACGCACAAACGTTTGAATCAGATCGTTGATATGATTTGCGACGGGAACTTTATCCGCCAGCATCTCGATGATGAGCAGGATACCGATCAGAATCAAAATATATGGATTGGCCAGCGCATCATACGGCGCGTTGAGCTTGATGAGATTTGTGTAATGGGCGATCACGCCGATGACCAAGAGCGGAATATAGGCATTCAAGCCTGCACTGGCTGAAAGCCCAAACGCTGAAAAGATTCCAAGCAGAATATCCATGATGATCTCTTAACCGGTTAATCCGGGAAATCCGGTCCAAGTATGCGTGAGATTGAATCGGAACAGGTCAATGCCAAGGATGAGAATGAAAGCCAAGGTCAAGCCTGCGACGGCGGGAAGCCAAAGCTGGCGGAGATGATCGAAGGCGTTATCCTGTTTCATAATCATCACCCAAACAATGCTAAAGACCATCGCTAACAAAGCCAGCACTCCGAGCGTACTGAGGATCGCAATGAAATATAGAACCGCGTCGAGATTGCTTAAAGCACCGAAGTCGAATAGAAGCACGATCCCAACTAAAAGTCCGAATTGAAGCCATTCGAGAGCGGGCCTGTCTTCGGGCACGCGCCAGATCGTCTGGTTATACATCGGATAAAGAACGGATGCCATCGCAATTCCCATGCCGCTTCCGGTAAAGACTCTTTCCACGTTCGTGGTGACATAAAGATTTGGGATTTTCGCGAAAGCACTTCCGTAACTTTGCTTAAGCAATGCGAGATAGGAATTGCTTCCATCAATTGCGAAGGCGAGAAAGAAAATAATCAGCACTGCGATGATGCCGCGATTGGGAAGCCTGCTTTTTTTGCGGCCGACGAATCCCTGAAAGATCAATGCGATGGCCGCAGCGTTGAATTCGCCGGTGCAGCGCGCACATAAAGGAAATTGGATGCCATTTACAAAAAGCGAATGAGATGAAAGCCGGTGGCAGACCGCGTAACCGATTGCGTCCAGCTTTCCCATCAAGCCGGGCGGCGCGATATAAATCCATGCACTCAACGCGACAAGTGCCGCGATGGGAACGAGCCACTTCGTCAAAGTTTGATATCGGGATGCAGGCTTTTGTTCTATCATGGGACGATTATATGGGGATTGTCTGCGAAAAGCAAGAAAGAGTCGGGATTGGAGTATGATAGAAACATTAGATCGCTTGTTATGGAGGAACATCTATGAAACGAATTGGTATCTTAACCGGCGGCGGCGATGCGCCGGGACTCAACGCGGTGATTCGAGCGGCAGTGAAAACTGCCATCCTGCAATATGGATGTGAAGTCTATGGAATGCTGGACGGATATGATGGATTTTTGAAAGACAAGGGGATTATCCCTTTGGGATTGAAAGAAGTCAGTGGAATTTTGCCGCGCGGCGGAACCATCCTCGGCGCGGCCAGCCGCGGGAATCCATTTGCCCGCAAGATAATACAAAATGGCAAGGAGGTTATTGTCGATAAGTCGGATGAGTTGATCAATTCCATGAGACAATCCGGGCTGGATGCTTTGCTGGTCCTCGGCGGGGACGGCACATTGCGTATTGCACACGAACTGTATCAAAAAGGAATCCCTGTGATCGGCGTTCCCAAGACGATCGATAACGACATTGGCGGCACCGAAGTGACCTTTGGCTTCGATACGGCGCTGAACACTGCCACGGAAGCGATCGATCGTCTGCACACCACGGCGGAAGCGCATCATCGCGTTATGGTGCTGGAATTGATGGGACGCGAGGCAGGCTTTATTGCTTTGCATGCGGGAATATCGGGCGGCGCGGATGTGATCCTGATTCCTGAAATCCCGTTTAAGTTTGAATCTGTGCTGGCAAAGATTCGTCAGCGCGTCGAGCGCGGAAGTTTGTTCAGCATCATCGCGGTTTCGGAAGGGGCCGAGCCGCTGGGCAGCAAACAAGTCTTCTCGCGGAGCGGCGATGAAATGTATGTGCCGCGTTTGGGCGGTATTGGTCAAATCGTGGGCGAGTATATTGAAAAGCATGGCTTTGAAACGCGTGTGACCGTGCTGGGCCATTTACAACGCGGCGGAACTCCCACCGCGTTTGATCGTTGGCTGGCCACACGTTATGGCGCGGCCGCCGTCAGACTCGCGGCGCGCAACGGCTTTGATCGCATGGTTGCCTTGCGTGGTGGTCAAATCACCGACGTGACTCTTGAAGAAGCGTTGGCTGTTCCTCGCCGAGTTGATCTCAACGAGGATGCGGCCATCACGGCGCGCGGCATAGGAATATCATTTGGAGATGAATAAGCCTGAAAGCCATTCGATTAGACGGCACTCTAGTGTTGCCATCTGATGGTCGGGGAGTACATCCGCTTGGCTACCTTGATAAAGACACGCTTATCGATCAAGCCAAAGACCATCAATTCTAGGCAATCTAAATTGCGCGCCACGCGGGTAACCACACTTTCACGATGGTACCCTGACCTAATTGGCTTTCGATTCCAATCTGCCCGCCCTGACCTTCAACCAATGCTTTAGCAATCGGCAGACCTAATCCAAATCCTTGTGCGCCTGAATGTATTTCTCCGCGATAAAAACGATCAAACACGCGTTCAAGCTTTTCGGGCGGAAGCCCCCGACTGTTGTCACGCACGCTGATCAAGATCTGATCTCCGACAGCTTCGGCTGAGACCGTAATTTCTTCCGTTGTGTATTTGATGGCATTATCCAGCAAAATCAGAAGAACTTGTTTCAAGGCATCCCGATCACCCATTGCAGATACACCCTGAACCTCTTCAATGATTTTACGTTGACGATCCAATTGTCCTGCCTGTTTGCAAGCTTCTTCAATGACGGCACGAACCGGGATCGCCCCACGAGTCAAGCTCTGACCTGCATCGGCGCGCGCCAGGACGAGAAGATTATTTACCAACCGAATTAAACGATCACTTTCGTCCACCACATCTGTCAAGACATCTGATTGTTCAGCAATGGGCAGCGGGGGTTCGCGCCGCAATAATTCAAGATTGCCGCGGATGGTCGTCAGCGGTGTGCGTAATTCGTGGGAGACATCCGCCACAAAGTTGCGTTGCATTTTCAAAGCGCGGCTCACTCCCTGATAGGCTTCCTGCAAACGTGTCAACATGGAATTGAAAGTGCTTGCCAATTGTCCGATTTCATCGTTCGGTCCTATATAGTAGACGCGCCGCGCGAAATCACTTTCCCTGCCGATGACCTGGGCCGTTTGAGTAATATGATGGATCGGGCGAAGAGTCGCGCCAGAAAGAATCCATCCAATGCCAAATGCAATCAAAATCGTGAACAGGCTGGCGATAATCAGGGTACTACTCAATGCTGCCAATGCTTGATCGCGCTGATCCAGTGACTGTGCTACCTGAACAATAAAGGTTACCTTGCCTTGATAAATCACCGGGATATTGTAGATCAGCAAATGATCGCCGGTTGCAGAGGATGTCTCCCACCAGATTTGCCTATTCTTTAATACTTGAAGCCCACTCGCCGTAAGTGGTAATGCCTGGCCTGTATTATCCTGGTCTTGTCCTGCAAATGGGCTGGCTATCAAAGCTCCATTTGGATCTAACACGCGCACAATAACACGTTCCCGTAATTGATTGAACGCCTGATCACCGGAAAGCGTTTCAATTGGAACAGGCGGAGGTCCCGGCGGATTGGGATGTGGATTGGGATTGAGGTAATTGTTTAAAATCGACATTGCGAGACCGTGACCGCTCTGAATCAAATCGGCTTGGAGGGAGTTCATCGTCTCCTGCACTTGAATAGTATAAAGCGCGGTTCCAAACACGATCAGGGTCAGTGCAAGGATGGCGCTATATAATAAAGTCAATCGTAATCGAATCGACATTATTCCACTCGCTCAGCTCGCAAAACATAACCAATGCCGCGCACGGTTTGGATCAACCGCCGATTTCCACCCGCTTCCATTTTCTTGCGTAAGTATCCTACATAAACCTCCAATACATTATCGTCGCCTCCAAAATCATATCCCCAGACATTATTTAGGATTTGTGCGCGTTCAAGAACTTGACGTGGATGGCGCATAAAGTAATCCAATAAATCAAATTCGGTCTTGGTTAGATCAAGCATTCTTTCTCCGACGTGAACTTCGCGCGTGACCGGATCAAGCGCAACACCGGAAAATTCCATTGCCTCTTTCGCGGACTTTGAATCGGTCCGCCTCAACAGGGCGTGAACGCGTGCCACGAGTTCCACCGGTGCGAACGGCTTGACGAGGTAATCATCCGCACCGCTCTCCAACCCTTCGACGCGGTTTTCGAGCGCGTCGCGCGCGGTCAGCATCAGGATCATCGCCGGATTCTTTTCCGCGCGCAATTCCTGGACGACGGCCAAACCATCCATTTTCGGCATCATCCAATCCACAATGAGGAGATCGGGTTTGGACACATCCACTTGATTCAAGGCTTCTTCGCCGTTTGAGGCAGTGACGACCTGCAGACCTTCATAGGCCAAAGTGCGCTGCAGCATTTTGAGCAATTTCAAATCATCGTCGACGACTAACACAGTTGGCATAAAGGATAACTCCGGGTTCAATCATAACGTTTCAATAAACATTTAAGCAAGCTTTAATTTCACGCTCCCATCTTACATGGTCATGCTGAGAAAATGCTGTTAAAACATCGAAGCTGCAAAATCATTCTCAGCGTTTTCTCAACCGGCTCTTTGAATTCTCACAGTTGCAGATTTTATACTCAGGCAATAGAAACAAATATTGGATGTGGTTAAACATCGAAAGGCAGAATATCATGAAGAACAAGATCGTTACACTCATTATCCTTTTGGCTTTAACATTGGCAGCCTGCAGTACAGCCTCAGCCGGGAGTCAATCCGCCGCTACCTCAAATACAAAATCGTATGCAGGGCAGGCAGAGCTCATTGTCGGCATTCTCAAGCTGGAAGGCACCGATCAGGCTGTAACGGCAAATCAGGCCTCGCAGCTGTTGCCGCTGTGGGAGGTCATGAAGGTCCTGGCGGCCAGCGATACGTCGGCTCAGGCTGAGATAGACGCGGCGTTTCGTCAAATTAAGGATACGCTCACGCCGGGCCAACTTCAGGCAATCACGGCGATGAAGCTTACACAGCAGGATGTGTCGGCGTTTGAACAAGCCTTGGATACCAACACAGTGCATAGTTCAACCAAGAGTAGCAGCAGCCAAGGTAGTGGCGGATTTGGCGGACCTGATGGCGGAGGTCCCGGCGGCGATTCGCTCGGCGGAATCCTTGCGGGTGCATCACAGTCACAGAGTTTAACCTCCAGCTCTCAGCCCGCGCAAGTATCGAGCGGAACAGCGAGACAAGCGCCTACTGAGTTGATCGACGCACTCATCAAGGTACTGCAGAATAGGGAAAATACATAGAATCCTAAAAGAAACATCCAAAGCGAGATAACCCGCCTTATTGGAATGGTGCTGGCAAAATAAGTCAGCACCATTCTTGAGACTCGGCCACTTGACATCTCCGCCGACAAAAGGCATACTGGTTTGGACGAGCACCAAAATCGAAGGCTATTCCTTTTAAAAAATCGGGGCCCCCATGAAAAAGAATCTCAGATGGATCGTATTGATTGGCATCGTTTTGCTGTTTGCGATTGTCCTCTCTGTTTCAAAATTTTCAGGCACAACCTCGCCTGCAATTCTATCGGTGCAGGCGAAACCGAATCAGGTTGGTCCGCAGGTCGTTGCGCAAAATCCGGCGACAGGACAACGATTGGATTTGTCACCAACGATTCAATTCACGTTTGACCGCGACATGAATCAAGATAAAACCGGCGAAGCCTTTTCCCTTCTCGGCCCGGATAATAAGCCGGTCGCCGGTCAATCAGCTTGGCTCAACGCTCGAACCTTTAAATTCACACCGGTCTCCAAACTCGAACCTGACACAGCTTATCAAGGAATCTTTTCCACGTCAGCGACCGCGCTGGATGGAACTTCCCTAGCAGAAAATATCCAATACAATTTCACGACCGTTGAAGGTTTGAAGGTGGGTCAGGTCTTTCCGATTGCCGATGCTGAAGATGTTGATCCGACAACCAACATCACTGTGATTTTCAACCAACCGGTTGTGCCGCTCACTATTCAAGAAGAGCAGGCCAATTTACCGCAGCCGATTGAACTTTCACCGTTGACGAAGGGAACGGGACAATGGGTCAATTCATCGGTGTATGTGTTTCAGCCGGAGACCGCTCTCACCAGCGGAGTTCGCTACACAGTGCGCGTAGGAGCCGGATTGAAAGATACGAATGGCGACGTACTCGATCAATCGTATGTTTCGCAGTTCACGACGCGCACTCCATCTGTTGCTAGTTTTGCTTTGAAGAATGGCGAGCAGAATCCGCAATTGGATAATGTCCAAAATGTTCTACTCGATCAGGCTTTCATCATTACGTTCCTTCAGCCGATGAATTCGGATAGCGTGGCTCAGGCAACAACAGTTACAAATAATCAAACAGGAAAATCTGTTTCACTCGGATTGAGTTGGAACAAGGATTTCACCGAGTTGGCACTACAGCCCAATGCGCATTATCAAATTGCCAGCAATTATCATTTGCAGATTGCCGACACCGCACAGGCGCAGGATGGCGGAACGTTAAAGGATGGCTTCTCGGTAAACTTTAGCACCGTGCCATTACCAAGCATTGTCAAGGTATCCCCCGAACCGAATTCTGTACAGACGAGTTATGACGGTTCGCTTTCGATTCAATTTGCTTCTCCTATGCGGTTAAACAGTTTGAAAGGGAAGGTTATTCTGACTCCTGCACCTAAGACTGAGTTGCAGTGGTATTACAACGATTATGACCAGACCTATAACACATACGGTTTAGACGCTGGCACAAATTATTCAGTGCGCATCCTGCCGGGCTTGGCAGATATTTACGGCAACACCATTGATAGCGAAGATTCATATACCTTCACAACTGCAGATATGGATCCTTACGCACAGCTGGTTGTGCCGTGGACTCCGCTCGTGTATCGCGCCAAAGGCCCGCAGGATGTTTGGTTCGAGTACATGAATGTGAATTCAGTCAAGGTTTCGTTGTATTCTTTAACATTTGATGAATTCAGCGTGCTATCGAACAGCAATGGCAATAGTACAAGCGGAGTTGAAGCAGTCAGGTTTGCTCCGTCAACGCCGCCCATCCGTGAGTGGACTCCGGATACAAACGTGCCGCGCAACCAAACGAATCAACTTGATCTTAAATTGCAAGATCAAAACGGAAATCCGCTGGCGCCGGGATATTATTTCATCGGCGTAAAAGGCTCGCCGCTGTATTACACGACCAATTTCTATCAGGCGTCTGTTTTCATTGTCGCAACCGATAACATCACATTCAAAGCCACATCCAGCGAAGGCTTGGCGTGGGTTACCGATCTCGAAAGCGGAGCGCCGCAAGCGAATGTCCCAGTGATGTTTTACGATAACGGTTTCAATCAGGTCGGGACGGCAACATCCACCGATTCAAATGGTTTAGCTTACTTGAAAGGAATCGATTCGCCAGTGTATGCACGCGTCGAGGGGTCGAACCATCTTGCTTTCGTTTCTACCGATTGGGGCAGCGGCGTCTGGACCGGAGATTTGGGCATCGCCGAAAATTATTACGGCAACACCAACGCGCCGTTTGCTTATCTTTATACCGATCGCGCCATCTATCGTCCCGGACAGGATGTATTCTTTAAAGGTTTGATCCGTCAGAATGATGATCTTCATTACAGTTTGCTCAACAATGCGCAAGTTTATGTAACCATTGACGACGCGTCCAGCCAGCAGGTTTATGCAAAGTATTTGCCGCTCTCTCAGTTGGGGAGCATCAATGATGATTTCAAGTTGGGTGCCGATGCTTCATTGGGAACTTACACGATTTCGGTCAGCACTTCACCGACCGCCGACGCGTTTGGTACCCTGAGCTTCCGCGTGGCGGATTATCAGAAGCCGACTTTTCAAGTAGATATTTCGGCGGATAAGGCAGACGTTCTGAATGAGGATAAAGTCAATTTTGGATTGGATGCAACCTACTATTCTGGCGGGAATGTGGGGGATGCCAAGGTGGATTGGTTTACCGAGGCAACACCGTATACATTTACTCCTGATCCAAAATATTCCCAGTTCAATTTTACAGATTGGGATCAGGATCAATATTATTTGGCTCCGCAACCGGCAGGTCAAGGCGGGACGTTGGAACAGGGTAGTGATACGACCGATGCCAATGGTCATCTCGATCTTTCCAAAGCGTTGAGCCTCGGAGAAAACAAAAGCGACCAACAAGTGACGTTGAATGCCAACGTCACGGATGTGGCGGGCGACGTGGTCAGCGGGCAGACCAGCGTGATCGTCCATCAAAGCCAACTGTATGGCGGCATCCGCTCGCTGAGTTATGTCGGCAAGGCGGGCGAGGCGCAGAAGTTCGAAACGGTGGTACTGGATTGGGATTCGAAGCCGGTGGCGGGGCAGAACGTCACGGTCAAATTCGTGGAGCGGCAATGGCTCAGCGTCCAGAAGCAAGATCAACAGGGACAGTTGAGTTGGGTCACATCCGTCAAAGAGATTCCCATCGCACAAAACAGCCTCACAACCGATCAGGATGGCAAAGCGGAAGTTTCATTCATCCCTCCCGAAGGCGGAGATTATAAAGCGCTTGTGATCGTCACGGATTCAAAAGGCAACCAACAGCAAGCCTCAGCTTATACGTGGATCTCGAGCGATCAATATATTGCGTGGCGGCAGACGAATGACCGCACTTTTAATTTGGTGGCTGATAAAACCACGTATTCCCCCGGCGATACCGCCCAGCTTTTGATCGCACAGCCATTTCAAGGAAGTGTTTACGCGTTGGTCACGTACGAACGCGGACACATTTATAAGCAGGATGTAGTTTTATTGACCGGCAATAGCACGGTCTACAACCTTCCCATCACGAGCGACATGGCTCCGATGGCTTATGTTTCAGTTGTCGTTGTAAAAGGAGCCGACCCATCTACAAACTCAACGCCGGATTTCAAGATCGGACTGACGCGCATTAACGTGGATACCAGCCAGCAGACTCTCGATGTCAGTGTCACCACGGATAAACCAACTGCTGGGCCGGGAGATAGCCTTAAGTATACGATTGCGACCAAGGATCAAAGCGGCAAACCGGTTTCAGCGGATGTGTCGCTGGCGGTGGTGGATAAAGCCGTGCTGGCCTTGGCGCCATCGAATTCGGATCCCATCCTGAAGGGCTTCTATCCCGATACCGGACTCGGCGTGCAGACCGCGCTGGGACTGGTATCGAGCGCGGATGATTTCAACGCCCAATATCGCAGCAGCATTCCGACAGGCGGAGGCGCGGGCGGCGGAGGCGGGAACGACAACAGCCTCGGCATTGTCACCGTGCGGCAGGACTTCAAAGACACGGCCTTCTTCCAGGCGCAGGTCACCACCGACGCAAACGGCCAGGCGCAAGTGACCGTTACACTGCCGCAGAATTTAACCACGTGGGTGGCCGATGCACGCGCCGCCACGATCGATGGCCGCGTGGGACAAGCCACGAATGAAATCGTCAGCAGCAAACCGCTCTTTGTCGAGTTGCAAACCCCGCGCTTCTTCATCGCCGGAGATCAGGCGCGCATCGGCGCTGTGATTCACAACAACAGCACTGATCCGCTTAAAGTCAATGTTTCGCTCGAGGCGCAGGGAGTCAGTTTGATCACGCCTGCCGCGCAAAGCGTGAATGTCGCCGGAAAGAATCAGGCTTACGTCACGTGGGATGTGAATATCAATTCGGATGCCCAGCGCGTCGATCTGACCGCCAGCGCCGTGAGTGGATCATTCACCGATTCGAGCAAGCCCGCACTGGGTACTTTATCGGGACAGGGCATTCCAGTGTACACCTACACCGCCACCGAACCGGTCGGCACCTCGGGAATTATCACTTCGGCGAATTCCATCACCGAGTCGATTCTCCTGCCGTCCGCTCACGATTACACCGATGCGAATGTCTCGGTGCAGGTTTCACCTTCGTTGGCAGCCTCCATGCAGGACAGTTTGACCTACCTGCAAGATTATTCTTACTATTGCATGGAGCAGACCATTTCGAGTTTTCTGCCGAATGTGGTCAGTATGCGCGCTCTGAAACTTGCAGGCCAATCCAATCCGAGTTTGCAAAGCAACCTCGATACCCAGGTAAATTCTGCTTTGCAAAGAATCTATGCCAAACAATTATCTGATGGCGGCTGGAATTGGTGGGATGGTTCGATAAGCGACCCGCAAACGAGCGCGTATGTGGTGCTGGGTCTGCTCGAAGCCAAGGATTCCGGTTATCCGGTTTCAGACGATGTGCTCAATAACGGAACCGATTATCTGAGTAAAAACCTGCCCGATCTGTATCACAACGCCGCGACCTGGCAATACAACCGTTATGCCTTCATGCTCTACGTGTTGGCACGCGGAAATCAATTGCAGGCTGAACAAACCAATTTCATCTACCAGAATCGGACTTCGCTAAGTTTGTATGGTGAAGCCTATCTGGCTCAGGCGCTTTACATGTTGGATCCAAAGGACACGCGCATCAACTCGCTCATGTCAGACCTGGCGGCGGCCACCGTTCAATCAGCCGCGGGCGCGCACTGGCAGGAGAAAGGTCCCGCTGATTATTGGAACTGGAACACCGACACGCGCACGACCGCCATCGTGTTGAATACTTTTGTTCAGATCGATCCGACCAATCCCATCACGGCCAACGCCGTGCGCTGGCTGATGTCGGCTCGACAGGGCAAAAGCTGGTATTCGACACAGGAAACCTCGTGGGCCTTGATCGCGCTGACCAATTGGCTGACCGCCTCGAAGGAGTTCCAAACCAATTATTCGTATGCGGTGGGGCTCAACGGCAATTCCATCGAGCAAGGTGTCGCAAATAAAGATAACCTGACCCAATCCGTGAGCCTGCAAATTCAATTGAAGGATTTGCTGAAAGATACCGCCAATTATCTGGTGTTCACGCGCGGCAACGGGACTGGTAATTTATATTACACGGCTTATCTCAGCACAAATCTTGCCGTTGCATCGATACCACCGCTCGACCAGGGCGTGAGTCTCTCGCGCCAGTATTTCACGCTAACCGATTCAAAGCATCCCATCACCACAGCCCAGCGCGGCGATTTGGTCAAGGTGCGGCTCACCGTCGTCGTGCCGGATGATTTGCATTACATCGTCATCAATGATCCGTTGCCCGCCGGTCTCGAAGCGATTGACGCCTCCATTACCACCGGCA
>Ga0335081_10012664_pt1 | contig 13668 bp, 14 predicted proteins | sample Lox_Sample_35_FD_206713 | JGI IMG/M metagenome (GOLD analysis project Ga0335081, IMG submission 206713) | Soil microbial communities from Loxahatchee National Wildlife Refuge, Florida, United States - Lox_Sample_3.5 | ecosystem: Environmental > Terrestrial > Soil > Wetlands | place: USA...
CGGCTCTGGTTGAGCGCGCCCGCCACGCGGGGGGCGACCTGGCGTTTCTTGTCACGAGGTTCCTCGCGTTCGGCGACCCGAACACGAGTCCGACGATTACCGATTTCGTCGAGCAGATGATCAGGGCCACGCCTGTCGGGGTGGTCTCGCGCTTCTTCGACGCGCTGATCGAGCACGACAGGTACGCCGCTCTGCCCACCCTCGGTAAGGTGCCCACACTGGTCATCGCCGGCGGCAGGGACAGGCTCACGCCGCGATCGCTCGCCGGGAAGATGGCCGCGCAGATTCCAGGTGCCAAGATGATCGTGGATGAGCACGCCGGGCATCTGATCATGCTTGAGCACCCGGAGTTCGTCACCGCCCAGCTGCGCGAACTGATCGATAGCGTCGCGGTGAGCCCAAGGGGAATACGATCGGCGTGAAGGCCCTGGCTTGGGTGTGGTGTGTCGGGCGTGCTGCCCGGCGCTAAGAGTGCTGTGCGCGCTGTGGTTTCCGGTGGCGCTGTGGTTTCCGGTGGCGCTGTGAGCTATGCGCGGACGGCGGCGAGGAATATGACCGAAACGATCAAGGAGACTACCACTACCGTGCGGACGGCGGCGGAGATGCGCGCACTCGGGCGTGGGCTCGCGGACCACCTCCGCGCCGGGGATGTCGTGGTGCTCACCGGGCCGCTGGGAGCCGGCAAGACCACGCTGACCCAGGGCATCGGCGACGGCCTGGGCGTCAAGGGCCCGGTCACCTCGCCCACGTTCGTCATCGCCCGCGTCCACCCTCCGCTCGGTGCGGGACCCGCGCTCGTGCACGTCGACGCCTACCGTCTTGGTGACGCCGCGGAGGTGGATGATCTCGACCTGGATGCCGATCTGGATAGCGCTGTGATTGTGGTGGAGTGGGGTCAAGGCTTGGTGGAACGGCTCGCCGAGGACCGGCTGGAGATCAGGATCGGGCGGCCGTGCGGCAGTCCGCTGGATGACGAGAGCCGGACGGTGCGGCTAACCGGCACGGGCGCACGGTGGGCATCGCGCTTACTCGCGCCACCAAGCGATGTCGGTGGCGGTCCCGGTGCGGTTAGGGCGTGACACGCCCTAGGGCCGGGGGACGGTACCGGCGCGGGATCTACGCATGTGCCACGAAACGGTGCTCGGAGGCTCTATAGTCCTTGGACAGTTTGCACCTTTCATCTGTCCCCGTACCGTCGCGCACGGTCGATCCCCTTCCGACGGAGGCGTGCCGTGACCTATCAGGGGTCGCCTGATGAGACCGACGACGCATGCCTTGGCCTGCCTCCGCCCCGGACCCGCCGGGTGACCGCCGGACGTTTCCGGCATCCCCGGCATCCCCGGCGTGGACGCCGCTCCGTCTGGTTCTGGCCCGCGGTCGGGCTGGCCGTCGCGGGCGCCATGGTCGTCGCGCTGGCGCTGGTGCAAGGCGGCCAGAGCAAGGCGAGCCCCGAGCCCGGTGCCCTGGTCACCAGGTTCATGCCCGGCGAGATCCAGCGGGTGCCTGCCGCCTGCACCGCGGTTCCCCCAGCCGTGCTTGACGAGTACCTGGCTGGCAGTTCGAAGCCCGCCGCGGCGCAGCCGCTGGAGGGCAAGGCGGCCAGCCAGTGCTCGTGGACGCTGGATGAGCCGCGGACATACAGGTTCGTGGAACTGGCGCTGGAGGCATACGCGCCGAGCGGGCTCGCCACTGGTAACGGCAGCGCCACCCAAGCGGCGCAGGACGCCTTCGCCGGGGCGAAGGTAGCCAAGCAGTTCCCACCGGGCAGGTCAAAGAACCCACCGGCGATCGTGACCTCAGTCTCTGGGCTAGGCGAGCAAGCGTTCACAGCCGACCAGCTCTTCCGGCGGAACGCAGTCTTTGACATGGTCACGCTGGTCGCCCGCTACCGCAACGTGTTGGTCACCGTTGTGTTCGAGGCGCGCAGTGGCGGCGGTTTCGGTGCGGACCCGGTCAGCATGCTGACCGCGGGTGCGCAGGCAGTCGCGCGTGGCGCGCTGGCCAGGTTCGGATGAGCGCCGTACTTCGCACCCTGCTGGCTCAGTGGGAAAGCGGACAAGCCAGCTGAGCGCGCGAGCCGGACGACGTTACCGGCTTGTCCGCCGGGGCGTCCGCGCCAACCATCCTTTCCACTTACTAGGCTGGTCATCTGTGCTCTTGCTTGCCTTCGACACGGCGACTCCGGCGGTCACCGTCGCGGTGCATGACGGTGACCGTGTCCTTGCTGAGATGTCGGTCGTGGACGGCCGGCGCCACGGCGAGCTGCTCGCGCCCTCGATCGCCGGCGTCCTCGACGAGGCAGGTTCAGGACTGGATGCGGTGACTGCGGTGGCTGCTGGCACCGGGCCAGGTCCCTACACGGGGTTGCGTGTTGGTGTCATGACCGCCCGTTCGCTCGGTGCCGCCCTTGCCGTACCCGTTCACGGTGTGTGCACACTTGACGCTATCGCCCACGCGGTAGCGGACGACGGCGCCGCGTCAGACCCGCCGCGCGGCCCTTTCCTCGTGGCCACGGATGCGAGGCGCAAGGAGGTCTACTGGGCTGAGTACTCCGTTACAGGCAGCCGGCTGTCCGGCCCTAAAGTGAACCGGCCGGCCGATCTACCACGTGGGCGGTACGCAGCGGGCCAGGGTGCGTGGCTCTATCCGGAGTCGTTCAGTGGATTGCTTGAGCCGCACTACCCGACGGCAGCCGCGGTTGCCGCGCTCGCCGTCCGGTGCCTCGCGGATGGCACCCCTCTGCTTGCGCCGCAGCCCATCTACCTGCGCCTTCCAGATGCCAGAATCCCAGGCCCAGCTAAGACCGTGACGCCGCGATGACCGTCAGTATCCGTCAGCTGCGGAACGGTGACCTGCGGGACGTGCTCGCTATCGAGCGGGAGATCTTCCCCGAGGACGCATGGACGGAGCAGATGTTTGCAGATGAGCTTGGAGAGCCGACCAAACGTTACTACATTGTGGCCGAGGCGGATGGGACGATCGCCGGATACGCGGGCCTCCGCGCCGGCACCGGAAATCGTGGCGACGTCCAGACGATCGCGGTGCGGGCCGATCGCCAGGGCGAGGGCATCGGGACAGCCTTGCTCACCGATCTAATTGCGACCGCGGTAGCGCGCAATTGCCATGAGATCTTTCTTGACGTACGCGCCGAGAATGCACGTGCCCGCCTGTTCTACCGGCGGAACGGATTCACCGAGGTGGGCATGCGGCCCGGTTACTATGGGCCATCGGCAGACGCCATCGTGATGCGCCTGCGTTTTCCGCGCCGCCGCACGACAGGCAAGGCCGCTACGCGATGACCGCGCCGCTGGTGCTCGGCATCGAGACGTCATGTGATGAGACCGGCGTCGGGATCGTTCGTGGCAGCACGCTGCTCGCCGACGCGGTCGCCTCGAGCGTCGATGAACATGCCCGGTTCGGTGGGGTGGTCCCCGAGGTGGCGAGCCGTGCCCACCTGGAGGCAATGGTCCCGTCGGTGGACCGCGCTCTCAGCGTTGCGGGCGTGCGACTTGCCGACGTTGACGCCTTCGCCGTCACCGCGGGACCTGGACTGGCCGGGGCGCTGCTCGTCGGCGTCGCCGCCGCCAAGGCTTATGCGCTTGCGCTCGGCAAACCACTGTACGGCGTGAACCACCTGGCCGCGCACATCGCCGTGGATCAGCTGGAGCATGGCCCATTGCCGCGGCCGTGCGTCGCGCTGCTCGTCTCTGGCGGGCACTCGTCGCTGTTGTTCGTGCCCGACATCGCCGGTGAGATCGTGCCGCTCGGCACCACCATCGACGATGCGGCCGGTGAGGCGTACGACAAGGTGGCACGGTTGCTCGGGCTGCCTTTCCCGGGAGGCCCGCCGATCGACATAGCTGCGCGCGGCGGTGATCCGCAGGCGATCGCCTTCCCTCGTGCCAAATACCGCGACGGCACGAGCGACTTTTCCTTCGCTGGGCTGAAGACCGCCGTGGCACGGTGGGTCGAGGCCCGCACCGCAGCCGGGCTCAAGGTGCCGGTCGCCAATGTGGCCGCATCGTTCCAGGAGGCAGTCGCGGACGTGCTGACCAGGAAGGCAGTGGACGCCTGCCGCGCGAATTGCGCCACGCACCTGGTCATCGGCGGTGGCGTGGCAGCGAACTCCCGGCTGCGCCGGCTGGCGGAACGGCGTTGCAGCGGGGCCGGGATCGTGCTGCGCGTGCCGCGGCCCGGATTGTGCACCGACAATGGCGCCATGGTCGCCGCCCTCGGCGCCGAGCTAGCGGCACGCGGAGTACCTACGTCGCCGCTCGACCTGCCCGCCGATTCCTCCCTCCCGGTCACCACTGTCGTGGCCGGGCAGCCGGCCAGCCAACTCCGAGCAGGCCGGTAGTGACTGATCGGCTTCCTCACTTGACCCTTAGGGCGTCGGCCGCCCGCGGTCAGATACTCCGACCATGCTCACGTCAGCGAACTCGGCCCCGCGTTCCCTGATCAAGGTGTGCGGGGATGACGCAGAGCCTCCGAGGAAGTGGCACAGGGTGCCGCCAGCAGCCGGCGGCCGGCGCCCCGCGCAGCTCGCGGCGGTTGGCCACGTGGCCACGTGACGGCCCGGTCTGAGCGACGCCGACACCGACCCGCATCCTTCAGCCCCGTGCAGCATGTCCCACGGCAAGCGTCGCGTGAGCGCTCGAACGGTCGTTGTCCTACCACAGGATCCGGCCCTGATCCGGCCCCGGATCACCCCAGGCAGCCGACCTACTTGCGCGCACTCAGGCCCACGGGTTTGGTTCGAACAAGTCGAACGATGGCGAGCACGATTCCGGTGAGATCGGCCAGCAACGCTGCTGAGAACATGACGCCCACCACCTGAAGAGGATGCAGGTTGACCAGCGCAGCGCTGATCGCGTAGAGCGCGAGGCCGCCGGCCATGAATACCAGAAACACGAGCAGAGGTATATCGATTATGCGCCTAGGACGATCCCGCAATGGTATATATCAGCAGCACCCCGTTGCCGATGAAACCCACGCCTGTTACCGCGCAGAGGAGCTGGAAGAAATTTGCCGGGAGGGGTTCCCTATCTCCAGCAAGAAGACGGCATAGCCAGCGAACCAGGCTGAGTTGACGCCGACTGCCACGGCCGATACTCCGCACCCGTTTCGGTAGTCGATCGCCGATCCGGCAATTCCGGCTAGCCCGAGTACCGTCATTACCCAATACGGACCTCGGGTAGAAATCAAAATGATTAGCGAGGTGCTCGTGGCCGAGATGAACAGGGGCGCGGCGATCACGGTCGACCCGAGCATCGGGAAGTGCGGGGCATAGAAAATCCTCCACTTCCCGCCGGCGAGACGCGGCTCGTCTTGCGCTCTGCCCGTGTCGGCGCCTTCGACCGGCTGGTCCCGACGGAGCGGACTCCTCGTAACCGCGGCGAGTCGTGCAGCCAAGCGGTGGTGTTCTGAGTGCTGAGATTTTGCGCCACTTGCCTCCTTTTCACGTCGCATCCCCAGCGTCACCAGTCCTGAGCTATCGCCAGATGGCGACCGCGATCTTATCCTCCTAGGTCGCTGGCATTGGGGTAGTACCGGCTGTGAGCTGCTGAACATGGCTGATCAAGCTCTAGTCCGGAGGGGGACCGATGCGGCGGCGATGGATTGTGTGCGCGGCGCTGATGCTGCTCTTAGGATGCGCCAGTAACTCGTCAGGGGCCCAGGATGCCGCGAACAAGCGGGCGTTCGTCCGGCAGCTCGTCGGGTACTGCGCGCAGGTAGACCGCAACTTGAGCACAGTCGATGAGAAATCTCATCCAGGTCAATACGCCGATCAACTCGGTAGATTCGCCACCCAGGCCCGTTCGCATGTGCCGCCACCTGCGCAACACGACCAATTCGACATCCTGATAACCGCCATCAACGACAGCGCGCAGCAATACCGGTCCGCTCAGACGGCGCTGTCCAGCGGAAATGCTGATGCTTACCAGGCAGCGCTAAACCAAGCAGACCGCACGATGACGAAGGCCTCTACCGCAGCGCAGCGGTACGGTATGCCACCTCTCGCTGGCTGCGCCAAGGTAGCAGGCGGCCCACAGCAGAACCCTGCCTCCGCTCACCGGCCGGCTGGGTGCTGGGGCATGATTCGCCGTTGGCGGTTCAGCAGGTGGGTGCGGCGGTGCTGGATGGCCGGATTTGGGTGGCCGGCGGTTTGACCGGCCCAGAAAGTGCGACGACGAGGACGGAGTTTCACGACCCGACGATCGACGTGTGGAGCCCCGGTCCGGCTTTGCCCGTCCCGTTGCATCACGCGATGATGGTGTCGTACCGGAACACGGTGTGGGTGATCGGCGGTTTCGAGCCACAGGGCAGCGATGTGTCCGGGGTCGCCTCCGCCCGGGTGCTGCACCTAAACCAGGCCCAAGACAGTTGGATCGACGGCCCTGAACTCGACCACGGGCGTGCCGCCGGCGCGGCAGCGGTGATGGGGAACAAGATTGTCGTTGTCGGTGGGCGGACCGTCGGCAATTCCGCGGGGCCGGTCACCTACAGAGGTTTTCGACGGCACCAGCTGGCACGACGCCGCCGACATTCCGATTCCGGGCGATCACCTGGCGGCCGCGTCGGACGGGACGTACCTGTACGCCATCGGTGGGCGCAAATTAGAGGTCACCACCAATACTGCGGCGGTGCAGCGCTTCGACCCAGCGGCCGACCAGTGGACCCAGCTGCCGGCCATGCCGAGCCCTGTCAGCGACTCCGCCCAGCGGTATGCGCGGTCGCCTCGCACTACAGCCTGTATTTCGTTATCTGATCCTTATTTTGTGACCGGATATCCGGTTCGCGAGCCTGATTATGTGCCTAATGTCCGATTCTTGGGACGCGATCGGGTCAGCATGTTAACTGAAGTACCGCTGCCGTACATGGGCGCGCCTACCAGCCCGGGGAGGCGTCGCCCGTGCGCCGGGTCCCGATCTGCCTCGTGAGCCTCGCCTGCCTCTGCTTTGGCCCGCCGCGCCTCACCATGTGGTTCATGCGCCGGGGTGTGCACAACCGGCCAAGCGCGGCTGCCCTGGGGGTTGAGCCCGTGGGTGACCTGCTAGCGGCCCCAGCCGTAAACCCGCCGCATGCTCATGTTGACGAGTTACCGCGGTCCAGATACTGTTCAGGACTGGCACTCTCAAGAGTAGAGTGCTAATGCGACGAGGTTGGCCTGACACCCGCGACGGCAGGCCGCCGTGTTCGCCATATCTAGCAAACTTTCTTCATCCCTTTCGGAGGGGGAGGTCTGAACGTGACGACCGCCACCAAGGTAGTTCTTAAGCCGCTCGAGGATCGCATTGTGGTCCGGCCGCTCGAGGCCGAGCAGACCACGGCGTCGGGTCTAGTCATCCCGGACACCGCCAAGGAGAAGCCGCAGGAAGGTGAGGTTCTTGCGGTGGGCCCGGGGCGCTGGGATGAGGCCGGCTCCAAGCGGGTTCCTCTCGACGTCAAGGTCGGTGACATCGTGCTTTACAGCAAGTACGGCGGCACCGAGGTGAAGTACAGCGGGGAAGAGTACCTAGTGCTCTCTGCCCGCGACGTGCTCGCCACCATCGACAAGTAAGCCGGAACCGCCCCGGACCCGGTCCGGCCGCCAGGGCGCCTCGACGGGCTGACGGCGATTCCGGATCCGGCGTCCGGGGCGGTTTGCATGTGCGGTACCGCCGTTCGCGGTCACGCCGTTTACTGTCAGGACTCGTGGGTTACTCTCAGGACTCGTGGGCCGGCAGTGGGCCCCGACGTGAAGCCACGGCCGTGGAACCCCGACCGCAGAACACGGAACGACGACGCGAAGAGCGCCGCCGCGTAGCCGTCGCCGTAATGCCAAGCGGCCACCGGGCAGCACTCGCCACAACGCGAACGGCGGCCACAGCGGAACACTGACCAGCGCAGGAAGATCAGCGCCGGAAAAATTAGCGCAGAAACACAACGAAGAAACGCTTAGGCAGAACACTGACCCACCGTAGTTTGGGGTTTTTTCATGGCGAAAATTCTGGAGTTCGACGAGGACGCCAGGCGCGCGCTTGAGCGCGGCGTGAACCGGCTCGCGAACACCGTAAAGGTGACGCTGGGGCCACGCGGTCGCAACGTCGTCATCGACAAGAAGTGGGGCGCCCCCACCATCACGAACGACGGTGTCACCGTCGCGCGAGAAATTGAGTTGCAGGACCCTTATGAGAACCTTGGCGTCCAGCTCGCCAAGGAAGTCGCCACGAAGACGAACGACGTGGCGGGCGACGGCACCACGACGGCGACAGTCCTGGCCCAGGCGATGGTTCATCAGGGCCTGCGCCGGGTGGCGGCTGGCGCGAATCCCGCGGCTCTCAAGCGCGGCATCGATGCCGCCTCGGCGGCGGTTTCTGACCAGCTCCTCGCAAACGCGCGCGGCGTGGGTGAGCAGGACGACATTGCCCACGTGGCGACCGTCTCCGCGCAGGACGCCAAGATCGGCGAGCTGATCGCGGAAGCCTTTGCCAAGGTTGGCAAGGACGGCGTCATCACCGTCGAGGAGGCGACCACCATGGGCCTCGAACTGGAGTTCACCGAGGGGCTCCAGTTCGACAAGGGCTACGTCTCCCCGTACTTCGTTACCGACCCCGAGCGGATGGAGGCCGCCCTCGAGGATGCGTACATCCTCATTCACGCAGGGAAGATCTCCTCGATGACGGAGTTCCTCCCGCTACTCGAGAAGGTCGCGCAGACCAAGAAGCCGCTACTGGTGATCGCCGAGGAAGTTGACGGTGAGGCCCTGTCCACCCTGGTGGTGAACAAGATCCGTGGCTTGCTGCAGGTCGCCGCGGTGAAGGCGCCTGGGTTTGGCGACCGGCGCAAGGCGATGCTTGGCGACATAGCGGTCCTCACCGGCGGCCAGGTCGTCAGTGAAGAACTTGGCCTCAAGCTCGACACCATCGACCTTGACGCGCTCGGGCGGGCACGCAGGGTCGTGGTCGACAAGGACACCACCACGATCGTGGATGGTGACGGCGACGAGACCGCTGTTCAGGACCGGATCAGGCAGATCCGTAACGAGATCGAGAACACCGACTCGGACTGGGACCGCGAGAAACTGCAGGAGCGGCTGGCCAAGCTTTCCGGCGGTGTCTGCGTGGTCCGGGCCGGGGCGGCGACCGAGGTCGAGCTCAAGGAGAAGAAGCACCGGCTCGAGGACGCCATCTCCGCGACGCGCGCGGCCATCGAGGAAGGCATCATCGCCGGTGGCGGGAGCGTGCTCGTGCATGTCGCGACGAAGCTCGGTCACCTCGGCATGAGCGATGACGAGGCGACCGGTGTGGACGTGGTGCGGCATGCCCTCTCCGAGCCGGCCCGCTGGATTGCCGAGAATGCCGGTTACGAAGGCTCCGTAACCGTCTCCAGGATCAGGGAACTCGGGCCGGGCAACGGCTTCAACGCTGCGACGGGCGAGTACGGCGACCTGGTGGCCCAGGGCGTCATCGACCCGGTCAAGGTAGCCCGGTCGGCTGTGCAGAACGCCGCTTCGATCGCCGGGATGCTGCTCACCACCGACGTGCTCGTCGTGGAAAAGCCCGAGGAGGAGAAGGACAACGGCGCCGCGGGTCACGGCCACAGTCACGGTCCCGGCGGTCACATGCACTGATCACGGTCGCGACGGCATTGATGCCGTGGTTAGCCTTGCGGCAGCAGCCAGCGGCTGATCCAGATTACTCGGCCCTGTCCCGCCAGCTGGCGGGACAGGGCCGTTTCTTGCCCCCGGCCGACGGGAAACCGGGCGGCAGCGGGCGACGAGGCCGCTGGTCATGTACCCGGCCAGCCAAGGCCACCAGCCGGCTTTCGCTGTCAGATGCGCCACGTGCGCGGGTCCTGGCCTTCGCGCCCTGGTGGCGATACAATTCCACCTCCCGGGTGCGGGCGACGCAGCGTCCCACGCGGGGACGAATCGGGTCGCCCGTCTCAGTAAGAGGATGCTTGCTTTGTCGATACGATTACGGCACTTCGCTCTACCAAGCCCCGAATGCGTTTGGTACTTTCAGTAACCAGCTCATTGCAGATGGTGGGGTTTCGGGGGCGTGCAACATCACGGTGACCATTCCGTTGCCATGGACAGTGGAAATACTTGGCCGTATACGGGGCATCATGCTGACGTGACGGAGGGAAGCACCGCCCGTACGGCGAGTGACGGGGCTGCGGTGGAAACGCCGGGCCTCGCGGCGCGGGCGGACGAAATCCATCTGAGGGATCTTACCGACCTTGCTGTGCAAGGACATCCGGCTGCGATCGAATCGCTGATTGAGCAGCTGCGGCCGCTGATCGTCCGATACTGCCGCGCGCGCCTTGGCCGCGTCACGGGTCAGTACCACATCGCTGACGATGTTGCCCAGGAAGTGTGCATCGCGGTGTTCTCCGCGCTTCCCAGGTACCGTGACATGGGACGTCCTTTCGTTTCATTTGTCTTCGGGATCGCCGCACACAAGGTGGCGGATGCACTGCGCAGCGCCGGCCGGTTGGCCGTACCCACCGAGGACCTGCCGGACGGCCCGGACGAGGGGCCTGGGCCGGAAGAAACCGTGGTTAGGTACATCGAAGCCCAACGTGCTCGGGCCCTTCTTGCCCGGTTGCCCGACCATCAGCGCGAGTTACTAACGCTCCGCGTAGTGGCAGGCCTTTCCGCGGAAGAGACGGGTAATGTACTGGGCATGTCAGCGGGGGCAGTGCGGGTAGCGCAGCACCGGGCTCTTGCCCGGCTGCGGGCGCTCGCCGTCGAGGAGTCGATTGCGTGACCACGGGGTGCGACCCGACTGCGCCCGGCGGGACACCTCGCTCGCCGCGAAGCAGCGGGCGAGATTGGCGACGTCGAAAACGGCCGGGTGAATCGGGCGGGGAGATCGCCGATATCGGTGCGATATGTCGCACTGAGGCGATCCTGAATGCGCTCGCAGCCACGCGTGCATGCGAGCGGGAGCCCGCGCGGGGCCAATCCGGTGCCGCTGGTAAGTCCGCATCAGAGGCGCCCGGCGGCATGCCGGGTAATGCCGTGTCGGGCGGCGGCACGCCGGGTGCTGCCGAGTCTGGCGGCGCCGGGTCTGGCGGCGCCGTCATAGGTAGCGGCCTGTCCGGTGGCGACCTCGCGCTTGCTGTGCTCGCCGCACTCGCGGCCGATGTGGATGAACAGCCAGAACCGCCCTGCCTCCACGACCGGTGGCAGGACGACGCCTGCCTCCGCCAGATCCGCGCCGTCTACGCTGACAGCACAGTCCAGGGTTCATGGGTATGCCCGGCGGTGCTTGGCATCCCCGGCATCCCGCCCGTAACGTCGATTACGGACCGGAATCATTTACGTGCCGGTCCGTCACGGGCGTGGGTCTGTACGCGTCCCACCCCAGAGCCCCGACCTGCCGGGTCCGCCGACCATAGCCCGGCTAACGGCCCGCGGCGGCGGCTAGCATAGCAGTGTTGTCTCTTTACCTCTTTGCCTCGCTACCTCGCGGATTTTCCCTCGCCACGATCAGGTGCTGCCGTCAGAAGGTGCTATGACCGACGATGTCAAGTTTTTCCCTCCCGGCTTGACCTTCGACGATGTCCTGCTGCTACCCGCGCACTCCACTGTTCTGCCGAACGAGGCGGACACCGCCGCGCGGCTTAGCCGCAACATCGCCCTGCGCATACCGCTCGTTTCCTCGGCCATGGACACGGTCACTGAGGCCAGGATGGCAGTGGCGATGGCGCGCCAGGGAGGTGCGGGGGTGCTGCACCGCAACCTGTCCATCGAGGCGCAGGCGCAGCAGGTCGACACGGTCAAGCGGTCCGAGGCCGGGATGATCACGAATCCGGTGACCTGCGGCCCGGACGCCACTGTGGCGGACGTCGAGGGACTGTGCGCGCGGTTTCGGATCTCCGGCGTTCCCGTCACGGCCCCCGACAGCACGCTGGTCGGGATCGTGACCAACCGGGACTTCCGCTTCGAGCAGGACTCCGGCCGCGCCGTCGCCGAGATCATGACCCACATGCCGTTGGTCACCGCGCCGGTCGGGGTGACCAGGGAGGAGGCGTTCACCCTCCTGAAGCGGAACAAGGTGGAAAAACTGCCTCTCGTCGACGGACAGGGCAGGCTCCGCGGCCTGATAACCGTCAAGGATTTCACCAAGAGCGAACAGTTCCCGAGTGCCACCAAGGATCCGGCGGGCCGTCTTGTCGTCGGCGCGGCGGTCGGCACCGGAGAGGACGGTAAGCACCGCGCGCAGGCGCTCACCGACGCGGGCGCCGACTTCCTCGTGGTGGATACCGCGCACGGTCATCACTCGGCAGTCCTCGAAATGGTGGGCGAGCTGAAGGCCAATACCCAGGTGGACGTGATCGGCGGCAACGTGGCCACCCGCGCGGGCGCCCAGGCGCTGATCGGCGCGGGTGCGGACGGCGTGAAGGTAGGCGTGGGGCCCGGGTCCATCTGCACGACCCGGGTGGTGGCCGGTGTAGGGGTTCCGCAGGTCACCGCGATCTACGAGGCGGCAAGGGCATGCCGGGCCGCGGGTGTGCCGCTGATCGGTGATGGCGGCCTGCAGCACTCGGGCGACATCGCCAAGGCGATCGCCGCGGGCGCGGACACGGTGATGCTCGGCGGCCTGCTCGCGGGTTGCGAGGAGAGCCCTGGCGAGCTTGTTTTCATCAACGGCAAGCAGTACAAGCTTTACCGGGGGATGGGATCGCTCGGTGCGATGCGCGGCAGGGGTGCCGGATCGGCGGACCGTTCCTACTCCAGGGACAGGTACTTCCAGGACGACGTGCTGAGCGAGGACAAGCTGGTACCGCAGGGGGTAGAGGGTCAGGTTCCCTACCGGGGCCCGCTCGCCGCGGTCGCCTACCAGCTCGTCGGCGGCGTGCGCGCGGCGATGGGCTACTGCGGCGCCGCGACCATCGCCGGGCTACAGGGTGCAGCGTTCGTCCAGGTCACCGCCGCCGGCCTCGAGGAGAGCCACCCGCACGACATCCATCTCACGGCCCCGGCGCCCAACTACACGGGTCAGTAGGGATTCCCCGTGGATCTTGGTCGTCGCGCGGCGTGCCAGAGATCCATAAGGTGCCCCCGGGCCGCTCCCAAACGGCTGTCGCGTGATCACCGCCCCGGGCACGTGTCACTGGGCCTGGAAGTGCCAGCGGACGGCACCGTTACGGCTGCGCTGCCTGTGCCGCCCACGGGGGTGCCGTGCCTTCCGGGGCAGCTGAGAGTTTCGACGGCCTGCAGCCCCGCTGCGCCCTGCAGTCCCGATCGGCGCGCCACGCGGCAGCCGTGATGGATGATGGACTGGAAGGGTTGGTGGGAGACAGTGACGCAAGTGGAGATCGGGCGGGGGAAGATCGGCCGCCAGGGTTACGGCCTGGACGAAATCGGCATCGTGCCATCCCGCCGTACCCGGGATCCCGAGGAGGTGTCGATCGCCTGGCAGATTGACGCGTACCGGTTTAGCCTGCCGCTCGTGGTGTGCCCGATGGACAGCGTGGTGTCACCAGCCACGGCGATCCAGATCGGCCAGCTGGGCGGGCTGGCGGTGCTGGACCTCGAGGGCCTGTGGACCCGGTATGAGGATCCGGAGCCGCTGCTTGCGGAGGTGGCGTCACTCGACGACGCGGCCGCCACCAGGAGGTTGCAGCAGATCTACGCGCAGCCCGTCAAGGAGGATCTGATCGGCCGCAGGATCA
>Ga0335081_10012665_pt1 | contig 13667 bp, 9 predicted proteins | sample Lox_Sample_35_FD_206713 | JGI IMG/M metagenome (GOLD analysis project Ga0335081, IMG submission 206713) | Soil microbial communities from Loxahatchee National Wildlife Refuge, Florida, United States - Lox_Sample_3.5 | ecosystem: Environmental > Terrestrial > Soil > Wetlands | place: USA: Florida...
CTTTACTGACGCTTCATCGCAGCTCCAATTTGCCACACTCCTAGTAAGAGAAGAAAATGGGAAAGGCTGCGTTTCGGCCTGGTGAAGAAGATACAACGCAAATCGGATATGAAAAACCGCAATCGTCAAAGGTGTCACGGAACTCTCGGCGTCAAAAGCACAGACCACGGTCGGTTGGCATAACGAATGGAATGTCTCGACCGTGGCTTCGTATGGCGCAAACGGCACTGATATCGCCGAGCGCAAATGTCCCGAGTGCCAGGAAGGCAAAAATGGCATCAGATATTGGAAGTGAATGGACAGACGCGAAGGCAAAAACTACAGAAGTTTGAATGCCAGCCAGTACACCGCCGTCTGTATCACCGTCAGCGGTATCCCAATCCTCGCAAACTCCCAAAATGTGATACTCTCGTGCGCCTTTTTCTCGGCATTCTGGATAACAATGACATTGCTTGCCGCGCCGAGGATGAGAAGGTTCCCGGCAATTGTGCTTCCCGCAGCCAATGCCACCAGCTCTTTCGCTGTGGCGCCTGCGTGCAACAGCAACGGCTGAATGAGTGCGACCAGCGGCACATTGGAGAACAATTGACTTAACACTACGCTCACTGCAAGAATTGCCGGTATGGAGTTGACTTCCACGACTCCGTCCTGCAAAAGTCTCTGCATGAAACCGGACGACCAGACACTCTCCATCAAGACGAACATCGCCGCAAAGAAGACGAGCGTTTGCCAGTCGATCCTCCGCAGAATCCGGATCCGCTGGCTGTTTCCGGCAAGAATCGGCAGAGCTGCGATGAGTGCGATGTACGTAAGCCGAAAATCGAACCGCGATCCGGCTGAAAAAAGCACAAGCTTCAGCCCGATCAGAATCAACACCGTGCTCAGCGAGATCTTCGACAGGAGGGCAAGATCGTGATCACGGATCGGTTCCTGTGAATGAGAGAGTTCCACATCGTGGAAGTCACCAGGATAATAATGTTTCAAGAATCGGAAGGCGATGTAAATGTTGACCATCGTCGGTATGAACAGCCATCGAAAGAACAGAACGAAGGGGCTGTCGTGAATTCCGTTGACCGCGATAAGAAGGTTCTGAGGATTGCCAATTGGACTCAGGACGCTCCCTGTTGTGATTGAAATACACAGGGCCAGGAGGAGAAGCTTTGGCGACATCTGATGCTTCCTCGCAAGAAGAAGGACAACGGGTGTGCCGATAATGGCAAGTGTGTCGTTCATCAGAATTGCAGATGCAAATCCGAATCCGAACAGGATAAAGAGGATCAACCCATCCGCAGTTTTTGCCTGCCGAAAGTACCGGTACGTAAGATGCGAAAGATAGCCGCTCTCATCCAGGGCCTGACCGATGACGAACATGCCGAAGAGGAAAAGCATGACATCGGGATTAACGGCGAGGAGTGCGCTACGCAACGAAATTTGGCCGGTGACAAGCACGGCAACCGCCCCCGTCAACATGATCTGCCATATCTGGAGTCGTACATTGCCGACCTGCCGGACGGCAATGAGAACGAAGACGACGAGGAGCGTAAGAACAGGTATGTTCATGCGGGGTTAGATGTCTGACGCCTTTCAGAGGATATCAATAGGCAGGTGTCTGACGTCATCGGGGGTAGTGTCCGATATCTTGCCGGGGATGACTCTGCGAGATGTCTGACATCGTTCGCTGGTTGCCTCACCGTTCCAACTCTTCAAACGTGTTTGTTCCGATGCGATATTTCCGCCAGTCTTTGTAGTCGAAGTGCCACCACTCGAAATCATACACCTTAAAACCCTGCATCGTCATTGCGGTGCGCAGGAGATCCCGGTTCCAACGCTCCAGGGACGTTCCTCCGGGAAAACTCGCATACGATCGTTCGGACATTTCATCATACCCGCCCGTCATCTCCCGTTGTTTTCCCGTCTTGAGGTCATACAGCGTCAAATCGACGGCACAACCGCGGTTATGGCGGGAACCCTCCGAGGGATCGGCAACGAAGATCTTCTTATCGTCGGGCGTTGCGTCCCAGAACATCTTCGTCACGTACCACGGACGGTACGCATCGTGGATGAGGAGTCCGTACCCGAATTGTCTAAGCCACAGGTGCGCACGGAGCAAGGCATCGGCTGCCGGGCGCTGAAGGAACGCCTTAGCCTGCGTGTAGAACTTCTCGCCGACGAAATTGTTCGTCGTTGCGTACCGGATATCGAATTTGATGGTCGGGCTGAGTGTGGAAAGGTCGATGAGGTCGGGCTTCAGGAAATCTCCCTTTTCGTTCGGCGGGGTTGCGACCAGTGCAATTGCTCTCAACTCTTCAGCCGATTTGAGCGGTTTGATGCGGAACGAAGCGCCATGCTCATTGCCGACGATGAGTCTCTGGAATGAGACGGCCCCGATGGTGAGCGAAGACGGACGCACATCGGTTTTGCCGTTGAACCTGAGCGCTTCGCCTCCGTATAAACGGGCGGCGCTGATGTGATAGACGTTCTCCGTGCTGTCCGACAATTGTACGTACTGCATTTTGTGGGTAACGATACAAAGCGCCCCATCTTTTTCTGCAATGAGGAGTGTGTCGTTTGCTGAGGCGTAGATGCCGACAAGGTTCTTCCAACGCTGTGGTGCGTCGGGAGGCTTTGGTGCAATACTTGCCTCCGTTTGACATACTACGGCCGAACCCGCTGCGGCGAAAAGAACGAACAGCAAGCCATACCTTTTCACGGAAGGGGCAATCCCGGACTTCATCAAGCCTTTCATTTTGGCCTTTTTCCTTTTGCCTTGTTACTTTTTCCTTGTTTAAATCATCCCGCTTCTTTTCCTCAGGAACCACTCTGTAGCGAGGAGAAGAATGATGAGGGCGAGGGTCCATTGGAGGTTCCAAAGCTCGATCTCTCTTGAATGCGTCAACTCACGTGGCTTGAAGTTTGGCAGGGCGGCAACGTCCTTCGGAAGCGAATCAAGTGCGCTGGCATCGTAATATCTTCCCCCGGTTTTTGCGGCGATCTGCTGCAACAGAAGCTTGTTCATGCGGGTATCAAGAAACTCCACGCCGAGTCCGCCGACAGAAAATGTTCCCTTGTCTTCGCCAATCGTTGCCCCGTCTTGTTCCGCCCTGGCTGTGAAGAAATAGTCCCCTTCGCCGAGCCTGTCAAGCGACCCGTCGTATTGACCGTTGCCGAGCGCATTGAGGACAATATCGTTTGTCTGCTTCCCTTGCGTGATGGTAACCTGGACAGTGGCGTCGTCGAGAGGCTTGTAGCTCGCGTCGTATAACTGGCCCGTAAACTCGATAGGATCCTGACCGTCGAAAACGGATTTTACCGGCTGAACGCGGAACCGGCGATCATCTTCGCGCGTCGTCAGCCAACGGACCGTGTTCGAGAGAAAATCGTCCAGAAGGTTCTCCGTGCCGCTTCCCGGGTCGCCGTACATTTTCCATCGCCACAGACCGTAGGCAAGGACGGCAAACGATTTCTTCCGGTTGACGTTGCGGCTGATGAGCACAGGATCGGTTGTTGTGACTGTCTGGAGGCGGACCGTCCCGAGAACCTGGGATTCGGGTTTTGCCCGGAATGCAGTCTCCAGCCTGAATATCGGCGCGAGCTTTGCCCAAGCTTCGATGGACCCGGAGGAAGATCTGAGAATGGGGTTGTTTTCCTGAGCGGCCGGAATGTTGACAAAAACCTCGTCTTCGTTGGTGCTCGTTACTCCCACTGTGAATGGCAGCGCTTCCTCCAACGTGCGGAGCTTTGTGAAATCTTCCGTGCGACTCAATACAAACAAGAATGGCTTCGATCCTGAGATGGCTTCCTGGACAAGGCCGAGGGATGATGACGAGGTGGCTTCGTTTGGAAAATCGATCAACACCAGACAATCTGCGTTGCCGATAGCTTGCGATGTCAAGCGACCGTCATAGAAATCCCCCGTTTTCTCTTCTATGAACGAACTGAGTTCCACGTTCTTGTCGCCTTCCAGAGCACGCCGCAAAAAGGCAACATCCTGGCTGGGGGCGCCGGCAACCATTATGACCCTCATCTTGCTCTTCAATACCTTGGTGAAGAAACTCATCGAATTATTGTTCGCCGTCAGTTCACCGGGAAGCTTTGACACGGCAACGCTGAATTTTTGCATCCCTTCCTTTGCCGGTACAAAGGATAGAGGGACGGCGTATTCGCGAGCACCCTCTTCCAGGACCAGCGTTTTTCTGTCGAGGATCGTTCCGCCTTGTTGAATGGTCACTTCCACGCGCTCACCGTTCAAACCGGTACTTCGTACGGTTGCATTGACCGGAACACGAGTACCAAGGTAGGCGATATCGTTCGCGAGCACCCTTCGGATTTGAACGTCCTTTTGTTCGCTCGAGTCACCAATCCCAACGGTAAATACCGGCAAGGCAAGCTCTTCTGCTTCGTACAACGGGCTTGTTCCCACCGTCGATTCTCCATCGGTCAGAAGGACGGCGGCTTGGATGTTCTCCGTGGTGGCTGCTTCTTTCAGGCGGCTGAGCGCGGCGCCGATATCGGTTCCATCGCCGCTGGTCGTGAGCGAATCCGGCGAGAACGATCGGACGGGCTTGGACGTGAGATCAAACAGTGTGTACTGTGGCACACCAATAGCTTTCAGGTCTGAAACCGGAGATGATTCGAGCGCTTGACGGAGGACCTGTTTCCTGTCTCCGCGGCGGTCGTGAATGGACATGCTCTTTGAATTGTCGATCAAGATTGCTACGACCGGTTCTTCCACGGTATGGATGAAGAGTGAGAGCAGGGGTTCCCCCAACATCAGGAACATGAGAAGCAATGCAAGCGTGCGCAGCAGGACTAGGAAGGTCTTGAGCGATGTTGGTATCGGAGGAGCCGTGTACCGGTACATCCACACTCCGATGACAATCGCGACGGGAATCGCCGCGACGAGGAGGATGGTGCTAAGAGTCAGTGCAAGATGAAAATCCGGCATCGTGGTGATGCTTACTTCACATACAGCATCTTCAGGGTGAGAACCGAACCCCCAGTCTTGAGTCTGGCAACATAGACTCCGGAAGAAATCGAATGCCCGTAATCGTCTTTTGCATCATTCCATCGAACGGTATTCCAGTCTGCAACAGGCACCCTGTTGAACAAAGTCCTCACGCGCTGACCGAGGAGATTGAACACAACCAATTCCACCCTTTCTCGCGTCGGGGCATAGAATTGTATTGTCGTCGAAGAATTGAAGGGATTGGGGAAGTTGTTCTTGAGAACGTACGTCGTGGGCAAAAGTTCTGGCGGCGGCACATCATCCGGATAAAATTGACGCAGAGAATCAGGCGATGGCGCAATGATGAAAAGGTTGTTGGGCGCGTCGTACGGACTTGTCCGTCGGTCCGACCCATCCACCGCATAGAAATAGCCGACGGGAACAACGCCAGTCGGGGGAGCGGGGATGATGGCCCGATATTGGTGGAATTTGGGTGTTTGTTGAAGGGGAACCCGCGTGAACGTCGACTCGGACGGGAGACGATAAAAGAAGGCGAGCGAGTCGGAAACCGGAACATCGCTTGAAGCAATCCACGTTGTGACAACGTATATGTTGTTCACGGATGTGATGATCGGGTGATTGCTGAACGCAAGCCCATCGCTCAATACCGCGTCATATGCGTTCACGAGTCCATGACCGTAGACGTAGTTCGGAACCCCGAGTGATGGGTAAAAATCGGTCAGTGGTGCAGCAGTGTTCATCAGGGCTTGACGCACCTGCATCGGAGTCAACTCTGGATGTGCCGAGAGGACAAGAGCAGCCGCACTCGCAACGAGCGGGGTTGCAGCGGACGTCCCGCTGACTTCCCAATAGTCTGAACTATCATTTCCAAAAGCCCAATATACACCGTCACCCGGTGCGACAACCTCCGGCTTGATGCGACCGTCGGACGTGGGACCGGTTGAGGAAAGACTCCAAACCTCCGATCCGTCCAGCGAAGTGGCGCCAACGGATATGATGCTATCGGCGTCAGCCGGCGACCAGAGGGTACCGGGCGTCGGCACAAGATCGCCGGCGCTATCGAGGCCGATAATTCCTTCATTCCCCATCGCGGTGCACAGCAGAACCCCTTTACGAGCCGCAATTGCGGCTGCTTGTGCAACGATCGTGGTACGCCCATTGAGCGAAGAGTAGCTATAGCTTGAATCGGGGGGAACGAAGATTTTGTAGGCAAGCGAGGAGGACGCAATATCGGCTCCAAGGCGCTCCATCCATTCAAGGCCTGCAACATAAGTATCTTCTTCACTGCGGAAGTCGGCATCACCGCTGCTGTCCATCTCCGTTTTTGCCAGAATGACCGACACGCCAAACGCTCCGCCGATAAGATTCCCCGGGTCAAATCCGGCGACGGACGATAGCGTTCCGGCCCCGTGTAAGCCCTGGTTCGGATCCTCCCAGGGCTGAGCTTCTGTATCAGTAATGTTGTGGATGAAATCGTATTCAGCGACAACTTTGATGGCCTTGAGTGCAACGTGCGATCGATGGCCGTTGAAACCATCGTCAATCATTCCCACGACGACGCCTGATCCGTTGATTCCAACATCGTGCAGATCGGTGATATGCAGGGTCGTGAGTTGAGTAAGGGAGGGACCATAATTGAGCGTCCCGGTCGCCGCGGATTTGGCTAAAGAGCGCGAAGCCGGACGAAAGGAAGGCTGTGGTCGCTCGAACGTACCGATGCCTACCGGCGCGATACGTTTAACAAACGGAAGCCTCGAAATCGAATGAAGCTGGCCTTGTGATGATTCCACAGAGACGGCGTTGAGCCATCGCGAGGTTGTTCGGATTGTCGCCCCTGAAGCACGGATCTGGTCGATCACCGCTTCCGGGATAGGGTCATCATACTCGTCGATGAGTTTTTCCGAAGGAAGGACTTTTGCACGCCGACTCATGGCTCGCGCTGAAATCCCGAGGGCTTGGGGAGACAAGTCGGTCGCCGTTCGCTGACTGAGGTAGATCCAGTAATGGCGAGAGCTTGCTGTTTGGGCGGGAATCTCAAGGAGTGAGCCGGTGGCGAAAACAAGTGTGGAGAGGAGGAATATGCGCCTTGTTATCCACGCACCGATCATGTTGACTCTGCGAGCAGCTTATCGACGATCTGGACGGTGTTGACGCCCTCTGCTTCTGCATTAAAGCTTGTGACGAGACGGTGCCGCAAGACCGGAGCCGCAATGGATCGCACGTCGTTGATATCCGGCGTGTGCCGCCCCTGAAGGATCGCACGAGTCTTGGCGCCGAGGATCAAATACTGGGAAGCCCGGGGCCCCGCACCCCAGCGCACCCAGTTCTTCACAAAAGTCGGAGCGATCGATCCCTGCGGACGTGTCCTGCTGACGAGCTGGACAGCGTACTGGATGACGTTGTCCGCGACGGGAACACGCCGGACCAGGTCTTGAAATGCAATAATATGGTTCGCGCCCAGTACGTGCTTCAACTCAGGAACATACGGACTGGTGGTGGATTTCACGATCTGCAACTCCTCGTCGGCTGAAGGGTAATCCAACCAGAGTGCGAACATAAACCGGTCGAGCTGCGCTTCCGGAAGCGGATACGTCCCCTCTTGTTCAATGGGGTTCTGAGTGGCCAGGACAAAAAACGGTTCCTTCAGTTGATAGGTCTCTCCGGCGGCAGTCACGTGGTGTTCCTGCATGGCCTCCAGGAGAGCAGCCTGTGTTTTGGGAGGAGTTCGGTTTACCTCATCGGCTAGGATGATATTTGCAAACACCGGTCCGTGCACGAACTTGAATGATTTTTGTCCGGTTGCGCGGTTGTCTTCGATAATCTCCGTCCCCGTGATGTCGCTGGGCATGAGGTCCGGTGTGAACTGAATACGACTGAATTTGAGCTCGAGGGTCTCGGCAAGCGTTTTGATGAGCAATGTTTTGGCAAGACCGGGCACACCGATCAAAAGGCAATGCCCCCGCGAAAGGAGAGAAATAAGCAAATGCTCGATGATCGATTGCTGCCCGACAATGACCTTGCCGATCTCGGAGCACAGGGCGCGGTAAGCTTCGGAAAGCTCTTTGACGGATTCTACATCGCCGGATTTTTGATGCTCGAGTATTGGCACGTACTGATCCTTGTTATGCGGACAACGCCGTGGCAGTGCAAAGCATTGGGAACCAACAATTGACGCTCGATACTACCCAATCCCCCCGGCTGTGTTTTGATGGTTGTGAGAGTTAGAGACGGACGTCGAGGTAGATGTTTTTTTTCAATTCATCGATCCACGCGTTGTTCATTCGAGTCTGTTTCAGATACAGCGCGAGTCGCTCCAATTGTTTGTAGTCACCTTCGAGTGTCGGCATGTGTGCAGGGATCTTTTTGCGCATTAGGACGATCTGGTACCCGTAGCCGTTGCCGACAGCTATCTTTGTAGGCTCGCTAATTTCACCTACTTTGAGGTTCTTGATTTCTTCTTCGAACTCTGGCGTAATGTCCTTCGATGTCACTTCGCCAAGGTCTCCACCGAGAGGTTTTGTTTGATCGTCCTCGGAGTACTTTTTCGCGAGCTCGGCAAAGGATTGGCCCGCCAGCGCGCTATCGCGGATGGCACGCAACTCCCGTACGGCCGCCGAATCGCTTGCTGCGCCTTTTTCAATGCGGAAAAGTATGTGCCGCGCGTGAACTGATTCACCGCGCCGAGCGATAAGCTGGATAATGTGATAACCGAACTGCGTCTTCACAACGTCGGAAACCTGTCCTTCCTTAAGACCAAAGAGAGCTTCCTCAAACTCTGGGACAAAGTCGCCCCGCTTGGACCATCCAAGATCGCCTCCGCTGGAAGCCGTCGCGTCTGCTGAATATTTCTTGGCAAAGTCAGCAAAGTCTCCGCCTGCACGGATACTGTCGAGGACGGCAGATGCCTTGAGGTACGTCTGCCGTTCAACTGCGGTATCGGGTTTTGGGACGATGTAAATGTGGCTGATCGTGTATGTTTCAGGCACCTCGGCCAGGCTGTCCTTGTAGGTGGCATAGAACGAAGCGACGTCGTTCGCGGTGACTTGAATAGAGCTTTGCCGCGACTGTTCGATCCGCTGGACGAGCAACTGCTTTCGCATTTCATCGCGGTATTCGCGTTTGATCCGACCGATCGGTTTGCCATAGGCCTGCTCCACCGCCTTATCTGAGCCGAATTGATGCACCAATCTCTGGACCTGCTGGTCAAGCGCTTCGGTAACATCGTCGTCGGTCACCTGGACGCTGTCGATGATTGCTTGCGCAAGGATCAGCTTCTCGGCTATCATGTTGTCAAGCATTTGTTTCCGGAGACCGGGTGTCGAGGGATCGAGCTTGTTCTGGTATGCATAGAAAGCCACGCGCTCGTTGAGCTCCGATTCGGTGATGATTTCCTTGTCGACGACGGCAACAATTCGGTCGACAACCGTCTGTGCGTGCAGAAATGGAACAGCGAACAACAATCCCGCAACGATCAATACGGTTCTACGTTTGGTCATTCTTGTGCCCGGCCTATTCCAGAGTTTTCAATCGTGTGGTGTCGTTTCCGTTCGACCCCACCAATAGTTCAACAGAATGTTTGGTCCGAAGGTTCTCCACGAGCGAGTCGTAGAGGTGTGAACGGCGCTCGATTGCAAGCCTGCTACGGATTTCGCTATCGACCAAATGAATATCAGCGGGCTGGCCCTGTTTTCCAAACTGCCAGACAATGAGGACATAGTATCCTTCGGTCGTGCTGACAGGAAACGACGGTTCTCTCAGGTTTGCATTCGAGGCAACGCGCCATAGATCAGCCGGCAACAGGGAAGCCTGTGTGTGGTAGAGAGAGTCGCCTTTCGTGAGAATTTTTACTCGTTGGATGGGATCTGCAAGGAACTGATGGAGCGCCTCGAACCACGATGTCCCGCGCAAGACTGTGGTGCGAAACTTGCTGGCAGCATCGCGGTCCGAAAAGACAACATAACTGATGAGTGCAACGTCGCTGCGAAGAACGAATTCGCTTTTGTGCGCATCATAATATGCCCGCACTTCTTGCGGTGTGCTGGTTGCAGTCTTGTCGTTGTAAACCGCGTTGTCCAGGAACTCGTTGATGACAAGCTGTCGGCGGACATCCTCAAGCCGGTCGTTGATGGCTTTCGAGTTTCCAAAACCCCGTGCTACAGCCTCTCTATAGAGCAGCTCATCCTTCAGCCAGCGTTGGACGTACTGTTGTAGTTGTGCTTCCGTGATCCCTCGGGAAGAATCGATTCGGACGTGGATATCATCCGCCGTGAGTGTCCTGTTATCGAAACGGGCCAGGGGGACATTTGTTGATGTTTTTTGCTGACAGCCGATCAACAACAGAAGAGATACGATGCTGGCATTAATTGTTTTCAACGTGTTTTTTCTTAAACGCTTGTCCAAGCAAATCCGTGTTCACCGTAACCCCGTACTTCTGCCGAAGGGATTCGACCCATTCCTGTTCCCGCATCTTGGAGAACTGTTCCTGATAGGAACCAGCAAGCTCCGGCTGGGCTTCTTCGAATGTCTTCACGCGAGCGCTGTCTTTTCCCAGCACTTTGATGACCGTCCAGCCGTTTTGGTATCGGAAGAAACCGCTGACACTATCGACCGGTAACTTCGACGCTTTCTGTGACAGATCATTGAGGTCGTATGGCTGTAGCCCCCACTCGCCTCGTTTATCGCGGTAGCCTGCCCGCGCAGTGTATTCTTCGGCGAGTGGCAAGAAATCTGCGCCGCCGGACAGCTTCTCTTGCACGACATTCTTGAGGCTGTCGCTCGTGACAAAGATTTCGGCAAAGTTCACCCTCTCAGGCCAGCGATAGTTTGTTTTCGTCGTATCGTAGTACAATCTGAGCAGCGAATCGTTGGCAACAACCTTGTTCCAGACCTCATCCTGTTCGATGCGGTAGAGCAGTATACCGTCGAGATATTCGTCCATCAAACTCTTCAGCTCGGGGTAACGATCAATGGCAGCGACCGCGTATTCTTTGAGAACCCTTGCCGTAACAAGCCGGTCAACCATGACGTCAATATTGGATTTTCGCAACGGCATTTCTTTGTATTCGGCGCCGGTTTCGACGGCGTCGACAAAATCCCGCACGGTAAACGGCTTCCCTCCACAGGTGAACAGAGATCTTGCAAGCAGATCGGCGGAAAGAGTGTCGCTCCAACCCGAACTGCTCGGCGTTTTCATGGTGTCTACCGATTCTTTCAATGTGGCGAGGACGTCACGGTCGACGACGACACCATACTGTTGCCTCAATCCCTCCACGTATTTGGCGTAGTCCGTTTGGTAAAACCGTTGCTGGTAGTCGGATCGGAGATCTTTTTCCATTTGACTGAACGGAGCAAAGGGCTGTTCTCCGGTAACCTGGAAAATGTGATAGCCATATGGTTGGTGGTATGGCGCAGATATCGAGTCAATGGGAAAATCGAATAACAGGTTAGCGATATCTGGGCGCAACCGTGCGCGCTCGTAGAACCCCGCATCACCACCCCGCCCCTTGGTGGACAAGTCGTCAGAATATTTTTGTGCAAGCTCGGAGAATACTGCTCCGTGCTTGAGTTCACCATAGATTTGCCAGATGGTATCCCGGACCGCGGCCGTGTCCTTCAAACCGGGGGAAAACCGTTTAAGGATGTGACTTATGCGTATTGCTCCCCTGGCGGGTCTTCGCCTCAGGACTTTGAAAATATGGTATCCCAGGGAACTTCGAAATGGGGCCTTTGAGTATTCACCTTCCTTGAGAGCGTAGAGAGCGTTCTCCACATCTTCAGGATCGCGTCCCGGGACGACCCAGCCGATGTAGCCCCCGTTCGGCGCACTTTGGCTGTCCTGCGAGTACTTTCGCGCAAGGGTGTCAAAACTGACTTCGGGAAGAAGGGCAAGCACTTTCAAAGCGCTGTTGTATGCTTCGAGAGTGTCGGCGGGGGTCGGATTCTGTGGCAATCGAAAAAAGATCTGGGAAGCGTAAATTTCCTGAAGTCTGTGATCGTACATTCGCCGTACGTGTGGTGCGGTGATCTCCTTCTCCAGCACGTATGATTGAGCCACCGTCGAGCGATACTCGTCGAACTCTCCGGTGACCGACGTGTCGTTGAGCAGCCCCCGTTCTTTTGCTTCTTTTACTTTCAGCTTGAAATTTATCAACAAGTCCAGGAAATGTTTGCGGTTTTCCAATGAGGAAGTATCCGCATTCGTCCAGCCGCCGTTATTTTTTGCGTAATTGTCCTCAAAATCCCGCAATGTGATGTTTTCGTGATCTATTGTGGCGACAATAGGATTTGAGGTGCCACAACCAGCCAGCAGCACCACGAGAAATATACCCGGAATCCATATTTTTGTGCGTCCCATGTACAAAACCTCAAAAAAAATGCTGAAAAGAAAGCTTTTGAACCTGAAAGCTAACCAAAATTAGGGTGTCAATCAAGCAGGGAAAAGTGGGTGCGCAAGAGCACTTGCTGATCATCGTTTCAACGTGCACGCGTGAACCCGCACTGCCGCCGGATCGTTCCGAGAATCAACGACACGATTACCCGAGAAGAGATTCCCTGCCACCGTAATTGATTTCCAGCGCTTCTTTCGGTACCCTACACAACGAAGCTTGCGCCTCACGTGCGAACCAGGTAAGAGAATTTGTTTGACGGAACCAAACCAAACGCATGAAAGTACGAATCGGCATAGTGACCGCGTCGGACAGAGCGAGTAAAGGTATCTACGAAGATCTTTCCGGACGAGCGATTAGGGAGATCCTTCACACATATTTGCGAACTGAGTGGGAAGAAGTCTATAAGGTCGTTCCCGACAATAGGGCCCGCATCGCAAGTGAATTGCGATCAATGGTCGATAAGAAGAAATGTTGTCTCGTCATCACCACGGGAGGTACCGGTCCGGCGCCGCGCGACGTTACGCCCGAAGCAACCGAGTCGGTCTGCGACAAGATGATCCCCGGATTCGGCGAAGCCATGCGCGCGGTTTCAGTGAGACAAGTGCCGACCGCAATCCTCTCCCGACAGTCGGCCGGCGTTCGTCACCGATCGCTCATCGTGAACTTGCCCGGAAAGCCGAAATCCATCAAGATATGCCTCGAAGCAGTATTTCCCGCCATTCCAGACTGCGTGGCACTTATCGGGGGTCCCCGCCTCGAAATCAATACAGACTTGATCAGAGTGCTGCAAGCCTAGTGGCGCGCTCCCGCAGACTCTTGCTTCTGCCGCTCTCGAAAACGGTGGGAACGCATTCCGCCACGTGGGTTCTGTCCTGCGGACAGATTGTTTTTTCTTCCATACCATGCTACATTCAGACGAATAGACACTACATTCTTCGCGACTGATGGAGAGGCGGCTATTCTATCCCGCCCTAGAATGCGCATTGACGAGCACAGCATAGATGTTATCCGGATTCTCTACAAGTTCCAGGCGGAAGATGGGACGGAGAGAGAATTTGAGACAATTCTGGACGGAAAGACGCTGGAATTGCGCAACGACATCTCGCCCCACCTGCCAGCCTGGACAAAACTCTCGTTTAATCAATGCGAGAACTGTCCCCTGGGAAGCGATGTCGAACACTGCCCTATAGCTGCCAATCTATCGAGCCTCATTGAAGCATTCAAGTTCTCTACCTCCTATGAAAGTGTTTTTGTTGTTGTGGAGACGCCCGAGCGGAGTTACGCGAAACAGACTACGGTCCAGAACGCGCTCA
>Ga0335081_10012666_pt1 | contig 13666 bp, 9 predicted proteins | sample Lox_Sample_35_FD_206713 | JGI IMG/M metagenome (GOLD analysis project Ga0335081, IMG submission 206713) | Soil microbial communities from Loxahatchee National Wildlife Refuge, Florida, United States - Lox_Sample_3.5 | ecosystem: Environmental > Terrestrial > Soil > Wetlands | place: USA: Florida...
CCTGATCGATCTCGACCCGCGCCGCGGCCCCGACCTCCCGAGGGGCCTGCGCCGCATAGCGGAAGTCCGTCACCAGCACCGCGTCGGATGCGCGCACCAGCAGGAGAGCCGAGGACCCGGTGAATCCGGTAAGGTACCGGATGTTCGGCAGGGCCTGCACCAGCAGGCCGTCCAGCCCCTGCGCCGACAGCCGATCGCGCAGCTGGCCTTGCCGCGTCTCCCGCCGGTCACCCACCGCGCAGCTTCTGCACCAGCGCGCGCAGGCCGAGCAGATAGCCGGTCGCGCCGAAGCCGGCGATCACGCCGATCGCCAGGTCGGCCAGGCGTGAGTGCCGGCGATCCGCCTCGCGCGCGAAGATGTTCGACAGATGCACTTCAACGAAGGGGACCTGCACCGCCAGGAGCGCGTCGCGAACGGCCAGGCTGGTGTGGGTCAGCGCCGCGGCGTTGACCAGCGCTCCGTCGGCGCCGCCGCGGAGCCCCTGCACCGCCTCCACGAACGCCCCCTCATGGTTGGTCTGAAACCAGCTCAGTTCTACTTTGAGCGCCGCCGCCTCGGCCCGAACCAGCGCCTCGAGCTCCGCCAGCGTGGTCCGCCCGTACACCTCGGGTTCCCGCGAGCCCAGCAGATTCAGATTTGGCCCGTTGAGTACGGCGATGCGCATCAGCGCTTCAGACTCTTGAGCCAGTTCTGGAACTGATCGAGGTCCTCATCCGAGGGGAGGGACGTGCGCGGCTCGGACGGCGCTGGAGCCGCGCCACCGGCAAAGAACTGGTCGAACGAGAAGGAGTCCGGGGAGGAGGGCCGTTGCGGCGTGCTGTTTGTCCCTGTGGCGGACCCCGCCGCCGCTTCCTCGCCGAAGATGGCACTCAAGGACAGGGGGTCCTTGGCGGGACGGGTAGGTGCCGCGGTGACGGACTCCCCGCCCTCGGGCGCCGCGGCTCCCGGTGTCGACGCCGGTCGGGCATCAATGAGCGACCGGAAGAAGGACTCGACCGACTCCCCCCCGGTATCGATCGCAACGTAGGACATCCGGCGGGAACCTGTGGCCTGAGTCTCCTCGAGCTCCCGCAGGCGCGAAGCCAGACGATTGTCGTTCGGTCGCTGGGTGACCAGGATGCGGTAGACGTTGAGCGCCTCGCCGATATGGCCTTGTCGGGCGTACAGCTCGGCCATCGTCTCCGTCACGACCGGCGCGGGCTCGTCCTCCGCGGGCGCTTGCGGCTCCTTGACGGCCGCGGTCTCCTCCGAGATGCGCCGTATCCTCGGCGGAGCCGCCTCGGAGACCTCGTCCGGAAAGATGAGCGGCAAGTCGCCCGATGGGCGGGGTATCTCGGCCGCTTCCTCGGGCTGGGCCACCGGGCTCGGGGCTTCGCCCGCCGCCTTCAGCGCCTCGATCACGGACAAGCCGGGCGGCTCCGCCGAGGAGGGCATCTCCTGCGTCGGCATGAGGCTGATCGCCGCGAATCCCGTCGTCACCGAAGTCTCCAGCACCGGCCCCGGCGGTGGCGCCGCCGGAGACGCCCCGGCGACCGACTGCAACAGATCCTCCGCCCCCGACGGAGTCTGGTATTCCGAACTCCCGCTCCCCGAGCTGGCGAGCTCGGCCGACGCATCCGGCTCCTGAAACTCCGCCTGGCCGCTCGCAAGCTCAAGCAATGCCGCGCTGTCATCGGTGACCTCGAACTCGCCCCCGGTGGAGGGGAGGAGCTCGATCGAGGCGGGATCCTCCAGACCGATCACGTACCCGGCGGGTGGCGCCGCGCCCGAGCCCACATCCAGGTCTACCGGCGCCGGGTCGGACAGGAGCGAGGGCTCGAGGTCCGGTGCGGGCTCGGCCATGGCCCCAAGTAGCTCCCGGCCCACGGGAGAGGGCTCGTCGACATGGCCGCCCGCCGCGGCTGGGGAGCCCATGTTGGACCCGGCCCGCTCTAGTGGCGGGGCAACGGTCGGGCCGCTGAGCCGCCCCAAAGCAGCATCGATCGCGGCGTCAGTGTCGCCTTCCTGACCGACCTCCGCCGCGTCGCCGACCACACCCGCGTCGGTCTCCGCCGTGGACAGCTCAAGCGCGGGCGGTGTCGGCGGCTGAATGACCGGCAGAACCTCCGTCTTTTCGGCGGGTGGACTGGCCGCGGTAGTCGGGGCGGGCGCCGGCGCCATTGTGGCGGACGCCGTCTCCCGGGCCTTGTCCACTCGCTGCAACTGCTCGCGGGCCTCTTCGTTGCTGGGGTCGACGGCGATCAACCGGGTCAGCCAGTTGACCGCCTCCATGAGACGGCCCTGTCGTTCGGTAATCTCGGCCAGCGCCTTCAGGGCGATGACGTTCTCGCCATCGAGGTCCAAAACGTGCGTGAATGCCGCCTCGGCGGGGCCCTCCTCGCCGAGATCGAGGCAGCAGCGACCGAGAACAATGTTGCCAGGAATGTGGTTCGGGTGCAGTTCCAGCCCTTGGCGCAGCACGTCCTTGGCCAAGGGATAGTCGCCGTGCTTGCGGAGGACCTCCGCGTACGGCGCGAAAACGGTTCCCTTGGGATTATCCTTCCAGTGGCGCTCGAGCTTCTCGATCTCGCTGTTCGGAGGCATCCCAAGCCCTTGCGTAAGTTGTTGTCGCAATTGGATAAAGATTAGGCCACCCGAGGGAGACTGTCAACCGCTCCCGGGGCCCTCCGCCTTGAGATTCCGCGTTGCCCCGCTTACACTTAGCCCTCTTTTCCGCACCGTCCCCCTTGTGCAGGCACACCAGCCATGATGCAAGTCTTTCGCAGCATCGCCCTTAAGATCGCCGGGGTGGTGTTCATCATCCTCATGCTCGGGTTCCTGTTCACCATGGTCCCGTGGGACCAGGTGAAAGGAGGAGGCCGGACCAGCGTCGGGTCGATCGACGGGGTGAACGTCCCGCTCCGGGTCTACCAGCAGATGGTGCAGTCGGAGACGGAGAATCGTCAGCGCCAGTCGGGGCACTCGTTGAGCGAGGAGGAGCGACAAGACGTCCAGAACGCCGTCTGGGACGACATGATTCAGCAACAGAGCCTGGAAAGGGAGTACCGCCAACACGGCATCGACGTCACGCCCGATGAGATCGCGACGGCGATCAGCGAGAGCCCGCTCCCGGATTTCATGTCCCGGCCCGAGCTGCAGACGGACGGCAAGTTCGATCTCGCCAAGTATCAGCGGTGGCTGCGCTCGGCGTCCGCCATAGAAATTCTTCCCCTGCTTGAAAACCAGTACGCCGAGCAGCTGCGGCAGGCCAAGCTGCTCCGCCTGGTCACGGCGGATGTCTACCTCTCGGATGCCGAGCTCTGGCAGGCCTGGAAGGACGCCAACGAGAAGGCAACCATCGAGCTCGCGGCGATCATTCCCCGGAACGTGGTGCCCGACTCCTTGGTCCCCGTCACCGACAGCGAGCTGCTGGCGTACTACAAGGCGCATCAGGACGAGTTCAAGCGACCGGCCACCGCCTTTCTGAGTTACGTGGAGCTGGTTCGGGCGCCCGATGCAAGCGACACCGCCGCTGCCCGGGAGCGGGCGCTCGGACTCCGCAAGGAGATCGAGGAGGGTTCGCCATTCGACGAGGTGGCCAAGCGGGAGTCGGCGGACTCCGCCAGCGCCAAGAACGGCGGCTTGCTTCCGCCGTTCGCCAAGGGCACGATGGACCCGGCCTTTGAGCGTGCCGCCTTCAGCCTCCCCATCGGCACCGTCTCCGAGCCCGTGGTCACGGCGTTCGGCATCCACCTCATCAAGGTCGAGAAGCGCGAGGGCGGGAAGGTGGTGGCACGCCACATCCTGATCCCGATCGAGATCGCGGGGCCGCATCGGGATCGGCTGGATGCCCGTGCAGACAGCCTTGAGTCCATCGGCGCCGGCAAGCTCGACCCCGCTGCTTTCGACAGCGCGGCGCGTGCCCTCGGGCTTCGGATTGGCCATGCTGACCCGCTGGAACAGGGGAGCCGGGTCCAGATCGGGCTCCAGGTGATTCCCGACGCGGGGGTATGGGCGTTTCAGGCCAAGGTGGGCGAGACCAGCAATATCATCGAAGTCTCATACGCCGATTTTCTCTTCCGGCTCGACAGCCTCTATCCCGAGGGTGTCCCGCCGTTTGATCGCGTGAAGGGCGCCGTTGCCTTCGCGGTCCGGAACGCGGCCAAGTTCAAGCAGGCCGGCGTCATCGGGGAGAATCTGCTCAAGCGCATCGCCGAGGGCAGCACGCTCGACCAGGCCGCGACCGCACTGCATCTCCCTCACCAGGTGTTCGGACCGTTCCCGCGCAACAGTCCGCCGCTTCCGAACCCGAAGGTCGATGGTGCCGCGTTCGGTGTTCCGGTGGGGAAGACGAGTGGCGTGATCGAAACGTCGGAGGGGCTGTACGTGATTCGCGTGGTGAAGCGGGAGCCGGCGGACTCGGCAGAGTTCATCCGCAAGCTCGACGAGTTCCGCGCCCACCAACTCCAGCTGGCCCGCCAGGAGCGGGTACGGGACTACCTCGCGGCCCTCAAGGCCTCAGCCAAAGTCGTAGATCGGCGCGCGGCCATCTTCCGGACGGACGCGCAAAACCAGCAGGATCAGCCACGCAGCTGAGTAAAGCTTGACGCGCGGCCCTCCGGTCCCACGGGCCGGGGGGCCGCGTGCTTACTGTGACAGGCGCTTGGGCTCACCCCCGCTGGGCGGGGTGGGCCCTGACCGCTGGTCGATCTGCCGTGAGGGGGGCGAGGAGGAGCTGTCATCTCCGGTGATCGCCTCACCGGCGTCGCTGAGACTCCGCTTGAACTCCCGGATCCCCTTACCGAACGACGACCCGATTTCAGGCAGCCGTTTCGACCCGAACAACAGAAGCCCGATCACCAGGATACCGACGATTTCGCCGAAGCCGAGATTGCCGAACATAGCTGCACCAGCCTTAGAAGAGTGAGCGCGCGATCAAGTAGGCGATGAGCACCCCAAGGATCGCGAGCGGCGAAACGTTCACCGCGAACGGGCCCAGCGTAAGACTGAAGACCAGCAGGTTGAGCGACACCGGGCCGACGCTCGCGCTGGCTGTAAATGTAAACACCTGCTTGGCCACGCTGTCCGGCATCACCGTCTTCACCAGGGCGTTGAGAAAGCCGCCCAGGATGAAGCCGGCGATCAGCACGCCGAGGTGAAAGAGGGGACGACGGGGTCCGCTGGCCATCTACCGCCGCCGGTCGAGAACGTAGGTCAGGCTGTCCCGCAGGGTTTCCCGGGCCGGGCTGGACGGCAGCGCATCCAGCTCGCTCTCGGCGGCCTCCGCCAGCCGCTGGGCCCGTTCCCGCGCATACTCGAGACCGCCGGTCTCCGCCACCGCCTGAATGACCCGGCTGATCTGCTGGTCGGTGGGTTCCGGCGTGGCCATCAACTCCGCCACGTCACGCCGCGCGGCGGCGGTGAAGTGGCCGAGGGCGTGGATCAAGGGCAGGGTCACCTTGTGCTCCCGCAGGTCGTTCCCGGACGGCTTGCCCGTCACGGCTTCCTCTTCGGTGTAATCAAGCAGGTCGTCCACGATCTGGAAGGCCATGCCCAGCGCTTCCCCAAAGCGCCGCAGGGCCTCCCGTTCACCTCCGCCCGCGCGCAGCGCGCCCACCTCGCACGCGCCGGAAATCAAGGAGGCGGTCTTGGCGCGGATCAGCAGGTCGTACTCCGCTTCGGAGAACGCGAGGGGCTCGTGCGCCATGAGTTGGCGCATCTCCCCCACCGTCATTTCGTTGGTCACCCGCGAGAGCACCCGGAGCGGCTCGATGTCCCCGAGCCGGGTGAGCTCGACCACGGCACGGGAGTAGAGGTAATCGCCCATGATCACCGAGACCTGGTGACTGAAGAGGGCGTTGATGGTAGGCATCCCACGGCGCAGCACGGAATGATCGACCGAGTCGTCGTGTACCAGGGTCGCGAGATGGATCAGCTCCACCACGGCGGCCAGCACCTCGGCGCGCGAATCCCCGGCCCCGCTCGCCTCCTCCGCGAGCAGCAGCAGAGTGGGCCGGAACATCTTCCCCTGCATCTGCAGCAGATGCCCGTTGACCTCCGCGATGAGGCCGAAGTCGCTTCGGATGATGCGGCGCAGCTCGCCCTGCACCTGTTCCAGTCGCGCCTTGACCGCGGCCTGAAGGGCTGCAAGCGTCACTCCCGCGGCCGGCGAGGTCACCGGGCGCGCCCTTTGGCGAGTTGAGCCACCCGCTTGCTCGCGTCCATAAACCGGATCTCCACTGCCATGACCCGCTCGTACGTCGCGATGGCCTGGTCCATCTTCCCCTGGGCCTCCTGGGCGCGCGCCAGCCAGTAGATCAGGCCGATCTGCTCGTCATCGGTCGCCCCCAGGCTCTCCACAGCGCGCTTGAGGATTGCCTCAGCAATGGCATACTGGCCCTTTTCGAAGAAGGCGGAGCCCAGTGCCTCGGAGGTCTTGAGGCGTCCCTCCGGCGACCGCAGCGCCTTCTGGAACTCCGAAATGGCTTCGTCGAGGAGCCCCATCTCCTTGAACGCGACGCCCAGATCGTAATGCGCCTGAAAATCCTCGGCGTCGATGTTCTCCTCGATGCCGCGCTTGAACTGCCCCAGCATGTCCTGGAAATCCTTCTGCTCATCGCCGGTGGGTTCTTCGTCCTCCACCCGCATCCGCGTGTCCTTGACCCGATCCTCGTCCAGGACCAGCGCGCTGAGATCCACGAAGTCGCCCACTGGCTCCGGCTCCTTAGGCCGCCCCACCGGCACCGACTTGCGCCCCTGCCGACCGCCCAGCCCCTCCGCCTTGGACGGTGCCGGCGGCTCGAACATGGCCTCGACCGCCTGGTCCACCTGTTCCGCGACCTTGCCGAGGCGAGTGTCGGCCGGAGGTATGGGGGGCAGGGTCTCCTCGACCGGCGCCAGTGCGTCCAGCGCCGCCAGGGCGCGCTGGTTCCCGGGATCGTGGTCCGACACCCGGCGATAGACCGCCAGCGCCTTGTCGAGCGCCCCGACTCGCAAGAGCGCATCGGCGAGTTCGAGGTACGCTTCGATGAGGCCGGCGCGATCCCCGCTGCGGAACCCGATCTCGACCCGCTTCTGGTGGTAACGCACGCCGTTGGGGTCGAGGCGGATCAGCTCATTGACGAGGCTCCCCGCGCGCTGCCAATCCTCCCGGCCCTCGTAGCCGGCCAGCGCCAGCTCGAGCTCTTCCTGGCCGCGCAACTGCTCCCCCGTCGCGAGCAGGGCCTCCCCCAGGGCCCGGTGGGCTTCCGGGTCGTCGGGGTCCTCGAGCACCCGATCCTCGAGCTCGGCGATCGAAGGCCCGGCAGGAGCGGTGAGGTCCAGGAAAGTCACTCCCTCCTCGCCGAAGCCAGTCTCCATCGAGAGACCGGCATCTCCGTCGATGAGATCGAGGCCCAGCGACTCCGCGGGCTCCCGGGGGGCGATGGGATCCCCAAGCGCGGTGCCAAAATCGGCGGCGAGCTCCGGGGAGGCATCGAGCGGGTCACCGGTCAGCAGCCCCTCGGGGAGCTGCACGTTTGCCTCGTCCGTGGGCAACTCGACCTGCCGCTCGAGCTCCAGGCCGGAGGCGGCGGAGGACAGGTCCACCGAATCCGGCGCCGGCCGCTCCAGCTCGAGTCCCTCGAGCGGTTGCACCTGCATCTCATTGTACGAATCGACCCCGGTCGGTTCGAAGCCCAGGGCCTTGGCCACTTCGCCCGAGGCGGTCGCCTCGAGTTGAGCCTCGTCCGACACCGGCTGGAGGGACTCCAGCTCGAGCGGGGTATCGACCAGGCTCGAGGTCTCGATCGTGAGGGGGACATCGGGGCGGGCGTGGGGCTCCGCGGGCGGGCTGCGTGACTCCTCCGGCTCGATCAGCGGCAGGCCGGGACCGCCCGCTTTGGGCTTGGCGGCCGCGGGCGGGGTCACGGCCCGCGTCTTACGCGAGGACCGGTCCGGTGAGGACGGCTTCGCCTGAGCGCGGGCCGGCTCGAGACCGGTGTCGAGGAAGACCAGATCCCCCGATCGCGGCTTGGCCGGGGGCGGGGCCTTCGATGCCTCGACGGCAGCCGCTCCGCCTTCGGCATCCAGGGCCTGGAGCCGCATGAGCGTCTTCCGGGCCCCGATGGTGTCGCCGCGGGCCTCGAGATCACTGGCGAGCTTCTCGAGCTGCTCCCGGGCCTCAGCGTTCCGCGATGAGGCCCGCAGCAACTCGCTCAGCATCAGGCGGATTTCCTTGTTGCCTGGGAACTGATCCGCAAACTCCTTGACGGACTTGAACGCCTCATCGAGCTGGCTCAGGGCATTCATCCGCTCCAGATACTCGAGCAGGTTCTTCTTGGCCTCGATGACGACGTTCTTGCGGGCGTGCAGATGCGCGAGCTTGAGGTAGGTCTGGATCCGCCCCGGATTGACGCGGAGGATCTTGCCGCAGAGAGCGATGGCGTTGTTGTAGAACCCCTGCTCGCCGTAGAGATCGGCGGCGCGCTCGTAGGCCTGGACCGCCGCCCCGGGCTCGTTGGCCTTGAGATACAGGTCCCCGATCCGGTTGTAGACCGACAGATCCGGAACCGGATCGTTGCCGGCCTCAAACTCCCGGATTGCCTGCAGATAGACCTCGATGGCCCGCCGCCACTCCTCCTTCTGCTCGTACTTCCGGGCGGTCTCCTTCAGCTTCTCGAAGTTCATCCAGCGGCCGGGTGAGAGGGTGGAACTCTTTAGCGTACCGGGACTTGGAAGATACCGGGCCCTCCAACCCCTAGCAAGGCAAACCGGGGGCTGGATCCAGAGCGCCGCGTGTCACCAGGTCGGCCAGACGAGCCAGATCCGGCGCTGGCGGGCGGTCCTCCTCGAGGGCGGCGACGCCATCCTCCCGGGCCCGGATGCGGTCGCGGAGCACCTCGACGCCACGCCCGGGTTTGAGCGGACGGAGGAACTCGAGTCCCTGCGCGCCGCAGAGCAGCTCCGCGCCGACCACCTTCTGCGCGTTCGCCAGGATTCGCCGAGCCTTTAGGGCCGCCGCCATGCCCATGGGCACGAAGTCCTCCTGATTCGCGTCGGTGGGAATCGAGCCGATGCTGGCGGGCATCGCGAGGGCCCGCGATTCCGCCACCAGTGAGGCGGCGGTGATCTGCACCATCATGAAGCCCGAGGAGAGACCAGGGTCACGCGTCAGGAAGGCCGGCAGTCCCTGCGAAAGATCCGGGTTCACCAGGCGCTCGATCCGACGCTCTGCAATCGCCTGCAGGGTGGTGAGGCCGATGGCCAGCACATCGAGCGCCTGGGCCACCGGTTGGCCGTGAAAGTTGCCACCCGAGAGCACATCCCCGTTTTCGAAGACGAGCGGATTGTCCGTCGAGGCGTTCAACTCCACCACGGCGGTCTCTCGCGCAAAGCGGATGGCATCGGCCACCGCGCCGAGCACCTGGGGGGTGCAGCGGAGGCTGTAGGCATCCTGCACCCGGTCGTCGTTCTCCCGATGCGACTCCCTGATCTCGCTCGCTTCCAGCAACCCCCGCATCAACTCGGCGGCTCGGAGCTGGCCGGGATGCGGGCGGGCGGCGTGGATGCGGGGATCGAGTGGAGTCGGCGTGCCGCGAAGCGCTTCCAGGCTCATCGCCGCCGCCCCCACCGCCGAACGCCAGAGCACCTCGGCATCGTGGACGAGGAGGGCCAACAGGGCCGTCTGCGCCTGCGTGCCGTTGATGAAGCTGATGCCTTCCTTGGGAGCGAATGTGAAGGGCGCCAGGCCCGCCTGGTCGAGTGCGACACGCACCGGCCGTGTGGCTGGCCCGTCGGAGACGTCGCCCTCGCCGATGAGCGCCATGGCGATATGGCTGAGCGGCGCCAGGTCCCCGCTCGCGCCGACACTTCCCTGCTCAGGCACCGCGGGAACGATGCCGGCGTTGAGGAGCGCCACGAGCGCCTGTACCAGCGACGGCCGAACCCCGCTGGTGGGCCGGAGCAGGACGTTCGCACGCAGCAGCATGGTGGCTCGCACCACGTCGGCCGGCAACAGCCGCCCCACTCCGGCGGCATGACTGCGGATCAGATTAGCCTGAAGGCGATCCAGCTGATCCGAGGAGACCCGCACGTTCGCGAGCTTTCCGAAGCCGGTGTTGATCCCATACATCGTCTCGCCGCGGGCGATCGCGCGGTCTACCTGATCGCGACTTCGCCTGAGCGCGGCCAGGGCCGCCGGCTCCAACTCGACCGGGCCCCGCGAATCGCGCGCGACGCTCACCACGTCAGCCAGGGACAGCGAGGAGCCAGTCAGGACCAGCGGAGCGGTCGGCATTCCCGGAACGTAACGGCCACCCGCGCGCGGGGACAGAGATGGCCGGCTCCACCGAACGCTCAGCCGCCAGCGCGGATCAGCTCGGGATTCCCGTAGTCGGTCTGAAACGACCAGTCGAGAATGAGGAAGTCCCGCCCGACATGCGTGACCCGGACGCCGCCGTAGCGGGGAAAGCCGTCTCCACCGTCGGTTTCGAAGACGTACCCCCACCCGGGCCGGGCCTCGACCCCGTTCGTGCCATAGGGCCCGAGCGGAGCGACGTCGATGCTGGTGAGGTCGGGGATGGGCGCGGCACCGTAGACCACCACGCCGGTCCCGGGACGGACCGGGGTAAGAAAGAGAGTGCCGGCGCCATCACGTTCGATCGAGAAGTCGTTAGACGGGGACGACCCATTCTGGACCAGGCCCAGCTCCGCGGGCTCGGCGCTCCCGTTGCCGTTCAGATCAATCCAGAACCGGAACCCGCTTCCCGCATCCTGGACCTGGCGTGCATAGACCACGACGTTGCGCGCGTCCGGGCGCGGCGTGTCCGCCCGCACAGGGGACCAGAGACTCTCCCACCCTTCCGCGCTGATCGCCGAAACGCCGAAGCAGCGTGAGACCCCGTTCGGCAATGCCGCTGCGATGAACTCCGGTGCGACCGTCGTGCCTTCGAGCGACCAGGTCTGGCCACACAGACCTTGATCGAGGTCGTAGGTCGTGCTGTACACCCGGTACAGGCGAAATCGGGATGGGTTGCTCAGATACGGATTGTCCGCCCAGTAGAGCGCCACAGCGGTATTCAGCGACGTGGTGGCGAGCGTGGCCGGCGCCTCCAGAGCCAGCCGCTCATCGACCGTGACCACATTGCCTGCGGCGCTCTCGTCGCCGTTCAGGTCCTCCGCGGTCACGTAGTATTGGAGGTGCGGCAGGCCCTCATCGTGAAAGGAGGGCGACGTAGTGGTGCCACGCAGTTCGAACGACACCGTCGTGGATGGGCGGGAGTAGACGTTCCAGGCCGCGAGATCGGGGTCGCCGCTGGGGTCCCATTCCAGGAGAAGGGCACTGGGCGCTCCCGGCGTGCCCGAAGGCTCGACGGAGTACACGAGATGAGTCGGCGGTGGAAGGAAGCTGCCACCGTCGACCACGCGGCCGTCCGTGCAGCCCGCCAGGGCCGCGACCGACGCCGCCAAAGCGAGAACTCGCATGCATGTATCCAGCGTTGGGATGCCACCTGCCCTGCAGGGCGGATGCCAGCGCCGGTGCCACACACAACATCAAGCTGGATCTCGCGTTAGGCTCCACGGAAAAGGCTGGCGTCTGTCCCAGCGGCAGGACGGGCGGCGACGCTCCCGCGTCCCCTACTGGACGATCGAGGTCTGGTTGTAGTCGAACTTGATGTCCGGCATGTCCGACAGATAGACCGAGAAGAAGAAGGCAAAGTTGCCGTTCGGGTTCTTCGCAAAGTTGAAGCTTGCCCGCCACTCGTGGAGCACGCGTTCGAGGCGTACTACCTGGGACTCGAACCGGTTGAGCGTAATGTTGTATTGGGAGGACCACGAGACTGTCCAGAACGCCGTGGGGGCAAAGCTGGTGCTGAAGCCGAGGCTCTGTTGAGCGGGCGGCGTCACGAGACCGCTGATGGTGGCCTCCGGCCGCTGCCGGGAAAGGCTGTAGTTGAAATTGGCCGTGAACCCGCGGTGCGTACTCAGTCCGATGGTCTGCTCCGTCCCGTAGCCATAGAACGACGGGGTGCGACCGAATCGGCTCTGACCCGCCACATAGGACGAGGGCGGCTTCTCCCGGCTGGCGAGGGAATCCGGCGGCTTGCCGATCCCGAAGAGTCGCAGGAGGGAATTGATGGTGCTCCCGGAAATCGCGAAGCTCGCCGTGACCGACTGGAGGAACGGATCGAATTTGGCCGTGTCCACGCCGACGGTGCCGCGCCACAGGTCATGAGTGAGGCTCAGGTTGAAGCCGGGAAGCAGATCGCTCTGGAACTGGTTGGTGAGGGTCTGCGTGCGCCAGCCATTGTGGCCCGGCTGTTTGGCCTGCTCGAAATCATACTGCAGGCTGCTGGTCTGGATGCCGAGGATGCGGAAGCGCCTGGCCTGGCCCGTTGACGAGGTGTCGCGTGACTTGCCTTCGATGTTCTGGGTCAGGCCGATACTCAGGGACTGGGTGGGAAGACTGCGCAGTTGCAGGGGCTGCCCGGGAAGGGCGACGGCCCTGGCATACTGCGAATCGATCGACGCCGCCGGACTGTAGTTCCACGTGATGCTCGGCGAGATGCTGTGCCGGATGCGTCCGATGGGGCCGAACCCGGGGAAGAAGCCGAAAAAGGTCGGAGACGCCGTCAGGCCCAGACTGAAGCGCTTCCCCTGCCGGACCCATGCGCCGTTGGTGTTGCGATTGCGTACCATGAAGGCTCCGGTCGTGGCGTTCGCCACGCCGAGGCTGGGCTGCAGCTTCCAGGTGCTCCGCAACAGGGTGGGGAGATTGATGCCCGTTTGCCAGTCGAGATCACTCTCGAAGTCCCCGACGGCCACTTCGCTCACCGTGACGGAATCGGTCGGATCCGGGGTCGCCGTGTTGGGGACCTTGAGGCCCCCGCCCCCGACCAGGGTGCGCCCGTTGATGCGCATGTCGTTGTAGGTGACCGCATTCTGCCAGGTGAAGCCGCCGAAGCGAAGCGGCGTCTGGAAGCTGATCGCCGTGGTCCGCGTATTCTGCACCCCACCCACGGAATCGAGCACGCCATTCGCGAGGATGGCGAGGGGAATCGGGTTGAGCGGGAAGTTATTTTCATAACTGTTGCTGAACGTGAAGCTGGGCGACCACGTCACATTCGGCCCGATGTCCAGCGGCACGGGGCTCACCGAGAGCGAGGGCAACGTCATCGACACGCTGTTGTCCGAGAGGTTCTGGCGGCGATTGCCACCCAGGGCAATGGTCCCCCAGGCGTAGCGCTTGGAAAAGTTGGCCGCGCTGATGATCTGCTGCGTCGACAGCAGCGGGTCGATGGCGTTCGCCTGCTGCACCGCGCCGTTGCTTGTATAGTTGATGCTCAGATTGAGTGAGGTGGAGAGATCGAAGTTCTGCCGGTGGTCCCATCGGATGTTGGTCGACCGGGCGCCGGAGGTCTCCGCCAGGTTGTTGTAGGCAATCGCGCCGCTCAGAAACTGGTTGAGCCACCGGTACTCCGCGGCGCCACCATACTGGACATAGCGGCTCGAGAACCAGTCGAGCTTGACCGTGGCGTCGAAGTACTCGTTCGGCGCCCAGTAGTAGCCGATGTTCGTGATCTGCCGCTGATAGCCGGGGTTCTGTCGAACGATGTCATTCAGCCCGAACCGCGGGATCAGAATCCCCGACCGGCGGCCGGGCCGCGCGTCCTGGAACACGAACGGCAGCCACAGCACAGGCACATC
>Ga0335081_10012667_pt1 | contig 13666 bp, 10 predicted proteins | sample Lox_Sample_35_FD_206713 | JGI IMG/M metagenome (GOLD analysis project Ga0335081, IMG submission 206713) | Soil microbial communities from Loxahatchee National Wildlife Refuge, Florida, United States - Lox_Sample_3.5 | ecosystem: Environmental > Terrestrial > Soil > Wetlands | place: USA...
CGGCTACCGGCTCGATCAACGAGGGATCGTCGTTCTTCGGTGAGTTGACCCGCCGGCTCACGCGGTACGCGACCATGAGGTCGGACGGATAGGGCTTGAGGGCCGCGTGTGCCGCGGCAGCGCTCCCGCTGAGCCAGGCCTCGTGATCGTTCGCGTGCAATATCGCCGGCATGCGCTGCTTCTCGTTGTGAACGCTGGCCATCAGCTCGTTGGCGGGCATGGTGATCAGTGTGCAGGATTCGATCGGTGTGCCGTCCGAGGTGAAGGATCGATCCCACAAGGCTGCGAAGCCGAACACCTCGCGGTCGACGAGATGCACGAAGAACGGGTCCTTGCTGCCATCGGTGTTGAGGTGCGGCTCGTAGAATCCTGCCGCGGGCAGGATGCAGCGCTGGCCGCGCTCCCAGGGCTGGCGCCAGCCGTACCAGCTATCGAGCCGCTCGACGGTTGCGTTGATGAGCGGGCCGCCGTGCGGTGCGATGCCATGCGCAGCAAACGGGATCAGGCCCCAGCGCAACATCGCGCCGGCGAGCTTTCCGTGTCGGGCGCGCACGACCGGCACCAGGGTCGTTGGCGTGACGTTGTAGCGCACTTCGTAGTGCCAGCCAGGGTCTTCGAGTCCAAACGCACGCTCGGCCGCCGCCTGCTGCGCAAGAATGTAACGGGCACACACGGGATGCGCGCTCCCTCCGATCGAGCCTCCATACAGCGCCGCGGGAGTGATGGTACTGCATGGACGGCTCGCACAGGTTGTCCCTAGGATGCTGTCCATAAAAGATGAGGGACGTCCCGATGCTGCCGCCGAGCTCGATCGTCCGGCTCTCCGACCACTTCGGTAACTACGTGATCGAGGTCCGGTGCCGCAAGTGTCGGCACACGCGGCAGATGGATCCGCACGTGCTTGCCGACGCGTTCGGCTGGCAAGCCGAGCTCGCACCGCTCGTGCAACGGCTTCGCTGCTCGATGTGCCAATCCCGCTCGGTGGATGTGCAGGTGGGATTCACGCGCCGGCCCCGGCGCTGGAACAAGAATCCCTCGTGATGGCGACGGGGTAGAATGCGGACCCCTTGTTGCGCGGAGGCTTGCGATGAACTGGGTCAACCTCGTGGTCGTCGCCGCGCTCGTGCAGTACTTCGTGTTCGGTGCCCTGGTCGGGCGCGCCCGTGGTCAGTACGGAGTGAAGGCCCCGGCCGTCTCGGGCAATGAGCTGTTCGAGCGTTACTTCCGGGTTCATCAGAACACGCTCGAGCAGCTCATCATCTTCGTTCCGGCAATCTGGATGTACGGGTATTACGTGAGCGGGCGCTGGGCCGCAGGGCTGGGCGCCGTTTACCTGATCGGCCGGACGGTCTACGCCGCAAGCTACATCCGCTCGCCCGACTCGCGCTCGGCCGGGTTCGGGCTGACTTTCCTGCCTATCGCCGTGCTGATCGTTGGCGCACTGATCGGGATCATTCGGGCGCTCGTGGTGTCCTGATGCCCGTCCTGATGCCCTGGAGCTGTCAATGCCGACACTGACCGGCGGCGAGGCGATCGTCGACGGCCTGCTCGCCCATGGCATCGATCGGGTTTTCGCGCTGCCGGGCGCGCAGATCTACGGACTGTTCGATGCCCTGCACCGTGCGCAGCCGCACCTGCAGGTGATCGGCGCACGTCACGAGCAGACCTGCAGTTACATGGCCCTGGGCTACGCGCGCTCCACCGGGCGTCCGTCGGTCTGCGCCGTGGTGCCCGGCCCCGGCCTGCTCAACGCCGGAGCGGGACTGCTCACGGCATTCGGCACCAACTCGCCGGTGCTGTGTCTGACCGGGCAGGTTCCACGGGCGTTTCTGGATCGCGGACGCGGTCATCTTCACGAAATGCCCGATCAGCGCGCGACGCTGCGCGGCATCGTCAAGTGGGCCGAGCGCATCGAGCATCCTGCAGCGGCGCCGGCGCTGGTCGCGCGCGCGTTTCAGGAGATGACCTCCGGGCGTCCCGGCCCCGCTGCGCTCGAGATGCCCTGGGACGTGTTCACACAGTCCGCACGAGTCGAGCCGGTGCGCCCGCTCGAGCGACTGCCGGGCCCGGCCCCGGACGGCGAACGGCTCGAGCAGGCCGCCCAGCTCATCGCGCAAAGCCGCGCGCCGATGATCTTCGTCGGCGGCGGCGCGGTGGGCGCCGCGGAGGAGATTCTCGATCTGGCTGAGCTCATCGACGCGCCGGTGGTGGCCTTCCGCAGCGGTCGCGGCATCGTGAGCAACGCCCATGAGCTCGGCCTCACGATCGCTGCAGCGTATCGGCTGTGGGCGCAGACGGATCTGCTGATCGGGATCGGCACGCGCCTCGAGGTGCCCGGCTGGCGCTGGCCCTATCGGCCGCATGGCCAAAAAATGATCCGCATCGACATCGATCCGGTCGAGATGCGTCGCTACACACCGGATGTGGGCGTGGTCACCGATGCGGCGCACGGGACGCGCGGGCTTGCGGCGGCTGTGCGTCGTCTCGGCCGGCGCAGCTCCGGTTGGCGCGAGGCTATTCGTCGCGCGGCGAGGGAGGCCGAGGCCGAGATTCAGGCGATCCAGCCGCAGTTCGCGTACCTGCGTGCGCTGCGCGAGGTGCTGCCCGCCAGCGGATTCGTCACCGATGAGATCTCGCAGATGGGCTTTGCCTCCTGGTACGCATTCCCGGTCTACGAGCCGCGCACTTTCGTGAGCTCCGGCTACCAGGGGACTTTGGGTGGCGGCTTCCCGACGGCGCTCGGCGTGAAGGTCGCCCATCCCGATCGGCCGGTGGTTGCGATCTGCGGGGACGGCGGCTTCATGTTCGCCGTGCAGGAGCTGTCGACGGCTCTGCAGTACGGTATCGCTGTGGTGGCGCTGGTGTTCAACAATAATGCCTTCGGCAACGTACGCCGCGACCAGCAGCGCGCGTTCGAGGGTCGCGTGCTGGGGGCGGACCTCGTGAATCCCGACTTCATGCAGCTCGCCGGCGCCTTTGGCGTCGGCGGTGCGCGCGTCGAGTCCCCCGAGGCGCTGAAGCCGGCGCTGGAGCGGGCTTTCGCCGACGGCCGTCCATGGCTGATCGAGGTGAAGGTGCCCCGCGATTCGGAGGCGGATCCCTGGCGCTTCATTCATCCACCCAAGCCCGCTGGAGCTCGCCCATGAGCCCACGTCCTGCCGTCGTCCTCGTTCATGGCGCGTGGCATGGCAGCTGGTGCTGGCAGCGGGTGGTTCCGCAGCTGGAGCGGCTCGGTCTTGCGGTCCGCGTACTCGATCTGCCGAGCGTCGGCGGCGGCGCTCACGAGAATCTGTCAAGCGACGCAGCGGCGGTGCGCGCCGTGCTCGATCGCCTGGATGCTCCGGCGCTGCTGTGCGGTCACTCCTATGGCGGCATGGTCATCTCGCTCGCGGCTTCGGGCCGTGCCGATGTCGCACATCTGGTTTATTTGTGCGCTTTCATGCCGGAGGAGGGGCAGTCGCTGATCGCGATCGGTGGCGGCCGCAATGCCCCCTGGATCCGTCAATTCGATGACGGTACGGCGTTGCCGGATCTGGATCGGGCCGGGGATCTGTTCTATGCCGACTGCGACCCCGACACCCGCTCCTGGGCCGTCGGTCAGCTGCGCCGCCAGCGGGCAGCCGCCTACGCGGAGCCGGTGCCGCGGCCGGCCTGGCGCGAGATCGACTCGACTTACATCCTGTGCGCCCAGGATCGGGCGATGCCGCCCGAATTGCAGCGTAACGTGTTCGCGCCGCGAGCCCGCGCCGTGCGCGAGCTGCAGACGAGTCACTCGCCCTTTCTGTCGCAGCCGGCGGCGCTGGCGGAGCTTCTGGCCTCGCTCGCGACTTAAGGCGGGTCACGACCCGCCCGCGGGCCTTGAACACACCTCCATCGGCTATAATTGGCGTTCCCCGACGGCCAGCGACGCACGGGCGAAAGTGGCGGAACTGGTAGACGCGCTGGATTTAGGTTCCAGTGGGGTAACCCGTGAGGGTTCGAGTCCCTCCTTTCGCATGTCATGGCCTGCGGCCAGGGTTCAACGGGGCTCGCCAGGGCGAACCCCGTGTATGTAGCTAAGATGTTCTAGGAAGGTCAGATGCAGGTTTCTTTAACTTCCGGACGAGGCCTCGAGCGGCGGCTCGAGGTAGAGGTACCGGCACAACGTGTGACGACCGAGATCGAGCAGCGCCTGAAGCAGATCTCCCGGACGGTCCGGCTGAAGGGATTTCGGCCGGGCAAGGCGCCCATCACGGTCGTGCGCAAGCAGTTTGGCGATCAGGTCCGTGCCGAGGTCGTGAACGACCTCATGCGCACGAGCTTCGTCGAGGCCGTGACGCAGGAGCACCTGAAGCCCGCTACGGGGCCACGTATCGAGCCGATCGCGCTCACGCCCGGGGCCGATCTCAAGTACGCGGCGGTATTCGAGGTGCTGCCTGAGATTCACGTCAAGCCGTTCACGAGCATCACGGTGGAGAGGCCTACGGCGGCGGTCACCGATGCGGACGTCGATGCCATGATCGAGAGCATGCGCCGGCAACGCGCGCAGTTCCTCGACGCGCAGCGCCCGGCGCGCGAGACCGATCAGGTGACGATCGACTACGATGGCACGCTCGATGGCCAGCCGTTCGAGGGCAGCGAGGGTCGTGACGTGACCTTCGTCATCGGCGCCGGTCGGGTGCTTGCGGAGCTGGAGCAGGCGGTAACTGGCGCCTCGAGCGGCGAGACGCGCACGGCGGCCGTGACTTATCCGGCCGGGCATGCGAGCAAGGCGCTCGCGGGGCGTACGGCCGAATTCACCCTGACGGTGAAGAAGGTGCAGGAGCAGACACTGCCCGAGGTGGATGCCGCGTTCTGCGAGGCATTCGGCGTGACCGAAGGTGGCACCGAGGCGCTGCGTGTCGAGGTGCGTGCGAGCATGGAGCGTGAGCTGGAGAGTGTGATTCGCGGCCGGCTGCGAGCCCAGGTCATGGAGGCGCTGTACCGCGATAACCCGCTCGATGTGCCGCGGACGTTGGTGGAGGAGTCGATCCAGCGCTTGCAGGTGGAGATGGCGCAACGTATCGGCGCGCGGGATGTGAGTCAGCTGCCGCCGCGCCAGCAGTTCGAGGAGCCGGCGCGGCGTCGCGTGGCTCTGGGCATCCTGGTCGGCGAGATCGTCTCCTCAGCGCAGCTGAAGGTCGACCGCGCCCAGGTCCAGGCACGGCTCGAGGAACTGGTCGTGTCCTATCCGAATCCAGAGGAAGTGCGACGGGCGTACCTGCAGAGCCCGGATGCGATGCGGCAGATTGAGTCCGCGGTCATGGAGGACCAGGTGGTCGATCAGATCCTGAAGGACGCGCGCGTGACCGAACGCGCCACGAGCTTTCGCGAACTCACGGGGTTCGGCGAAAACAAAGGTGAGTCAGCATGAACGAACGTGCGTTGAATTTGGTCCCCATCGTCGTCGAGCAGACCGCCCGCGGCGAGCGGGCTTACGACATCTACTCCCGGCTGCTCAAGGACCGCCTGGTCTTCGTGGTCGGTCCCATCGATGACTACATGGCCAATATCGTCGTGGCCCAGATGCTGTTCCTCGAGTCGGAGAACCCCGAGAAGGACGTCCATCTGTACATCAACTCCCCCGGTGGGGTCGTGACCTCGGGGCTGGCCATCTACGACACGATGCAGTTCATCAAGCCCGACGTGAGCACGATCTGTACGGGCCAGGCGGCCAGCATGGGGGCGGTGCTCCTCGCCGGGGGCACCAAGGGCAAGCGCTATTGCCTGCCCCATGCCCGGATGATGATTCACCAGCCCCTGGGCGGCTTTCAGGGTCAGGCGGCCGACATGGAGATCCATGCGCGGGAAATGCTCGGTGTCCGTGACCGACTTAACAAGATTCTGGCTAAGCACACCGGACAGAATGTCGACAAGATCAAGCAGGACACCGATCGCGACAATTTCATGGACTACGACGAGGCCATCAAGTACGGCCTCATCGACAAGGTTCTGGAGAAGCGCGCCTGAGTGCGCCCGGCGCTCGCTTAAGTGGCCGCCGCGATTGGTGAAATTGGCTTCGCCGCCGCTGGCGCTGCGCTGCGGAACCAGGCGCTTTGCCAGACGGCGGGCACATGCTATAAGGATTTCAGTGCATCCGAGGGCCCTACCTAGATGAGCGATGACTCCCGCGGCCGCCACGATGACGGCAAGCTTCTGTATTGCTCGTTTTGCGGGAAGAGCCAGCACGAAGTCCGCAAGCTCATCGCCGGCCCCTCGGTCTTCGTCTGCGATGAGTGCGTCGAGCTCTGCAACGACATCATCCGCGAGGAGCTCGAGGATCGCGCCGAGCGCGCGCGCGACAAGCTTCCGAAGCCGCACGAGATCAAGAAGGTCCTCGACGAATACGTGATCGGCCAGGAGCGGGCCAAGAAGGTGCTCTCGGTCGCCGTCTACAATCACTACAAGCGTCTGCAGACCCGCAGCGGCAGCTCGCGGCCCAAGGAGGACGTGGAGATCGCCAAGAGCAATATCCTGCTGATCGGCCCGACCGGCTGCGGCAAGACGCTGCTCGCGGAGACCCTCGCGCGGCTCCTCAATGTGCCCTTCACGATCGCCGATGCGACCACGCTCACCGAGGCGGGCTACGTCGGTGAGGACGTGGAGAACATCATTCAGAAGCTGCTGCAGAAGTGCGACTACGACGTCGAGAAGGCGCAGACCGGCATCGTCTACATCGATGAGATCGACAAGATCTCGCGCAAGTCGGACAACCCCTCGATCACCCGTGACGTGTCGGGCGAGGGTGTGCAGCAGGCGCTGCTGAAGCTCATCGAGGGCACGGTCGCCTCGGTGCCGCCGCAGGGCGGCCGCAAGCATCCGCAGCAGGAGTTCCTGCAGGTCGACACGACCAACATACTGTTCATCTGCGGCGGCGCGTTCGCCGGACTCGAGAAGATCATCCAGAACCGCACGCTGAAGAGCGGCATCGGGTTCACCTCCGAAATCCGCGAGCTCAACGCGCGACCGCACGGCAATGACCTGTTCCACGACGTGGAGCCCGAGGATCTGATCAAGTACGGCCTGATCCCCGAGTTCGTCGGCCGCCTCCCCGTCGTGGCTACGCTCGACGAGCTCGACGAGGCGGCGCTGGTATCGATCCTCACCGAGCCCAAGAACGCGCTCACCAAGCAGTACCGCCGCCTGTTCGACATGGAGGGCGCCGAGCTCGAGTTCCGCGAAGAGGCACTGAAAGCCGTCGCCCACCGGGCCATGCAGCGCAAGACGGGCGCTCGCGGGCTGCGCACCATCCTTGAAACCGTCCTGCTCGACACCATGTACGAGCTGCCCTCGATGCGTAACGTCGCGAAGGTCGTCATCGACGAGACCGTCATCGACGGGCATTCGCAGCCCTACATCGTGTACCGCTCCGAAGACGAGCCGCGGCGCGTCTCCGGCACCACCCACTAGCCTGTCGCAAGGCTTCAAGTTCCTGCACCGCCTGCCGTTGAAACGGAGGTGGCGTGTCCCCATTTGCCGTTATATTAAGATCCGTCGAGGATGAGTTAGCGAGGGCTTGAGCGTGTCCGACCCTACTCCCAGCACCCCCAAGACCACCGTCGTCGAAAACGTGCCGGTATTACCGCTGCGCGATGTGGTGGTGTACCCCCACATGGTCATTCCCCTGTTCGTGGGACGCGAGAAGTCGATCCAGGCGCTCGATGTCGCGATGAAAGGCGACAAGCGCATCATGCTGATCGCGCAGAAGCAGGCGGACGTGGACGACCCGAAGGTCGACGACCTCTACCGCATCGGCACCATCGCGACGGTGCTGCAGCTGCTCAAGCTGCCGGACGGCACCGTCAAGGTGCTCGTCGAGGGGGTCGACCGGGCCCGTATCGACCGCCTGCACGCGGGCGAGCACTATTCGGCGGACGTTACGCTGCAGCCGGATACCGAGGCGTACGACGAGCGCGAGATGGACGTGCTCGGGCGCTCGGTCATCTCGCAGTTCGAGCAGTACGTGAAGCTCAACAAGAAGGTGCCGCCGGAGGTGCTGACGGCACTGGCCGGCATCGAGCACGCCGGCCGCCTCGCCGACACCGTGGCGGCGCACATGTCCTTGAAGCTCGGCGAGAAGCAGAAGGTGCTGGAGATCCTCGACGTGCGCAAGCGCCTCGAGCACATCCTGGTCGCCATCGAGGGCGAGATGGACGTGCTGCAGATCGAGAAGCGCATCCGCGGCCGCGTCAAGGCACAGATGGAGAAGAGCCAGCGCGAGTACTACCTGAATGAGCAGATGAAAGCCATTCAGAAAGAGCTCGGCGAGATGGACGACGGCGGCAACGAGATCACCGAGCTCGAGCAGAAGATCGCCAAGGCGGGCATGCCGAAGGAGGCACGCGACAAGGCCGGCAACGAGCTCAACAAGCTGAAGATGATGTCGCCCATGTCCGCCGAGGCGACGGTGGTGCGCAACTACATCGACTGGCTGGTGAAGGTGCCCTGGAAGAAGCGCACCAAGATCCTGAAGGACATCACCCGGGCGCAGACGGTGCTGGACGAAGATCACTACGGGCTCGACAAGGTGAAGGAGCGTATCGTCGAGTACCTCGCCGTACAGCAACGCGTCGACAAGCTGCGCGGCCCGATTCTGTGCCTGGTGGGTCCGCCCGGCGTCGGCAAGACCTCGCTCGGCCAGAGCATTGCGCGCTCCACCAACCGCAAGTTCGTGCGCATGTCCTTGGGCGGGGTGCGCGATGAGGCCGAGATCCGCGGTCACCGCCGTACCTACATCGGCTCGATGCCGGGAAAGATCGTGCAGAACATGGCGAAGGCCGGGGTGCACAATCCGCTGTTCCTGCTCGATGAAGTCGACAAGATGTCGATGGACTTCCGCGGCGACCCCTCCTCGGCGCTGCTCGAGGTGCTCGATCCGGAGCAGAACTCGACCTTCAATGACCACTACCTGGAGGTCGACCTCGATCTGTCCGAGGTCATGTTCGTGTGCACGGCCAACAGCCTCAACATTCCCGGGCCGCTGCTCGATCGCATGGAGGTCATCCGTCTGCCCGGCTACACCGAGGACGAGAAGCTCAACATCGGGCGGCGTTATCTGGTGCCGAAGCAGATGAAGGCCAACGGGCTGAAGGAGAAGGAGCTCAAGCTCTCCGATGCGGCCCTGCTCGACATCGTGCGCTACTACACGCGCGAGGCGGGCGTGCGCAATCTGGAGCGCGAGATCGCCAAGATCAGCCGCAAGGCCGTCAAGCAGATGCTGCTGCACAAGAAGGATCAGAAGTCGGTCGCGGTCACGCCGCGCAATCTCGACAAGTTCCTGGGCGTGCGCCGCTTCCGTTATGGCAAGGCGGAGGATCTGAACCGCATCGGGCAGGTCACGGGGCTTGCCTGGACCGAGGTCGGGGGCGAGCTGCTGACGATTGAAGCGGCGATTGTCCCGGGCAAGGGCAAGCTGCTGCACACCGGCCAACTGGGCGAGGTGATGCAGGAGTCGATCCAGGCTGCGATGACCGTGGTGCGCAGCCGCTCGCAGGTGCTCGGGCTCGAGGCCGACTTCTACCAGAAGCACGACATGCACCTGCACATGCCCGAAGGCGCCACGCCGAAGGACGGGCCGAGCGCCGGCATCGGCATGTGCACGGCGCTGGTGTCGGCCCTGACGCGCATTCCGGTGCGCTCGGATGTTGCGATGACCGGTGAGATCACCTTGCGCGGCGAGGTGCTGCCGATCGGCGGGCTCAAGGAGAAGCTGCTCGCGGCACATCGCGGCGGCATCAAGACCGTGCTGATACCCGATGAGAACGTGAAGGATCTCGCCGAGATTCCGGACAACATCAAGGGCAATCTCGAGATCAAGTCGGTCAAGTGGATCGACGAGGTCTTGCAGATCGCGCTCGTGCACCAGCCGACGCCGCTCTCGGCCGATGCTCCGGCAGTCACCGCGCCGCCGGCCGTCACCGAAGAGAAGCGCACGCGTCGTAACGGGCGGCGCACGCTGAAGCCGGTGCCGGCGCACTAAACAACAACAGTCTGCAGCGCGCGCAGGCCGAGGCGGCGTGGCTTCGGCCGTGCGTATGCGCGGGGGTCGGGGATGGCTGAGGTCGAAATTCACACCGGGCATGAGCACCCGGCCGACGGGTTCGCGCGGCGCGTGAGCGTGATGGTCGGCGTGATCGGCATCGTGCTGGCGATCGTCACCATCGCCTCTCATCGCGCGCACACCGCAGCGGTCATTCATCGCACCGAGGCGAACGACCAATGGGGTTTCTACCAGGCCAAGAAGCTGCGTGAGCACCTGATGGATGTATCGGGCACGCTGCTCGGCGTGGTGTCAGTGCGGGATGCCGACAAGGCGCAGCAGCTCGCCGATCAGTACCGCAAGGAGCGCGATCGCTACATCAAGGACGGCAAGGAGATCGAGGCCGAGGCGAATGCGCGGCAAGATGAGAGCGCTCGTGAGGAGAAGCGCGCGCTGCGGCTGGATCTGGGCGAGGGGCTGCTGGAGCTCGGCCTGGTGCTCTCGTCGCTGTATTTCCTCTCCCGGCAGCGCCTCTTCCCGCTATTCGGGGGCGCGGCAGCCATCGCCGGCGCGGTGGTTGCGGCTACCAACTGGATCGTCTGAGGGCCCCCTGCTAGATTGCCTCGGCGGGGTGCTTAGCTCAGCTGGTAGAGCGTCGCCCTTACAAGGCGAATGTCGGCGGTTCGAGCCCGTCAGCACCCACCAAAATCAATAAGTTAGAATGCGATTCGGCCTGGGTCGCACCCGGTGGCAGCGCACGTATCGCGACTCGCTTTTGCGGTTCAGGCCCGCGGCGCCCGGGGACTGTGCGGCGGCGAAGCGCGCGGCCCCCGCACTTGGCGCCTCACGCTCCACGCCGGGCGCCGGTTGAACAGCTCACGCGGATACAAGTTCTGATTCGGCTGACGGCGCCATTTTACCGCCCAAATGTCGCGGCCGTACCGAGATCGGCCTCGATTTCCAGAAGTCGGTTGTACTTCACGATCCGCTCGGACCGGCACACTGAACCTGTCTTGATTTGCCCGCCACCCATGGCAACCGCGAAGTCGGCCATGAACGGATCCTCCGTCTCGCCGGAGCGGTGGGAGATGACGAAGCCCCATCCTGCTTTTCGACAGAGGTCGATGGCATCAATCGTCTCGCTTACCGTGCCGATCTGATTGAGCTTGATGAGCGCGGCATTGCAAGCGCGCTCTTTGATCGCGCGCGCGATGTATTGCACATTGGTGACCAAAACGTCGTCGCCGACGATCTGGATGCGATTGCCGAGGACTGCGGTGTGCTCGCGAAAGCCGCTCCAGTCGTTCTCCGCTAGGCCATCTTCGATGGAAATGATCGGATAACGATCGACCCAGGCGCGGAAGAGTTCCGTCATCTGGGAGGATGTCCTCTTGCCTTGTCCGCTCCGTGCGAGATCGTAGGTGCCGTCCACAAAGAAGGATGAGGCCGCCGGGTCGAGCGCGATCGCAATGTCCTCACCGGGACGGTAGCCCGCGCGCTCGATAGCGGCGACGATCAGCTCGCAAGCCTGCTCGTTGCCCTTGAGTTGGGGAGCGAACCCGCCTTCATCACCGACTGCAGTGCTCAGGCCCATCTCGTGCAGGAGCGTCTTGAGTGCCTGGAACGTCTCGGCTCCGTAGCGCAAGGCTTCTGCGAAGGTGGGAGCGCCGCGCGGCACGATCATGAACTCTTGAAAATCCAGGCTCGAATCGGCGTGCTTGCCGCCATTGAGGACATTCATCATCGGGACAGGCAACCGCCGCGCGCCCACGCCGCCGAGATAGGCGTAGAGGGGCAGGCCGCAGGCCGATGCGGCGGCACACGCCACCGCTTGCGAAACCCCGAGAATGGCGTTGGCACCGAGTCGTCCTTTGTTTGCCGAGCCGTCAAGCTCGATCATGTGCCGGTCTATCAGCGGCTGATTCAAGGCGTTGAGCCCGCAGAGCTCCGGTCCGATGGATCCGTTGACGTTCGCAACTGCCTTGAGCACGCCCTTGCCGCCGTAGCGCGCGCTATCGCAGTCGCGAAGCTCCACCGCTTCGTGTTCGCCAGTGGATGCGCCCGATGGTACCGATGACGTACCGCTTGAGCCGTCGGCAAGCCTGACGAATACCCGCAGTGTTGGTGTGCCTCGCGAGTCGAGGATCTCCATCGCTCGTACGGCGCGGATCTCAACAGTCTGTGGTGCAGAGGAACAAAGAGATGACTCTCGGCTCATGGGTAATCGCGTCGGCAAGGTCGGCGATGATTTGTTCCGCCAGCATAACCGAACGGCGAGCCAGAATTACGGCGGCGCGCGAGTCTCGCCCTCGAGTTCGGCGAGAATTGCGAGGATCTTGAGTGCACGCCAGGTGTCATCGAGCCGCGCAATGGCGCCCGGTGCCCTGCCGCAACCAGTGATGCAAGATCTGCACTCCCGTGTGTTGGCACCCCCCTGTGCGCCAGCTGCCCGATTGGTCGCAGCCGCTGGCCGCTATCCCGCAGGAACGGCCCCATCGCGCAAGCCCGTTGTAGGGTGTGACAGTTACGCGACACGCGCCGGAGCTCCGGACCAGTTGCACCCCCACCTTGATCCGACGCCTTGTTCTCTGTAGGCTGATATCAACGTAGGAGATGGCATTCCTCCTACAATCAAAAAAACCGCCTGACCGGCTGATGATGCCTATCTGACTTCTCTTCCGAGAGAGGGGTGGGCATGACCGTTTGGCCGGCGATCCAGTTCCTCCTGCACCTTTATCCGCGCACACGCACCGGCGATCCCTCCATCTGCCGACGAGCATAAGCGTGATCGCTCGCATCCTGTTCAACGTCCTGCAGGTCGCGGTGGTGATGATCGCCGCGCCGCTCGCGGCGGGGGTCGTGGCCCGGCTCAAGGAAATGGTTCAGTCCAAGCGCGGGCCGAACATTTTGCAGCCCTACCGCGACCTGTGGAAGCTGTTCCATAAGGACGAGATCGTCTCCGAAGACAGCTCCTGGGTCTTTCGCTTCACGCCTTACATCGTCTTTGTCACGCCGATTTTTGTCGCGTTGCTGATTCCGGTGCTGACGAGCTACCCGCTCTTCTTCGCTTTCATGGGGGACATGCTCGGCGGTGGCTTCGTGCTGGCCCTCGGCGGCTTTTTCGCCACGCTGGCGGCAGTGGACACGGCCAACCCCTATGGACCTATTGGAGCCAGTCGCACACGAATGGTCGGCTTTCTGGCTGAGCCGGTATTCATGATCGTGTTCTTCACCGTTTCATTCGTGGCCGGCTCCACGATTCCATACATCGTTCAGCAGAAATGGGTGACACCGTTCGCGAACTTCTTTGCACCGTCACACGTACTGCTGGTGCTGGCGTTCCTCATGTTGATTCTCGCCGAGGGCGGACGCATCCCGGTCGACAACCCTACCGGTCATTTCGAGCTGGCGATGATCGACGAATCCAAGTCGCTCGAATATTCCGGTCGCGGATTCGCCTTGGTGAAATGGGGCGGCCAGATGAAATTCTTCGTACTGCTTTGCATCTTTCTCAATGTGCTGGTGACGCCGTGGGGATTGGCGAGTGAGCAGACATTCGGAGCCGTGCTGCTGGCAATTCCGGCAGTGCTCCTCAAGGTCTTCTGTTTTCTGCTCGTGTTGGTGGTCATTGAGTCGTCACTTTCCAAGCTGCGGCTGTTTCGCATCGCT
>Ga0335081_10012668_pt1 | contig 13665 bp, 14 predicted proteins | sample Lox_Sample_35_FD_206713 | JGI IMG/M metagenome (GOLD analysis project Ga0335081, IMG submission 206713) | Soil microbial communities from Loxahatchee National Wildlife Refuge, Florida, United States - Lox_Sample_3.5 | ecosystem: Environmental > Terrestrial > Soil > Wetlands | place: USA...
AGCTACAGTCGGATCTGCGGGCGCGAGGGCACGATCGAGAACTACGGCGGCGAGGGAGCATCGTTGTTTCTGGTGACCAAGGAGGGCGGCCGGCACGAGGTGGACCCGGAATCAATGAGGGGGCCGGTATACACGGCGCCGCCGGGGATGGGGCCGGAGGTCGACCAGGCCGAGATCGTCAAACTGCCGGACGGACCGCCGCCCAATTCACGCGGCCCGAGCGACGACGATGTAAATCACCTGATGAACTGGCTGAACGCCATGCGATCCCGAACGGAACCGAATGCCACCGTGGACCACGGCTTTTCGCATGCGATTGTATGCATCATGGCGGCGCAATCGTATTGGGCGGGGAAGCGGCTGTATTGGAACTCCACGAGCGAGGAGATTGCGGATCAGGCGGTGTGAGATGCGGATTGCGCACGTCAACCTTTTAGCTGGAGCAAATGGGCGGTCTGGGAAGGATGGTGTTTACTACCTCGTCTTCCGAAGGATTCTGTCTTCACGAGTTTACGCGTTTCCAATAATGTAGTGGCCTGCGGCACCGTGGGCCGGCTGATGGGGAACATGGCAATCTGGACAATGAGTGGGCCCGGAATACTGCAGTGAAAACGACTGGAGCGGCCGCGGGGCTTGAACCCGAAGCTCAGCTCGCGCAATTGGCCGCTCCTGTCAACTACCGGTCGCTTGATCTGTCCCCGTCGATTAGCCGGTTTCCGGCAGAACCTGTAGATTTGAAACAATGAACACACTTCCCGAGCCTTGGCTCCGCGGGCTGATCCCTAACGTACACCCGCTTGTGGCGCCCGTTCTTTACGCCTTCCAACAGGCACGCGAAGACATCGCCAGGCACACCGAGGGGCTCACCACGGAGCAGATCTGGGCAACACCACACGGCTTTGGCTCGGTGGGCTTTCACGTCCGCCACGCCGCCGGCAGCACAGACCGGCTGATCACGTACCTCGAAGGCAAGGGGCTTTCCGAGGCGCAGATGGCCCGGCTCGGCTCCGAGCACGAGCCGGGCGAGACGCGCGAAGAACTGCTAGCGGCGCTGGACGCGACGTTTCGCCGCTGTGAGTTGGTGATCCGTGCTCTTGATCCGGCGCGTCTGGAGGAAACGAGAACGGTGGGCCGGAAGCGGTTGCCCACGACGGCGATCGGCTTGCTCGTCCACATCGCGGAGCACACGCAGCGGCATGTGGGGCAGGCGATTAGCGCGGCGAAGTGGGCGCGAGTGCAGCGCTAGTGAACGGGCCGAACGAAGCATCTAATCGTCTTGGCCATTATTGAGATTTTCGGCCCTTGCCGCCGTCCTCGAAGAGTTCCAGCACCGACACCAGGGTCCGGACTGAGGGATTCCAGTACACCGGTTCCTTCAAGGGAGCGTAACGATAACGCTCAACAATCCCGTCGAGATGGTGGCCATCGATTTCACCGCCGGCGCTAATGTCTCGTTCGTCAATGGGAACTTGCCGGCTATCGGCCTGAACACGCAGCCTGCGAGTTTTTCCGGGACTTCCCCTGCTGGTGGCATCAACTGCTGAACAGCCGAATCATCTTCTCTAGGGACAGCTCCACGTGCGCCGCCATGGCCTTACGCGCCTCAGCCGGCTTTCGCAGTTCGATAGCACGGATGATTTCCCGGTGCCCGATCCAGCCGGGCACGGTCTGTGTGCATAGCGTATCCAGGCGGCGCACGTAACCGAGTGCCAGCCGTAGTTGATCGATGACGCGTTGGTTCCCGGCTATTTCGGCCAGGCGCACATGGAAAGCCTCATTGGCGATCAGAATCTTGTGCAACTCCGCACGGCCATTGTTCTCTACCGCGACGATGTTTTTGATCTGCGCGACGCACTCGGGCGTGGCGGATTGCGCTACCTTCTCCGCCGAAAAACATTCCAACAACTTGCGAAATTCATATAGCTCGACGATGTCCCGTACTGAAATCGGCTTGACGAGATAGCCCTTGCGAGGGATGAGAGACAACCATTTATCCTGTGCGAGCCGGCTGCATGCCTCGCGGACCGGCGTGCGGCTCGTTTTGCATTTCTCAGCCAGCAGGGCATCTGAGAGGAACTCACCGGGCGGGAGTTGCGCGGTGATCAACCACTCGCGCAGAAGGCGATAAACGCGCTCGACCTCGCCTTCCACCTGGCTGTCCGCTTTGGAGATCGCAATCACCATTTTGACTTTCGTTGGGCGCTTGCCGGAGGCTCCAGCATACTGGTAGTATACTGCGAGTATCCCAATAGCCAATGTGCGGCATCGTCGGATTTTTCGCGAAGGACGGTGAAAACGCCGAAGTCGGGCGGACCGTCCTCGGTATGCTCCGGGCGCTCGGGCGCCGCGGTCCTGACTCCGCCGGCGTTGCTCTTTTCGGAACTCCGGATGACGGCCGCTTCACGGTGCGCGTCAAATTGGGCGAGAGCGGCGATCTGGAATCCAGAGCCCGCCAGATTGCTGCCCGGTTGGACGAGTTTCCAGGCTGCAGCCAGTTCTCGACCACATCTTCCTACGCACGTTTTCTGGCCGGCGGCGAAACCGACCTCAACCGCCTGGCAGCTGCGATCGAACCACTCAACAAGGACTTCGAAGTAGTCAGCGTTGGCCGCCGTTTGGAAATCATCAAGCAGACCGGCTCGCCCGACAATCTCGAAAAAACCTACGGCGTATCGCATTTCCACGGTACCCACGGCCTTGGCCACACACGGCTCTCCACGGAATCACGCGTGGATCTCAGCCACTCGCAGCCGTTCTGGAGCCACGGTTTTCCTGATTTGGCCATCGTGCATAACGGGCACGTCACCAACTACCACCAGCTTCGGCGGAGATATGAGCAGCGTGGCGTCCATTTTTACACCGAGAATGATTCGGAAGTGGTAGCGGTATACCTGGCGGAACAGCTCACCAAGGGCGCAGACCTCAAGCATGCTCTAGAAGGCATGTTGCGGGATCTCGACGGGTCCTACAGTTGTCTAGCCGCCACTGAGGGGCAACTAGGATTCGTCAAAGATCCTTTCGCGCTCAAGCCGCTCGTCATGACGGAAACCGACGAATTCGTAGCCGTCGCTACCGAGGAGATCGCCATACGCGCAGCACTACCGGGTGCGTACGCGGTTCGTGAAGCGCAAGTGAAAGAAGTGCGGGTATGGCAGAGATAGCCTGCGGCGCGCGCACGACGCGTGAGATCAACGCGGAGATTCGACGCGCTATCGCCGCCGGCGAACGGGAAATCGTCGTACAGGATCCGGGCGCCAGGCACAACCTTGGCGTCGCCGTTCTGGAGCCCGTGCGCATTCGTTTCGCGGGGAGTGTCGGATATTATTGCGCGGGCTTGATCGACGGGCCGAGCATCGAAATCGACGCCAGCGCCGGATGGGGCTTAGCCGAATCGATGATGCACGGTGAAGTGGTGGTACGCGGCAGTGTCGGCAACGGCGCCGCTGCCGCCATCCGCGGTGGGACGGTGGTGATTCACGGTGATGCCGCCGCGAGGCTCGGGGTCTCCATGAAGGGCGGCACCGTGTTGGTCGCCGGAAGCTGCGGTTACATGGCTGGCTTCATGGGCCAGAAGGGACGGCTGGTGGTCTGCGGCGATGCCGGCGACGCATTCGCGGATTCGATGTACGAAACACAGTGCTTCGTTGGCGGCAGTGTACAGGGCTTGGGTACAGACGCCGTGGTGGAGGAGCCATCGCAAGAGGATGTCGCATGGCTCGACTCCACGCTTGCCCAATATCTTCCAGGCGCGGCGCGGTGCGGTCGAGACTTCAAGAAAGTAGTGGCGGGCCGCAAGCTGTGGAACTTCGATAAGCGCGAGTGGAAGGTCTGGCAGGAGGCTTTATGAAGGACGTCCTGCAAGCCTCCGGCACATTTCAGGCCGCGGTCATTGAGGATATCCAGACCAAGGCAGCATCCGGCCTTTATCGCATCCGCGGTTGGGGCACCCTGCGCGAACGCCGCTGGGCCACTTTCGACGACCTCACGTTTCTCCCATGTTCGCTCACCCGCATTCCGCTCGAAGGTTATCGCGAGAGGTGCTCCACCAAGACCGTATTGGGTACACGATTTGCGCGCAGACCGATCGAGCTCGATATCCCGGTGATGATTACCGGCATGAGCTGGGGCGCGCTCTCTTATAACGCCAAAGTGGCGCTGGCGCGCGGTGCACGGACCGCAGGTTCATCGAATACCACCGGCGACGGCGGCATGCTGATGGCCGAGCGCGAAAACAGCCGCACGCTGATTTACGAAGTGCTGCCATCGCGCTATGGCATCAATATTCACCACATGCGCATGGCCGATGCCATCGAGCTGACGATTGGGCAGGGCGCCAAACCGGGCACTGGCGGACTGCTGCTGGGCTCGAAGATTTCTGATGTCATCGCCAAGCAGCGCGATCTGCCGGTGGGCGTGGATCAACGCAGCCCCGCGCGCCATCCCGATTTTCTCGGGCCTGATGACATGATCATCAAGGTCGAAGAGTTGCGCGAGGCTACCGATTGGCAGGTCCCCATCTTCATCAAGATGGGAGCGAGCCGCGTGTTTGACGATGTGAAGCTCGCGGCCAAGGCCGGCGCGGATGTGATCGTGGTAGACGGCATGGAGGGCGGCACTGGCGCGTCCCCCGCGATTCTGCAGGAGCACACCGGTATTCCGACACTCGCTGCGGTCTGCGAGGCGCGCGCGGCGCTCGAAGACATCGGCCTCTATGGCGAGGTGCAGTTGATCATCGCGGGCGGCCTGCGCGACGGCGTGGACGCGGCCAAAGCCATCGCGCTCGGGGCCGATGCCGTGTATATCGGCACCGCGGCGCTGATCGCCCTCAACTGCAACCGGCCGTTGTACGTCGAAGACTACCAGCAGTTAGGGACCGAGCCGCACCATTGTCATCACTGCCATACGGGCCGGTGTCCGGTCGGCATCACCACGCAAGATCCGGAGTTGATGAAGCGGCTGGGTATCGACGAAGGCGCGGAGCGAGTGGCCAATCTGTTGCGCGCCATGACGCTAGAAATCCAGATGCTGGCGCGCGCGTGCGGCAAATCGGATATTCATCATCTCGAGCCGGAGGATATGGCGGCGCTTTCCATGGAGGCGTCTGCTATCTGCGGCATTCCCCTGGCCGGAACGCGAAGGGTCTTCGGGAGGTAATGGCGTGTCTTTCCTGATTCCCTGTCCTCATTGCGGCAATCGAAGCGTCTACGAATTTCGCTTTGGCGGTGAGGTGAAAACCAGGCCGCAGCCCGACGCGCCGGCCGCCGACTGGATGGAGTACACATACACGAAAACGAATGAAGCGGGCTTGCAGAAGGAGTGGTGGTTCCACCGGTCAGGTTGCCGGCAGTGGCTCCAGGCGCTGAGAAACACGACGACGAATGAAGTTCTCGAGGCATTTTTCCCCGAATAATGGCTGACAACTCCGATCGGTTTACGTTTCAATTCGACGGTGAAGCCGTTGAGGCACGCTCCGGCGACACTGTGGCATCGGCGCTTTACCGCGCGGGGCGTCGCATTTTCACCCGCAGCTTCAAATACCACCGGCCTCGCGGTTTGCTATGTCTCGCGGGCAAATGCCCCAACTGCATGATGAATGTGGACGGCACGCCGAACGTGAGGGCGTGCGTTACCCCGACGCGCGCCGGAATGTCCGTGCGGCACCAGAACGCCTACCCCTCGCTCGATAACGATTGGTTGTCGGCAGTGCAGCACCTCGACCGGTTAATGCCCGTGGGCTGGTACTACAAGACCATGACGCACGAATGGTCCTGGCATGCCGCCGAGCCTTTTATTCGCAAAGTCGCCGGGCTCGGTGTCGCGCCGGAGCCGGGCGCTGGTTCCAAGGATTATGAGCATGCCTGGATGCACACCGACGCGGCCGTAATTGGGGGCGGCCCTGCGGGCCTTCAGGCCGCGCTCGAGCTGGCGCAGAGCGGCGCTCAAGTCGTGCTCATCGATGATCAGCCGGAACTGGGCGGCCACCTGCGCTATCGCAAGCGTGCGGGCGCAGTTCCTGCTGCTGTGGTCGAGCAGCTTCGGTCGATACCGGCCGTGCAGCTTATCTCGCGAGCTTACTGTTTCGGACTGTACGAAGGAAACCTGCTGGGCGTTCTACAGGCGAACCCGCACGCCGGAGCGATCGAGCGGTTGATTCACCTGCGAGCCAAGCGGGTCGTTGTCGCAACAGGCGCTTACGAAGTTCCGTTCACCTTCGAAAACAACGATCTGCCGGGTGTGATGCTTTCTACCGCCGTCCAGAGGCTCATTCATCTCCATGGCATCAAACCCGGCGAACGCGCCGTGATTCTGTCATCCAGTGGTCAAGGCGATGAAATTGCAGACGACCTGCGTGCTGTCGGCATTGAGTTGGCCTCGATTGTTTCGCCCAATGACGTGATTTCTGCAGTCGGTTCCGCTCATGTAACAAGCATTCGCACTCAGAAGAGCGAATTCTCGTGCGACCTGGTTGTCATGTGTGGGCAGCGTGTGCCCGATGCCGGTCTTCTGCACCAGGCCGGTGGAAAGCTGATGTGGAATCAGGATCGCGGAGCGTTTCTGCCCGCGGATCTGCCGCCGAACGTGAGGGCGGCGGGCGAGGTGGCAGGCGCCTGGCTCACCCGCGCCATGCCCCTTCCGCCGAAGCACGTGTCTTTTCACAAGCGCTCGTTCGTTTGCTTTTGCTCCGACGTCAGCACAGCCGATGTCCGCGACGGCATAAGCGAAGGCTTTGATCACATCGAAACTCTCAAACGCTATACGACCCTTACCATGGGTCCGTGCCAGGGCAGGATGTGCCAGTTGGCGGGCATCGGAATCTGTGCGCACGAAACGGGCCGGACCATGGCTGAGACAGGCGTCACTACCGCACGGCCGCCGAATCCATCGGTTTCACTCGGCGCGCTTGCCGGTGCGCGCCACCATCCCATTCGGCGCACGCCCATGCATGATGCACACGATCAATCCGGCGCCGTCTGGATGGACATGGGCGAGTGGAAGCGGCCCCGCTACTACAAGCACGCCGGATGCGACACGGAACGAGCGTGCGTCGAAGCGGAGTACCGCGCCGTGCGCGAACGCGTCGGCCTCATCGACGTCAGCACGCTCGGAAAGTTGGATGTGAAGGGCCGCGATGCCGGCAAGCTTCTGGACAAGGTCTACACCAATCGCTTCTCCGATCTGAAACCGGGCCGGGTTCGCTATTCCGTTCTCTGCGATGAAGCCGGAATCATGCTCGATGACGGTACCATCTCGCGGCTCGCGGAAGATCATTACTTCATCACGACGACCACGGGCAATCTGGATTTCGTCCAGCAGTGGCTCGAATGGTGGCTGGTGGGCACCGGCTGGGACGTCCATATTACGAATCTCACCGGCGGGCGCGCGGCAGTTAATCTGGCGGGTCCACAGGCTCGCGATGTTCTCAAAAACCTCACGGCCTGCGATCTTTCGACCAAGGCGTTTCCGTATATGGCGTGCCGTGAAGCCGACGTGGCGGAAGTTCCTGCGCTGCTGATGCGCATTGGGTTCGTCGGCGAGACTGGATGGGAGATTCACTTCCCGGCCGAGTGCGGCGAATATCTTTGGCTGAAGCTGCTAGAAGCCGGGAAAACATTTGATATCCGTCCGTTCGGTGTAGAGGCGCAACGTCTGCTACGCCTGGAGAAGCGGCACGTGATTGTGGGTGTCGATACTGATGCGCTCTCAAGTCCCTACGAAGCGGGTATGGCATGGGTGGCCAAGCTCGATAAACCAGATTTCATCGGACGTAACGCGTTGTCGCGCCAGGCCGAAGCCAAACCCGAGCAGAGCCTGGTGGGTTTCATTATGAACGATGACGCCGTCCCGCAAGATGGCGCCGCGATTCTCGTAGGCGGCGCGCTGGCCGGCCGCGTCACTAGCTCGCGCTACTCGCCCAAGAATGGAAAGGCCGTCGGGCTTGCATGGGTAACCGCAAAATCGGCCACGGATGGCTCTGAGATCGAAATTCGCGTCAACGGCAGCACGGCGCGCGCGCGCATCGTGCCGGAAGCCTTCTACGATCCCGCGGGTGAGCGCCTGAAAATGTGACCATGCCCGCCATCCGTCACACCCCTCTGTTTCACGCGCACGAGCGCGCAAGTGCCAGCCTCACGGAGCATCACGGCTGGAAAGTTCCGGCATATTTCACATTCGCGCAAAAGGAGGCTGAGCAACTCTCGAAAAGAGCCGGCCTCGGCGATCTGAGCTGGATGACGAAGCTCGATCTCAAAGGCTGGGGCCTCAAGACCCCACCGACTGTAGGAGCTGCTCGTGCCTGGTGTCTTGGACCGCAGCATTATCTGGTGACGTGCGCGCCGCCGATGCGCGAGGCCACCACTGCTGATCTGCTTTCCTCCCCCGCGTCTCGAGATCTCTCGCTGCCGCCTCCCATCTACATCACAGAGGTAACGTCCGTTTATGCGCAGTTTCTCCTTGCCGGACCCCGCAGCCTCGACATCCTGCGCAAGCTGACTTCTCTGAACGTGTCAGCACTTGAAAATCTCGCCTGCGGTCAGGCCAGCCTCGCGCACGTGCACAGCATGGTCTTGCGCGACGACGTCCAAGACTTGCCTGCGTTCCACATTCTAGTGAGCCGCGAATATGGCGAAAGCGTCTGGGAGGCCATTCTGCATGCGGGGCATGAGTTTCAACTGACGCCCGTCGGATTGAAGGCGCTGGAATTTCTGGGTGGCGCGGCATGATGCGGCTTTTCCGCAAACAGCGCATGTGGCGCTCGCACGAATTGAAGCCGGCCTACGACGTGGCCATCATCGGCGCAGGCGTTCACGGGCTCGGCATCGCCTACTATCTGGCCTCGCGCCACGGCATTCGCAACATCGCGGTGCTCGATCGCGGTTATTTGGGCTGCGGCAATAGCGGGCGCAACACGGCGATTATCCGGTCGAACTACCGAACGCCCGAAGGCATTCCGTTCTACGAAGAGTCCGTTCAGCTTTACCAGCAGCTTTCGCGCGAGCTCGAATGGAATCTGCTGTTCAGCCAGTGCGGGCATTTGACGCTGGCGCACACGGACTCCGCCATCGCCGGCCTGCGCGTGCGCGCCGAAAACAATCAAGTGCTGGGCGTGGATAGCCGCGTGATCTATCGCGACGAAATCCGCCGCCTGGTCCCTGCGATGGACATGAGCGACCGGCCGCGCTTGCCTATCCTGGCCGCACTCTATCATCCTCCCGGCGGCATCATCCGTCACGATGCGGTCGTATGGGGCTATGCGCGAGCGTGCGATCGGCTGGGCGTCGAGATTCATCCATACACGGAAGTGACCGGCGTCCGCGTGTCGCACGGCAAAGCACAGAGCTTGGAGACCAATCGCGGTCAGATCTCTGCCGGCACCGTAGTGAATGCCACAGCGGGATGGGCATCGATGGTCGCGAAATTAACCGGCGTCACGCTGCCCATCGTGAGCCATCCGCTGCAAGCCTGCGTGACAGAACCGCTCAAGCCGTTTCTCGACAAAGTCATCGTCTCCGCCAGCCTCCATGTCTATGTGAACCAGACCGACAAGGGGGAGCTCGTGATCGGCGCCGAGATCGATCCCTACCAGTCCTACAGCCTGAAGGGCACGCTGCCCACGCTTGAGCAGATGGCATCTTACACGCTCGAGCTGTTCCCGCAACTCTCCGGCCTGCGCGTGCTGCGACAGTGGGCAGGCATCTGTGATATGACTCCCGATTACGCACCCATCATCGGGGTCTCACGGGAACTCGACAACTACTTCGTCGACGTTGGTTGGGGGACCTATGGTTTCAAGGCCGCCCCCGCTGCAGCGAAAAATATTGCGGAGCTGATCGCGACCGGCAAAACACCCAAGATCATTGAGCCTTTTTCGCCGGCACGTTTTTACGGCGGGCAACTGGTCGGCGAGAAAGCGGCGGCCGCGGTTTCATCCTAAGTGAGGTCAGTCATGCTGGATCAGATCAAGTCGCTGGTCAAAGACAGCGGCATCGAATACTTCTTTTGCTCGTTTGTAGAGCTGAGCGGAGCGCCAAAAGCCAAGTTGGTGCCCGCCTCGCACATCGACGACATGGCTCGCGAAGGCGCCGGTTTCGCAGGCTTCGCTGCCGGAGACCTGAACCAGGGACCGCACGACCCCGACATTCTGAGCATTCCGGATTTCAAATCTCTCATGGTGTTGCCCTGGCGGAAGAACGTAGCCTGGGTGCCCGGCAACCTCCACGTGAACGGCCAGCCTTGGCCTTACTGCCCCCGTACCATTCTGACCCGGCAACTGGAGCACGCACGCCAGAAGGGGTACATATTTCACGTTGGCGTTGAGCCCGAGTTCATGCTGCTCAAGAAAAACTCGCGCGAAGAGTACGAACCGTGGGACGCCCTCGATAACATCGCTAAGCCCTGTTACGATCTCCGCGCTTTGCATCGCAATCTCGACGTGATGACCACCTTGCTCCGCTACATGCAGGAGCTGGGTTGGGACCCTTACGCCAATGACCACGAGGACGCCAACTGCCAGTTTGAAATCAATTGGACCTATTCCGACGCGTTGACCACGGCCGATCGCAAAACATTCTTTAAATGGATGGTGCGGACCGTGGCAGAGCAGCACGGTCTTTGGGCGACTTTTATGCCCAAGCCGTTCGCCCACCTGACCGGCAATGGTGCGCACTATCACATGAGCCTGGCCGACGCCGGGAGCGGTAAGAACCTGTTCTTGGACGAGCACGATTCGCTGGGTCTTTCGCAGCTGGCTCGCTGGTTCATGGGCGGCCTCCTGCACCACGCGCGCGCGCTTGCGGCCGTGATCGCGCCGCTGGTGAACAGCTATAAGCGCCTGATCCGTGGAGCGCCCCGCTCAGGCGCCACCTGGGCGCCAGTGTACGTGACCTACGGCGCCTCTAACCGCACGCAGATGATCCGCATTCCAGGTCCCGGGCGTGTCGAAAACCGCGCGGTCGATGGCGCTGCCAATCCCTATCTCGCGAGCGCCGCCATGCTTGCGGCGGGACTCGACGGCATAGAGAACAAGATCGATCCCGGCCACACCAACAGCGAAAATCTTTATGAATTGCCCGAGCAGGAACTCGAGCGCAGGAATATCACGTTCCTCCCCACCACACTGCGTGAGGCGCTGGACTGTTTCGAGCGCGACAATGTCTTGCAGCAGGCGCTCGGGCACGACTACGCAACCTATTACGCCGGCGTGAAACGCGAAGAGTGGCGCCAATACCACCAGAGTATCAGCCAGTGGGAGCGGGACCACTACTTGCACACTTTCTAGATTCTCTTTGAGACATGTTCACGGGTTCAGCTCCTGTACTCCTCGGCGCAGCAGGCGACCAGGAGGATTTGAGCTGAGCACCGAACAATGGATGGAGAACAGGTAGCGCGCGCACCCGCCAAAAAAAGCATCGGACGGTGCATCCCCACACGCCGGCTGAAACCGTTGCCGGGACCCCTTTCCTTTATATACCTTGACAAGCATATGCCCTGTAGAGTATATCAAGAGGGTGGAATCTGTATTCGAAATCATTGCGGAGCCCAACCGCCGGGCGATATTGAGCCTCCTGGTCTCGTCGGAACAGGCGGTGGGAGAGATCGAGCGTCAGCTCGGTATGCCGCAGCCGACCGTGTCGAAGCACCTGCGAGTGCTGCGCGATGCCGGTTTTGTGGAATCGACGGTGGACGCACAGCGCCGTCTCTACCGGCTGAAGCCGGAACCACTTCAGGAGGTGGATGCCTGGCTGGCTCCGTTCCGCCGGTTCTGGTCCGCCCACCTGCACGCTCTCGAACGCCACCTCGACCACATGGAGCAGGCAACACCAACGAAAAGGAAGCCAAGGAGACAGTAGATGAACGATCGCGAGCAGTACGCACAGGATGAGATAGGGAATCTCTATGGCTGAGAAAAAGGCGTCCAAGAACGCGGCGCCCGGCTGCGCTTGCCAACAAGGCCGACGGCGAGCCCGCGGTGCTGGCGAAGATCTCCGCACTGCCGGCGCCTTATCCCGCCATGGGTGAGCGCCTGCACGCGCTGATCTTGCGCAGCGCGCCGGCGCTCCAGCCGACCTTGTGGTACGGCATGCCGGCGTACGCGAAGGACGGCCAGATCATCTGCTTCTTCCGCGCAGACAAGAAATACATGACGTTCGGCTTGACCCAGGATGCGAACCACGCCCTGGAGGAGGGCGCACCGAACCAGCTCCGGGAATCCGCGTGGTTCTTCGCCGCGATGGACGACGCGACCGAGGCCAAGCTTTCCGTCATCGTGCGCAAGGCGGCGAGCTGAGGGCGCGGGCGAACCTGTCTCTCTCGAACGCCGCCTCGACCGCATGGAGCAGTCAACACAATCGAAAAGGAAGACAAGGAGAAGACGACGCGGCCCAAACCGCGAACGTGACGAAGGAGAATCGAAATGAAAATCAAACTGACGAGCGTATACGTGGACGACCAGGGCAAGGCCCTGCGCTTCTATACGGAAGTACTGGGTTTTACCAAAAAGGCCGATTTCAGTCAGGGCCCGTTTCGCTGGCTGACCGTCGCCTCGCCCGAGGAGCCGGACGGCACCCAGCTCCAGCTGGCCCTGAACGACAACCCCGCAGCCAAAACGTATCAGCAGGCGAAGTTTCAACAGGGCCAGCCCGCGGCCATGCTCTACACCGACGACGTTAAGGGCGACTATGAGCGGATCAAGGCCCGCGGCGGCGAGTTCACGATGCCGCCCACCGACGTAACCGGCGCGACCATCGCGATGCTGAACGACACTTGCGGCAACCTCATTCAGGTCACGCAGCTGATGCGCTGGTAGGGCGGAGGTTCAGCCGGATGCCAGCCCGGTGGGCGCCAACGGAGAAAGGGAGAAGAAGATGACCGACCGCGAACAGTACGAACCGGGTCCAGCCCGCGGCGCGGAGGTGCGAAAGGACGGAGAGAAGTGGACGCTCATTCTCGTCAGAGCGCTGCGCCACCCGCCGGAAAAGGTTTGGCAGGCGCTTACCGACCCAGCGCATCTGCGCGAGTGGGCGCCCTTTGTGGCCGATGGGAGCCTGGGTACGGTTGGAACGGTGAATCTCACCTGGGTGGGAAGGCCGCAGGCTTTGGAAACAACGGTGACGCGAGCCGACGCTCCCAAGTTGCTTGAGTACGGCGACATCCGGTGGGAACTCGAAGCCCTTGGCGACGGGACGCGCCTGACATTGTGGCACAGCATCGATCGCCGCTTCATCTCGTGGGGCGCCGCGGGCTGGCACATTTGTTTCGATGTTCTGGATCGCCTTCTCAGCGGAACTCCCATCGGCCCCATCGTTGGTGGCGAGGCGATGAAGTTCGGCGGCTGGCAGCGGCTGAACGCGGAGTACGCAAAGCAGTTCGGTATTGAATCGCCCAACTGGCTGCCTCAGGCGGCTCAAAAATCGTGAATCGACAGGAGGAAGAACCCCATGGAGTCGACCCTGCAAAAGCCGGCCTTCGTGGCCGCCAAGTCCACCCCCAAAGCCAAGACCATCGTCTATTGGATCGTCACCGGTCTCTTCTGCCTGGAGATGGGCTTCACCGCCTACTATATGCTTATGCGCCTGCCGGAGGGGGCGCAGGCGATCACGCGCCTCGGCTTCCCAGCCTACTTCCGGGTGGAACTCGCGTGGGCCAAGCTCCTCGGCGTGGCGGTGCTGC
>Ga0335081_10012669_pt1 | contig 13665 bp, 12 predicted proteins | sample Lox_Sample_35_FD_206713 | JGI IMG/M metagenome (GOLD analysis project Ga0335081, IMG submission 206713) | Soil microbial communities from Loxahatchee National Wildlife Refuge, Florida, United States - Lox_Sample_3.5 | ecosystem: Environmental > Terrestrial > Soil > Wetlands | place: USA...
CCGCACAGGTACGCTCCTCAGGTGGAGGTTTTTCTTCGGTCCGCTTTAGAGTACGCTAGCGCTGCGCGCGCTTTTGGTCGAACGATTGGCTGGGGGGACAGTGCTCAAGAAAACCCTCACGGTGTTCGCGTTCGTTTGGCTGACGAGCGCCTCCATCGTGAATACGTCATCGGCGGAGCGGGTATGGCATATCGGCGCTTGCCATGTCGGCCTCGACCATACACCGCCGCATCTGCCGGCGCTGCGCGAGAAGCTGCGCGAACTCGGTTACGTCGATGGCGTCAATCTACGTTTCGAATTTCGTAATCTCGCTGACGAGGCGGCCGCAGCAGAGGCCGCACGCGACTTCATCGCCGAGCAGGTCGATCTCATCGTCGCCTTCGAGAGCCAATGTGCGCGAGTGATGCAGCATGCGACATCCTCGATTCCGATCATCTTCTCCGCGGTTCCGGACCCGGTCGCACTCGGTCTCGTCAAGAGCCTTGCGCGTCCTGGAACCAACCTGACTGGGATTACGGCCTATGTCGTCGATCCGGCAAAGCCGATCCAACTGTTGAAAGAAATCAATCCGGCATTGAGGCATTTGCTGGTCATCATCGGCCCAAGCGATACGATGCAGCCCGGCGCCTTGACGAAGATCCGAGAAGCGGCCGGGAACTCCGAGATCCAGATCTTCGAGAAATCGGCGATTACGCCCGACCAAGTAGCAAAGGCATTCGCAAGCGTCCCGCTGGAAGCGGGCGATGGCGTGATCTCCGCCAGCGAGACGAACAATCAAATGGCGACGATCGCGAGGCAGGCTGTTCGTCATGAGCTTGCTTTTGCGGCCAACCGGCCGGAAGCGCTCGAGGCCGGCGCGCTTTTCTCGTATGGCAGCGATATAGCCGCGTCCGGAGCCGATGTCGCTGTTTACGTTGACAAGGTGCTGAAGGGCGCTGCGCCGGCAAGCCTGCCGGTGGCGCAGCCCACAAGCTTCAAACTCGTGATAAGCCTCAAGACCGCAAAGGCCATAGGGCTCCGCATACCGGACGCCGTCCTCGCCCGCGCCGACGAGGTGATCGAGTGAAGACCGTTTAGTTCCGCTTGTCGCACCGAGCTGCCCAAAAGAGCGAGCAAAGCAGAATCTGCTCTGCGCGGGTGATTCAGACATCGACCGGCTCGGCGATGGCAAAAACGTCGTTGAGGAGGCAGATGATCCGCGCTTCGGATTCGTGCCAGTAACCGGCATCATCCGGCGGGCCTGCCGGCACGGCGGTGGCCTCGCCAGATCACGGCCGTCAGGGTAGCGTAGTCAATGATGCGCAGGCCGTGGCAAGGGAGCTCGCATGGAGCAGACGCTCGCAGGTAGCGGCCCGGCAACGCTGGCCGGGTGCCGTCGCGGCGGAACGGTCGCCAAGCTGCCGCTGGACAAACTCGCGAGCCGCGCCGAAGCGCAGGCGTTTCAGGCGGCCGCAATCGATGCACTCGGCAGCGTCCCCTGCGGCTACAAGATCGGCGCAACGAGCCCTGCGGTGCAGCAGCTCCTGAGCTGCCGTGAGCCGATCTATTCGCCGGTCGTGAGCGAGGACGTGCTGGCCGGCGGCTCGACGTTTCGGATCCCGCAGGGATTTCTCGGCGTCGAATGCGAGTTCGGCTTCGTGATGGCCCGCGACTTTCCGGCTTCGGACGAGACGCCGGACGCCGCCGCGCTGCGGTCAGCGATCGCCGAGTGCTTCATCGGTCTCGAGCTGGTGGGCCGGCGTTTGAGCGACGACGTGGCTCTCAACGAGACCAGCGCGATTGCCGATTTCGGCCTCGATGTCGCCGTCATCCGCGGTGAACCAATACCCGACTGGACCCGCTGCGACCTCGCGGCGATGCCGGTTCGAGCCGTTCTTGACGGGATCAGCGTGGTGACAGGCACCGGCGCCGCGGTTCTTGGCCATCCCCTCAACGCGCTCCTATGGCTGGCCAAGAGTTTGCAGCGGCAGGGCGGCGGCCTTCGGCGCGGCGACATCATCATGACCGGCACCTGCACCGGCATCACCAAGGTCGCTCCCGGTCAAACCTTCGCCGGCCGGTTTGCCGATTTTCCGCCGGTTCACGTTTACCTCACGTAACGGGACGGCGACGCTCGCCGCCGCCGCCATTTCTGTCGTGTTGTTGCCGTGGTCCAGACGATCCTGCCCGCAGGACGCCCGGACGGCCCATGGCCGCTCTTGGCAGAGGGTCGACCTTTCGGGACGCGCCAGGCGGTGCCGGGCAGCATCCGCGGACCATGCAACTTACAGCGAACGCTCGGGAGGAGGAGCCGATGCCTCGCAAAGAGATCGTGGACGCCCTGAGGAAGTACACGGATCCGTTCCGCGTCACGAAGGGCAAGGATTTCCGCCTGAAGGACTTCGATCCCGGCGACACGCTGGGACTCAAAATGGACAAGGAGGAGGCAGCGCAACTTCTCCAGCGCGGCTCGGAATGGCTCGCGATGGAGCAGGACATGCTCTACGCGCAAGATTCCTGGTCCTTGCTCTTGGTATTCCAGGCGATGGACGCAGCGGGAAAGGACGGGACGATCAAGCACGTCATGTCGCGCGTCAATCCGCAGGGGTGCGAAGTGGTCTCGTTCAAGCAACCTTCGGTCGAAGAACTCTCCCACGATTTCCTCTGGCGCTATTCCACGAAAGTGCCTCAGCGCGGGCGCATCGGCATTTTCAACCGCTCCTACTACGAGGAAGTGCTGGTGGTGCGCGTGCATCAGCACCTGCTCGAGGCGCAGAAGATCCCGCCGGATCTCGTCGGCAAGAATGTATGGGACGAGCGGCTTGCCGACATCGCCCGGTTCGAGGACTATCTCACCCGTCAGGGCGTGGTCATCCTCAAGTTCTATTTGAACCTGTCGTACAAGGAGCAGAAGAAGCGCTTCCTGGACCGCCTCGACAAGCCCGATAAGAATTGGAAATTTTCCGCATCGGACGTTCGCGAGCGTCGATACTGGAACGACTACATGCAGGCCTATGATGAGGCGATCCGCGCGACGGCCGCCAAGGCGTCCCCGTGGTTCGTCGTGCCCGCCGACAGCAAATGGTTCACCCGCCTCGTCGTCGCGGCGGTGATCGTCGAGGCCGTGGAGAAGCTCGACCTCGAATATCCGAAAGTCACGCCGGAGCAGAAGAAGGATCTCGCCGCGGCGCGCGAGGAGCTCAAGGCCGAAGGCTAGGCGAGACGAGACGCGCATGTCGACAATCGCCATTCTCGGTGGCGTCGGGTTGTTCCTGCTCGGTATGGCCGTCATGACCGACGGGTTGAAGGCGCTGGCGGGATCCGCTCTACGCACCGTGCTCAGCAAGGCAGCGGCGACGCCGCTGTCGGGCGCCTTCTGGGGCGCCATCATCACGCTGCTCGTGCAGTCCTCGAGCGCCGTGACGATGACGACGATCGGCCTCGTGAGCGCCGGGCTTCTGACCTTTCCGCAGGGGCTCGGCCTGGTGTTCGGCGCCAATGTCGGCACGACGGGCACCGGCTGGATCGTCGCGCTGATCGGCGTCAGCGTTTCGCTGTCGACCTATGCGCTGCCGATGATCTTCATCGGTGCATTGGCGAAGCTGCTGGCCGACGGGCGGATCGCGGCGGCGGGTAGCGCGCTTGCGGGCTTCGCGCTGGTGCTCTACGGCCTCACGACGCTCCAGCAGGGCATGGGGGGCCTTGCGGAGAGCCTGCATCCCGCCGATTTGCCGGCGGTGCTCGGCGCGCCGGGGGTCGGGTGGGCCGCCGGGTCGGTCGGCCTCATGACCCTGATCGTCGTCGGCCTCGCGATGACGGCGGTCATGCAGTCCTCGACGGCCGCCATCGCCGTCACGATCTCGGCCTTCTACGCCGGGGCCGTGGGCCTGGAGCAGGGCGCGGCCCTGATCATCGGCCAGAATATCGGGACGGCGACGAGCTCGGCCCTGGCGGCCATCGGCGCAAGCGCGACGGCCAAGCGCCTCGCCCTCGCCTATGTGCTGTTCAAGAGCATCGCGGCGCTCATCGCGATCGCCACCTTTCCGTTCACGGTCGCGCTGATGCGGGGCTTCGCCTCTTCGGTCGACGGGGCGACGCTCCTTGCCGCCTACCACACGGCCTACAACGTCGTCGGCGTTGCGGTGCTCCTTCCGGCGATGCAGTGGCTCACCCGCGTCGTGGAGCGGCTGCTGCCTTCCAAGGAGACGGCCCTCGAGCGCGCGCTCGATCCGAGCGCGCTCGTCAATCCGGTCGTCGCAGTCGAGACCACACGGCGCGTCGTGGCGGAGATCCTCAAGACGACCGCCGCATCGGTCTCCACTGCGCTTTCGGCGAGGACCGAGGGCGCGACCGAGGGCGTTGCGACGGCGGCCGCCGCGCTCGCGGAGGCGCGGGATTTCCTGTCCGAATTGAAAGAGCCGCCCGAGACCGAGGCGGAACGGCTGCGCATGACGAGCACGCTGCACGCGCTCGATCACGCCTCGCAGCTCGTGGCGCTTCTCGGGGAGAGCGGGCGTCCTGGACAGGCGCCCGGGGCACCCCATGATCTTCGCGCCGCCGCGTTGTGCGAACAAGCCGTGCGGGCGACGCAGACGGTTGCGGCATCCATTACCGCGGAATGCGCGCTCACCGGACGGGCGGAGCCGATCGGCTGGACGGTTTCGGCCGACATCGGCGCCGCGCTTGCCGCGGTGGAACGTGCCGCGAAGGAACTCGCTGCCCTGCAACGCGACCACCGCGCCGCAACCCTCGCCGCCGTCACGCCCGGAAAATTAACCGTCACCGATGCGTTCGCGCGGATCGACGCCGCACGGCGGCTCGACCGGATCGCGCATCACGCATGGCGTTCGGCGGCGCATCTGCTCGGCCGAGGCGAACACGCGGCAGACGCGATCGACCGGAGGCGGGCCTGACGATTGGGGCCGGTGCCCCGACCAGAAAACACCGCGATCGGGAGGGACGACGATGAACTCAGCTGAGACCGCGGCTTCACCTGCGGACGCGGCGCCGTGGCACGCGCAGCCGGCCGACGAGATCGAACGACAGCTCAACGTCGATCCTGCGCAGGGCCTCGATGCCGCGGAAGTGGCCGGGCGGCTCAACACCTACGGACCGAACCGCTTGCCCCAGGGCAAGAAGACGGGACCGCTGGCGCGGTTCCTCGCCCAGTTCAACAACGTCCTCATCTATGTCCTGCTCGCAGCCGTTTTCATCAAGTTGATGCTGAGCCTGTGGCTCGATGCCTCGATCATCTTCGCCGTCGTCATCCTCAACGCGCTGCTGGGTTTCCTGCAGGAAGGCCGGGCCGAGAAAGCGCTCGACTCGATCCGCAACATGCTGTCCGCGGAGGCGCGCGTCCTGCGCGGCGGGGAGGTTCGCCTGATCCCCGCCGAGGACCTCGTCCCGGGCGACGTCGTGCTGCTGGAATCGGGCGACAAGATCCCGGCGGACATGCGCCTCGTCGACGCCAAGAACCTGCGCACGGAGGAGGCGGCGCTGACCGGCGAGTCCGTCCCGGCCGAGAAGACCGTCGCTCCGGTATCCGCCAAGGCCACGGTCGGCGACCGCCACAACATGGCGTTCTCGGGCACGATGGTCGTGTCCGGCCGGGCGACCGGCATCGTCGTGGCGACCGGTAGCCAAACGGAGCTCGGCCGGATCAACCAGATGCTGGCCGCGGTCAGCGTGCTCGAGACGCCGCTGCTGCGCCAGATCAAGAGGTTCGGCTACGTCATCACGGCGGCCATCGCCGTCATCGGCGTACTGCTCTTCGCCTGGGGCCACTGGCTTGGACACATGACCTTCATCGAGCTGTTCCAGGCGGTCGTCGGCATCGCGGTGTCGCTGATTCCGGAAGGCCTGCCGGCGCTCATCACCATCACGCTCGCCATCGGCGTGCAGCGCATGGCCCAGCGCAACGCCATCATCCGCCGCCTGCCGGCGGTCGAGACCCTGGGGTCCGTCTCCCGCATCTGCTCGGACAAGACGGGTACGCTGACCCTGATGGAGATGATGGTGACCTCCGTCGTGACGGCGGAAGCGGCCTATGAGGTTACCGGCGACGGCTACGCACCCGACGGCGAGATCAGGTCGGACGGCAAGCCGGTCGGCGCCATGCCGCAAGTGCTCGCGCTGATGGGCCGTGTCTGCCTGTTGTGCAACGACGCCCAGCTCTTCGACGACGACGGGAAATGGACCGTGGAGGGTGATCCGACCGAGGGCGCACTCTATCCGTTCGCCGCCAAGCTCGGCATGGACCGTGCCGCGGAAGCGGTCGCAGCGCCGCGGATCGACGCAATCCCCTTCGAGTCCGAGCACAAATTCATGGCGACGCTGAACCGTTCGGCGGCGGGCGAGATGCTGCTGGTCAAGGGCGCGCCGGAAGTGATCCTTGACCACAGCGACCGGCAGCAGACGGCGAAAGGTCCAGCGCCACTCGATCGCGACCGTTTCGCGCGCGAGGGCGACCGGCTTGCCGCGCAAGGCGAGCGCGTCCTGGGGCTGGCGTGGCTGCCGAGCCCGGGCCTCGATGCGGGCGGCCTTGGGCCACAGGACCTGCCGAAGACCCTCGTGCTCCTCGGCCTCGTCGGTCTCATGGACCCGCCGCGCAAGGAGGCCATCGACGCCGTGCGGGAATGCCACGGCGGCGGCATCCGCGTGACGATGATCACGGGCGATCACAAGATCACGGCAGCGGCGATCGCAAAAATGCTCGGCATTGGCGACGGCAAGACGGCCGTGGCCGGCACCGAGATCGAGGCGATGAACGACGCGGCGCTGCGGGAAAGCGTGCGCGACGTCGACGTCTTCGCCCGCGCCAGCCCCGAGCACAAGCTGCGGCTGGTAAAGGCGATCCAGGCCAATCGACAGATCGTCGCCATGACCGGCGACGGCGTCAACGATGCGCCGGCGCTCAAGACGGCGGATATCGGCATCGCGATGGGCATCAAGGGCACCGAGGTGACGAAGGAGGCGGCGGAAATGATCCTCGCCGACGACAATTTTGCCTCGATCTCTGCAGCGGTGAAGGAGGGCCGCACGGTCTACAACAACGTCGAGAAGGCGATGCTCTTCCTGCTGCCGACCAACGTCGCCCAAGGCGGGGTGATCGCGATGGCGATCCTGTTCGCGTTCACGCTGCCGATCACGGCGCCGCAGGTCCTGTGGGTGAACATGGTCACCTCCGTCGCGCTCGGCCTCGCCATTTCGTTCGAGCCGCATGAGGCAGACGTGATGCGACGGCCGCCGCGTGCCATCGACCGGCCGCTCGTCACCGGCTTCGGGATCTGGCGCATCTTCTTCGTCGGTGCGGCGCTCGTGCTCTATACGCTCTCGGCCTTCTTCTGGATGAAAGCGCAGGGCGCATCGGATCCGATGGCACGCACGGCGGCCGTCAACGCCATCACGCTGGGCCAGGTCTTCTATCTTCTCAACAGCCGGTACCTGCTCGATTCATCGCTGTCCGTGCGCGCCCACATGGGCAATCCCTATCTCTGGTACGGGATAGCCGGGGTCTTGGCGCTGCAGCTCCTGTTCACCTATGCGCCACCCTTCCATGCTGTCTTCGCCACCGAAGCTCTGCCCTTGCCGGCCTGGCTTTGGCTCATCGCTGGGGCATTTCTCTTCTTCCTCGTGGTGGAGGTCGAGAAGCTCATTATTCGATCTATCCCCGCCGTGAGAGGATCTGCGTTCTCTCAGCAGGGGGAGCGGCCAATGAGCACAAACTGAGCCAGCCCGCGAGCGTGGCCGCCACGCGGGTGTCGCTGTCGCTCAACGCTGCAGCGCAAGCCCGTCCGCTTTCGGCAGAAAGCGATTGACTGGCGCATCCCATTAGTTCAGTGTTTGTGTGCATTACTAAACATCGTGCCTGGCGCGCAGGACGAAGCAGCGAAGGCGGTCCAAATGGTCGCCGAGCAGTGGCTATCGGTGCAAGAGTCCTCAATCGCGCGACCCGGATCTCCGGCGGCGAGAGGGGGCGGGCGGCACTCGTCCACGAGGCCTTCGACCTGTCGGCTCAACGGAGCGCGGCAGCGGCTGCATGAGGCTGGCGATGTCTCTCGAACCTGAAGTCCTGAAAGCGCTGATCACCGCGGCGGCCGCGCAGGTCATCGCCAGCGCGCCGGAGCTCACCGCGCTCGATCAGGCAATCGGCGACGGCGATCACGGCGCAAACATGAAGCGCGGCTTCGAGGCGGTCCTCGCCAAGCTCGACCTGATTGCCGCCGAAGCACCGGGCGAGGCGGTGAAAGCCGTCGGCAAGACGCTGGTGATGACGGTCGGAGGCGCATCCGGCCCGCTCTACGGCAGCTTGTTCATGGCCATGGGCGAGGCGATGCTGCGCGGCAAGCAGCTTCCCGAAAATCTTGCCGAGATCTTTGCTTCCGGGGTTGAGGCGGTCAGCGCGCGCGGTCGCTCGCGCGCAGGCGAAAAGACCATGCTCGACGTGCTCGTTCCCGTCCTGGAGCTCTTGCGCGCCGAAGCCGGTCGTCCGGATCTGGCGCGGCGTGTTCGCGCCACCGCGAGCGAAGCCGCCGAACGCACCGCGCCGATGCTCGCCACCAAAGGTCGAGCCGCCTATCTCGGGCCGCGCAGCATCGGCCATATCGATCCCGGCGCGCGTTCGAGCAGCGTGCTGCTGCACGCGATCTGCACGACCTTGGAGGCGCATTGTGGATGACACGGTCGGTATCGTCATCGTCTCGCATTCCCGAGACATTGCCAAAGGCACCGCCGACATGGTGCGCCAGATGGTCGGCAACGACGTAAAAGTGGCGTTCTGCGGCGGCAATGCCGAGGGCGGCCTCGGTACCGACGTGTCGCGCATCGTCGACGCCATAGAGACGGTCTGGTCGCCGAAGGGTGTGGCCGTTCTGGTGGATCTCGGCGGCGCCGAGACCAACAGTGAGATGGCGGTCGAGATGCTGCCGCTGGAGCGGCGCGGCCGGGTCGTCGTGTGCAACGCGCCGATCGTCGAAGGTGCCGTGATGGCCGCGACCGAAGCTGCAGGCGGCAGTCCTCTCGACAAAGTGCAAGCCGCAGCCGAGGAACTCGCAGCGGGCTGATCCATGACCGAGAGTCGACCCACCCACGGCGGGACAGCGCCGAATCCGGTCAACGCCGAGGGTGTCGTCAAAGGCAGCGTCCAGCTCATCCATGCCGTCGGCATGCATGCGCGTCCTGCGGTAAAGCTCGTCAAGCTCGCCAAGCGGTTCCAATGCCAAATTGCGATGCGCGTCGTCGACGGTGTCGGTTGGGTCGACGCAAAGAGTCTGACGAAGGTCATGGCGACGCGTGCCGCGCGCAGCAGCATCATAGAGCTCGAGGCGAGGGGCGCCGATGCGTCGGCGGCGGTGGCCGCACTGGTGACGCTCATCGCGCAGGACTTCCCCGAGGACGGCCCTTGAGCCATGGCACGCCGCTCCGCACGGTTCATCTTCGAAGGCAGGACGGCATCGCCGGGCTTTGCCCGCGGGCCGCTCGTGCGGATCGGCCAGGCGACGCGCACTTCGCGTCCGCCCCGCACCCGCGACGAGGAGGAGCGCGCGCTGCGCGCCGCGCTTGGCGTGACTGCCGATCAGATCACCGCGCTCGCCGGCGCGGCCGGCGGCGATGCTGCGGCAATTCTCGAGTTTCAACTCGTCCTGCTCGAGGACGAGAGCCTGATCGAGCCGATTTTCGCTGCGATTGCCGCTGGGACCAGTGCCGACGCGGCCTGGTCCCAAGGCTTCGCCGAGCAGATTGCGGAGTATCAGGCCGCGCCGGACGAGTATCAGCGCGCGCGTGCCAGCGATCTCGTCGATTTGCGTGACCGGGTGCGCGCCGCGCTCATCGGCGGGACCGGTTCCTGCAGCAAGATTCCGCTGGGCGCGGTGATTTGCGCCGAGGATCTGCCGCCGTCTCGCTTTCTCGAAATCGACTGGTCGGAGGGCGGCGGCGTGGCGCTGCTGCAGGGCAGCCCAACGAGCCACGTCGCCACGCTGGCACGGTCGCGCGGCGTTCCGATGGTCGTGCAGCTCGGAACGCTTCCTCCCTCGGCAGGAATGGCTTTACTCGATGGCGGAGAGGCGCGGCTCGAGCTCGACCCGACCGATGCGCAGGTCGCGGCGTTCGAAGCGCGTCGCGCGGCGCATGCTCGCGACAGTGCCGACGCGGCAAGCCTCCTGACGGGGCCACCAGCCACCTGTGGCGGCGAGGCAGTAGGGCTGCACATCAACATTCAACGCATCGCCGATCTCGACCACCCCGATGCACGCTATGCCGACGGCATCGGACTCATGCGCACGGAGTTCCTGTTCGCCGATCCCGCGGGCCTGCCCGACGAAACGACACAGCTCGGCGTCTACGAAGCGGCGCTGCGCTGGGCATCCGGCCGGCCGGTAACGATTCGCACCGTCGATGCCGGCGGCGACAAGCCTATTCCCGGCTTCACCGAGGATGGTGAGGCCAATCCCTTCCTCGGTGTGCGCGGGCTGCGGCTGTGCTTGAAACGACCGGAGATTTTCGGCGTGCAGCTGCGCGCCTTGGCGCGCGCCGCAGTGCACGGCACGCTCAAGGTCATGTTCCCCATGGTGACCCTCCCGGCGGAATTCAGCGCCGCGCACGAGCTCTTCCTCGGCATCGTCGCCGAGCTGCGCTCGGCCGGCATCGCTGCCGCCTTGCCGGAGCTTGGCATGATGGTCGAAGTGCCGGCGGCGGCGCTCACCATCGACGCCTTTCCTGCCTCTTTTTTCTCGATCGGCTCCAACGATCTTGCGCAATATGTCATGGCGTGCGACCGCTCGAACGGCGCGCTCGGTGCCTTGATCGACCCGCTCAATCCGGCGCTGCTCGAGCTGATCCAACGTACGGTCGACCATGGCCGGCGACAGGGGCGCGGCGTGAGCTTGTGCGGCGATATGGCCGGGGAGCCGCACTGCACCACCGCGCTCCTGCGCTGCGGACTTCGCGAATTCTCGATGAATCCCGCGTCGCTGGCACGCGTCAAGCAAGCGATCGCCGCTTTTGGGCCAGCGCCGTGACCGATCCGGCCTTCGAAGCCGCAAGCGAGCAGGGCGCCGTCGCTGCCTATAAGACCATATTCAAGGCGGTACTCGACGAACGGCCCTCCGGCACGCGCCTCAGGCTGGCCCACGCGATGGGCAAGAACCGCAGCTTCATCAGCCAGATTGCCAACCCCGCCTATCAGGTGCCGATTCCGCTGCAGCACGTCCACACGATCTTCGAGGTCTGCCATTTCTCGCGCGCGGAGAAGGCCGCGTTCCTCGAAGCCTATGGTCGCGCGCATCCGCGGCGGGCGGCGCGTCTCGATGGTGTGCCGCGCGAGCGGACGGTGACGTTGCATGTACCCGATCTCGGCAGCCAAAAGCGAAACGAGCAGCTCGACGCGCTTTTGCACGACTTTACGCGCCGGCTCATCGCGCTGCTCCAGGAGGAGAGGTGAGCGCCATGAAGAAGTTCATCAATTCGCCCGAGACAATGCTGGCCGAAAGCCTCGACGGATTCGCCGCCGCGCACGGCGACATCGTTGTGCTCGGGCCCGAGCGGAAGTTTGTACGCCGGCGGTTGCTCGAGCCGACCAAGGTGGCGCTCGTGTCCGGCGGCGGGAGCGGTCACGAGCCGCTGCATGCCGGCTTTGTCGGCTATGGCATGCTTGATGCCGCTTGTCCGGGCCAGGTTTTCACCTCGCCGACCCCCGATCAGATCGTCGAAGCGGCGCAGGCGGTCGCGGGCGAGGCGGGGGTGCTCTTCATCGTCAAGAACTATGCCGGCGATTGCATGAACTTCGAGATGGCGGCGGAGATGGCCGAGTGCCGCACCGCCACCCTGATCACCAATGACGATGTCGCCGTCGAGAGCTCGACATACAGTGGGGGCCGCCGCGGCGTCGCCGGCACCTTGGTGGTCGAGAAGATCGTCGGTGCCGCGGCCCAAAAGGGCGTCGCCCTCGCCGAATGCGCCGCCCTCGGCACGCGCGTCAATGCCCAGACCCGCTCGATGGGCGTGGCGCTGACGAGCTGCACAGTCCCCGCGGCGGGAACGCCGACCTTTACGCTCGGCGAAAACGAGATGGAGCTGGGTGTGGGCATCCATGGCGAGCCGGGGCGTCGCCGAGTTAAGCTCGTCGCCGCCAACGCCATTGCCGACGAAATGACGGCGGCGATCATGAGCGAGCTCGTCCCTACCGGCGGCAGCGACGCGCTGCTCATTGTCAACGGCTTCGGCGGCACGCCGCTTATCGAACTCTATCTCATGTACAACGCGGCACGGCGACTGCTCGAGAAACGCGGATTGAGGATCGCCCGCTCGCTCGTCGGCAATTTCGTGACGTCGCTCGAGATGGCGGGATGCTCGATCACCGTCAGCCTTCTCGACGCGGAGATGCTCGCGCTTTGGGATGATCCCGTCCGTACGGCGGCGCTCCGGTGGTGACGGCAACGGCACTTCTCGATTGAACGCGACCAGGCGCGTGCCCATCGTCTCAGCGTGCGAAAGTGCCGGACGCGCGCCAGTCACCGGACGATCATGTGGAGCGGGCAAAGAAGCGTTCGTTCAACGTATCGAACGCGCGCTGGAAAGTGCTGTTATGCACCATGGGAATGAGCGTGAGGTCGTCGGTTGACGCCGCAGTCCAGTCGGCCGTCCAGACGGCAAGGGTCTCTTTTGTCGCGGTGACGGAATGGAGGCGCACGCCGGCGTGGTAGTTGAGCCACGGCAGCGAGGTCTGGGTGATGCGGTATCGCAGCTCGCAATCCTGGTCCGAGAGCACCGTCAGCTGCTCGTCCAGCCCGCCATCGCCGATGCGAAACCGGCGCGTGCCGCCTACCTTGTCGGCGCGGGCATCTTCCAGCATGCGCATCTCGCGGATCTCCGGATGCCAGCCGCCCATGCCGGCGAAATCGCGGATGCGGGTCCAGACGCTCACGAGCGGCCCGCGGATGACCGAGGAGCAGAAGACTTTCCCCGGCCGGGCCCCCTGCCAGCGGGTTGCTCCCGCCGGGATGGGTCTGCCTGTCGCCTTCTCGGCGAGCGCGGACAGGCCACCGGCGAAGACTGCATTGGAGATGATCTCGACGTAGCGGCCGCTTTCACCCGGGGGCTCGTCGAATTCCGCCTGCCATTCGGCGAAGGTGACATCGCCGTCAGTCACGGGGATCAGGGTGAAGGTTGCGAGATAATTCGCGACGGGGAAGGCCGGCTTCTCGAAATTGTAGCGGAAGCGGTAGCGGCAATCGTCGAGCTCCAGAAGCCGCTCGCGAACCTGCGTACCGTCCGTCAAAACAAAGGATCGGATCGCGCCAACGCTATCGGCATCGCGCCCGTCCTCGATATGGCTTTCCCTGATCGCGGGGTGCCACGCGGGCAGCGCGTTGAAATCGCGCACGATCTGCCAGACCGCTTCGACCGGAGCCGCGATGATCCTGCTCGCATACGCTCTTGCCATGGCCGTTTCCTCCTAGGCTGCTAACCCCGCGACCTCGTCATCGCTTTGAACGCGCGAGTCTGCGCGGCGATCGCGCTCTCCGTCGGCAGGCGCTCCATCGAGCTGGCACCATAGAAACCGTGGCAGCGCGACGAACGCGAAAGCACGAAACGAGCATCCTCCGGAGTCGCGATCGGCCCGCCGTGGCAGAGCACGATCACATCCTCGCGCAGCGCACGAGCGGCGTCGGCGATCGCATCGATGCG
>Ga0335081_10012670_pt1 | contig 13664 bp, 6 predicted proteins | sample Lox_Sample_35_FD_206713 | JGI IMG/M metagenome (GOLD analysis project Ga0335081, IMG submission 206713) | Soil microbial communities from Loxahatchee National Wildlife Refuge, Florida, United States - Lox_Sample_3.5 | ecosystem: Environmental > Terrestrial > Soil > Wetlands | place: USA: Florida...
CGGGTGATTTCCGGACGGCCTGCAGCATGATAAACGGGCTGCAACCGGCCATTCCGCAGGTCTTCCACGACCTGCGGCATCACTTCCTCGGCTTCACCCAGAACGAAGTGCTGGATTTCCGGGAACGATTCGTGGCCGGTGGTGAACAGCGGTCCGCCCGCAATGACGGTCTTTTTTAACGTCACGCACCGCGCAACGATTTCCCGCACCGAATCCTTCTGCACAATCATGGCTCCAATCATCACGTAATCCGCCCAGCGCAGGTCTTCGTCCTTGAGCCGCCCCACGTTCAGGTCCGCCAATTTGAGTTCCCACTCCGGCGGCAACATGGCCGCCACCGTGAGCAAGCCCAGCGGCGCCATGGACGCTTTCCGGGAAACAAAACGCACGGCGTGCTTGAAGCTCCAAAACGTGTCGGGTGTTCGCGGGCTGACAAGAAGTATTTTCATTAGGTTAATGCAATTTGTGCATAGTAAATCTAGGTCCGTTTGGAAGCACTTGCGAGCTAAATTCCCAAAAAGTTATTCACCCGAGTTCGATGCCCACCGGACAATGGTCGCTGCTCATCACGCCGGGTTCAATGAAGGCGCGCTTGAGCCGCGGGCGGAGGGATTTTGAGATGAGGAAATAATCAATGCGCCAGCCGACGTTCCGGGAACGCGCGCCGCCCATCTGGCTCCACCAACTGTAATGGCCGCCGCCTTTCTCGAATTCGCGGAACGTGTCGAGAAAACCGGCGTTCACAAAGGCGCTGAAGCCGGCGCGTTCTTCGGGCGTAAAACCGTGGTTGTGAACGTTCGCCTTCGGATTCGCCAAATCAATCTCCGTGTGGGCCACGTTGAGGTCACCGCAGAAAACCACCGGCTTTTTCTTCTCCAGCCTTTTCAGGTAACGCAAAAAGTCGGCGTCCCACCGTTGGCGGTAAGACAGGCGTGAAAGGTCGCGCTTGGAATTCGGCACATAAACGTTGACGAGAAAGAAATCGCCGAATTCTGCAGCCAGCACGCGGCCTTCCTTGTCGTGCTCGGCGATGTCAATGTGCGGCACGACCTTCAGCGGACGCGTCCGGGTGAATATGGCCGTGCCGGAATAACCCTTTTTCTCTGCGCAATTCCAATAGGTCGTGTAGCCGGCCGGCCAGAGCTGCTCAACGTCGTCGGGGCTGCATTTGGTTTCCTGCAGGCAAAGGATGTCGGGTTTCGCGGTTTCGAGATAATCGAGAAAACTCTTCTTCAGCACGGCGCGCAAGCCGTTGACGTTCCACGAAATCAATTTCACGCGCAAAAGTATAAACCGCGGGTGGACGCGGCGTAAAGCCGCGTGGCGGCCACGCCGCTTTGCGCGGATAAACACACAGCTGTGAAATGGTGGGGCGAGGCTGCTGACGAGCCGCTTCCGCCAACCTTCGACGCGCCACGTCCGGCTCGCGGGGACGCTCGCCCCACCAACAACCTGCGTTGACGCTGACGCTGAACGCGGCTAACTTGCTGCACATCGAATGATCGCCAACATCGCCAGCCAACAGACCGCCGCGCCGAATTTCCGCGTCGGCGACGAGCGCCTGGTCAAACTCACGCCGAGCGCGGCAGGTAAGGTCGCGTCCTTGCTGGCCAAACAGGGCCGGCCCAACGGCGTCTTGCGCGTGGCGGTGGTCGGCGGCGGCTGCTCCGGGTTGCAATACAAGATGGATCTGCAGGACGCGCCAGCCAATCGCGACATCCTCGTTGAATCCGGCGGCGTGCGGGTGGTGGTGGACCCAAAGAGCGCCCTTTACGTGACCGGCAGCGAACTGGATTATCTTGACGCATTGGATGGCGGGTTCAAGGTGAAGAACCCGAACGCCGCCTCGACCTGCTCCTGTGGCGAGAGTTTCAGCGCTTAGTTGGTTGAGGGTTGAAGGTTGAAAGTTGAGGGCTTCAGATTCCCATGACCGATTATTTTGTTCTGCTCAACGAGCCGCGCCGTCCATGGCTCGAACCGGAGGCGTTGAAGGCGAAATTTCTGAAGCTGGCCGCGGAAACGCACCCGGACAAACGACGCAGCACGAATGAAGCGGAGAAAAACTCGGCCAACCGCTGTTACGCAGAGTTAAACACGGCTTTCCAATGCCTGTCCGAGCCGAAATCGCGGTTGCGGCATCTGCTCGAACTGGAATTGGGCGCGAGGCCGGAGGACGTTCAGCAGATTCCCAACACTCTGGCGGACCTGTTTGCCGGGGTCGCGACGGCCTGCCGGAATGCGGACGCTTTTCTGGCTGAGAAGGGCAAAGCCACTTCACCGCTGCTGCAAGTCCGGCTGTTGGAGCGTGGACAGGACCGGGTTGAAAAGCTGAACGACCTGCAGAAAAAACTCGGCGGATTGTACGAGAAGTTGGTGGGCGAATTAAAATCACTCGACGGAAAATGGACAACGGCCGAGGTGGCCTCACGCAGAGAGCTCCTGCCTGAGCTGGAGGATTTTTACCGCCTGTTCAGCTATTTCAGCCGTTGGCACAGCCAGATTCAGGAGCGCATCGTCCAGCTCACCCTTTAATTACCGGCTGGAACGCAATCACGCCCAACGGCGGCAGGGAAAATTCGGCGGAATGCGGCTGGCCGTGGCCGGGAATATTTCCCGCGGTGACTCCTCCAAGATTGCCCCGGTTGCTGCCGCCGTAATGGGCGGCATCGCTGTTCAGAACCTCGCGCCAGCGGCCCGCGCGCGGCAGGCCGAGCCGATATTTTTCGCGCGGCACAGGGGTAAGATTCAAAATGACCGCCAGCGGATTGGCGCCGTCGGAATTTTGACGGATGAAAGACAGCACGCTGCTTTCGCGGTCGGCGCAATCAATCCAGTAAAAACCGCCGTGATCGTAATCGGATTGCCACAACCCAGGCGAAGCCGTGTAAAATTTGTTCAAATCTTCCACGAATTTCTGCAGGCCGCGATGATAGGGTCCGGCGTCGAGCAGCCACCAGTCCAATTGCCCGTTTGCGTTCCACTCGGCGCTCTGGCCGAATTCGCCGCCCATGAACAGCAGTTTCTTGCCGGGGAACAGCCATTGATACCCGAGCAAGGCGCGCAGGTTCGCGAACCGCTGCCAGTCATCGCCGGGCATCCGGCCCAGCAACGACCGTTTGCCGTGAACGACCTCATCGTGCGACAGCGGCAGGATGAAATTTTCGTGGTGATGATACAACATCGCGAACGTGAGGTCGTTTTGATGATATTTCCGGTGAATCGGTTCGCGGCTGAAGTAACCGAGCGTGTCGTGCATCCAGCCCATGTTCCATTTGAACGAAAAGCCCAATCCACCGAGATACGGCGGGCGCGTGACGAGCGGCCAGGCGGTGGATTCCTCGGCCACCGTCAGCACGCCGGGAAATTCCGTGTGCGTGAGATGATTGAATTTTTTCAGGAACTCGATGGCCTCGAGGTTCTCGCGCCCGCCGAATTGATTCGGAACCCACTCGCCTTCCTTGCGCGAATAATCGAGGTAAAGCATCGAGGCCACGGCATCCACCCGCAGGCCGTCCACGTGGAAACGGTCGCACCAGAACAGGGCGTTGGCCACGAGGAAATTGCTCACTTCATGGCGGCCGTAGTTGAAAATCAGCGTGCCCCAGTCCTGATGCGCGCCTTTGCGCGGGTCTTCGTGCTCGTAAAGGGCGGTGCCGTCGAAACGCGCCAACGCCCAGTCATCGCGCGGGAAATGGGCGGGCACCCAGTCCACCAACACACCGATGTCGGCCGCGTGCAGGGCATTGACGAGAAACTGGAAATCGTCCGGTGTGCCGTAGCGGCTGGTTGGAGCATAAAAACCGGTCACTTGATAGCCCCACGACGGATAGAAGGCGTGTTCGGCGGGCGGCAAGAACTCGACATGGGTAAAGCCCAGGCGTTTGACGTATTCGACGAGCGGCGCAGCCAGTTCACGGTAGCTGAACGATTCGCTCCGGGATTTTTTCCGCCACGAGCCGAGATGCACTTCGTAAATGCTTATCGGCGAGCGCAATGCGTCGTGGTCGCGGCGCTTCTTAATCCAGGCATCGTCCGTCCATTTGAACCTGCGGGTGTCCCAGACGATGGCGGCATTTTTCGGCGCCACCTCGAAGAAAAAGCCGAAGGGGTCGGTGTTCAATTTGATTTTGCCGTGCGCGTCGCGGACCTCAAACTTGTAATGCGCGCCGGCGCCGACGCCGGGGACGAAAATTTCCCAGACGCCGGACGCGCCGAGCAAACGCATAGGATGAAACCGCCCGTCCCAGTGGTTGAAATCGCCGACGACGCTGATGCGTTGCGCGTTGGGGGCCCAGACAGCGAAGCTTGTGCCGGGAACACCGTCAAGCGTTCGCAACTGCGCGCCGAGTTTTTCGTAAATGCGCCGCTCGTCGCCTTTGCCGAACAAAAACAGGTCCGACTCGCCGAGGGTCGGCAGAAAGGAAAACGCGTCACGTGTCCGGCGCGTCCGGCCTCGATGATCGGTGATGACCAGGTCATAGGCATACACCTTGTTCGCCGATTGGGTGACGCCTTCGAAAACGTCCGTGTTGGGAAGCCGCTGGAGCGCGAAACGCGGTTTGGTCTTTTCGTGCACAGGCTGGACTTCAACCTTGGCGGCGTCAGGCAGAAGGGCACGAACGACCAGCCCGGATTTATCGCCGAGCGGCTGCATCCCCAGCAGCGAGTGGGGCGATTGATGCGTCAACTCTACCAGGCTGTGCAGTTCGTCGGGCGTAAGAATCATGCGGCGCACTCTAGCAGAACTCCGCGACAAAGCGAACTTTCTTCGCGTATGGCCGCTGGCAGTCTGCCGCAACAAGCCACTGGCCTGTCCTGCTCGAAGGTCGCGGCTCTACGTCGCTGTTCGTAACCGCGACGTTCATGTCGCGTTCCCGGGTGGGTGTGCAAGCAACCCGAAGGTTGCGGCTACAGCTTTGCAACGAAACGGTCAATCTGGAGCGCGCAGGTATCGGGCGCGCCTTCGGTCCAGATGACAAAATCGGCGCGGGCGATTTTCTGTTCAACCGGCCACTGGGCGGCGAGGCGCTGCCGGATTTGCTCCGGCGTCCAGCCCCGGGCCAGCAGCCGTTCGCGCTGGGCCGCGGCGGAACAGGCGACACAAATGATTTTGTCAAATTGCGATTCCGCCGCTGTTTCAAACAACAGCGGAATAACGACCACTGCCAGCGGGCAGTTTTCTCCCCGCCAGGTTTCAACCTGGGCGAGCCAGCGTTCGCGGATGCGGGGATGCAGGATGGCTTCGAGCTTCTTGCGGGCGGCCGGATCGTTAAAAACGATTTGCGCCAGTTCATCGCGTCGCAGTCGGCCATCGGGCGCAATCACGCGTTTGCCGAAAAGCGCCTGGATTTCCGTCAAGGCGGGCTGACCGGGTTCGACGAGCTGGCGGGCGAGTTCATCGGTATCCACCACCGGCACGCCGCGCTGGCGAAGCAGTTGTGCGGCGGTGGATTTGCCCATACCCGCGCCACCGGTCAGACCGCAGACTTTCATGAGCCTGCCTGGGGGTCCAAGGTCATTGGACGACGCGATAGAAGCGGAATGGAAAAGCCGCGTTCGGCAGGTCGGTGAAAGTGAATGGTGGCGTGTTGGTGTAAATCGGCGTCCACGTGGTCAAGTTGGTGGAAGCCTGAATGGTGGCCAGAGAGGCGGAAGCGCTGCCGATGCTCAGTTGGAAGCCGCCGTTAGGACTCAGCAACTTCGCCGTGATTTGAGGTGGAGTTACAACGCCCACCATAATATTGGTGGAGACGGAATCATCATCCGGGTTGGGGTCAGGCGTGGTCGCCGTGACGAGGGCTCTGTTGACGAAGCTGCCCGAGTTATTGGCCCGCATCACCAGCGTGGCCTGCCCGCCGGCATTGGTGGCAAGCGTGCTGATGTTCCAGTTGACGGTTGAGCCGCTGCGGACGATGGAACTATTTGTGATTGTGCTATAACTCAAGTTCGTGTCCAGCGTGAAACCCGAGGGCATGGTATCCGAAACCTGCACGTTGGTGGTAGCGCTCGGACCGTAATTCGTCACGGCAAGATCAAAGGTCACGATGCCGCCGACCGGAATATTGGTGGCGGAGGCCGTCATCAACAGTTGATTGTCCGCCGCCACACCGACCGGATTGGCCGTCGTGAGGGTGAGGACCCAACCATTGGAGATGACGCCGGAATCAAACATCGAGTCGTCCTGGATAAAGAGCGTCCAATTGCCGTTGGGATTGCTGCCATTCATAGCGGCCAGGTTGGTGCCAAAAGGCGGCGGCGGCGGGGACAGGTGGGTGACGGGATTGACCGACGTCGCCAGGGCGTTGATTAAATTGGTCCCGTTGGGCGTGCCCAGGCCGGTGCAGAGGTCATAGTTGGGCACCGCGAAAAACAGGTTCGGGCTGCCGCTCCAGGTATTGTTGCCGGTCGTGGTGTCGTGGAAACAGGCTGTGTAATTCGGCCCGGCGGCGATGGCATAGATGGCCGGGTTGATGAAGCCGACCGGGGCGTGACTGATGGCCGCCGCCTGCTGATTGACGAGCGCGGTGAAACCGGCCCACAACGGGGCGGCGCAACTGGTGCCGCCGAAGGCACCCGTCTGGCCACCGCCGTAAATCACCCAGACATTGTCCGCCGTGAGCGCCACGTCCGGCACATTCCGCATCGTCGTTGAACCGTGGCTGGCAGCGAAGTTGATATTGGTCTGCCAGCTCGGGATGGAATAGATCGTGCTGATGCCGCCGCTGCTGCCTATGCCGTCAGCGCCAAATTCAATGCCCCAATTCCACACGGTTTCCGAAGCATAGGATGCGCCCGAACCATTCATGGTCAGAGTTGTGCCACCGACGGAGGTGATGTGCGGACTGTCTGAGGGAAAGAAGATGGGATTGCCCGCCGCCACATTAAAGGCGTCGGAATCGCCCGAAGCCTGGAAAAACGTCTGTCCCTGGAGGGCCATCTGCTGGAAAATCTGCTCGGCCGCCGGGTTCGGCTGCTCGCCGCCGCCCCAGGAAGAACTCAATTGTTTGGCCAAATTGTCGTTGGCCATCCGGCTCAACAGGTCCACCCACGGACTGGGATTGGGAGCTTCATAAACGTATATTTTTGAAACTCCGGGCGACATGGAAAGCACCATTTCAATGTCGAGAGGCGGTTCACCATCAAAGGGATCCGGCACGGGAACGCCGCCATCAATCGGCACGACGACCACTTGGGGAAGATTGTTGGTGAGACCGATCAAATTCTCGTAGGCGGCGATGTCGCTGGGAAAAAATCCGTCGAACTGCACGAGTCCGACGCTCTGGCCGGCGCCCGTCAAGGTCGTGCCCGGCACATAAGCGTTGCGGAAATCGTTGCCCATGTAGCTGCCGCCCGGGGCGGAACCGGCGGCGGGTGCAACACCCGAGGCTTGACCGGAAGGCCGCAGCTTGGAGGCCGGATGCGGCAGGGAGTAATTGTTCAAGCCGCTGATGTGCAGGATCGGGAGTGACGCGTCCACGGTCGGGTCCGTGTCGGGCGCGAAAAAGTCGCGCCTTTCGGTCGGGTGATGGAAGGTGCGCAACGTGACATGGAAGGTCTTTTCGATGTCTGCCGCTGTTCCGCTCACGTCGAGAATCACGCGGTTCGGGTGCGTGTTGATCACGGTCAATCCGTGCGCCTTGGCAAAATCAATCACCTTTTGATAGTCCTGTTCGGTGGGTCCAAACTGGGCCGTGAACTGTGCCGGCGTGAGATAATGATGATAAATCGGGCTGGAAGGGTCGTAAAGCTGTTGCAGGAGGCCGCCGAGGCCTTCCTTGTTTCGCAACGGCAAGCTGATGGCCAGATGGAGATTGGTTGTTGCCGACAAGGAACCGATTGGCTGCAACCGCGACACCGCCGCCGGCACGTGGCCGCGCAACGTCATCAGGCCCGGGGCGGCAACGCCGGAGAAAATCGTGGCGCTCACACAGGCCAGGCCAACGCAAATTTTCATTAAACTCGTCCTCATAAAAACTGTTGGGTTTCAAAGTTCCGCATCATGGCATCACGGGAATGGCGGCACCGGCTGATAAGCCGTGGGTTTGTTGGTGATGACGGCGTTGGGCAAGGTTGTAATCGGCGTCAACTGAGGCAGGGAATTGCTCGCCGCATCGTCAAAGGTAATGGTGACGTTCTGAAGGGCGTTTTGGCCGCCGGCGTGCGCCATGAACAACGTGTCGAGCTGGCTGGGTGACACCAGCAATGCATCAATGTCCCTGGGCGAAGGGTGCCATAGATTGGTGAGGGTGATGGTCGCTTTGACCAGCGAACCGCCCAAACCACTGATGTTGATGGTGGACGGGTAAGGCGAGGCAATGGCTTTATCGTTGATAATGACCATGGCGGTGTTCGAAACGACCGTGGTCCAGGTGCCCAACGTATAACCAAAGACGCCGGTGCCGATGCCGTTGGTGCCGATGCCGTGCACGGCATTGGTGAGCAGGAAGGTGGCGACAATCTGCTGCCGGTTCGTGCCCTGGGCCGTGAAGATGAACGGCTGCGAAACTGAATGGCTGCCGTAAACCAACTTCCCGTAGGTTTGCACCGCCGGGCCGCCGCCCGGCACCGTCGGCGCGGTCACGCCGTTGGTGGCCAGCAGTGTGGCGGTCAGGTTGGTCACATCCACGCCACCGGCGTCGCGGAAGGCGAAGAGCACGGTGACCGTTTCATTGGAATCAATGATTCCGTTGGGCGCGCCGGCGTTGGTTTCAGAGATCAGCGCTGAGCCAGCCGGAATAACAAAGCTGCCGCTGGTATCATGGATGGTCAGCGTCGCCGCGCTGGGCGCGACCAGGAAACCATTGGTCGGATTGAGCAATTCGAGCAACACCGTTTCATCCGGCTGGACAACGGTGGTGTCGATGATAGGCACGGAGAAGGCCTGGCTGGTCACGCCGTTGGTAAACATGAGCAGGCCATTGGTGGCCACGTAATGAATACCCGCCAGTGCCGTGCCGTTGGTAGCGAGGAAGTTTACGAAGACCACACTGTCGGTGTAACCGGTGCGGAAGACGTTGATATTGGCCGCCACCCCGGTCTTGAGCACGGTAAAGGCCGCGTTGGAGAAACTCAGGCCGGCATTGCTGTCAATAATGGTCACCACTTGACTGCTGGGCGACACCAACTGTCCGGGCGCCGTCGGGTTGGACAGATTGACAGTGAACGTGCGATTGCCGGTCACCAGACCGTTATTGATGATGGGCACGATGAAGGTGTTGGTGCCGTTGCCATTGGTAAACACCAGGGTGCCGCTGACTCCGACGTAATCAATGCCCGCCGTGGCGGTGCCATTGGTAGTGGAGTATTGCACGGACAGAGGCGTCGTGATGGGCACGCCGTTGGAATACACAATCACCGGTTCGACGGCGGTATTGGTGGTAAAGACTGTGATGAGGGCGCTGCCGGCGCTCTTCAACACGCTGGAAGTGGAGTTGGTGAAGCTCAGACCCGCATCGGCATCCAGCACCACCACCGTGTTGGTGGCGGGCGCCACGATTTGCGTTCCCGGGCTGTTGCTGGACAGGACGATGGTGAAATACAACGGACCGGTCACCAGCGAATCGTAAATCACGGGAATCTGAATGCTCCGCAGCGATTCGCCAATGCCAAAATTGAGCGTGCCGTTTTGCGCCGTGTAGTTCACCCCGGCGGCGGCCGTGCCGCTGGCAGTCGCGTAATTGACCTGCGCCGGGTTGTTGGTGGCGCCGATGCGCAGAACATTTACCGGGGCGAAACCGGCCGTCTCGATGATGGTGTTGGTCGCCGCGGCGAACGCAAACCCGGTGTCATTGTCCATAATGGACACGGTGCTGTTGGTGGGGGGCACGAGCGCGGCGCCGTTGGCTGAACCTGACAACGACAACACCACCGAAAAGCTCACCGTCCCCTGCACTTTGTTGTTGTCCACGAGCGGCACCGAAAAGTTCTTGCTCGTGTCCCCGTTATTGAAGGTCAATGTGCCGCTGGTGGTGACGTAATTCAATCCGGGCGTGGCCGAGCCTGGAACGGTATCGTACATCACGGTCACGGTGCCCGAGGTGCCGTTGGTGCGCACCACCGTGAGGACCGCAGTGCCATCGCCTTCACCGACTATATAATTGGTGGCCGAGAAACTGAATTGGCCGGGTGCATTAACCGTGTCGATAATGGTCAGGGTGGCATTGGACGGGTTATACAGCAGCGTGTTCACTGCGTTGGTCAGCGCACAGATCACCGTCCGGTAACCTTCAGGTATATTGTTGTTGATAATCGGCACCTGAACCGGCTTATCGGTCTCGCCTGGGTTGAAGGTGACGGTCAGATTGGTCGGATAGAAATCCACATTCGTCACCGCGGTGCCGTTGGTGGTGGTGAGGAAATCCACCGAGCAAGTGCTATTGGTGCCTCCCAGACGGGTGACATCCAGGGTTCCAAAACCGCTTAACACATCCTTCGTGACAGAATAACTGGCCGCCGAGAAGCTCACGGCACTTTCGACGTTAACGATGGTCAATTGCGCGGCCGCCTGATTGCCAATGCCTGCCGGCGGCGTGGGATTGGAAAGCGCCAGGTTCACGATCAGGTTGGGCGTGACGACCCCGTCATCCAACACCGGCACGGCCACGGATTCCAAAACTTCACCCGGCGGGAAGCTCAAATTAGTCACGACGGTCTGGTAATTCACGCCCGCCACCGCCGTGAAATTACTCGTGGCAAAAGTGACGGAAATATTACCTGAGTCGTCCGCATTCGTTCCACTCGTGCCGCCGGTGCGGCGAACGGTGATGAGCGCCTGGCCGCCGTCTTCGGTAACTTCGTAACCGGCCGCGGTGAACTCAAACGCGCCGGAACCGGTCATGGAGCCGCCATAGATCCGGGCAATGTGCCCGGCCGGTTGATCATCATACTGGGTGAAGCCGCCGCCGATGATCAACATCTGGTCCGCGGGCTGAACCAACACCGTGTCAATCACACCGTTCGCGCCGTCGCCAAAGTTGATCGTCGGATCCACCGCCCCGTTGGGCAACAACCGGGTGATGCGATTGCGGGTGACGCCATTGGCCCGGGTAAACTGGCCGGCGAGCACAATCCGATTGTCGGCCTGCACCGCAATGGCTTGCACGGTATCATTGGCGCCGACGCCCACGTTGGACGCAAAGGTGGCATCGAGCGTTCCGTCGGCATTCAAGCGGGCAACATGGTTCAGGTTCACACCATTGACATTGGTGAAGTCGCCGCCGATCAGAATGCGGCCATCATTTTGGATGGCGACGGCGCGAACGGTATCATTGGCCCCCAGGTTCAGCGCGAAGTTGGTGTCCACCGAACCATCGCCGTTTATCCGCGCGACATGGCCCAGGGTGAAACCGTTGATATTGGTGAATGCGCCGCCGACGACCAGTTTGCCCGCAAACGGTGAGTTGGTCGGGTAAACCGCCAGGGCGTAAACGGGAGCGTTGGGACCGGCGCCGACGGCAAAGGCCGCGTCGAAGGAACCGGTGTTGTTGAGGCGAGCCAGGTTGGGGCTGGAATTGCCGCTGCCACCGATGGTGCTGAATGCGCCGCCCACGTATAACTTCCGGGCGCCGTTGATGAACGTTTCCGCCAGCGCATAGACCGGCGCGTCGGCGGCGGGGCCCGGATTGAAGCTGGTGTCCAGGGAACCATCGGTCATCAGGCGGGCGATGTGATTGCGGGTAATGCCATCGGCGCTGGTGAACGCGCCGCCGATGAGCACGCGGCCGTCCGTCTGACAAACCAGGGCCTGCACCGCGCCGTTGGCGCCGGCCATACCGTTCAGGAAGCCGACGCTGTCCAGGGTGCCGTCGGCGTTCAACCGCGCAATGGAATTTTCGGGAACGCCGTTGACGAAGGTGAAGCTGCCGCCCGCGAGGATCTGCCCGTTGGACTGCAACGCCAGCGCCAGCACGTCACCGTTCATCCCCGAGCTGAAGGTGCCATCCGGCGTGCCGGGCGGACGATTGTAGGTTTCAGTATCCAGGATGTTAACGATGGCGCTGCTTGGCAAACCCAGCACCGCATTGGTGGGATTCGACAGAGTCACGCTGAAATAGAAATTGGTGGCATCCTGTATGCCGTCATCGTGAATTGTCACGTTGAAGCTGGCGGCGGTCTGGTTGGCGGCAAAAACGAGGGTGCCGTTGGTCGCATCATAATTGACACCGGGAGTCGTGTTGGCGCCGCCGCCGGTGGCGTAGTTGACGGAGACCGGTCCGGCGGTGCCGCTGGTGCGGAGAACGGTGATCGTGGCGTAGCCGCCGTTTTCGTTGACGATATAACCGGGCGCGCTGAACTGGAACGCGCCGTAGCTGTTGTCGTTGGTGATCACCAACGTCGCTTTGACAATGGAATTGGTAGGCGGCGTGCCGACATAGAACAGGCCCGGCTGGCCCGCGCCGTTCAGCATGGGATTGAACAGCGAAATGCCGAATTGTTTGTTCGGGCCGACCGTGCCGCCATTGATGAGCGGGATGGCGACCGTGCGCGACGACGCATCGCCGTTGTTCCATTGCAGCGTGTTGGTAGCGCCGACAAAATCTATGCCATTGGTGGCCGTCGGGCCGTTGGTGGTGGCGTATTGCACGCTGAGGGTGCCGAGGTTGCCGGCGACGCGGTTGACCACGAAGGTGATGAAACCGGCTCTCTCGCTGCCAATGTAATTGGTGGCGCTGAGCGTCAAATAACCCGGGAAATTCGGGTTGATAAGGCGGAGCACCGTATTGGAGATGCCAAAGGTTGCGCCGCCGTCGCTCGGACCATGGAGATTGGACAGGCGCAGGTTCAAGGTGTTTTCCACGAAGTTGGTGGAAATCAGGCCGGTGTTCCGGTTCGTGACGGTGAAAGTTTTGCTGACATCGCCCTGCAGGAAAGTGATCAGCAGATTCGTGAACCCGTTGTACTCAATCCCCGCACGGGCTGTCACATTGCTGGTGGTGACCCACATGGTCACCGTGCCATAAAGCCCATTGCTCCGCACCACGGTGACCGGAGTGAGAATATTGGTGGCCACCAAAAGCGGAGAAATAAACCCGAACGTGCCGGATTGTTTGGCGTCATCAATCAGCGTGAACGGCGCCGTGGACGGCCCCAGTGCGGCGCCGAGCGGAATGTTCTGGCCGCCGAGATAAAATTCATCCGCGCCACTCGGGTTGGCCAATTGGACCTGGGCATTGAGGTTGCCCAGCGTCGAGGGGTCTTTGATGATGCTGACCGTGACGACCGACTGGTTGTTGATGAGCGCATCGGCCAGAGACAAACTGCTGAAGGCATTCTGGAGAAAGCCGCTGACTCCAAACAGGCCATCACTGCGCAGGCGGGTCTGGGTTGACGTGGTGTAACGCCAGGAGATCCAGAACTGGGGCGCTGTGCCGTCATAGAAATAATCCGCGCCGCATTGGGCCGTGCCGGGCTGGAAGGAGACGTTGGCCGAGATAGGCCCCAGCACGCCATTGGTGCGCACCAGACCCAGGGTCAGGACGCTCTGGCTCTTGTTGGCCGACACGCTGGCGGTCTGGAAACCGATGCTGCCCGGTCCCGGGGTCGAGCCGCCAATCAAACGGGCGATGCTGCTGCGGTTGCGGACGCCATCGCGCGCCTTGGGCTCAATCCATAAGTTTGTATCGCCGAAACTTTCCGATATTCCCAACTCATCGTCCAGCGTGTCG